>JADHEF010001223.1_pt1 | contig 17334 bp, 4 predicted proteins | sample 8952391 | NCBI WGS metagenome assembly JADHEF01 (sample SAMN16124439, study PRJNA663245) | bioreactor sludge metagenome | isolation source: sludge (nitrite) | place: India:Bengaluru | collected 2019-02-28
TGGTGCGGTTCGTCGGCACCGTCAGCGCCGGCGCGAGGTTGACCTCGTTGACCCAGACCGTGAAGCTGTTGGTCGCCGCCAGCGACGGCGCGCCGCTGTCGTACACCCGGACCGTGACCGTGTTCGTGCTCGGGCCCTGCGCCTCGGTCGGCGTCCAGGCGATCACGCCCGTGTTCGTGTCGAGCGTCATGCCGCCGGGGGAGGCCAGGAGCTGGTACCGCAGCGTGTTGGCGGGCAGGTCCGCGTCCGTGGCCGTATTCGTCACGGAGAGCAGCGTCAGCTCGTTGACCGTCTGGTTGGTCGGCACCGTCAGCACGGGCGCCACGTTGACCTCGTTGACCCACACCGTGAAGCTGTTCGTCGCCGCCAGCGACGGCGTGCCGCTGTCGTACACCCGGACCGTGACCGTGTTCGTGCTCGGGCCCTGCGCCTCGGTCGGCGTCCAGGCGATCACGCCCGTGTTCGTGTCGAGCGTCATGCCGCCGGGGGAGGCCAGGAGCTGGTACCGCAGCGTGTTGGCGGGCAGGTCCGCGTCCGTGGCCGTATTCGTCACGGAGAGCAGCGTCAGCTCGTTGACCGTCTGGTTGGTCGGCACCGTCAGCACGGGCGCCACGTTGACCTCGTTGACCCACACCGTGAAGCTGTTCGTCGCCGCCAGCGACGGCGTGCCGCTGTCGTACACCCGGACCGTGACCGTGTTCGTGCTCGGGCCCTGCGCCTCGGTCGGCGTCCAGGCGATCACGCCCGTGTTCGTGTCGAGCGTCATGCCGCCGGGGGAGGCCAGGAGCTGGTACCGCAGCGTGTTGGCGGGCAGATCTACGTCCGTGGCCGTATTCGTCACGGTGAGCAGTGTCAGCTCGTTGATGGTGCGGTTGGTCGGCACCGTCAGCACGGGCGCGTCGTTCACCGCCGTCACCGTGATGGAGGCTGTGTCGCCGATCAGGCTGTAAGCCGTTGTACCGCCGCGGCTCAGCGCGCTCGGCTTGGTCGCCACGCTGCCAGCAGTCTGATCCCACGCGAAGTAACTGAAGCTGGCCGTCGTGCCGTTCTGCATGTTCGGTAGGAACCGCATACGGTCCTGGCTCCTCAGCAGGAGTGCCGCGTTCGTCGATACGCTCCCTAAAGCGGTCCAACTGGCGCCGGCGTTGATCGAGTATTGCCACAGCCCGTTGGCGGCGACGTTCGTGAAGACCGCCATACCTTGCAGTGCGCCGGCATCCACATCGCTGATCGACGCGCCGACGATGCTCGCGACGGTCATGCCCGTCGTGTTGGTCGCGTCTTCGGTGATGCTCGTCATGACGGGGTTGGTCGGCACCAGCACGGGCGCGTCGTTCACCGCGTTGACCACGATTTGGAACGTCTGCGTCGGCGAGCTGTTCTGTCCGCCATACGCTGTCCCGCCGTTGTCCTGCAGGTAGAGGCTCACGGTCGCAACGCCGTTGGCGTTCGGAGCGGAGGTGAACGTGAGCGTGCCGTTCGTCGCGACACTCGGAGCCACGCTGAACAGGGCAGGCGCTGAATTGGTGCAGAAAAACGCGAACGTCTGCCAGGACTCGTGTGCGGGCCCGCTGTTAATGCCGGTGGCCCAGCCGACGACGGTATGCGGTCCGGAGTCCTCGTCCACCTGCTGGTCAGCTCCCTTCGCGAAAGAAGGCGCGTGGTTCACCGCCAGAACCATGAACGAGGTGGACACGCTGTTCGATAGCGCCGTGTCGGTCACAGTCAGCCAGACCGTGTTCGACCCCGGGAGCATCCAGGTGTGTGCGGCCACGGCATTGGTCGAGTCGGTGGCTCCGTCGCCGTCGAAATCCCACGCATAAAACAGGGCATCGCCGTTAGGGTCATACGAGTTCGTGGCGACCAGCGTCACCGGACGTCCCTCGTAAACCGTGTACGGCCCGCCGGCGTTGGCTACCGGTGCCTGGTTCTCGCTGATCGAGCAGGTCGCATAGTCCCACTCGGAGGTCAGCTTCATGCCGTTGTTCATCACGCCGTTGTCCACGACGCGCAGCGCCACAGTCTGTTGGCCGGGCTGCATGAAGCGCATGAAGAACGACGCGGCGTTCGTCAGCAGATCGGGCTCGTCGTCGTTGTTGAAGTCCCATTGATATTGGGTGATAAAGTCCATCGGATCGATATCGAACGAGTCGCTGCCCGACAGCCGCACCAAGACGCCCGAAGATGCCGTCGGTGGCACGGTGGCGTGCGCGAACGGCGCGTGCGGCGGCTCGGCGATGGTGATGGTCTTGAAGGTTTCGTCGCTCTGCGGCGGGTCGGCATCGTCCACGACCTTCAGATGTACCGTCACTTGGATCGGCACATCGCCCGTAACGGCCGGATGCGGATCGGGCCACGTCCATACCGCGTTCGGATCTAAAGGATCAGCGGTAATCAGGTCGAAGTTCCCGTCATTGTCGAAGTCCCACATGTACTTGGCGATCTTCTTCAGCGGGTTGACGGAGAAGGAGCGCTCGGCGGTCAGCGTTAGCGGAATGCCGTAACCCCACACCGCCGGAGCCGTGATGGCGGCTTCAGGCGGCTGGGTGAACAGCGACGGCGTCAGCATGACGATGGCCCAGGCCGTCGACAGCTCGTAGCCGAGGCTGCCGCCATAGTAATCGCCATACCAGGAACCGTCGGCATACTGTTGGTCGGTGATGACCCGGCGGATGCCGCAGGCTTCGTCGTCGTACCAGTGGAAGCCGTTCCTCAGGATCGTTACCGCGGACGGATAAGCCAGCCGCAGCGCCTTCGTCAAGGCGTACCGTCCGTAGTAGTTCCTTCCGTTGAGGTCGCCGTACCAGCCGGACGTAGTCCAGTTGGCGGCGATGAAATCCTCGGTTTGCACCCACACGGCGTTCGTCGTGGAGACGTCGTCCATCGCCAGCTGCACCATGGCGGACGGCGTTGTGTTCACCGTGGTGCCCCACGGATGACCGGGACCGTCATAGCCGAAGGTGGACCCGCTCCTGCTGGTGTTCAGCCACATCTTGTTCTCGGTTTTGACGAAGTCCGGACAGGGGATGCCGAAGTTGTCCTCGGCGGCGAGCATGCCGATCGCGCCCCATTGGCTGACCGAATTGTCCGCACCGCCGCGCCAGCTGTAGCGCCAGCCGCCGCGGGCGTAGCCTCCGGGTTGTTCTTGACCCCACGCGTACATGTCGACCATGTCCTGCAGCAGGTCATAGAAAGAGCGGCCCTTGACGTTGTCGCCGCCGGTCGCGGCAATGAAAGTCCGCGCATGAGAAGCGGCCACGGCGTCCATGACCATGCCTAGCTCATAGGGCGGTGCGCTGCAACTGACGTCGATGGCGATGCCGTTCGAGGCGGCCAGCCCCGTCAGGTCCCGGATCATGGGTTGATTGTTTGAACCGTTAAGCAAACCCGCCGAAGGCGCTGGAGAACTCGGCCAGACTCCCGTGCGGGCGTATTCTTGCCCCAGCGAGTACGAGGTGGGCATGGTGACCGCGGCGGATGCCGCTTGGGCGTTGGCCGCTGCGGACGGCGCAAACGACGTCCCGACCACATTCACCCGAAGCGTGGTGAAGAGATAGCGGAACCCCTTGTCGACGGTCTCCACGTAGGGGTCTTCTTCGCAAGGCCCGTCTACGCGATGCCCGTTGATCTCAAACGATTGAAGGGCCGAAGCCGTCGAGGCTGCGACGGAGCCGCTCCAAGCGCCGTTGCTCTTGTTCTGATTCTTGTGTAGCCACCAGAGCCCTTCGTCCACAGCGATCTGCGCCCTCGTCTCCAGGTTGCTGTTCAGAAGAATGACGCGGTAATCATCGGACCCCGCCAGCCCGGTGCTGTCCCAGACGGTGAGGCGGGCGATGAAACTCTTTCCTTCGCCTCCCGTATAAGCGTGAGCGGCCTGGATCGCATAGGTGTTGTAGACGCTTTGGGCGGTCGTCGTGGTGCCGTCGCCGAAGTCCCAGGAGTATGTCAGCGGGCCCGCGTCGCGCACAATGCCCTTCAAGGTCACCGTGGCACCCGCGTAGGCGGGATGGTACTCGTTGATGTTGCCGTGGTAGGGCACGCAGATCACGTTCGGCGCGAGATTCGGAACAATCGTGACCACCGCGATGGCGCTGTTCGATAGGCTCGAGCCGCTCACGACCGTCAGCTTGGACGTATAAGTCCCTTCGGTCTCGTAGGTGAAGAAGGGATAAACGCCGACCCGGTCCATGTCGTCTTCCGGATTGCCGTTGCCGTCGCTGTCGCTGGCGGTGTTCACATCCCACAGGTACTTGGCGATGCCGTTGGCGACGCCGGTCGAGTCGTGCGATAGGCTCCCGTTGAAGTAGACCGGCGGTCCGCCGGCCGCTCCGGAATACGGTCCGCCCGCATTCGCCGTCGGGGCCTGCGCCTCGACCACATGCACGCTGGCCGTGACGGACGCCGAGGCCTGGTTGTAGTTATCGTAGACCACAAGAGACACCGTGTAGTCGGAAGCCGCCTCATACCGGTGGAGCGGACGGATGCCGGTACCGGTACCTCCGTCGCCGAAGTTCCACTCGTAGCGTGCGACTCCGTAATCGTCGGACGACCCGCTGCCGTCGAGCTGCAGCCACGTGCCCGTCTCTGTCGTGTAAGGGCCGCCCGCGTTCGCCACGGGCGCTTGCCCCGGCGACAGCTCCACCTGCGTCACATGAACGGAGGTCTGCATGACGTGGTCTGTCACCCTCAGCGCTACGGGATTGCTTCCGATCTGTGCCGTCGAGAAGGTGTGCCGCACGGTGAGGCCCCTGTCGCCCGAGGGACGGAAACCGACGCCCGCGTTGTAGTCCCAGTCCCACTCGTAGAGGTAGAGCCCGTGGTCGTCCGTGCTCTGCGCGCCCGAGAAGAGGAAGGTCCACAGCCCGTTGACACAGTTGGTTTCGCTGCCGAATTTGTCGCTGCCCATGTTGGCGACCGGCACGGCATTCTTGACCAAGGTCACGGTTGTTGTCGCGCTGGCTGAGTTGAGCACCTGGTCCCAAACGGTCAAAGCCACCGGCCACGTCCCCGCCTCGTACAGGCGGTAAGTGGGTGTCGGCCCGGTTGTGACCTCCCGCAGGTCATCCAGCGTGAAGGTTCCGCTATACACATCCATGCCGCGGCGGAAAGCCGTTGCCGAGCCGTAGTTGGAGTCGTAGAAGAGCGTCCACTCGGAAGCGCCGTCTGCCTTGATGTAGTAGCGGGCGCCCTGAACCGCTTTCAACTCGATGCGGACCGAATACCACTGCTCATCCGTATACTGTAGGAACGAGCCGCGGTTGGACGAGTCCTCGTACACATAGACCCAGCCGCCGGCAAAGTAGATCGCATAGGGCATCTGGTTGTAATGATAGCTGGTTCCCGTGTTCATGAAGCCCACCATGGCATTGACGCCCGCCGACGATTTGACGCGGGCTTCAAAGGTCATGCCATAGCCGCGCGGATAAAAGTCGCGGCTGAAGAAATACCGTTGACCCCAGGTGTTTGCAGGATTTGTGACCGTGACCGCATTGCTTTGGGACACGCCTTCCGCACTGTAGATCCACTTCTGTTCGTTGGCGATCATGCCGTCGAAGGTGTCGACGCCGAAGTCCCACCGATAGCGGGTGACTTGCGATTCGTTGTCGAACGAGTTTGTGCCGCTGAAGACGACATTCCACGCCCCCGTGCTGGCTTGGCCGGTAAACTCGTCAAAGGTGTACGGGCCGCCGGGCATCGCTGTGGGCGCTGCTCCGGTCACCACCGTCACCCGACCCGTGGTCACATGCGTCTGGAGCGCATGGTCCGTAACGCGTAGCGCGATGGTATAGACCCCCGCATTGGTCCAAGAATGTTCGGCGGTGACCGTTGTCGCTCCGGAGGGCGTAAACGTGCCGTCGAAATCCCAGTCCCACTCGTAGGTGTAGATCCCGTGATCATCGGACGAGGAAGCGGCCGAGAATGGGGCGGTCCAGACCTTGTCCACAGCATTGGATTCGTAGAGGGTCAATTCCGCTGGCGTGATGACGGCCACAGGCGGGTCATTGACCAGCGTCGTCACCGTGGTTGTGTTCGTATCTGAAAGACCGGTCGGATCAGTCACGATCAGCGTGACCGGGTGAACGCCAACGCCGAAGAACTGGCAGACGGGCATGGGGCCTGGTGCCAGATTTTGCATGTCGTCCAGTAAAAGGGTGCCGTAATAGACGTCGGCCCCGCGCCTGAAAGCGGTGTCTGTCCCGTTGTCTGAGTCAAAGAGTAGTGTCCAGGCTTCCGTTCCCTCCTCCTTCAGGTAGTAACGGGCACCCTGAGTCGCTTTGAGCTCAATACGGACATGGTACCAAAGGGCTTCATTTACGGGGTGTACTGCGCCACGGTTGCCGCCGCTTTCGTAAACGTAGAGATATCCGTCTGAAGAATGAAGCGCGTACGGCATGTTTCCATAATGGAAGGCGCCGCTCTCGCGAAGCAACCCCACCATGGCGTAGCGGCAGAACTTCACCCGCGCGTCAAACGCCAAGCCGGCACCTCTCCTCACAATGCCTCGACTGAAGCAATACCAGATACCCCAGTTCCACGCCCCCGTGATCTCCAACTGGTTGTTCTGGTTGACACCCGAACTGCTCGTGATCCAGTTTGTCGGATTGACGCTGGTCCCGTCAAAGGTGTCTGTTCCCAAGTTCCATAGGTACGACAGCAAGGTGGACCCGGAGACCGTATCCGTCGAATTGCTGCCGTTCAACTGGGCGGTCCATGCGCCTGCCAACGCGTTACCCGTGAATTCATCTACGCTGTACGGCCCGCCCGCATCGGCGGTCGGCGGCACCACGACGGGCAACGTCATGTCGATTCCGGCCGTGGCTTGTGTCACAGGTACCGGGTTGTTCGCGTAAGATGCCTGGCTCTCCCAGAAATCCCACTCATTGTTCAGGTTGAAATCACGGAAGCACGAAACCGTATAGCTGGCGAGAGTCGGCACCTCCGCGACGCTGTAATCCGCCGGGAGGGTCGGAATCCGCGTGCGGTAGGCACCCATGCCCCAGAGATCGTGCGTCACTACGGCGGCATCATTCACAAATGTTCCGTGATTGCCGTTCGGGGTAAGATCCGTGGCAGTGCCGTCGTCGAAGTTCCAATACCCGGCTAGATTGTCTTCGCCTCCGGTCAGTTTCCGGAACACCCCGCCCTGAATCTCATCCGCCGTCAGCGCGCGGTTCCAGATCCTCAGTTCGTCGATCAGCCCGTTGAAATGCGTGCTGGCCCACTCGGAGTTCTGTCCGATCTGCACCGGTGCGGTGGACGTCAGCATCTCGCCCGAGTAGACGCCGGAGGCGACCTGTTCTCCGTTCAGGTAGTTGCACCAGTTCGTCCCGTCCCACGTTGACGCGACATGCGTCCATACGCCGGTGGTTATGCTGCCGCTTGACCGTGCCCAGACTCCCCAGCCGGCGCCTGTTCCGATGAGCAACCCGAAACGGTAGTTGTACACGCCGAACCAGTAGGAACATTTTCCCGAACCTTCTTTGACAAGAATCGGCTGGTCTCCGGTCGCATCGGCCAGTTTGATCCAGGCGGACATGGTGATCGCATTGGTGATGCGCAGTGACTCTCTGTCGCCCAGATTCACATAGCCGGTGCCGCGGGTTCGAAGCGCCTGATTGGTGACTGTCAAGTCGCGCGCCGTCACCCAGACCGCGCCGGTTTGCGTGCCGCTGTAATGAACGCGTCCCGCGAGCGTGGTCCCAAACGACGCCGCATTCGTCGGGTCGGTTCCGCGGAGCGCCTCGTGCGCGTCTGGCACGCCGTCGTTGTCCGAATCCGTAAGCCCCGGATCAGTATGCCAGAAGCCGGTCTCGGAACCGTCGGACAAATCATCGAAGTCGCTGTCATGCCGGATGACGACGACCCCCGGCGACCCGCCGCTGCCGCCCGTCACCGTGAGATTGGTCTGCGCCGCCAAGAGCGCGTTGCTGTAAACCAGCATCACGCTGCCGCCGCCGCTGCCGCGCACATCGCCGCTGCTGCCGCCGTAGCTGTTGCCGCCCAAACATTGCGCGTTCAGCGCCGTACTCAGTGTGGCGACATGGAGCGCGACCCGTCCGCCGCCGCCGCCCGCCGCGTAACCGTGAAGCTGGTTGCCGCCGTTGGCTTGGTACCAGCCGGTGCCGGTTAAGTCAGGGGCGCTGATCCAGACCGACCCGCCTGATCCGCCGCCACCCCTGTCGCCGGAAATGCCCGCGCCGCCGTTGGCCGAGATGGTTCCGTCGTTGACGAGGCTGTTTCCGACGATCAGTCGGATCGCGCCGCCGCCCGACCCGCCCAGATTGGAGCCGTCGCTGTCCGCCGAGCCGCCAGAACCCAGGTCCGTCGGTCGGGTCTGTGAACCGTTGATGACGCCGGGGATTCCGCCGTTGATGGCAAGTCCGCCCGGACCGCCATACCCGCCGCCACCCGTCCGCCACGTGTCGCCCCCGTATCGCCCGCCGCCAGGACCTGCGCCGGGTGCCCCGGTTAAGAGTCCGCCTACGTACCCTTGCGCATCAGCGGTGATCCTGCCGTTCGGCTCCACGACCACATTCGCCGCCTGAATCGTCACGCCCAGCCCCGCCCACGCGCCGTCGACCCGATTCGTCGTGTTCAGTCCTCGACACAGCATGGTCGCACCGTCCGCGACCCACAGGGTATCGTCGACGGTCACGGTCGAACCGCCGCCGGCCCGCAGGACCGCACCCGTGTCGATGTTCAGCATGCCCACGTTCAACGTAAAGCCGGGCCCGAACGTCAGGCTGCCCGAAGCATGCACGTTTACCGCTTGGAAGACAGCCGAAGTGCCCGGCAGATCGAACGTGTCATAGACCTCTAAAGAGTCGAGTGTGCCCGAGGTGTTGATGAACACCGCCGAGCCGATCTCGCCGTTATGTTCAGCGCCGCCGCCGCCGTCCACAGAACTGCTTGAAAACCCTCCAAAACTTCCTCCGTTATCGAAATACACCGCGACTCTTCCGCCGCCGCCGCCGCCGCCCGCATAGCCTGGATACCGGTCGCCGCCCTTGGCCTCAAACCAGCCGCCGCCGGTCAGCGCCGCGGTCGTCACCCACACCGAGCCGCCTGCGCCGCCGCCCGCGTGTCCGCTGGCGTTACCGCCATTGGCCGTGATCAACCCGTCGAGGGTCAGCGTGTCGCCGACGGTCAGCCGGATCGCGCCGCCGCCCGCGCCGCTCGGACCGTAATAGTGAGTGCCGCCGCTTGAACCGAGATCCACCGGCATCAGCGATGAACCATAGGTGGGGCCGCTCTTGTAATAGCTGCCCGAATCGCCGGCGCCGCCTCGCCCGCCGTAGCTCCCTCCCGCCGCGCCATGCTGGTTGCCGCCCTGTCCGTATCCCGGTCCGATCCCGTTCTGGAGATCCGCCGGTTGCGACGCGTACCCTTGGCTGTCGGCCGAGATCCGTCCGCCCGACTCCACAATCACGTTGCTGGCGACCAGCGTTACGCCACGGCCCACCCACAGGCCGCTCGCGTTCGTTGCGAGGGCGTCGATGCTCTTGCAGCGCAGCAGACCCGCGTTGGCGACCCACAGCGGTCCGGCGACCGTCACGGTCGAACCGCCGCCTACATTCAGGGTCGCGCCGGTGGAGACGTTTAGCATCTGTGCCGTCAGCGTCAGATTAGAGACGGTCGTGAGCATCGCTCCGTCGCGCACCGTCACGGCGCTGAATGCCGCCGTCGGCTCCTGGAGTTCGCCGCTTTGATACACGTCGAGACGGTTCGGCGTCGCTCCCGTGTCGATCATCATGCCGGTTCCCGTCTCGCCGTTGTGTTCGGCACCGCTGCCGCCGATCGCCGTCGTGCCGACGAATCCGCTAAAGCCGCTCGCGTTGCCGCTGTACACCGCAATGCGTCCGCCGCCGCCGCCGCCGGGCACGTAGCCCGGCTGGTAGGAGCCGCCTTTGGCCTCGAAGCGCCCGCCGCCGGCCAGCGTAGCGGTCGTCACCCATACGGAACCGCCCGCGCCGCCGCCCGCGTGACCGCTGCCGTTGCCGCCGTTGGCCGTGATCAGTCCGTCCAGCGTCAACGTATTGCCGACCGTCAGCCGGATCGCGCCGCCGCCCGCGCCGCTCGGTCCGCCCCAGTGGGTGCCGCCGCTCGAACCGAGATCCACCGGCATCAGCGATGAACCGTAGGTGGGGCCGCTCTTGTAATAGCTGCCTGCGTCACCATTGCCGCCGCGGCCGCCATAGCTGCCGCCCGCTCCCGCGTGTACGTTGCCCCCTTCTCCAAACCCGGGGCCGATGCCGCTTGCGTAGGAGGACTGCTGGGACGCATATCCCTGGCTGTCCGCCGAGATGCGCCCGCCCGTCTCCACCGTCACGTTTCCCGCGGTCAGGGTCACGCCCCGGCCTGCCCAAATGCCCTCCACCTGCGCGAGCGTGTTCGTTCCCTGGCACACCAGGGTCGCGCCGGATGCGACCCAGAGCGAGCCATCCACCGTCACCGTCGCGCCGCCGCCCGCATACACCGTCGCATTCGTGTCGACGAGAAGCTCAGCAGCGTGGAGGTCGAAACCGGCGGGCAGTCTCAGCGTGGCGCCGTTGTGAACGGTCAGCCGGCCGTAGGTTGCGTTGCTGCCCGAAAGTTCCGAATTTCCCCTCACATCCACATTCATCGGCGATGCGCCGAGATCCATGAACAGCCACGAGCCCGCCGCTGCCAGTCCGCTCCAGCCGCTGCCGCCCGCCGCCGTAGACGCTGCGAGCCCGCTGAACCCGCTGGCCTCTTTGCAGGTGACGGAAATCCGCCCGCCGCCGCCGCCGCCGCCGGCATAGCCCGGATTACCGTTCGCGCCCTTCGCCTCAAACGCGCCGCCGCCGACCAGCGTCTGCGCTGAGATCCAGAGTGAGCCGCCCGCGCCTGCGCCCGCATTGGCCTGAGGTGTTGCGCCGTTGGCACCGATGCGGCCGTCGAGGCTCAACGTGCCGCCGAGAATGATTCGGATCGCGCCGCCGCCCGCGCCGCTCCAGTCGCCGTGGTGTGCGCCGCCGCTGGAGCCCAGTTCAATCGGTTCTTGCGCCGAACCGTACGTCGCCCCGAGACCCCACTGCCAGGAGCCCATTCCGCCCTGTCCGCCGTAGGATCCGCCGCTGGTGCACGGGGCGCCGCCGGGCCCAATGCCATAGACGTTATAACCGACGACGCCCGCGTAGCCTTGCCCGTCCGCATGGAGCTGCCCGCCCGCTTCGACCGTCAGATTGCTGCTGCAAATCGTCACGCCTCGGCCCACCCAGAGTCCGTCGACTTGAACCGTGTTGTTCGTGCTTCGGCAGAGGAGGGTCGCGTTGCTGCACACGGTGATCGAAACGTCGGCCTCAAGCGTGTTCCCGCCCGCCAAGGTGAGAGTGGCACCGCTGTGGACCGTCACGGTAGCGAACGCATTCGTCGGCTCAGATAAGAGCAGGTTGTCATACACATGCAGGTTGTAATCAGGAATCGACGTGTCCAGGAACAGAAGGCTTCCCGTCTGTGCTAAGTAGCCGTTCCAGCCGCTGCCGCCCGCCGTCGAACACGCCGCGCGACTCGTAAAGCCACCAAGCTCATTGCAGTACACGGCGATCCTTCCGCCGCCGCCGCCGCCGCCGGCATAGCCGGGGTTCGCATTGGCACCGCGCGCCTCCAGCACGCCCGAGCCGGTGAGCGTGCGGGTCGTGATCCAGAGGCTGCCGCCCGCGCCTGCGCCGGCATTGGCCTGAGGTGTCGCGCCGTTGGCGCCGATCCGCCCGTCGAGGCTCAGCGTGCCGCCGAGGATGATCCGGATCGCGCCGCCGCCCGCCCCGCTCCAGTCGCCGTGGTGCGGGCCGCCACTGGAACCGAGTTCCATCGGCGTCAGAGCTGCTCCGTAAACGGAGCCAAGTCCCCACTGCCAGGAGCCCGTCCCGCCCTGTCCGCCGTAGGAGCCGCCGCTGGTGCTCGGAGAGCTGGCGGGGCCCAGGCCGGCGTAGCCGTAACCGGTAACGCTCGCGTACCCCTGTCCGTCCGCCGAGAGGACGCTGTCAGCATCCACCGTCAGGTTGCTGGCCACAACCGTCACGCCCTTTCCGGCCCATGCACCTTCCACCTGTGCCGCCGTGTTCGTGCCTCTGCACACCAGCAGCGAGTTCGTGCGCAAGGAAATCACGTCGGACACCGTCAGCACCGAGCCGCCCGCAAGATACATCGTGCCCTGATAAAGATAAAGGGCCTGCAGCGCGAGATTGGTTGAAGCGGAATCTACAATTGCAGTCGGCTCAACCGTCAAAGCTCCGAACGCGTGGTCGCCCTGTACGGTCACGACACACCCCTGAACCACAATGTTCGACCCTTCGTAGGTAAGGTCACCCTCCGCAATCGTCGTGTCGGCGTTGAAGAGCACCGTGTCCGCTAAAGCGGCGGCAGGGAGCAGAGGCAAACTGAGGAACAGAACGGCAAACGACATGCGGCGCACGAATTGCATAGTCATGACACACTCCTTGTTGCTGAATCCAGATAGCACGAAAGACAGGGGTAGGGGGTATTAAAACAAACGATCTGTTAAAGACACATAACAAATGAACCACACTTAAACGTGTTAATTATTGTAGAAACTCTGTCCGAAAAAAATCAAGCTGTTTTTGCGATGAAGTGTAACTACTTGTAGTATCGGCCATTACGACTCTAATATTGCGGCCGTGCTGGCCACATAGTGCACCCTTTTACTAGAGCATGCGCTTTTCTGCCGGGCTCAGCCTCGCGTGGTCTTCCTTGAACGTTCCGGATTCCGTCCTCACTCTTCCGCTCGGCCCATGCGGAGTGATGGAGTGCGTGGACGGAGGGCCGTCCGGTCACGCGATCGCCATCAACGAACGTTTTTTGCTTCGTTTCATTTTTGCTTGCACATCACGCTTGCGTTGTTAAAATGCAATCATGAAACGGAAACGTTCCTTGCACGTCGCTCTGATTTACAACACCTATCGCGCAGCGGTGCCGGAGACTCCGGATGACCGCGGCAGCATGGATGATCTGAAGATCTTTATCCGCAGGATGGCGCGGGTGTTGCGCGGCCTTGGCCACCGGGTTACGGTATTGCCGCTGGCCAACGACATGCTGGGCTTCCAGCGCAAGCTGACGCGTCTGCAACCGGACGTGGTTTTCAACCAATATGACGACGTCGTGCACAGCGCGCTTTATGAAATGCGCGTGGCCGCGCTCGTGCGCATGATGGGCTTTCCGATCACCGGCTCGCATGCCCTGGCGCTGGGCCTCTGCCGCTACAAACATATGGCCGCCAGCTTGCTCCAGGGAGCGGGCCTGCGGGTTCCGCCCGGGGCGCGGCTGCTGGAGCGCGTGAAGGAGGTGGACGGCGTGAAATGGCGGTTCCCCTTAATCGTGCAGGCCGCGAAAGAGCATGCGGGCGTCGGACTGACGCGCCAGTCGGTCGTTCATTCGGTCACCGCCCTGCGCCGTCAGGTCGGACTCATTCTGCGGGATTACAATCAGCCGGCAACGGTGCAGCGCTTCCTGCCGGGACGCGAGTTCAACATCGGCATCATCGGCGGGGCCAAGCAGCGCGTGCTGCCCTTCGCCGAGGTCAACTACTCCGAGTTGCCGGACGATATTCCTCCGATCATGTCCTATGATGCCAAGTGGACGGAAAGTAGCGTCGAATATAAGCGCACCTCGGTGATCTGCCCGGCGGACGTCGCGCCGTCTCTGGCACGTAAGCTGACCGCTCTGACGGTCAAGGCCTTCCGTGCTCTGGGCGGGTGGGGCTACGGTCGTGTGGACATTCGCCTCGATGAATTCGGTGAACCGCACGTGCTGGAGGTCAACTGCAATCCGTGCCTGGAGGAAGACGTCGCGCTGGCCCGCTCCGCCAAGGCTGCGGGCATCGCCTACCCCCAGCTCCTGCAGATGATCATTGACGCCGCTTTTGAGAAGCCGCCCTTTGACGCCGACGTGCCGATGTTGGTTCCGCCACGCCCGCAAGGCCCGCTGGAGCCGACCTGATCGGTCCGGGCTATTCGATGTCGAAGCGGCCGCGCAGGCCGAAGCGCGTCGCCATGGAGGTCACCAGTGCGGTGATATCGAGCAGGTAGGCTCCCTCGCGGCGGGGGTACATGCGCAGGCCCAGCGCCTTGCTGCGGTCGGAGAGCTTGGCGAGGATCATGCCGATGTCGTCGACGGTCATGCCCGACCAGCGGGCGATCCGCGCCGTCAGCGCGCGCCGCCGCCGCGCCAGAAAGAGATGGGCAGACAGCGAATCCGCGAAACCCCGCGTGCGGGGAAAGATCTCGCGTAGCTTGTCGTCCACGTATCCCTGCGCGGCCGCGCGGTATCGCTCGAGCCGCTGACCGTAATGTTCCGCCAGCGAGATGTTCATTTCCTCGACCGGCTGGATCAGCGTTCCGCCTGTGACGAGAGGCGGGCGCTCTCGGTACCTCCGCATCAGGCGCGCCACATATTCGATCTTGGCCAGGGCTGGCCAGACGGCGTAGCGCGTGCGCCAGCGCGAACCGGGGGTCAGCCAGACGGCAAAGGTCTCGGCGAAATCCTCGTCGGGGTGTTTCTGTGCATAGGTGTTGAGGTGATACTGGCCGTGGGTCAGGTGGCGAACAAACAGGCGGCTGAAGGGATCGGGAGAGAAAGCGTCGCGATAAGGTTTGTCGAAACTGCCGAAATGCGCTTTCCACTCCTTGTCATGCCAGAGGCGATAAGCGTAATTGATGGCGTGACCGGCTTCGTGGCGGAGCAGCATCATGATGGTGTCGCCGTCTTCGATTTCTCCGGTCTGTTCTTCCTCAATCCGCGCCAGGCGCTTGTCGGCCAGGTAGAAGGGAATGCCGATCACCGGAACTTCGTCCGGACAGCCCCAGCTGTCGGTCAGATAGAAATCGGGCACGAACGTGAAACGGTTCGCCGCGAATTCGTTTTTGAGCCGCAGCACGTAGGGCTCGATCGGCGAGCGCTCAATGCGCAGCGACAAATTACAGATACGCGTGTTCATCAGTTCGTAGCGAACCGTTTCCCAGGCGTTGATAACGGAACGTATGCGCGAAGTGGCGGCCATGGCAGAGGGTCGGTAGAGGGGTTGAATCCGGAAAATCGAGGCGCCGTATAAAGGCGACGTCTTTTCCATTGAAGGAGAAATACGTTAACCGGAAGTCACGGGGGAGTCAATTCCTTTGGCAACCGATAGGTTTCGACAAGTCGGATGGCTATGCAGGACCGCTCCGCAAAAACAGATTCAAGCTCGGGGCAACGAGTTGCCCGGGGCACCTTTAAAACGTCCCCGCAGGCCTCAAAACGGATAGCCGTTTATATAACGGGCGTTATTATGTTTAGGGTAGCAACAAAAAAAATGAAAGCCAGCGATTGTTATAAATCGCTGGCCTGCAACAGGTTCTTTCATTTGGCACCCCGCAGGGTTTCTAGTAGTACCGATATGGCCAATAAACAAGACCGCCACGTCAGCAACTAAAGCATAACATGAGCGTAACCCTGTTATCCTGGGAGCATTCTTGTTTAATAAACCTGGATTAGCCGCATCACTTTGTTACTTTACACGAACCGTCTGAACAGGCCGAACCGGATGCCACCGCCGTGGCCGGAGACGCCGCGTTTGTGCCGCCTTTCCCGAGCAGACCGGAGAAGAACGTGCCGAGCGCGCCCAAAGCGGAATCGCCCATCGGTACGGTCAAACTCGGGTCAGTCTTATTGCCGGAGGCGATGGTATCGGTGCCGCCCTCGATCTGCTGGTCGTTGACGCCGATCTGGAGCGAGCGGGGGTACTTCGGGTCATCCACTCCGACCGGCTCATTGACCGTGAACGCGCAGTCGTTGAACGTCAGCGCCTGGCAGCGCGTGCGGGTCAGGCACCCGGACGCCCCAAACATCAGGGCGCAAAGCAGGACGCACCCCGCCGCTGCAGGCGGCACCTTCGCCAGCGCCTTGCGCTTCGCCCAGATCGACCAGATGCCCGTCGCCACCACCACGCCCGCACCGACCAGACCCTCGGTTTCGGCCTCAGAGGCAAGCCCCTTCTGCGCAAGATAACCGCCCAGCAGCGTCGTCACGATCCGGACGATGCCGCCCATGTATGCCAACAGGTTTCCCTTATCCATGACTCCCTCCTCTTTTCCCTTTGTGCTGCCCGGCCAACCGCACCTGCGGGGCCGGAAATCCATGGCTCAGGCCTTCGACAGAACCTTCACCAGAATAACGCAGGCCGACACGACCCCCGCTATCGCGGTGCCCATGACAACCGACACCACCCACAGCAACGCGTGGATCACCATCTCGTGCCGCGCCAGCCGCGTCTGGATGGACGGCTCGCCGTTGTCCACGAACAGCCGGCGCTCGATGCTGTCGAGCTTCTCCATCAGTTCCTCATGCCTCGCGAGGCACTCTTCTTTGGTCACGACACCCGCGCTCATGGTCCCACCTCTCAGATCCCGTAATTGACGTACCCGCCCCCGGCCGTGTAGCCCCCCGAGCCCGCTCCCACGGCGCGCGTCGCATAGCGCGGTGTCCCGCCGCCGCCGTCCGCGAACCTGTTCACGCCCTTCCTCAGATCGGCCAACAGGCTGCGCAGGTAAACCTCCGAATCCTGCCACCCCTGGCGCAGCTCACGGGCCCCGACGTATCCGACGTCCAGGCCGAGAAAATACCAGACCGTCATCAGCGCGTGCCGCTGGCAGGGCATCGGCAGCAGCGTCGCGTCCGCGCCGCCCACCGCATCGCTTGCCGCGTCCACGGCCCCCCGGAAATCCTGAAGGATGCCGTTCAGCAACTGCGTCAGGCGGGCGATCCTTTCGCCTGCCGTCAGCCAGTCGTCGTACGCCGCCTGCAGGCCGCCCGGCAGATTGGCGGCCACCACGTCCACGTCGAAATACACCCATTCCCCGTCCGCCGTGACCTCGAACGCGGGCGTCACCGGCACCTCGCCGGTCGGCACCCACTGCGCGTACAGCGTGTGCACACCGGCCGCGACCTGTGCCGTCCCCGCCACGCGCACGCCGCCGGTCGCCACCGTCCACCAGCCGGTCAGCGTGTACCCTTCCCGCGCCACGCCCGGAAACACCCCGTACGTGTTCGGCAGCACGTAATCGCGCGACCCCACGCCAAGCACGCCGCCGTTCGCGTCGAACGTCACCGTCACGCTCCACACCGCGTACAGCGTGTGGTTCGCCGCCGCCACCGCGTCGTACTCATCGACCCTCGCGCCGTCCACGCCGAACCACCCGTGGAAACCGCAGCCCGCCCGCGCCGTCACCGGCATCGGGGCGTACACGCACGGCACGCCGTACACGACGGTCCCGGACGGCACCGGCGCGGAGCCGCCCATCGGCGCGAAAACCACGGTCA
>JADHEF010001224.1_pt1 | contig 17329 bp, 8 predicted proteins | sample 8952391 | NCBI WGS metagenome assembly JADHEF01 (sample SAMN16124439, study PRJNA663245) | bioreactor sludge metagenome | isolation source: sludge (nitrite) | place: India:Bengaluru | collected 2019-02-28
GCTGGCGGCGGCGGAGTTCCGGCCGGTAGCCGTGTGGACGGACGCGGAGTGTTTCTCGAACCCGCCGGGGAAATATGCGGTCGGGAAGATGATCGATGGCGACCTGGGAACCTACGCCTGTTTGCTGGACGACTCGCGCACGGGTAAAGACCTGAGCGTCTGTCCGCCCAAGGCGGCACCGCCTGTTACGGCGACTTTCGTGTTGGATCTGGGAGCGGAGCGGCCGGTTTCCGGAATGCGTTTCGTGGCCCGTAATGCTTGGGTTTACGTGCTGGCGAAGAACGTGAGCGTTTCCGCCTGCACCGACGCGATGGGCCGGGAGACGGTCCGGTCGCTCGCTGAGACAAATGAGCTGCCCGCAACGTCTAACTCCAATTCCGCCTTCGTGGAGTGGCCCTCGATCACAACGCGCTACCTGAAGGTGCGCGTCAACGATTCGTACCAACAGCGTTATCCCGGACCTTGGATGCCGGAGGCGCAGATCCCCTGGAGCCGCAAGGTGGGGCTTCCGACGGCGGGCGACGGCAAGAACCTGAACATCCAGATTGCGGAAATCGCCTGTTATGACACCCGGCCCTCAGATTACCCCGTCAAAAATTCGCCGGACGTTGCGTTTCCCCGCCACCGCCTCGAACGCGACTGGCTCTACCAGGATGCCGGGCTCGACGTGACCCGCGTCTTCACCTCGGATAACGACTGTGAATTGGAGTATGCCATGGTGCAGAAGGTCTTGGGGCGCGTCTCCGAGGGTGCCCCCGGCGTGAAGCTGCTGTGGCAGAGGTTGGATCAGCTTGCCGATGGCAAGATCCCTGCCTGCGATCCGCGCTGGCGCTCGCTGTATCTCGACGCCTGCTCCGCTCGGCGTACGGCACGCCTTCAAGAACTGCGTGGGAAAGCCCCCCGATTTGTCTATGCCAAGCACTTCATTTTCGGGTGCATGCAGGGGCTTGCCGGTAAATACGACATTCCCGACGAGCAGATCCGCGATTACACCTGGGGTTTCAAAAAAGGCGGACAGCTCTGCATGGGGACCTTGCTTGAGGACGGAACAATCAGGCATGAGGTGCTGCTTGAAAAGCCCGAGGGTGCCATCTGTTACCCGAACCTCTCGTGGGATGCCAAGACGCTGGTCTTTTCCATGCGCGACAATTTCGAGACCGACTCCTATTACCTTTACAAGATGGACCTGGCGACCCGTCGGGTGACGCGGATCACCTTCCCCCTTCTGAGAAACGGCAAGCCTTTGCCCGTCGCCGACTGTGAGCCGACATTCCTGCCCGATGGGCGCATCGTCTTCACGTCCACGCGCGACGTGCATATCAGCGACTGCTGGTATCGCTCCGGCGGGAACATCTACGTTTGCGATGCCGAGGGCGGCAACATGCGGCGCCTGACGTTTGACCAGCTCATGACGAGCAATCCCCAAGTGTTGGAGGACGGCCGCATTGTCTTTACCCGCTGGGAGTACAATGACCGGAGCGCGCTCTACACCCATCCCTTGATGGCGATGAATCCGGACGGCATGGCCCAGACGGAGTATTACGGAAACAACAGCATGTTCCCTGCGGCGATCATCCACGCGCGGGGTATCCCCGGGTCGCAGAAAGCGATTGCCGTGATTGCGGGTCATCACTCGATATATAAAGGAAAACTCGGCTTGATCGACCGCTCCAAGGGTATCCAGGCAGGCAAGGGTATCGAGTTTGTCAACACCCGGCTTAATGGGGATCCTGGCCGCGAGTCCGCCGACTTCATCAGGCCCGAGGCTCCGGACCCGTCCAAGCCCTACCACGACTTCAAGATCGATGTGTTCGGACAGTTCGGTCCCCAGTATTCGCATCCCTACGCGTTCGACGAGGAGAACTACCTCTGTTCGTTTTGCCCGGAAGGGTATCTGCCGCCCTTCGGGCCTTTCAATCCTCCGCTGGGTGTTTACTATATGAAATCGGACGGTGTCCGCGAGCTGCTGGCATACGATGTCTGGCAGGGCACGGGGCAGGTTATTCCCGTTCTGGCCCGGACGCCGCCGCCCGTGCGCGCGTCGCTCGTCAACCCGCGGGACAACAACGGGGTCTACATCTTACAGGATGTCTATGAGGGTCCCGGGCTTGCCGGTGTCGCGCGCGGCACGGCGAAAAAGCTCCGCGTGGTCGCGCTGGAGTATCGCGTCTGCCGCATGGGCTACGGCCAGAACGGGGGCGAGTGCGAAACGGGTCTCTGCCAGACGCCGGTTTCACTGAACAGCGGCAGTTGGGACGTCAAGCATGTCCTCGGCGAGGTTGACATCGAAGCCGACGGCAGTTGCAGCTTTGAGGTGCCCGCCCATGCGCCGGTCTACTTCCAGGTGCTGGACGCCAAGGGCTACACCATCCAGTCCATGCGCAGTTGGTCGACGCTCCAGAACGGCGAGCGTTTCTCCTGCCTGGGTTGCCACGAGAACAAGCAGGATGCCGGGGCGCTCATCGCCACCGTCCGGAAAACGACGGTGGCGCTCTCGAAGCCGATCCAGAAGCTAAAGCCCTTTGCGGGCAAGGAGCATCCGCTGGTCAGGCGGCTTGCGTTGCAGGCCTGGCTGGATAGTGTTGACAACTACCTCGGAGTCAACGCTCCGCGCCCGCTCGACGCGGACGCGCCGGTGGACGGTTTCAGCTTTGTCCAGGATATCCAGCCCATCTTCGACCGGCACTGCGTGAGATGCCACAATGCCGCAAAGATCAAGGAATGTAAAATCAGTCTGACGGGAGAGGTCGCGAAGCCGGAAAGTGTGAGGCTGATCGGCGCCGGCCAGGTGGACCCGAAACGCGCGTACACGCAATCGTACGTCACGATCACAACTTCCGGCAATCCTGACAAGAACCCGTGGATGACGTGGCTGAAACCCCGCAGCCGTGCCGTCATGCTCCCTCCATACCATACGGGTTCCTGCAAGAGCAAGATCATGGACCATTTTGAACCCGGGCACAACGGCGTCAAGGTCAGCGAAAACGAGAAACGGACGTTCGCCTGTTGGCTGGATTTGCTGATTCCCTTCTGTGGTTCCTACACGCAACACAACACGTGGACGGACGAAGAGAAAGCCGAAGTCGGCTATTTTCAGGAAAAGCGCCGCGCCTATGCCGTCGCAGAACTCGAAGCGCTTCGTCGTGGCGCGCCGGTTCCCTGACCTCTGTTTCAGGTCCCGCTTCCCCCTGCGGTGTTAATGCGCTCTCACCGAACCCTGCGCCCGATCGAATCGTAGCCGTAAGGCGCTCAGAAATGGAAGTGCCATTTGCGGGCCTGTCGCGTATAATGCACGCCCAATGACTGATTATTCCAGACTCTTGAATGCCGAGCAGTGCGAAGCCGCGACCTCGGGGGACGGACCTCTGCTCGTGCTGGCCGCCGCAGGCACCGGCAAAACGCGCACGCTCGTTTATCGCGTGGCTTATCTTGTGGAAAAGGGCGAGATCCCCGATAGCCTGCTGCTGCTCACCTTTACTAACCGCGCCGCACGCGAGATGCTGGAGCGTGCCAGAGAGGTCGCCGGTGAGGCCGTGGGCAACCTCTGGAGCGGGACGTTCCACCATATTTGTAACCGCTTCCTGCGGCGCTTCGGGGACCGGCTCGGCTACCCGAACGATTTCACCATTCTCGACCGCGACGACTCGCGCACGCTGATCGATCAGTGCATCAAAGACGCGGTGCTCAACAAAAAAGAGTTCCCCAAGAAGGATGTGATCGGTTCTCTCATCAGCAGCGCGGCCAACCGCGCGTGCGATATCGAGGACGTGTTGGAGCAGGTGCTCGATGAACTTAAGGTTGATCCTCTGGAAATCGTCAAGGTTGCCAATCTGTACACGGAGCGTAAGCGCGCGATGGGCGCCATGGACTTCGACGATCTGCTGGTGAACGGGCTGAGGCTCCTCGCTGAGCATGAGCCGATCCGCACCTTCTATCAGAACAAGTTCCGGCATGTGCTGGTGGACGAATATCAGGACACCAATCTCTTGCAGGCCAAGATGGTCGATATCCTGGCAGGGGTCAATAAGAATGTCATGGCGGTGGGTGACGACTTCCAGTGCATTTACTCGTGGCGCGGCGCGGACTTCCGGAACATCATGGACTTCCCGAAGCGCTGGGACGGGTGCCGGATCGTCAAGCTGGAGCAGAATTACCGCAGCGTGCCCGAGGTGCTGGAGGTTGCCAACGCCTGCATCAAGGGCAATCCCGAGCAGTTTCAGAAGACGTTGCGGCCCACCCGCAAGGCGCGCAATAAGCCGCGGGTGTTCTTTGTGCGCGATGGCGATGAGCAGGCGCGGACGGTTGCCGGGCTGATCCAGCGCTATCAGGACGACGGCTACAACCTGCGCGACATGGCGGTGCTGTACCGTGCGCATTATCATTCGATTGAGTTGCAGATGCTGCTCGGACGTGCGCGGATGCCGTACGTGATCACGTCGGGCATCGGCGTGTTCGAGCAGGCGCATGTCAAGGATGTGGTCGCTTTTCTGCGCGTGTGCGAGACTCCCTCGGACCGCATGGCCTTCGCGCGGCTGCTGGGTCTGCTGGGCGGGGTGGGCGAAAAGACGATCGACTCGCTCTGGGTGAAGTTGGACGGCCGGTTCGATACGAGCGACCCCGCGCAGCGCGCCCGGTTGAGTGCGGCGCTCAAACCCGCCGCGCGCGGACAGTGGCAGGAAATCGATCGTCTGTTTGAAGAGTACCACCGCGAGAATCTTTCCGAGTCGGGCGGCGAGGTCGTGCAGCGCTTCTGCGATGTCTATTATCACACCTATCTGGCGCGGGTTTATGATAACGGCGACAAGCGCGAAGAGGATATTCGCGAACTGGCTCTGCAGATCGGCAAAAGCGCGGGGGGCGTGCAGGGCTTCTTGCAGGAGGTGGCGCTGCTCACCAACGTGGACCACGAATACGACAAAATGGCCCGCGAGCACGCGGATATGCTTCATCTGAGCACGGTGCATCAGGCCAAAGGACTGGAGTGGCCGGTGGTCTTTGTGATCTGGGCGTCGGAGGGCATGTTCCCGTCCAGCCGTTCGATCGGTGAGTCGGAGGACGATGCCGAAGAGCGCCGCCTTTTCTATGTGGCGGTGACGCGCGCCAAGGACGAGCTGGTGCTCTGCGCGCCTGAAATGCGGCGTACGCGTGACGGGGGCGTCTATTATTGCAAGCCTTCCCGTTTCATCAAAGAGCTGCCGCGTGGCCTGACGCGCGAGAATTTCGGTTTCCGCAACGGCTGAGGGGCGTCCGTAGCGGCTGGGCGATTCGCGCGGCAGGCGTGACCGTGCCATGCGGCACGGAGGCTCACATTCAAACGCTCTGCCGGTGCGGGCTGCCCGCGTGTTTGAAAAAAGCCCAGACACGAAATCGAACGGAAAGGTCTCGCGTTTGATGTACAACTTGTCCTGTAACAAAGGAGAAGGCACATGTGGCACGTTAAAGCGGTCGTTTGGGGATTCATAGTCGGATGGGGGTGCCTGAGTGCGGTTCGGGCTGCCGAATGGAAGATCCTCAAGCCTGCATCGGCGCCGCAGGCCTATGCCGTGGCTGCGCAAGAGTTCCAGAAGTTCCATGAAGCGGTGACGGGAACGCGACTCGCAATCATTACGGAACCGGATGCGGCGGCGAACTTGGTCGTGATCGGGTCGGATAGCGTGAATGGCTTCTGCCGGACAGCCGTCGAACAGAAGATCCTTGCGACGATGGGGGTGGGCGCGGAAACCGATGCCTATCGGATCAAATCGGCTGAGAAGGATGGGCGCCGTTTTCTCTTTCTCGCCGGTGGTAACGGGCGCGGCACGCTCTATGCCGTCTACGATTTCTTTGAGCGTCAGGCCGGGTGCCGCTATTTTTGGGACGGGGACATCATTCCGAAACAGGCGGAAATCAAGATGGACGGCCTCGACGTGACCGAGTCGCCGCGCTTCGCCTATCGCGGTCTGCGTTACTTCGCGCACCGCAGCCTCGACCGCTTTCAGGCGGAGCACTGGGGCCCCAAGCAGTGGGAACAGGAGTTGGACTGGGTGCTCAAGAAGCGGTTGAACCTCTTCATGTTGCGTATCGGTATGGATGACGTGTACGAAAAGGCCTTCCCGGACATCGTGCCCTATCCCCCGACCAACGCGCCGCTGCCCGAAGCAATCGCCCGCTCGTATGATGACCGCACGAGCGCGTGGCCGCTTCGGTACCGCGGTGAGCTCCGCAAGCACATCCTGCAATATGCCCGTGATCGCGGGTTGGTGCATCCGGAAGATACCGGCACCATGACCCATTGGTACAGCCGCACGCCCAAGGCCTTCCTCGAAAAAGTCAAGCCGGGTTTCACGCCGCAGGCCAGCAAGGGCTATGGCGAGGAGACCGGACTGGTTTGGGACATCCGGAATGATCGCAATCTCGACAATTATTGGAAGCTCACGCAGGCGCACATCGACGCGTACGGGCGTCCTGAGATGTTTCACACCATCGGGCTCGCCGAACGGATGGCCTACACCGATCGCGCCGAGAATCTTGAAATGAAGCTGTATGCCTACCGCCGGATCATCGAAAAACTGCGCGAGCACTATCCGCAGGCCCCCATGCTGATCGCTTCGTGGGATTTTTACTATCCCGGCTGGTCCGGCGGGGAGGTGTCGCATCTGCTCAAGCTGCTGGATCCCCAGAACACCTTTATTTTCGATTACACGTCGGATTTGCCGCAGGCGCATGCGAACAGCTCGGATTTCCGCCAGTGGGGCGTGGTCGGCAAGTTCCCGTGGTTTTTCGGTATTTTTCACGCCTACGAGTGGGAGAATGAGCTGCGCGGCAATTATGATCTCATCAAAGAGAGAATGCCCCTTGCCGCCGCCGACCCGCTATGTAAGGGTTTTGTGTATTGGCCCGAGAACTCCCACAGCGATAGCCTGATCCTTGAGTTCTTCACGAAGAACGCGTGGCGTCCGGACACGCTTACCCCTGAGGAGCTGTTGCCGGACTTCTGCCGGGACCGGTACCGGGCGGCGTCCGACTCGATGCTTGCCGCGTGGCGTGCCGCTTTGCCGGTCATCAAGTTGCATGGCGCGCTGCCGCCTGAATTCCGGTCTCTCGCGGGCTTCGCTCGGCGCGAGGTCACTCCCAAACGTGCGGCTGACCTTCGGGCGCAGTGTGCGGGCCTCGCGCCTCAGGTGAAGGCGCTCCCGGCACTCTGTACCCTCCTCTCCGCGTTACCCTACGGGACCGGCGACTCTTTTGTGGATCGTGACGCGATCGATTTGGCGCGGACGGTGGCGGGCCGCATGTTCAGCTATTCCCTCTATCGCTATGTGATCGCACAGGATGACTGGCGTCAGGGCAAGGCCGATGCCGCCGCCGTTCAGGCCGCCGGTGCGCGGTGTACGTCCCTCCTGACCTCGCTGCGGGACCTTCTCGCCTTGCATGACGACTATTCCATGAACGTCTCCATGGCGAAGCTGCGCGCGATCCACCCTGTTAATCCCTGTTTCGAACAGGCGCTCAAAGGCAATGCCGAGAACGGCTATTGCCGGACGTATATCTACGAACTGTTCAACGACTATTATCTTCCGCAGTTGGCGCTCTACACCGGTTGGGTCGATGAGCGGGTCGCCGGCGGCGATCTCAAGAGCCCCCTGAAGCCTGCGAAACCGCTGCCGATGCAGGCGGTCGTCGATGCCTTCTACGCTCGGCCGCTCGCCGAAATGGGTCCACAAGCGCAACAGCCCCGTTCGCGGGAGGTCTATCGTGAGGTGCTGAAGCGGTTGTCTGCTGCGATGGACGGAGTTTGAGTGACGGGAGCTGAACCTGAACGGGTAAGGTGAAGTGGCGTGACATGAAAAAAATACCTTACAAATGGGAGTTGGTCATCCTTCTTTGGCTGGCGTTGTTCTTTAACCAGGCGGATCGCCAGGTTTTCAATGTGGTGCTGCCCTCGATCCGCGACGATTTGGGGCTGACGGACGCCGATATGGGACTGGTTGCTACAGTGCTGCTCTTGGTCTGCGGCATCTTGGTGCCTACGGCTGGCATTGTGGGGGACCGGCTCAACAAGAATAGGATCATCATCACCAGTCTGCTCGTCTGGAGCAGCGCGACCCTGGCCACGGGCCTGAGCTGTTCGATCTGGCACCTGATCTTGTTAAGAAGCGTGGCCACGGGGGGCGGCGAGGCGTTTTATTTCCCTTCAGCCAGCGCCCTTATCGGAGAAAACCATGACAAGACAAGGGCGATGGCCCTCTCGCTCCATCAGACTGCTGTTTATGTCGGCATCATCTGTAGTGGATACTTGGCCGGGGCTATCGCGGATGTGTATGGCTGGAGGACGGCCTTTTATGTTTTTGGCGGCTTCGGTATCGTTCTGGCTTACGTTCTGTATAAGCGGTTAATGAATCCCGCCGTGGAGAAGAGCGACCGGACGGTCACGGTCCCCCGCAGCGGGATCAGAGATGCTCTGTTCGCTGTTTTCAGAAAACCGTCGTTTATCCTCTTGGCCCTTGCCTTCTCAGGCATGAATTTTGTGGGCGTTGGTTTTTTGGTCTGGATGCCGACCTTCTTGCATGAGAAGTACGGTTTTTCACTGTCGCGGGCGGGTTTTGACGCGACCTTCTATCACCACGTTGCAGCCTTTGTCGGCGTGTTGATTGCGGCCCGGCTCACCGACAGGCTGACGGATAAGATTAAAGGGATCAGGGCGCTCGTCCCCATGCTGGGATTATTGGCCGGCGCGCCGTTTATCTATCTCATGGGTAAAAGCGGTTCGTTGTCGGTTCTCTATGTCGCGTTGGTGTTGTTCGGTCTTTTCCGTGGGGTCTATGAAGCCAATCTCTGGGCCTCTGTTTACGACATCATCGAGGTGCGATACCGCTCCGCTGCGACGGGCTTTATGCTCTCTTTCGGGCTCGTCATCGGTGCGCTGGCCCCTTATATATTGGGCGTGTTGAAGCCCGTTTTCGGTTTGGCTAACGGGTTCGCCTGCTTATCTGCGGTCTATGTCTGCTCGGGTTTGTTCATCCTGCTCGCCGTGCTGTTTTTTTACCGGACTGACATGCATGAAGCATGATGGGTCGTTTGGACAAAAAAAGGTGGGTAGATCGATTTGTTGCGCTCCGAGTAATGTCCCGTCCGCGCATGAGTCAGATGGAAGGCCTGTGCTGGCGGAGGGACATGGGCCTGCAGTTGCCGGCGTCCCGGGCGATGTTTGAAAAAAGGCCGGGCACGAAATCAAACGCGGAGGCTGCTGGCTGCGTGTATGCTGGACATGCTGTTTTTGGAAGAGGAGAAGGATTGAGCATGCGATATCGTGTTGATAACATCCTGACGAAACAAGTGAAGCGGTTTGCGCTCTCGGAGCTGAATGCGGACTTGGTGGGCGTGGCGAACATCGAGCGCTTTAAGGGTGCGCCCATAATGATGAGCCCGCAGGGTATTCTGCCGACCGCGCGCTCGGTGGTCGTGATGGCCGTACATCATCCCGACGCGGCCATTGAACTGGGCGGCGAGGAACACCCGCAGAAGATCGGGCCTTACTGCATCCAGTACGCCATGAACATGCGGCTCGACGAGATGAGCTACCGGATGGGACGCCTGATCGAATCCCTCGGCTACGCGGCGGTGCCGATCGTCTCCTCGAACATCTGGCGCTACAAAGGCTACAAGGCGATGAAGGAGCATTTCGCGCCGGATATGTCGCATTTGCACGCGGCTGTGGCCGCAGGCCTCTCCGAGTTCGGCTATTCCGGACTGTCGATCACGCCGGAGTTCGGTGCGCGTCAGCGTTATGTTTCGGTCGTCACCGAGGCGGTGTTGACGCCGTCGCCGCTGCTTGAGCCGGGTTCGGTCTGCGATAACTGCATGCTGTGCAAAAAGGCCTGCCCCTCCGGAGCCCTCAGCAAAGAGCTCGACGGCTGGAACGAAATGGAGGTTGAGGGAAACGTGTACCGGTACGCCCGGAAGAACCTCTGGCGCTGCGCGTGGGGCGAGCATTTCGACCTCGATCTCGATTTGGAAATACCTGAAAAGGTCGACGAGGCGGTCATCCTCGATTACGTGAAACGGTATGGGCGTCGCGGGGGCGAAATGGGCTGCTGCCTGAAGGCCTGCGTGCCCAAGGCGCGTCGGTATTTTGACAAAGGCTTCTGCAAGAGCCCGCGGCGCAAACGTGACGTGACCCCGCTGCCGGGTCTGGCGTCTAGGGGGGTGTTCGAAAGAGTCCGCGCCCTGACCCAGTCGCATGGCGCGTCGTGCCTGCTCACGGTGTCGGTGGACGAGTTGCGTGCCTCGGGTGTGAGCGTCGGGGATTCGAAGGCCTATTTGCCGGGCGCGAAAAGTGCGGTGATCGTCTGTTTGGCGGTGGACGCCGAACTCGTGCGGACCGCGGCGGACGTGGACCGGGAGTTGGCGCTTGAGATTACCCTGACGGCGGGCGGGCTGCGCGAGACGGCCGAAAAATTGGCTCTCCAGACCGGCTATGACGTGTCGCGTGAGTTGGAGCGTGCGGGTTACTCGGCGACCGGCGGAACGGAGCTTAAGGAGCTTGAGGTGGCGCGTGCGGTCAAGGGGGTGCCCGCCGCTCAGACGCTCTTCACGTATACGGTGCTGACCGATGCGGAACTCCCCTCCACGGGCTTTACCTACAGTCCCTCTTCCGCGGAACGTGTGGATGATCTCACGGACGCCGTCAAAGCCGAGGTGCGGCGGTTGGGTGCGGATGTGGCGGGGGTGACGTCGGTCGATCGCTTACAAAGCGTTGCGAAGCAGGCGGCGCTCGCGTTCGATGGCGAAGAGGTGCTGGACGCGAAGGACGCGTCGCGGATCTTCACGCCGTACGAGCCTGTCATCACGGAGCGGTCGCGGCGGATTCCTGATCCGGCCGGGCTGTTGCCGAATGGCAAGTCGGTGCTGGTTTTCGGCGTGGCGCTTCCGCGCGGGTCGGTCGAAGTCACGGCGCGGACGCCGGCGGAGTCTGTGGGCCCGTATGCGTTTGCCTTGTACGAGAATCTGAACTATTTGAGGCGTATCGCTCTGAGGTTGTCGCTGTGGCTGTCGCGGCAGGGGGTGAAGGCCGTATTCAGCACGGACCTGCTGGAGACGGGGTCTCTGACGGCCAGCCCGCGCGGTGCGATCCCCGATCTGTTCTCCAACCGCTTCGAGGCGTGGGCTGCGGGGTTGGGACGTTTTGCGAAGGCGGGTTTTCTGGTGAATCCCCGGTTCGGCACCAACCTTCGCTATATGGCGGTGGTTGTGGATCGCGAACTGCGCGAGGATGCCATGCAGGCCACACCCCTTCCCGACATGTGTGCGGCGTGCGGTGACCGTTGTGTCGCCGCCTGCGCGACCCGGGCGTTCGGCGGCGAGGTGACGGTTGAGGCGGAGGGCGTGCGCGATGCCTTCTTGAAGATTAAAACGTTGCGGTGTGACTGGGCCAAGCGCTATTCTCTGATCGCTGACGAAGGCTGCGGTTTTGTCGGCTGGAATCTGAATGTGCCGCCGCCGGAAAACATTACGGCGGAAAAGTTGGATGCGGCGCTGCGCCTGCAGCCGCCCATTCCGAAGTACCGTCCCTGCAATTTTGAGGCGTGCTCAATGGCCTGCCCGTATACGCGAAGCGGGAGGTAGTGCCTTGCAAATCAACAGCCGCCACAAAGAACACGGTGTTCGTTTCTCACGGAGGCGCTGAGTGCACAGAGGTCGGATGTTTTTCTGTGGTGGCTGTGCCCCCGTGAGGGGTGAAAATGAAACGCAATCGGCTCTGAACGCTCGACGCGCGAGGGGCGGGATCCGGGAGTAGTCGCATGAACGGAAGAATGTTTTGGACGCTGGGGATGACAATGGCGCTGGCGCTGGGCGCGTGGGCGGAGGGCCAGCCGCTGGCAAAGGACGAGGCGCAGATCATCAAGTCGCGGCTGATCCCGTATCCCAAACAGGTGGACCTCGCCGACGGGCCGGTCATCAGGATCGATAAGCGGCTCGCGGTGACAATCACGCTCACGAATACGACCGACAGCCTTGAGAAGCGCGCGGCGGAGCTGTTTAAGTCCTGTTTCGGGGTGACGCCCCTTCTGACCTTCAAGGCGGACCCGGCGCTGTCGGTCGCGCAGGATGGATACCGGTTTAAAGCCTCTGTCGCCGGCGGGTTGTCGCTTGAGGCTGCCGACGGCAGTGGGTTGCTGAACGCGCTCAAGACGCTGCGGCAACTGGCCGAGCCTCAGCGCGGGGTTGAGCGGATGAGTTATTACTTCCTGCCCGAAATGACCGTGGAGGATGAGCCGTCCATGGCTTTTCGCGGCATGCATCTCTGCTGGTTCCCTGAGAATGAAGAGCTCTTCATCGAGAAGTGCATCCGGATGGCGGCCTATTACAAGTTTAACTATCTGGTGCTGGAGCCGTGGGCGGTCTTCGCTTTCAAATCGCACCCCGAGTTTTCGTGGGCGGAGAAGAAGGTGAATGCCAAAACGTTTCGCCGTCTGGCGCGTCTGGCGCGCGAACAGGGGTTGACGCTGATTCCCCAGCTCAACCTGTTCGGCCATGCGCCCGAGTCGCGGCACATTTCCGGTAAGCACCCTGTTTTGGACTTTCATCCCGATTTGCAGCCGCTGTTCGAGCCGGATGGTTGGACGTGGTGTCTGAGCAATCCCGTGACGCGGAAGTATCTCACCGATATGGTGCTGGAACTTGATGAGACCTTTGAATCTCCGCCCTATTTCCATATTGGCTGTGACGAGGCCTATTCCATGGCGACGTGCCTGACCTGCCGCAAGGATAACTACGCGGCGTTGCTGAAGGACCATTTGCTGTATTTCCGGTCGCTGCTCGGTGAGCGCGGCGCGAAGCTCATGATGTGGCACGATATGCTGATCGAAAGCGGCGATCCGCGCTGGAAGGGCTATGTCGCAGGCGGCTCTGAGAAGATCGGCACAGAGGCCCTTCTGGAAGCCTTGCCGCGCGACATCGTGATCTGTGACTGGCAGTACGGAGCCGCGCCGAAGCCGGAAGCCATGCAGTGGCCGACCATGCAGTACTTTCAAGGCAAAGGGTTTCCCGTGTTGGCCTGTCCATGGAAAGATACGGAAGGCATCAAGAGCCAGGCGCGGCTGGTCCGTGAGAGGGGGATGACGGGAATGCTGTGTACGACGTGGAATTACATGCACAGCCTGGACATGGTCCGCATGCTTTGCACGGGAGCGAATGCCACGTGGGGGTATGACGGGACGGGACGGAATTCCCAGGCGGCGTTCAACCAGCATCTTCGGCAGGTCGGCTGGGATATGGGTATCAAGCGTTACCGCGATACGGGTGTGGCGCAGTGGCAGGTGCCGCCGGAAAATGCGCTGCTCCACTGATGGCGTGTGCAGGTATGTTTCAAGGGGGCGCGACAGCGCCAGGAAAATGAGGACAGGATGAATGCAGCAGAGTTGAAAGCGAAAGCCCGCGCCTGCGGGGCGGACCTTGTAGGCATCGCGCCGGTGGCGCGGTTCAGGGATGTGCCGCCTGAACGGAACCCTGCGTCGATCTTCCCCGAGTGCCGCTCGGTGATCGTGCTGGCGCGGCGGATCTGCCGCGGCTCGTTGCGTGGCGTCGAGGAAGGCACGAACTTCGGCAGCACCTACCAGTGTTTCGGCTATACCTGGGTGGAAGATAACTTCCTGTCGCAGACCTCTTACGACCTGTCGCTCTGGATTGAGGAGCAGGGCGCGGAGGCGGTTCCGCTGTTCGCCTATAACGAGGCCGGAATGCCTAAAGGCGTGCCGGTCGCGCCGGACAAGCCCGCGCCGAACGTCTATATCGATCCTCGTTACGCGGTGGCGTCCGCCGGATTGGGCGAGGTGGGCCTGGGCGGCTTTATTCTCACGCCCGAGTTCGGCACGCGTCAGCGTTTTGCGTTTATCCTGACCGACGCTGAGCTGGAGGGCGACCGCGTGCGCGGCAAGACGCTCTGCGGTGACTGCGGCGGCTGTGCGGCGGCCTGCCCGTACGGCGCAATCCATCTGGACAGGGTACAGTCCCTGGACGTGGAGGGGGCTGCCATGCCCGTGGCTCAGATCGATGTCGGGCTTTGCGCCGCGTGCCCGAACGGCGCGTTTCTCGCAGCCGGCCGCGGCAAGGAGCCGGACCGTATTGCGGCGGCCTGTGGACGCGAGTGTCTGGTGCGGCTCGAAAGCGCGGGAAAAGTCACCAACACCTTTGAGAACAAATTCCGCAAGCGGGCCCCGTGGCAACTGGACGCCTTCAAGCGCCCGATGATGCGTGACGCCTCGGGTGCGCTGACGGCGGTTGATGTGGGCTGCGGCAAATTCTCGGGTACGGGTGTGGTCTCCGTGCACGCGACAGGCCAGGTGTTTTCGAAATAGGCCGTAGGCTGTAGGGACGGTGAAGCAGACTACCTATAGCCTATAGCCTATAGCCTATAGCCTACAGCCTGAATCGACGAAGGAGATTCATGAAACTGACCTCGCAGATGATCAAGGAGTTCGCGGCTTCCTTGGGGCGGCCCTGCCTCGTGGGCGTCGCGGACATCGGGCGTTTCAAGGGTTCGCCGCGGCAGATGCATCCTGCGAACCTCTTTCCGGAGTGCAAGTCGGTGATCTCGGTCGTGGCCCCTTTTCCCCGCGGGACGTATCGGGGAATCACGGAAGGTACGCATTGGCCCAATTACACCTACTACGCGTACAACCGCCTGAACAACCTGTTCCGCCCGCGCATCACGTATGACCTCTCGTGTTTCATCGAGGATCACGGCTGGGAGGCTGTGCCGCTCTATCCGGCCGTGCCGGAGCGCGGCGGGATGCATGCGCCGGTGTTGCCGGGGCGTCCCGCGCGTGAGATCAATCTCAACGTGCGCATCGCGGCGGTCGCCGCCGGCCTGGGCGAGATCGGCTGGTCCAAGGTCTTTCTGACGGAGAAGTGGGGGCCGCGCGTGCGCATCGGCAACATCCTGACCGACGCCGAGCTGGAGCCTGACCCGCTCATGCCGCCGGGCACGCTCTGCAATCGCTGCATGAAATGCGTGCGGACCTGTCCGGGCTGTGCGATTCCCAAGCCCGGCGAAAAGCCTCCGGTCCGCATCACCATCGATGATCAGGTCTATGAGTGGGGCGATGTCGCCATGGGGCGCTGCACGCTGACGCATCACGGGCTGAATCGCGAGGTGTCGCCCTTCCTGATCAAGGATTTTCCGACCGTGGACTTCAAGGTGCCTCAGAGCCGCGTCTCCGAAGAGTTGGCGTACCGCATGGCCTACACGCTGGCGACCGGCACGTGGGTGGCGTCTGAGGAGTTTCCGCACGGGAACATTGTCGATTATTACCACCAGATTCTGGGTCATGTCGGGTATTTCGCGATCTGCGGCGCACAGGGCTGCGTGAGGGGCTGCATGGACAGCCTGGAGAAAAGGCATGCGATCCAACAGTCCGATTTTCCCACGGCGGTTTCGCCGCGCGGCCAATGGAAGCTGCGCACGCCTGAGCAGGAGCGGTCGGAGGGCATCGCTGAGGGTCGTTGCGCCGAACTGTACCATGACCCCGATCCGCAGGCCGGGACGTGGGAATGATCAGAAGGCCCGAATCATGTGAGCCGGGCGAAGAGAAAGGATGAGGCAAATGAGCGGAAAGATGCTGGCGATGGTGATGGTGCTTTGCGCGGCGGGGGGATTGCGGGCTGCGCCGCTGAATGAGAAGGAGGCCGGCATCATACGGGCGCGGCTCGTGCCGGCTCCGCTGTCGGTCACGCTGACGGACGGGCCGGACGTGGTGGTCGATGCAACGCTTAATGTTTCTTTCGCGTGTGCGAAGGATGAACAAAGCGCGGCAAAGGAGGTCGTCCGGCTCTTTAAGGCGTGGTTCGGTGTTGCCCCCGGCCTGAAGCCTGTAAAGTCGGAGCGCGTGCCTCAGAAGCCCGATTCGTATCGGCTCACGGCATCGAAAGGAACATTGACCCTCGAAGCCGCGGATGTCGGAGGCGCACGCAATGCGATGCGTACGTTGCGTCAGCTTGCCGAGCCGGTCCGGGGCACGCGCGCGTTGACGGCCTATTTCTTGCCCGAACTGGTGATCGACGATGCCCCGGCCATGGCTTTCCGTGGCTTCCACATCTGCTGGTTCCCCGAGAACACGCCGGTGCAGATCGAGCGGTTTATCCGCATGGCGGCCTATTACAAAATGAATCGGGTCGTGCTGGAGCCTTGGGGTACGTTCGTTTCCGCGAAACATCCGGAGCTGGCGTGGCCCGGCAGCACGATGACCGCGAAAGAAATCCGGCGCTTGGTCAAGATCGCGGACGGCTTGGGCGTGACGCTTATTCCCCAGTTCAATCTGTTCGGACACGCGTCAGGTTCGCGCGCCAGTTCCGATAAGCACACGATCTTGGATTTCCACCCGGAGCTCCAGCCGCTGTTTGAGCCGTTCGGTTGGACCTGGTGTCTGAGCAATCCGGAAACCGCCAAGCTGATCGAGGAGGTGGTGGTGGAACTTCACGAGGCGTTCGGCCGTCCGCCTTATTTTCACGCGGGATGCGACGAGGCGAGGGACATGGGGACCTGCGCGGCATGCCGCCGTACGGACTATGCGGCCGTGGTGCAGAAATTCCTGACGCGTATCCACGGGACGCTGGCCGGGCGGGGTTGCAAAATGATGATCTGGCATGACATGCTTTTGCAGTCCGGCGATCCGCGCTGGCAAGGCTTTTATGCCAACGGGTCCCGGCAGGCGGAAGTCATGCTGGACGCGTTGCCCCGGGATATCATCATTTGCGATTGGTATTACGGTGCTCCGAACAAAGAGGGGTCATGGCCCACGATGCGCTACTTCAAGGAGAAGGGGTTCCAGGTATTGGCCTGCCCGTGGGAGAATCTGGCTGGCTATCGGGGGCTTAGCGAGGCGGTGAAAAAAGAGAACCTGGACGGGATGCTGTGCACCGCATGGCATCATCTGTACGGAAACAGCATGATGGAGATCTATTTCCGTGCGGCCCATGCGACGTGGGGCGTGCTGCCTGTCGGAGGATATGAGGGACTGGTTTTCGCGCAACATCTGCGTCAGGTCGGCTGGGATGTGCCGGTGAAGGACTACGGGGATACCGGCACGTTCAACACCCAGCTTCCCGAAAAGACCGCCACGCCGCGGTAGTCGCGGGCCGTCGATTCAAGAAGAAAGGCCCTTTCACCCAAGGAGATTGTACTCTGCGGCAGCCCCCGTTTTGCCTAGTCAAAAACGCCGCATCGTAGTACGTTATAAGCTGAATCTCAAAAATTGGGTCACATAAATAAGGATGACAGGCATGAAAATCCGGAGTCTGGTTTCATTTCTGGCCGTAGTCTGCGCGGTAGGCCCCCTCCTGGCGCTCGACG
>JADHEF010001220.1_pt1 | contig 17323 bp, 20 predicted proteins | sample 8952391 | NCBI WGS metagenome assembly JADHEF01 (sample SAMN16124439, study PRJNA663245) | bioreactor sludge metagenome | isolation source: sludge (nitrite) | place: India:Bengaluru | collected 2019-02-28
GGACAGGCTGCCGAACAGCACGGCCGGGTCAAAGGTCTTGACCAGCGAGATGCCCGGCGTGATCGACCACACACCGTTACCGGTCGGCAGGCTTTCCGGTACCGAAAGGTTACTGTTGCCGTCGACCTCGCGGAGCTTGATGCCATAGGGGTCTTTGCCGGTCGGTGCCTTGATACGCAGGGTGGCCACAGCGTCAGGCCAGGTCTCGTCCTCGTCGAGGAACTTGTACGCTACGCCAACGTTGATGTCGCCGATTTCCGGGTCACGGGTCACGCTGGCGTCGGAGGTACTGGCCCCGGCGCCACCCGCGCCGCCGGAAGAGTAGGTCGACTCGCGGTACACCACGGGCACGTTGATGTCGAATTGCCAACGCTGCGCCAGGTTGTAGCGCGCGGTCATGTCAAGGGTCCAGTTGTCGGCCTTGATGCGGTCCAGGTTGATACTGCCGAGGAAAATCGAGTCCAGTGCCAGGAAACCGTTGAGCGTGAGCGCACGGGTATCGTAATGGGTGTAGGTCAGGCCGGTTTCGAAGCTGAACTTGCCGCCACCGAAAAAGCCGCTGGCTTCGTCATACAGGTTGGACACACTTTGCGCCGGCTCCGAGTCGGCGGTGAGCGCCTGGCCGTAGGAGCTGCCTGTGGTGCCCGGTGCGCCGGATGCGACAGTCTGTGCGCCCTTGACCCCTTCGGCGGGAGATTTGACCAGGCGTTTGGGTTGCGCTGCCGCCGGGGCTTCCTCGACCTGCCGCACGCGCTGCTCCAGCACCATCAGCGCTTGCTGCTGGGCTTCGTAACGGCGTTTAAGCTCGATCAGTTCCTGCTTGAGGGCCTCGACCTGTGGGTCGGCAGCTGCGTAGAGCATTGTGGCCGGGGCCAGGGTAGTCAAACACACAAAAGCTTTGAGCGTTAAAGATCGGTGCATGGATTTGCCGTCCCTTCCGACTACTTTTGATGAGACTGAGCGTAGATCAGTATCCGAAGGTGCGAAGACCTTTGAGCTGGTCGAGGCTACCGTTCAGCGAGGCGGCCGTTGGCACGCTTTCACGCATGACCACATTCAGGGAAGTGACGTTGTTGACCAGGTTGCCGTTGCCGAGCAGCGTCGAATTCTGCATCAGGCCGCCCTGGGCCAGGCGCTGTACGCTGCTGCCCTGGTTATTGCTGGCATTGATGTTGAGCTGCACGCCCACGCCGGTCGAGGACACGCTGAGCGAGCCGGCGCCGTTTTCACCGACCAGGGTCTGGCCAGCGGCCAGTACCTGGCCTTGCTGCTGCACGGCGGGGGCCTGGTTGGCTTTGGTGACATTGATATCAACGTTGTTGTAGGCCGTATTGTTGTCGCCGGCTGCACGCACCACCTGGGTGACACCCTCGGTGGTGGTCAGGCCGTTGCCACCTGTGACCACGCCCGTGCCCGCAGAAGAGGCACCGCTCGACGCGGCACCGGTGCCTTTTTCGTCGATCATCGAGACATAGAACTGAGGCTTGATGGTCGACTGCTGGACTTGCAGCGTGGATGTCGCCCCGATCACGTCCCCTTTGGCATTTTGCCAGGTGCTGGACATGACAATCCCGAAACTCACGATGCGCCCCGGCATCACGTAGCGGCCACGCAGGTTGGCCAGTTCCTGGTCCTTGAGTTCGATGGGTTTCAACGCCTCGGCGTGGCTTGGCAGGCTGACGGCCAGGCAGGCCATGGCCAGCCACAATGAAGTCTTCATGAAATGCTCCCTGGAGCCTCATGCTCCTTGTCATTAGAACAGTCGTTAGAAGAAGTCGCTTTTGATGAAGCCGAAGTCCAGCAGCTCGGTGTCCTTCACTGGGGTGAAGTTGTTCACCCGGCCCTTGGCAGTCAGTGGCAGGGGCGGGTCGAGCAGGACATTGTTCTTGTCGTACCCCTGGCCGATCACAGCGAAGATGATGCCGTTCCAGCCCTTCAGGAAATCGTCGATCTTGTAGCGCTTGTGGCCCAGCACCGGGTCACCGATGTACACCCAGCCTTTGTCGACCTTTTGCATGACCACGAAGTGCTTGTAGCCACGCACGTCCATCAGCACCACGACCGGGATGCGCACACTGTGCAGGGTGTCGGGTGCTACCCGGTAGCCGCGGGCACGCATCCCCAGGCTTTCGACGTAGCGTTTCATGTCGAGCATGGAGAAGCCTTGCGTGCGCACCAGGTTCTGGTCGGCGTGGGCCAGCATGCCTTCGATGATCTGGTGTTCGTCCACATCCAGCCAGTAGGCCTGGCGCAGGATGGTTGCCAGTGCGGCGGCGCCGCAACTGAAGTCGGTTTTTTGTTGCACCAGGTCGGCGAACTTGCGTTCACGCACGCTCTGGATGGGCTTGAATACCACGGCACCGCCCGGCAGGACGGACAGCGGCATTTGTGCAGCTTCGCTCACGCTGGCCAGGCACAGCAAAAACGCCAAGGCGATAATGCGCATGATCGGATGCCTTCCGGTGGGTGTTGAAGAAAGGCCCCCCGAAGGGGGCCTTAAGCGCAGCGTTTAGAACGAGGTGTTGGAAATGGCCAGCGAGTTGCTCTGCTGGTTGCCCACACCGGCTGCCACGTTCACGCCCAGGTTGCCGCTGCCACCGTTGACCGAACCGCTAAGGGTTGGAAGGACACGGTATTGCTCAAGTCGTAAGCACTGCTTTCGCTGTAGCTCTTCGAAACGTCGTTCGAGGATTGTTTCGATTTCTCGCCAGACTTTTCAAACGCCGAAGCCGAAGCATTCTCGTACGAAGAGTCGTGAGACTTGGTGTACGAAGAGTCTTTGGACTTGTCGTAAGACGATTCGCGCGTCTTGTCGTAGCTGGAGTCGAAGGCTTTCTCGAACGACTTGTCGTATGCACTTTCGCGCGACTTGTCGACCGATACGTCCAACGATGCATTGAGCGAACCATCGAAGGTGCTGGAGCGGGTGCGTTCGCGGCGGCCATCATCGGTGGTGAAGGTGCGCGTAGCATTGGCTGCGGCATCCAGCGAAGCGTTCAGGCTGGCGCTGCTCGACGAGCTGTTGCTGCCACTGGCAGAGCCACTGGCATTCCAGCCGTTGGAGCCGCTTGCCGACATGCTGCTGGAGCCACTGGCGTTGCTGGATTTCGAGCCGCTGGAGTTCCAGCCGCTAGAGCCGCTGGAGCTGGCACTTTGCGAGCCGGCCACGCTGAAGCTCGACGACGAGCTGCGGTCGTCGGTCGAGTTGAACGTACCATCACGCGAGCTCGAGCCGCTGGCCGAGGTGGTGATGGTGATCGTGTCGACGCGGTAAGTGCGGTCAGCACTGTTGTTCACGACCAGGCCTGGCCCGTCCTGTTCGGCAGAAGCCGTGGCCGTGGCATTACCCAGAGGCGCACCGGTGTTGGCGATGGCCATGGTATTTTTCTGTTGGTTGAGGTCGCCACCGGCGATGTTGATGCCGATGTTGCCCTCAGCCCCGCTGGCCGAGCCGCTCATCACAGCAGACGACTGGGTCGAATAGTTGTCGACCCGGTTGTTGTCGCTGGATTGCACGACATCGGCAGTGGCACTGGCCATGCCGAACACGAAGCTGTTGTCCAGGCTCGACTCGGAGCCGGCGTTGGCAATGGCTGCGGCGTTATCCTGCTGGTTGCCGTTACCGGCCGCCACGTTGATACCGACGTTGCCACTGGAGCCTTCGCCCGACTGGCTCATCTCGGCTTCGTTGATAGTGCCCTGGTTGCTGATACGGTTATCGGTGCTGGTTTGGGTATCCCAGGCATTGGCCGTTGCATACACAGGGATTTTGGTTGGAGGAGGCGTGTGCTGACCATTGTTATGGTGGCCGTTGTGGTGGTCATTGCGCCGATCGTTTTGCCCAGCTTGTACAGCAACAGCCATGACCGCAGCAATTGCGAACACCAGAGGCTTGATTGCCATCGAGGGTTTCATGGTGATTCTCCGTACTCTAGTAGGTGTTGGCCATGCGGTTTCCCACCCCGGCACTCTGGTTCAACTGGATCACCCCGCGGCTACCGGTGAAGGCCTGGTCACTGGTGGTGACCTGGCGATGGCCTGTCGGGGTGTCAGTTGGACCGGAGTTGTTGAGCAGCGCCACGTTCTGTTGCATGAGGACGCTGTCGTCGATGCTTTGCGGTTGAGCACTGAGGGTTATGCTCAGGGCATTGGCTTGCTGGGTATTGGCGCCGGCGCTCTGGTTGACGCCCAGCGCACCACTGCCGTTGCTGAACGCGTTGCCTTGAATGGTCGAGCGGGCATCCATCGTCGGGTCGGCGGGTGTGTTCAGCCGTTGCCGGATCTGCGTGCTGGCATTCGCTTCGGGCCCGACGGCGATGGCCCGCGCATTGGCCTGTTGCTGTTTGTCGCCGGCGGCCTGGTTGACGGAGAGGTTGCCCTGATAGCGGCTGCCGGAGCTGTCGATGTTGGCATTGTTGATGACGGGAACCAGGGAATCGGCGAGGCCTGGCGTACTGCACAGGGTGGCCAGAATCAGCAGCATGTGCTTCATGTCACTTGCCCCCGCCGGTCAGGATCTGCAATGGCGCGAGGCCGCGTTGCACACTTGAGTTGACCATGTTGGAGATGCCGTTACCCGCGCCCCCCGTGCCACGGCCGCCTGACAGGTTGGGCAATTGGTTCTGGTTGCCGAGGTTGCCCCCCAGGTTGTTGGTCTGCTGGGTAATCATGTTGCTGATGCCGGCGCCACTGCTGATGCTGGCGAAATCGCCATCGCTCAGCTCGTTGGTTTGCTTGAGCACGTGGGCAGAAGGGTTGGCGTTGACCGTGGTCGGGCTCGGGTCAGGGATCAAGGGCGGGATCGTCGCGTTGCGCACCTGCACGTCGCGCTTGATGATGATGATGCCTTTGTCTGCGTGGGCCGTGAGGCTCAATGCCCCCAGTACACAACCCGCCAACAACAAGTGATAGAGGCGTTTGTCACTCTTCCTCACGACGGCAACTCCTTCTTTGAGCGCTGGCCTTGTTCAGCGATGCAAAGGACAGAGCAGATGGTGTGCCGCTTTTGAGAATCGTTTTCAGATCAGACAGTTAGGGCAAGAGGCTGACAAACTGCGGCGCATTTTGTCTCAGCGGTGAAACAGCCAGCCGTTGGCGTTGCTGGCCAAGCCAGCAGTGGCCTTGATTGGAAGGGTTTTTGCAGAGGTGTTTCACGGGTTTGACACTGCCCCCGAAGCGGGGGAAGGCCCCGCAATTTCGGGGGCTTTGCCCCACTTGAGTGTGTCAGTGGTTTAACACTCGGTCGGGCAGGATGGCGCATCGCTACCAAGCAGCGTAGCAACGGCTTGCAAGGCCAGCAACTGGCGCTGCGGCCAATTGCCCTCAAGTATCTGGTGCGCCTGATTATGCTGTTGCAGCCAGGCAAGGCTGTCGTCGAAAAAGCGCTGGCGGTCGTTGATGTCGGGTTGGCTGCGCTGGCCATCGGCAACCCAGTCCACCCCCTGCGGGCTCAGCAGCAGGTGCAGGTCGTAGTGCCGTTCAAGCAAGGCTTGTTCCAGCCAGGCCGGGCAGTCATCGAACAAGGCGCGGCTCCAGAGCATGTTGCTGAGCAGGTGGGTGTCGAGGATCAGCAGCGGTGGCGCCTGTTCGCGCGCCCGGTCCTCCCAGGCCAGCTGGCCGTGGGCGATGGCAGGGATATCGGCATAGCAGGTATCGCGGCACTCCTGGTCGATGAAGTGGCGCACGTACTCGGCCACCACCACACCGCCGAAATGCGCCTGGATCACACCGCTGAGCCAGCTCTTGCCGCTGGATTCGGGGCCGCACAGCACCAGGACCTTCATGGCGTGTTGCGTGCTCATGGTTGCGCCAACGCCGGGTCGTGGCGCCATTCCAGCCAGCCGCGCACGGCAATCAGGGTGAGCACGGCAAAGAAGCCCGCCGTGAAGTACAGCTGCTGGTGCAGGTACAGGCCTACATAGACGATGTCTACTGCCACCCACAGCGGCCAGCATTGCAGGCGCTTCTGGGCCATCCACAGTTGCGCCACCAGGCTGAAACCGGTCAGGGTGGCGTCGAGCCAGGGCAGGGCGGCATCGGTCCAGTTGGCCATGGCTGAGCCCAGTGCTGCGCTCAGGAGTACCCCGGCAGCCAGGCCGGCACATAACGCAGGGCCTTGCAGGCGCGATACCTGGCGGGCGTCTTCGGTGCGGCCGGGGCGTTTCCATTGCCACCAGCCGTACAGTTGCAGGATCGCGTAGGCCAGTTGCAGCAGCATGCCCGAGTACAGCTTTACCTCGTAGAACAGCCAGCCATAGATCAGCACCATGACCAGGCCGATCGGCCAGCACCAGGCGTTTTGTTTGACCGTGAGCCAGACAGCGGTGACGCCGAGGACGGCGGCGATGAGTTCAAGGCCGGACATCGGCGATCCTTGGGGAGACTATCGGGGAAGGGCGCGATTGTAGCGGGTCGGCCAGGGAAGGTGTAGGGCGCAGTAGGTGGGGATGCATAGGATCTCTGTGGGAGCGGGCATGCCCGCGAACACCGGCGAAGCCGGTGCCATACACCGCATTGCATGCTTCGCGGGCATGCCCGCTCCTACAAAAGAGGCCGGCGCTACACCCGGAACTGCCGCAGCAACTGTTCCAGTTCCTCACTCAACTGCCCCAGTGCCACCCCGGCATCGCTGGACTGGCGCGCCGCATCGGCCGTCTGCTGGGACAGCCCGGCGGTATCCAGCACATTGCGGTTGATTTCCTCGACCACATGCGACTGCTGCAAGGTGGCGCTGGCGATGGAGGCATTCAGCGCGGTCAGGTTGGTCAGTGCCTGGTTGATGGCGTCCAGGCTGGCGCCGGCTTCGCGGGCCTGCTCGACGGTTTGGCGCGAGGCTTCGCTGCTGGTGTCGATGGCTTTGACCGCTGCATCCGACTGGCTTTGCAGGTGCTCGATCATGGTATGGATCTCTGCCGTCGACTGCGCGGTGCGCTGGGCCAGCAGGCGAACCTCGTCGGCGACCACGGCAAAGCCACGGCCTTGTTCCCCGGCCCGTGCCGCTTCGATGGCCGCATTCAACGCCAGCAGGTTGGTCTGCTCGGCGATGGAGCGGATGACATCGAGCACACCGCCGATGCGCGTGCTGTGGCCGGCCAGGTCGCGAATCACCTGCACGGCCTGGTCGATGGTCAGCGACAACCGGTCGATCTGCGCCAGGCTGCCATGAATCGCTTGCTGGCCATGGGTTACCTGCTGCTGCGCGGTGCGCATTTCCCCGGCGGCCTGTTCGGCAGTCTTGGCCACGTCCTGCACGGCATAAGTCACCTCGTTCACGGCGGTGGCTACCTGGTCCATCTGTAGCGATTGTTGGGCGCTGTGCTGCTGTGCGGCGCCTGCATTGTCGCCGACGTGCCCGGCGGACTGGGCCAGCGCGTGGGCCGCCCCTTGCAGTTGGCCGACCACACCCTGCAGCTTGCCGTTGAAACGGTTGAAGTGCTCGCCCAGGTGGGTGATTTCGTCACGGCCGTGGGTGTCCAGGCGCCGAGTCAGGTCGCTTTCGCCGCTGGCGATGTTGCCCATGGCCTGCACGGCCTCCTGCAAGGGGCGGGCAATGCTGCGCGCAATCAGCAGGACCACCAGTGCCATCAGCAGGGCAATGCCCACGCCCACCAGCGAGGCATCGCGCAACTGGCGGGCGAATTCGGCCTGCACGTCATCGACGTACACGCCCGAACCGATAATCCAGCCCCAGGGTTTGAACAGCTGTATATAGGAAGTCTTGGCGACCGGCTCGCTGGCACCGGGTTTGGGCCAGCGGTAGTTGACCGGCCCTGCATCCTGCTGGCGGGCCAGGGCGACCATTTCGTTGAACACGGCAAAGCCGTCGGGGTCGCGAATGGCAGAAAGGTCCTGGCCATCGAGCTTGGGGTTGGCCGGATGCATGATCATCTTTGGCCCCAGGTCGTTGATCCAGAAATAGTCATCGTGGTCGTAGCGCAACGCACGTACCACCTGCAGTGCCTGTTGCTGGGCGGCTTCGCGGCTGAGCGTACCGGCCGCCTCCAGCCCTTGGTAATAGGCCAGCACGCCAGCGGCGGTCTGCACCACATGGCGGGTTTTTTCCGCTTTGGCCTGGTAAAGGTCACCGTGGATCTGGCGCAGCATGAGCAGGCCAAGCACCACCAGCATGGCCACCGCCACCACAAGGATCAGCCACAGGCGCCGGCTGATCGACATCGATCTCAACGTGTTCATCCAGGAGCTCCCGCATTGTTCTTTTTATTGAGGTGCATCCAAGCATGCTTTGCGACAGGTCCCCACCCGACTAATGGCTAAGTGCTATCTTTGAAATAGTCTGCAGCAGGTCGCGTAAAGCGATTGCAAAGGCGCTCTGCTAGGATTTCGGCCGCGCAAGATGAAACCTTTAGCGGGTGTGAACTTTTCTACTGGCGTTGCGCCCAACAGTCGCTGTAAAACAGCCGGGCCGCGTGCGGCAAATTCAAGCAAATCAAGAACAAGGGGCCCGCAGCAAGCGGCGCTCCATCCGGGGGAATGATGGATTTTTGGACTGCCTTTCAGGCAATCATCTTAGGCGTGGTCGAAGGGCTGACGGAGTTTCTGCCGATCTCCAGTACCGGGCACCAGATCATCGTCGCCGACCTGATAGGTTTTGGCGGTGAGCGGGCCATGGCATTCAACATCATCATTCAGCTGGCAGCGATCCTGGCGGTGGTGTGGGAGTTTCGTGGCAAAATTTTCGAAGTGGTGTTTGGCCTGGCCAGCCAGCCCAAGGCGCGGCGTTTCACCGGCAACCTGCTGTTGGCGTTCATGCCGGCGGTGGTGCTGGGCGTGCTATTCGCCGACCTGATTCACGAGTACCTGTTCAACCCGATCACCGTGGCGGCGGCATTGGTGGTGGGTGGCATCATCATGCTCTGGGCCGAGCGCCGCGAACACCGCGTGCAGGTGGACCATGTGGACGACATGCGCTGGAGCCATGCGCTGAAGATCGGCTTCATCCAGTGCCTGGCAATGATTCCGGGCACTTCCCGCTCGGGCTCGACCATCATTGGCGGCCTGCTGTTCGGCTTGTCGCGCAAGGCCGCGACCGAATTTTCGTTCTTTCTGGCGATGCCGACCATGGTCGGCGCGGCGGTGTACTCGGGTTACAAGTACCGTGACCTGTTCCAGCCCGGTGACTTGCCGGTATTTGCCGTTGGTTTCGTGACGTCGTTCATCTTTGCCATGATCGCCGTGCGCGCGTTGCTCAAGTTCATTGCCAACCACAGCTACGCGGCGTTTGCCTGGTATCGCATTGTGTTCGGCCTGCTGATTCTGGCGACCTGGCAGTTCGGCTGGGTTGACTGGTCGACAGCGCATGGCTGAGGTGTTGCGCGGGCAACGGGCGGAGGGCGTGCGCAATGTGCGCCTTAAACTGCTGCTGTTGGGGGTGCTGTGCCTGTTGCCCGGGCTGGGCGCTGCGCGCATGGCCTGGAACGACCAGGCTTGGTGGCCGCTGGCGCTGTACCCGGCCATGAGCCTGATCAGCCTGTTGCTGTATTGGCAGGATAAGCAACAGGCGCGTACCCAGGCCTGGCGTACGCCCGAGAAAGTGCTGCATGCCAGTGAGCTGTTGGGTGGCTGGCCGGGGGCGCTGGTGGCGCAGCAGGTGTTTCGGCACAAGACACGCAAGGTTTCGTACCAGCTGGTGTTCTGGGGGATTGTGCTGGTACACCAGGTGTTCTGGGCGGACTGGCTGTTTTTTGAGGGGCGTTATCTGCCCTTCAATTGATTATTGCCTGTACCGGCCTCTTCGCGGGTAAACCCGCGAAGAGGCCGGTACAGGTAGTTCACATCATCAAACCTACCTGCAAGCGCTTCGGCAGCCGGCGCACCACCAGTTGGTGCGAGCGCTGCAACAAATCTCTCAGCTCATCACGCCCCATGGGGTAGGGCTGCGCCATGCTGATCCATTTTGCCCGAGCCAGATACGGCGCAGGCAGCACCCCTGGGCGGTCGCAGTAGCCGAGAAACAGTTCATCGGCCACTTTGAATGACAAACCTGCACCGGCCAGGTCGAGCACGGCGAACATCTTGTTGCCCGCCACTGAAAACACCCGAATACCACCCCATTTGTAGTCTTCCCGCGCACCCGGCAGGCTCAGGCAAAACGCTGCCACTTCGGCTTCGCTCATTTTCCTTTCAGACATACCGTTCTCCACAGGCCTCGAATGATGCCGCCAGGTGATCGATCCATACCCGCACTGCAGGCAGTACACCCCGCCGGTGGGGGTATACCGCTTGCAGGTAGCCACCCGGTAGCGACCAGTCTGGCAGCAGGCGCACCAGTTCGCCGCGCTCCAGTTCTTCCTCGCAAAACATGCTGGGCAGGGCAGTGAAGCCGAGGCCGGCCCGTACAGCAGCATTACGTACTACGAAATCATCAATGGCCAAGCGCGGTTCCAGGGCGATTTCCTGCTGCTTGCCATGAGGGCCGAACAAGCGGAAGTGTACCAACCGGTCTGCTTCAGCGGCGCCCAGCACGGGCAGTGACGCCAGCTCGGCAGGTTCACGAATGTGATCGGCGAACCCGGGCGCAGCCACCAGTTGCATTTGCGCCTGGCGAAGGCGGCGGGTGACCATCGCCGGGTCTTCATCGCCCAGGTCACGCACGCGCAGTGCCACGTCGATTCCTTCGGAAATCAGGTCGACCCGGCGGTTGAGCAGCACCATGTCCAGTTGCACCAGCGGGTACTGCTCAAGAAAACGGCTGATCACATCTGGCAGGAATGCGTGTGCCAGCGCCACCGGGCAAGACACCCGCAAGCGCCCGCGCGGTTCACTGCTCATGCTGGCTACGGCTTCATCGGCCGCTTCGGCTTCCAGCAGCATGGCCTGGCAATGATGCAGGTAGCGTTCACCTACTGCGGTGAGCTTGAGCTGCCGCGTGGTGCGTTGCAGCAGGCGCGTGCCAAGGCGCTCTTCCAGCTCGGCGATACGCCGCGACAGGCGCGACTTGGGGATACCCAGCTGGCGCCCGGCTGCGGCGAATCCACCGGCTTCGACGACGCGCGCGAAGTAAAAGAGGTCGTTAAGGTCTTGCATGGGTATGTCTCACTGTTCCACCTGTGGGACAAACTAACGCATTTTTGCCTCCTTATCAGCCATTGCGCACCCCGGTAGGATTCTCCCCATCGTGATCGCCCACTGGCGCGGTCTTCAATCACAGGAGAGTCCCATGAAACTGTTGCACATCGATTCGAGCATCCTGGGCGACAATTCCGCCTCCCGCCAGCTAAGCCGTGAAGTGGTCGAAGCCTGGAAAGCCGCCGATCCAAGCGTGGAAGTGGTTTACCGTGACCTGGCCGCTGACGCCATCGCCCACTTTTCTGCCGCCACCCTGGTAGCTGCTGGCACCCCTGAAGACATGCGTGATGCTGCCCAGGCTTTTGAAGCCAGGCTCAGTGCTGAAACCCTGGAAGAATTCCTGGCTGCTGATGCTGTAGTCATTGGCGCGCCGATGTACAACTTCACGGTACCGACCCAACTCAAGGCCTGGATCGACCGCGTGGCCGTTGCCGGCAAAACGTTCCGCTACACCGAAGCTGGCCCGGAAGGCCTGTGCGGCAACAAGAAAGTGGTGCTGGTTTCCACCGCCGGTGGCCTGCACGCTGGCCAGCCGACCGGTGCCGGGCATGAGGACTTCCTGAAAGTGTTCCTGGGCTTCATCGGTGTCACCGACCTGGAAATCGTCCGCGCCCATGGCCTGGCCTATGGCCCGGAACACCGTAGCCAGGCGATTGACGCTGCCCAGGCTCAGATTGCCAACGAGCTGTTTGCAGCTGCCTGATGGCAGGCATGGGGCCCGTCACGGCCCCATTGCCGGCAAGCCGTGTCAGGCCACCGGAATACTCGGATCAGCCGCCGCCAAAGCGGCTGTACGGTCTGCCGCTGGCGGGTAGATCCACACGGTGTTGATCTGCGATTTCAACACCTTGGCCTCGGCCTTGTCCTCCGGCGGCGCCACCGCGCGCGCCCACCCTTCGGTATACACCGCGCCCCAGGCGCCCAGGTCCAGGCAGGTTACGTACTTGGGTTGGCTGTACGTCATCGGCGCCACGCCAATCAGCTCGGCCGCCGCATTGTTGCCCGCATAGCGCCCCAGTGGAATCGCGTGCTGGCAGGACATCACCGCGTAGTTGCCACGCTCGTCGCAGGCGGCATACGCCACATCGCCGGCTGCATACACCGCATCATTGCCCTTGACCTTGAGGTTGCCATCCACATGCAAGCGGCCCTGGCGGTCGCGCTCGCCGATGATCTGTTCGGTGAGCGGGTTGGCCTTGAAACCTACTGTCCAGACCACCGTACTGGCATCGATGCGCTGGCCGTTGTCCAGCAGCACGCCGGCAGGGTCTACCGAGGCCACCGTGGCACCGCAGATCCATTCCACGCCCAACGCCTCACAGGCCTGTTCAATGGCCGGGCGAATGCCGTCGCCCAAGGCGGCACCGATTTTTGCGCCGCGGTCGACCACTACCACGCGTAACGCGGCGTCTTCACCCAGGATTTTGCGCAGCCGTGCTGGCAGTTCGGTTGCCGTCTCGATGCCGGTAAAGCCGCCACCGGCCACTACCACGGTGTTGCGTGCGGGTGTGTCGGGCAAGCTGGCCAGGGACTTGAGGTGGGCTTCCAGGCGTGCGGCGCTGTCGATCTTGTCGACATCGAAGACGTGCTCGATGCCGGCCATGTCAGGCCGGTTGAGCACACTGCCGCAGGCCATGATCAGGCGGTCGTAGGGCAGGGCACACTGGGTGCCACTGCGGGTGCGGTAGCTGACCCGGCAGGCCTGTTCATCAATATGAAAGGCCGTACCTTGCACGAAGCGGACGTTGACGGCATCGAACAGCGCCTGCAGTGGCGCGGCCATGGTGTGCACATCGGGCTCGTAGAAGCGCGGGCGTATATGCAGTTCGGCCTGGGGCGCGAGCAAGGTGACTTCGACGCCTTTGTTGCCGTTGAGGGCAAGCTGGCGGACGGCGCTGAGGGCACTCCACAGGCCGGCAAAGCCGGCGCCGATGATCAGGATCTGCTTCATGTTGTTGTCTCCTCGTGAGTTCGGTTGACAAGGTAGACCCTATCGAGGGTCAGCAGTGTTACCAAGGCCTGCGGGAGTGCTTCAAAATGTTGGCGGCGTGATCACCCAGATCACCACGGCATCCACTTCACCGGGGTTGCCATAGCGATGGGGTTCCTGGCTGGAAAAGCTGAAACTGTCGCCTTCACCCAGCTGGAAATGCCGCTCGCCCACCCAAAGCTCGAAGCTGCCGCTGAGGAGGTAGCCGGCTTCTTCGCCCTCATGGCTGTAGCTTTGCTGGCTGTAGGTGCCCGGGGGGAAGCGTGAGTGCAGGATTTCCAGCTGGCGGTTGGGTTGGGGGGTGAGCAACTGGTCGACAATGCCATCTTCGTAATGCACGCTCAGGCGGCTGTTGCGTCGCACCACGTAACCTTGGTCTTCGGGGGCGGTGCTGGCTTCGCTGGCAAAGAACCACTGGATGGTCACGCCCAGGCTGCGGGCGATGTTGAACAACGCGGGGATCGACGGATAGGAAAGGTTGCGCTCCAGCTGGCTGATGTAACCGGCAGTCAGTTCACTGTGTGCAGCCAACTCCGCCAGGGTCATGCCACGGCGCTTGCGCAGGCCGCGGATGCGGGTGCCCAGGAACTGCGGCGCGGCGCCCCCGGCTTCACTGGCGGGGGGCTGGGGAAGTTGGCTCATGCACGTCGGTCCATCGTAAAAGCCGCAGTATGGACAGCCTCAGAGCGACCAGGCAACCGTCAGGCCGTCGTGAATCGCTTCTTCGGCGGTGCGCGGCGCCAGGCAGTCGCCAACACGCCGCACTTCCACCAGGCCGGCCAGCTCGCTGGCCAGCCTGTCTTCAGGCTGAGCTTGAAGGTAGCGGCCTCGCGGGCCAGGTAGGCGGGCTCGATGGCCATGGGCGGCACGATATGCACGGCGCCACCCAGTGATGCTGAGGTGCCGGCGACGATGTGCAGGTAGTCGAGTTGGCCCTGCAAGGCAACTGCGGCGGCCAGTGACTCGTCCTCGCTCAGGCCTTGGCTGTCACGTTCGTCGGCGCTGATGCGCAGGCCGATGATGAACTGCTCATCGGTGGCGGCGCGCACGGCGGCCAGCACTTCACGCAGGAACCTCAGGCGTTGTTCCAGTTCGCCGTTGTAGCCGTCGCTGCGCAGGTTCACCCGCGGGTTGAGGAACTGCGCGGGCAGATAGCCATGGCTGGCCACCACCTCGACACCGTCCAGCCCGGCCTGGTGCAGGCGGCGGGCGGCGCTGGCGTAGCCCTTGACGATTTCATCGATCATCGCCTGGTCCAGCGCGCGCGGCATGACGCGGAAGCGTTCGTTGTGCTCCGAAGACGCCGAGTACGCCACCGCCAACAGGCCGTCTGCCGACTCCATGATCTCCCGCCCGGGGTGAAACAGCTGCGAGAGCACCACGGTACCGTGCGCATGGCAGGCCTCGGCAAGCTGGCGGTAGCCGTCGATGCAGGCATCGTCGGTGGCCATCAGCACATGCGAGGTGTAGCGGGCGCTGTCATGTACCCCGGCAACTTGCAGCACGATCAGGCCGACGCCCCCGGCGGCGCGGTCGCGCTGGTAGGCGATCAGTTTGTCATTCACCAGATTGTCGGTAGGCAGGCAGGTGTCGTGGCCGGTGGACATGATGCGGTTCTTCAGGCGTTTGCCGCGGATCTGCAAGGGTTCGAACAGGTGAGGGAAGGCGGTCTGCATACAGGCGGCTCCGGTGCGGTGTTGTTCTTGTTTTGTTTATGAAAGTGTAGCGTCAGTAAAAAATCAACGTTTTTATTTACTGATAAATCACCAGGTTTTGTTCACCCTCACGGCGGGGCGTGACCTCACAAACAAGCGCCTTGACTGGAAACGCCTGGGCCTGCCGCCGAACTGATCCTGATGCAGCCGGGCAGGGGGTTGAAGCAGGGGGAGCTGGCGGACCCGGATGCATTGCAATTGGCATGGGCAGCGCTGTTGCGGATGCTGGAAAAGACCGCGCCTGGCTTTCGGGATTGAACGGATGCAGTAACAGTCACTGTTGCGCAACCCTTGGCCACAACTGTGCTGGTCGCAGCCGAAGGAATAGCCTTATGCTGTAACGAAATATGTCTAGAAAAGCCTGAAGAAGGAACCCGCAATGCCGCTCAAGGACCTGCTCATCGCCCTGGTGGTGATTGTCGCCTGGGGAGTCAACTTCGTGGTCATCAAGGTTGGCCTCGATGGCTTGCCGCCGATGTTGCTGGGGGCATTGCGCTTCTTGTTGGTGGCGTTTCCGGCCATCTTGCTGGTCAGGCGGCCCAAACTGCCGTGGCGCTGGCTGATCGCCTACGGGGCCACCATTTCGCTGGGCCAGTTCGCCTTTCTGTTCCAGGCCATGTACAGCGGCATGCCGCCAGGGCTGGCCTCGTTGATTTTGCAGTCGCAAGCGTTCTTCACCCTCGGCTTCGCGGCGTTGTTCCTGGGTGAGCGGCTGCGCCTGGCCAGCGTGCTGGGGCTGCTGGTGGCGGCCAGCGGCCTGGCATTGATCGGCAGCGAAGACGGCGGCCATGTGCCCATGCTGGCGCTGGTGCTGACCCTGTGCGGCGGTGCCATGTGGGGCCTGGGTAACATCATCACCCGGCGGTTTGGTTCGGTTGACCTGGTGGCACTGGTGATCTGGGGCGGCCTGATCCCGCCGTTGCCGTTCCTGGCGTTGTCCTGGTGGCTGGAAGGGCCTGAGCGCATTGGTCATGCGTTGGCCAACATCAGCTGGAGCTCGGTGCTGGCGTTGGCGTACCTGGCCTTTGTCGCCACCATGCTTGGCTACAGCTTGTGGAGCAAGCTGTTGTCACGCCACCCGGCTGGCAAGGTGGCACCTTTTTCGTTGCTGGTGCCGGTGATTGGCCTGAGTTCGTCGGCATTGCTGCTAGGCGAACGGCTGACCGCAACCCAAGGTTGGGGGGCACTGCTGGTGATGGCCGGGTTGCTGGTGAACGTGTTTGGCGCGCGGCTTGGCCAACGCTTGCGCGCGGCCAACGCGTAAAGCGGCCCCATCTGCCGGACTGCGCTCTGTTAGAATCGGCCTCTTTTGCCAGGCCAGCGGAGCGCACCCATGATCATTTCCACCACCAGCCAGCTCGAAGGCCGCCCGATTGCCGAATACCTGGGCGTGGTCAGCTCCGAATCGGTGCAGGGCATCAACTTCGTGCGCGATTTCTTTGCACGCTTTCGCGATGTGTTCGGCGGCCGTTCGCAAACCCTGGAGAGCGCCCTGCGTGAGGCGCGCGAGCAGGCCACCGAAGAACTCAAGGCTCGGGCACGCCAGTTGCAAGCCGATGCGGTAGTGGGTGTGGATTTCGAGATCAGTATGCCGTCGGTACAGGGCGGTATGGTCGTGGTATTTGCCACCGGTACGGCAGTGCGCTTGAAGTAGAGCGGGTTGCCACTGGTCGGCTGCCGGAATCTTGTCCGGGCGGTCCGCAAATGACCAGCTAGTCTCATTTTCACAGGCCGCGTTTCCTGGGCAGCTCTTCTGGTTGCCGACGCGACCGCCACTGGAGGGAGACAGGGCATGAGCGAATCCTTTTTCGAAGACCTGAATGACGCGTTCCCGATCAACAGCCAGGTGCGTTGCGGTCAGGCGGCCTTTCGCCTGGGCTTCGCCCACATGACGCTGGATGATTCCGAACAGCTCCAGCCTGCACACCTGCAGCGCAGCAAAAAAGGCCGCTTCATGCCGCGGGTTCCGCTGAAGAAGTGATCCCGCCCCCGAACATGACCCCGCTGAATGGCGGGGTTTTTATTGCGCTTTGTTGATCCGCCTCATGGCATTGCCGGGTAGCACTCGCCGGCTGGCCGAGGTTGTGGTTTTCTGGCGGGGCATTCCAGTAACGGAGGATTGAATGCTCATGCGAGTCAGGGAACAGACCTATTGGCAGTGGGCCGACGCCCAACTGCACAGCCGCAGCCACGATGAAGCCCTCAGTGACGGCACCACGCTGGATGTGCAGGTGCGCCTGTCACGCCTGGGGGCCACTCAGCTGTTTTTGGGGTTGTACGCTGGAGATGGGCGCGCACTGCTGGAGGAGTACTACCCGACACGGCCGGGCGAGACCATGACCCGCGCCCTGGTATGGGGTGTCGACCGCGCCCGGGCGATGGCAACCGGTGCCTTGCCCTTGCCAGAAACCTGCAGCCAGCGGCGCCAGGCATGAAAAAGCCCGGCCAAAGTGGGCCGGGCTCAGGTAAAGGCGGGAACCCTCAATTGAGCGGTTCGATCACCTTGACTGCCTGCTGCTCACGGGCAGCGGGC
>JADHEF010001225.1_pt1 | contig 17306 bp, 13 predicted proteins | sample 8952391 | NCBI WGS metagenome assembly JADHEF01 (sample SAMN16124439, study PRJNA663245) | bioreactor sludge metagenome | isolation source: sludge (nitrite) | place: India:Bengaluru | collected 2019-02-28
GAGTGTCCATTAACTTTAAGCTTGAAACTGTCTCACTTCAGCTGACGGCCTACATATCAAGCGAATCGCGCACACCGCTATATCAATTCGGTGAAGACGCCAATATTCACAGTCAAGGATACTGGACATACCGTACACGTTGATGCATCTAATATTGCGAAAATATACCTGGTGAGTATCGCACAACACCATCTAGCTGGATTCGCTACACGTCTAGCAACCCTCCACGATATCGGGTTATTTCGAGACAAGGAATACCCTGCTGCGTTTTGTGCCTCTGATCTCGAACTAATATGCCACTTCTCGCGTAGACCGGAAGTATTTCTACACTACATCGAGCAGCGCAAAAATCTTGCCCACAGCGGTCGTGACATTTTCGGGGACGACCTCGATCTATTTGGAGCATATCTCGACAACCGACTTATTTTGAAGGACGTTAACACGGACATAACTCCTGAACACAGGCTGTACTTTGCTGGATACTCAAATCAGTTCGACAAGTGGTTTAGTTATAAACGCGGCGAACTTGATACGCCACCCATTATACAGCTTAAATTACCAGATCGAATACATATACTTCTAAATGAGCTAGCATCTCGCACAGATAATGACTCGAAATACATTGCATTCGCGTTGCTCAGTCTATCCTCTGGCGAACTCGAAGTACTACACAAAGGTATTGCTCAGCTTGATAACACTGAAGTTCCACCCAGCATTTATGCTCGCCGTTATTCATATGTTACCGACGACAAAGTATTCAGCATATTTAAATTTAGCGGACAATATAGCGCAGACTGTGATAGACATGTGCGCCTAAGGACAGATTCTGAAAAGTACAAACTGAAGAAGCGCATCGGCATCGGATTGAGCCTGTCTAAGGACCGTTCACGGGATTTTGATTGTGCTACATGGATAGAATGCGACTGGGAGTATGACCCTAACCTAGAGATACTTGTTGCTGAGAGTCCTGAGTCAGTACCCATGCCAGGCCAGATACTACCTGGTCGCAATGATCCTTGCATTTGTGGCAGCGGAATTAAATACAAAAGATGTTGCATACGCAAGCACGAAGATGCTAATCGCATACATAATTCTAAATGCTGAATGATACACAAGTCAAATTGTGCGGCCCTTACCGAAACTGTCCATTACAACGGATTATGTTATACAAACTGCCTCCCCCCATGACAGAGTAGCGCGGCGCCCGGCGACTTCAATATTCAGTATAGACCTTACAAGGTCGATAGCACCCGCCTACGCCCTATACACCCCCCTCCCCACCCTCTTAATTTTCGAACTAGTGGAGATCGTCCTCCGCAGAACATTCTCAAAGTTGGCGCTTTTCGTCTTGATCAGCTTCCTCTTCTGAATCGTGGCCATGATATCTGGGAATGCCATGGGTTTCTTGTTGGCCTTCAGCAGGGCGACGACTACGGACTCGACGGTCTGGCGGGGGGCCTTGGGGGCGACCTTGGACTTCGCTACCTGGACCTTTGGCTTGCGGCCGGGCTTGGCCTTGGCACCCGCGGCCTTCTTCCCTACCCGGACTCCTGGCCTCCTGCCGGACTTGCCCTTGGCCGCCGCGACCTTTTTCGCTACTTGGACCTTCGGAGTCCGGGTAGTCTTAGGAGTAGTGGCCTTGGCCTTTGCTGCAGCCCCCTCGAGTTAACTTGCCACCAACTGTCCCGTAGCGGCCTGTACCGCGGCGTACTCCTTGTCGAGGGCGGAGAGGCGGGACTCGAGCTTCTTGAATTGGGCCTGGGTGGAGGCCAGCTGCTTGCGGTTGGAGGCGGTCGGGCGCGTTGCTGGCTTTGATTTCTTTCTTGTCATGGGGGCTCCTTTCTGCTTTACCGAATTATTCCAGAACGGTATAATTGAGTGAGATGGGTGTCAATATTGCGAATTGCTAAGCAGCGTTGGTATACCCAACATCTCTACCAATTCGCTGAATATTGCAATGTGGAACAATGTATCTCACAATGTAGCATCTCTACAGGAGGCTTAGAATGTCAAAACTGCTGATTGTTCAACCTTCAATGCTCGACAACCTCCCTGCTATGGTCCGTAATGAATTGGCGAACTACTCTGCACAGAAACAAGAAGAATTTGTTGAGGAGTACAAGCGCAAGTCAAAATCTACAGGCACAGCATACGTTCTTTGGTTCTTTTTGGGATGGCACTATGTGTATCTTCGTAATTGGGGAATTCAGCTCCTATATTGGGCGACGGCTGCAGGTTTATTTTTATGGGCTATCGCTGATCTGTTTCGTTTGCCCAAACTCGTCCGTGATTACAACAAGGATGTTGCAATGGAAGTTCTACGTAATCTGAAAGCGATTTCTGATTAACACATTCTGATAATTTCATATCTCAAGAAGGAGTCAGGAAATGGGTTGCCTTTTCTTTTTTGATAAACTAGTGCCTGGCCGTGATTCAAACAATCAGCCGATTAAGTGCAATGTGGAGGTTGTAGACAGCCACGCAGTTCCCGAGGTGAGACTGACGTGCGATAACAACGAGTCCATTGGTCTGATCGCAGAATTTAAAGACTGGAACCATTTTGTTGAATTCAAGGATGCTATCGATTCCGTATACGAGCGGTTGAAGTTGACTCACGAATAGCAAACCGCGCCGCCTCGGGAGAGAAACGGCGCGGTTGCCGGACGAGGGTCTGGGCTAGACAGGATCGTATCAGATCCAGGGCCAAATGTCTAGGCTCGGTACGTTCCCCGCGACACCCTCTTAATTTTCTCACTGGTTGAGATCGTCCTCCGCAGAACATTCTCAAAGTTGGCGCTTTTCGTCTTGATCAGCTTCCTCTTCTGAATCGTGGCCATGATCTCGGGGAAGGCCATGGGCTTCTTGTTGGCCTTAAGCAGGGCGACGACTACGGACTCGACGGTCGCGCGGGGGGCCTTGGGGGCGGCTTTGAACTTCGCTACCTGGACCTTGGGCTTCCGGCCGGGCTTGGTCTTGGCGACGGCGGCTTTCTTCCCTGCTCGGGCGCCTGGCTTCCGACCGGGCTTGCCCTTGGGCGCGGCGACCTTCTTCGCTACCTGGACCTCCGGAGTCCGGGTAGTGGTGAAAGCCGCGGTTTTGGCCGTCACTGCCGCACGCTTGAGCAGGCCCGCCACCAGCTTTCCCGTCGCAGCCTGAACCGCGGCGTACTCCTTGTCGAGGGTGGCGAGGCGGGATTCGAGCTTCTTGAACTGGGCCTGGGTCTTGGCCAGTTGATTGGGCTTAGCGGCGGGCGGTCGCTTAGTTGGCTTTGATTTCATTCTCGGCATAGGGGCTCCTTTCTTCCCTATTGGATTCCGGCTGCAGATTATGCTTCGTGGCGTTGGATGTCAACATGCAGAAGCTCGGGCAGCCACGCTATCAGCCTCATCCTCGACTACGGGAGAGTGCCGTATCTCAGCCGATGCTCATAGGTACAGTCCTTCGCGCACCTGTTGATAATAGTGGTTTCGTGTAGCGGCGCGCCCATCGTCCAGTACACCATGCCCGCCTCTTCGTAGTAGGTAATGACCATCTGGTAGAACTTGCCCTCGTAGCCGTTGGCCCGAATATGCTTAATCAGACACTCGAACAGATCCTCATCAACTTGATCCCGAACGATGTACTCGTGCGGCCACTCGGGCATTGTCTTGGCAAATGTCCATCTCTGGTCATTTACGAAGGTCAGCAGTTCGACGGGGAATGCCATCGATAGCGGAGCTGTCTCCGGGGCGGAATTCGTAGACTTTCCTGCCTTGATCGGTCGCATATTTGTTCCCACGTCGAATCCAATCTCCTCATAGACGGAAGTGCGCCACTACGGGAAGATGGTCGCTGAGACCGGAACCGAAGACACGGTCCTGCGAACCCGTGGCGCAGGATTTCAATCGCGAGGCCAGGGCTTCGGTCACGAACATGTGATCCATCTGATGCACGACCGCCCCACCTCTTGAGTTGCGAAATGTGGGCGTGAGCGCGCCCCTGGATTCGCGGAGACACTCGATCAGCCCCAACGAGGCCATTCGATCGAGATACTCGCGATTGCCCCCGGCGGACCATGTCGTATAGTCAAATGTCTCCGACAGATTAAAGTCGCCCGCCACAATCCAGCAACCCGTTAAACTTGCTCGGTGATGCTTGAGGCTCGCCCAGAGGACGTCGGCCATCCACAGACCGGGGTTTGTCGTAAGCCGTACGCCGCTGATGTCTACACCGACCAGACTTTCGGGATCGATCGGCCAAGCAGGGCTGTACGCCGAGACTATATTGAGAGCTGGTCCGTTGCTCGGGAGTATTTCACGGCAAATTAGATTGCCTTCGAATCTCACCAGCTGCGCATCAACCCAATCGGACAGGCCCGACAGGTGAATCGGCTCGCCTATCTGGCCTCGAACCAGCAGAGCCGTACTGAACTTCTGCGGATTCCCAGTCTTTCCCGCGGCAGGGCGGAGATCGCAGGAATACCGGCTCATGACCTCCGGCGGCAGACCTCCAACCTCCTGGAGAACGGCCACCGTGGGATCGAGTTCGAGTAGGTAGTCCCACAACGGGCTGTCCGCAGTCGCCCGTCGACAGTTCCAGGACACTACCGTGAACTGCGACATGCTCGCTCCTGGGAGATGGGTCTAACGGGTAGTGTGCAGAACTGTATTGCTAGATACAGCTGTTTGATATCCCGCTAAGTGTGATCTCAGGTCCCATAGCCGGTCGTACACTGCGGCATCCAACAACCGCCTACTGGTCCAACACCATCCCAACCGTCACCATCCTGTCCACGATTACATAGTTGGCTAGGCTGATGTTCTTCTTGGCTACGAGTTATCATCATGCTTAATATCAAGCGACCAGTTGTTTTCGTATGCAGACAGCGGGGGCTTGTTCAACTTTGCCCACGAGAGATCACGAGACCAGGGATCTTTGCGTTTAGGTCCGTATACGTTTGCACATTGTTTAGCAAACGCGTACGGAATGATCCAGGATCGCTGAGGACCATTCGCAGCTTTGAAAACAAGCACAAGCCAGTCGCAGCTCTTTCGGTCATCGAAATTAAACCATTTTCCATTCTTCCACCCCTCACTTTCGCATCGCGTCTTGACGCTTACTCGAACAAGGCCCATTCCAGTCTCCACAGCCAGGTCGTAAGCCTCCCAGTTGTCCGGCATCTTCGCAGCATACTTGCCAGCAAAGCTAAACTGGCTTAGCGCGTAATGTTCGCCAGCATCACCGATAAGCTTGCCATGAGCCCGATTCTGTAATGACATGTGATCTCCGCCAACTGTTGTCTAGGTCAATGGCATGGACAGTAACCATGCTACAATCTATTTTACTAACCCCATTCTCCCCGTCTCCCCCCAGCCCCCAGGCGGGCGAATAGTGCAGCACCTCACTGAGCCTACCTGAACCTACGGACGAGAAGCTGCGCTCGCAGATTCATCCCTTCTTCCGATACACATTCAACCCAACCTTCTCGCCCCGTTCAGGGACGGCCACGTTGCCCTCGGTAGTTTGCGTCGATTATCCAGAGTCGCATCGTCATATCCATATCTCCTGATCGCTGTCTACGGCAACCGCCCGATGGATTGATTAGGGTTCTAGCGCAGGTGGAGGAACTTGGTCCTTCGGCTGCTCCTGCTCCTTCTTGCGGGCGTCATCGAGTGACTTAATCGTCTTCAGGGTTTCATGAAATGGCGAAATATCTTGAGCACGCAAGAGCCCAGGGAGAGTAGCGCCACCAACACGGTTTGGCATATACGCGGATATTGACCCTACAAGCTCAAGTTGACCATCTGCAATACTTGCAAAGACTGGCCCGCCACTAACACCATTAATTGCGACACCGTCAATTAGGTAGCAGTCATCGTGATTCAGATATGCGCTGATACAGCCAGTAAAGAAGCATAGCTCAGGATATGCAACAGAAGGGTAACCAACCCACGCCAGCTCTACTCCGACTCGCTTTCTCTTCGTTCCATCCATCAATGGGAGAGGTTCCGTCGGCAACGGCAGCTTGTCCGCGGGGATCAGGATGCTCGCAGAGTCGCGCCTTTTATCGATAAAAATGACGCGATCGCTATCGGGAAGAAAGACTTCAGTAGAAGATGCGTCGTGAATTAGCTTGATAGGTTGCAGCCATTCGTATTCAAGATCGACGACATGTGCTGCAGTGGCGATCGCAGCAATTGTGCGGGTAGCGTTATAGGCAAACAAGAATCCGGTGCCAGATCCGCTCGGCGTTTCAATACGGATGACATGGGATACAATCTTGTTATAGGGCTTGTACCATTGCATTTGTAGCTCCTTTAGAAATCCATGAGGAAGCACATCGGCTTCTGTAACCAAATTGTATTTGTCACAATATCCCTGCCCGTCCCTCGCTTAACAGTGCCGCCGTCCCGAACCGCGCTACTGAGCGAGACTCATCCTCATCGTCCCACCTTTCGCCGTCTCTAAACGAACGAAGAAGCCTACCATCGACTCACTCTCTTGACTGATGAAGGCATTGGGAGAGAAAATGACTATATCGCTACCCATCGAGTTCGTCGAGCACCTTACGAAGTTCGATGACAGGGAGCGGACACTCCATCCAATTGTGCTCCCAACATACGATCAGATCGCAGCCCTTTGGATCATGACCATGACTACAAAAAGAACGACTGCGGTACTCAAACTCAATGCGAACTCGTTGCCACCGCTGACTCCGCGTATCGACACAACGTTTTGCTTCGCAATCGGGAAACGCTGCATGAACTGCCTCAACAATGAAGCCGAGTTCATAAGCAACCATCCCGAAAAGGAATACAACCCCTTGTTCATTGACGGGCGCATGTCGTAATCCACGAAAATCAATGGGCGCCCCATACACCGGCCCATCGAGCATATCCCAGGATATAGTGGGCGTCGAAGAGTTGGCATCGATGGCGACAGGAGGCGTTGGTATTTCGTGGCGTGACTTGGTGTGTAGCAGTTCTAAAAAAGGCGATTCCGGCTCACCCCGTTCAAGCCAATCTCGGTAAGCAATCAACGTCCCTTGTAGTCCGCCGAATCGTCTGCGGACAACATCTGAGGATATCCGCGCATTGTGAGCGAACACCGCCCACGTCGGAATGTGTCCGAGCTTATTTACCACACGGTGAAGTTCGCGAAGAATGTACTCGTCATCCAGCGGAGCGTGATGCTTGGGATGCTTGTCGATACCAGCAAGTTGTTTGAGTTCCGACCATCTGCCTGTGGGGAAGAGCCGATTAATCTGATGCTCACTGATTCCGGTAACTCTCATAAAATCGGCACGAGATAGGTCAAAGCCCGACTTCTCCGCTGCTGCTTTCGCTGCTTCAATAATTGATTCGCGTGTCAATTCAGGCACAACGACTCCATGACAGACCACGCTAGTTATGAGGTACGCAGCAATTCTAACACGGGGTCAATGTTGGAGCCACCCTACTTGGCGATGAGTACCGATCAACCCCTGCAGAGCAAACCCCATGGAATTGCCCCGGAGGCCACCACAGTTCAGGACGAAGACATCCGCATCGTACCGTAAGCGTCGGTCCAATACTGCGTTACCCGCCGGGACGACCCAAATCCCCGCCCCCAAATGCCTTCAGCGCCCACCAACTCGCATCCCCCCGTACCCGCAGCAGTTAGCTTACAAATGCAGCTTTTCGCATATGAGGTGGAGGACCCCGATTCGCTGTCAACCAAAGTGAAGCCGGGCTGAAATCGAGAGTCAGAGATGGTTTGCGGCGACTTTCACCCACTATTGGACCTCTCCCCCGACCTCTCTGTTTCGCCGCTTCCAGCACCCCAAAACCCGGTCCCGTAAGTGTCAAAACCACTGCCACATACAAAGACCCCAACCGCATCGCGATCGGGGTCTCCGTCAACATCTCTGTAACCCGTTACTAAAATTAAACTTGTTGGCTCCCCGCGCAGGGCTTGAACCGACCCCTCACAAGTTAACAGCCACGCCCTCCCCCAATAGAAGCGGCCCCGAACTCCCGCCCGGGGCCGCTCCACATCATCCCTGACCGCTCGATCTATTTGACCAACAACATCTTCCGGGTCACCACATCCCCAGGCGTCTCCACCCGGTAGAAGTACACGCCGGAAGCCGCGCGCCCGCCGCTGCGGTTGCGGCCGTCCCACACCGCCTGGTGCGTGCCGGCCGGCAGCTCCTCGTCGAACAGGGTGCGCACGAGCGAGCCGTCCACCGCGTAGATCCCCAGCCGCACGCGCTGCGCCGTGGGCAGGTCCAGGCGGATCGTCGTGGACGGGTTGAACGGGTTGGGGAAGTTGTCGTAGACGCGGAACGCCAGCGGCGTCGGCGCCGGGCCGTCGTCGTCGATGGCCGTCTCCGGCTGGGTGACCAGCAGGCGCTGGTCGCCGGGCACGTTCAGCATCAGGTGGTGGTAGCCGTCGGGCCAGAGGATCTCGACCGAGTCGGCGACCGCCGACGCCCCGAGGCCGAACTCGACGGTCAGCGAGCCCTGCGACAGGAAGCCCGAGCCGCCGTCGACCTCGCGGATCATGCTCATCCCGCCCGCCACGACGCGCACGCGCGCGCCGATGGCGTCGGTGTTGAGGTACGGCGCGGACAGGTCCAGGTGCAGCCAGTGGTTGCCCGTGGAGTCCGCCACGTCGTTACGGAACAGCTTGTTGGTCTCGCCCATCATGCTCGCCATGTAGAGGTCGAGGTCGCCGTCGCCGTCGTAGTCGCACCAGGCGACGCCGTTGGTGCTCGAGTCGTCGGCGATGTTCAGGCCCAGGTGCGTGGGGGCCGCGTTGCTGAAGAGCCAGCCCACGGGATTGCCCGCGTCCGGACCGTCGTTGCGGAACAGGCGGTTGGGCGCCGGGTCGCCGCTGGCGTACCAGTGGTTGCCCAGGTAGAGGTCGAGGTCGCCGTCGTTGTCGTAGTCGGCCCAGCCGATGCCGGAGCCGTAGAGGTCGTCGTCGAGGCCGACGTCGTACAGCGGCGCGATGTCGACGAACTGGATCGTCGGCCCGGCCTTCTCGGCGGCGTTGTCGCCGGCGTCCTGCGCGCGGCGGCCCAGCTTGCCCGTCGCCACACCCGTCGAGACGTTGTGGTACAGGAAGTTGGGCCCGTCGTTGCTGACGTAGAGGTCCAGCAGGCCGTCGTTGTCGAAGTCGCCCCACGCGCAGCCCAGACCGCTGGCGTTGTCCACCAGGCCGACCTCGGCGGCGATGTCGGTGAACACCCAGTCGTTCGGGTCGTGCGGGTTCGGGCCGTCGTTGCGGAACAGGCGGTCGGGTTGGCCGTTGTAGTTGGCCAGGTAGAGGTCGGGGTCGCCGTCGTTGTCGAAGTCGCCCCACGCGCAGCCCATGGTGTAGCTGCCGTCGCCGATGCCCGTGCTGTCGACCGGGGCCACGTTGGTGAACACCCAGAGCGCGCGCGTCGTCGGTTCGAGGCCGTCGTTCCGGTAGAGGCGGTTCGCGCCGTTGTTGCAGAGGTAGAGGTCCAGGTCGCCGTCCTGGTCGTAGTCGATCCATGAACAGCTGCGGCCGCTGCCGCCGTCGTCGACGCCGGCCTCCAGGCCGATCTCGGTGAAGGCGCCGGCGCCGTCGTTGCGGTACAGCCGGTTCGGCGCCGGGTCGCCCGGGCTGACCTGCATGTAGGTCTGGTAGAGGTCCAGGTCGCCGTCGCCGTCGAAGTCGCCCCAGGCCACGCCCTGGCCGTAGCCCTGGGCGGTCATCGGCGGCACCGAGACGTCGGCGAACAGCCAGTTGTCGTGCTCGCCGGGGTCGGCCCCGTCGTTGCGGAACAGGTGGCTGGTGGCGTCGGCCGAGTTCTGGTAGACGATGCGGTTGGTGATGTAGAGGTCGTGGTCGCCGTCGTCGTCGTAGTCGCCCCAGGCCACGCCGCGGCCGTTGCCGTCGTTGCCGACGCCGCTGCCGTCCTCGGGGGAGACCAGGACCCACTGGGGCTGGGTCACCAGCACGGACTGGTCCCAGCCGGCAGGCGCGGGCTCCTCGTTGCCGGCGCTGTCGGCGGACGTCGTGTAGAAGAAGTACGTCCCGAGGCCGTCGGGCAGCTCGAAGAGGAACGGCGTGCCGTCGGTCTTCGAGCCCAGCAGCGTGAACGCGCCCAGGTCGTCGCCGTGGCGGTACCAGAGGTCCACGCGCGCGACGCCGCTGACCGAATCCTCAGCCGCGTACGACACGTCGAAGGGCAGGCCCTGGAAGGCGAGGACCACGGGCTCGACCGCGGAAGCCGGCGGGCTGGCGTCCTGCTTCGAGGAGACCGTGTTGGACCACAGGGAGATCAGCAGGTCGGCGTCGCGGGAGCGGACCCGGTAGAAACCGGTGAAATTGTCGGCCAGTCCCGTGAAGACGTGCGAGGTCGCGGTGATCCAGCCGCTGCCGGACAGCACCTGGGTGAAGGCGGCGTCGGCGCTCACCTCGGCCTCGTAGGTCACCGGCGCGTTGCCGGAAACCGGGTCCCAGGCCAGCACGAGCGAGTCTCCCGCGGTGATCGCGGGCAGCGCGGCCAGCAGCGGGCGGCCGGGGCCGCTCTCGATCACCTCGAGGCGCTGTCCGGCCGGCACGTTCGTGAGGTTCTGTTCGATCCCCGAGGGCCAGCGGATCAGGATCGAGTCGGCCGCGGTCGCGGCGCCCAGGCCGAACTCGACGGTGAGCGAGTTCTGCGACAGGAAGCCGGTGATGCCCTCGACCTCGCGGATCATCGACGTCGCGCCGACGACGCAGCGCACGCGCGCGCCGATCGCCGACGTGTTCGCCGACAGCGACACGAGGTCCAGCTGCAGCCAGTTGTTGGTCTGCGCGTCCGGCACGTCGTTGCGGAACAGGAAGTTCGGCGTGCCGGACATGTTGCACAGGTAGATGTCCAGGTCGCCGTCGTTGTCGTAGTCGGCCCAGCCGGTGCCGGCCGTGTAGGCGGGGTCGCCGAGGCCGGCGCCGCTGACGGCGGTGACGTCCTCGAAGTGATTCACGCCGGGCACGCGGTGGTAGAGGCGGTTGGCGCCGTCGTTGGCCAGGTAGAAGTCGAGCCAGCCGTCGTTGTCGTAGTCGCCCCAGCTGGCGTTCATGCCGTTGCCCGCGTCCTCGATCCCCATCAGCGCGGCCACGTTGGTGAAGACCCACTGGCCGGGGTTCAGGGGGTCCTCGCCGTCGTTCCGGAAGAGGCGGTCGGGCCCGTTGTTGTAGTTGGCCAGGTGGAGGTCGGGATCGCCGTCGTTGTCGAAGTCGATCCACGAGCAGCCCATGGTGTACATGTCGTCGCCGACGCCCGTGCCGTCGGTCGGCGCGACGTTCACGAAGAGCCACTGCCCGGGGTTGAGCGGGTCCTCGCCGTCGTTGCGCCACAGGTAGTTGGGGCCGTCGTTGCAGAGGTACAGGTCGAGGTCGCCGTCGAGGTCGAAGTCGACCCAGGTCGCGGCGCGGCCGCTGCCGGCAGGGTCGCTCGTGCCGGTCTGGGGCGCGATGTCGGTGAACGACCCGTTGCCGTTGTTGCGCCAGAGGTGGTTGGGCGCCGCGCCGCCCACGGCCATGTTGGCCTGGTAGACGTCGAGGTCGCCGTCGCCGTCGAAGTCGCCCCAGGAGACGCCCTGCCCGTAGGCGGGGTCGGCCATGGCGCCGGTGGTGACATCCTGGAAGAGCCAGGAGTCGGGGTTGCCCAGGTCGGGGCCCAGGTTGTGGAAGAGGTGGTCGGTGTCGTCGTTCGGCAGGAACCACACGGGCCGGTTGGTGATGAACAGGTCGTAGAGGCCGTCGCCGTCGTAGTCGCCCCAGGCGGCGCCGCGGCCATTGCCGTTGTTGCCCACGCCCGAGCCGTCGGCCGGGGCGACGTTGACCCAGTGCGCCGGCTCGACGACGACCGTCTCGTCGGCCATGACCGGCGGGTCTTCCACGTTGCCGATGTTGTCGACGGCCACCGAGTAGAGCTCGTAGGTCGCCGGGCCCTCGGGGTTGGTGAAGACGAAGGGCTGGCCGTCGGTCCGGGCGCCGAACAGCGTCCACGGAGCGGGGTCCACGCGGTAGTACAGCGAGACCGAGGCCACGCCGCTGCCGGTGTCCGTCGCGAGGTAGGCGACCTCGAAGGGCACGTCCTGCTGCGGGCTCGCGAGGGCGTTGAGCGACGAGACGGGGGGCGCGTCGTCCTGCAGGGAGCCCACGGAGCCCGACCAGCGCGAGGCGATGCCGCCCGCGTCGCGCGCGCGGACCCGGTAGCGGACGAGCTGGCCGTCGGACAGGCCGGTGAACTCGTGCGAGAGACCGGCGATCCAGCCGGAGTCGCCCACCAGCGCGGCGAACCCGGTGTCCAGGGCGGCCTGCACGCGGTACTCGACGGCGCCGCTGCCGGACTCGTCGCTCCAGGACACGGTGTTGGTCGTGCCGGAGGTGTAGGCGGGTTCGGCGGCCATGACCGGCGCGTCCGGGCCGGGCTCCACGACTTCCAGCAGCTGGTTCGCCGACACGGCGTCCAGGGTCTGGACGACCCCCGAGGGCCACTCCACGACCACCGAGTCGATCACGGCGCTCATGCCCAGGCCGAACTCGGCGCGCAGGCTGTTCTGGCCGTGGTAGCCCTCGCCGCCGTTGATCTCGCGCACCAGCGTGTGGGTCCCGGTGAACACGCGCACGCGCGCGCCGATCGCCGAGGCGTTCGAGAGACGGCCGGCGAGTTCGAGGTGCAGGTAGTCGGCGCCGCTGGACAGGTCGTTGCGGACGAGCTTGTTGGGGTGGTCCGCGTTCCAGTTGACGAAGTACATGTCCAGGTCGCCGTCGGCATCGTAGTCGGCCCAGCCGGCCGAGGAGCCCAGGCCGAGGTCGTTGGCCAGCAGGGCGTCGGCGACGTCCACGAAGAGCCAGCCGTCGGGGTTCAGGCCGTCGGGCCCGTCGTTGCGGTACAGGCGGCTGTTCTGCGTCACGATGCCGTTGTCGTAGTTCGTGACCCAGAGATCCAGGTCCGCGTCGTTGTCGTAGTCGATCCAGCTGCAGTGGCGACCGTTGCCGGTGTCGGCGACGCCAGCCGCGACGCCGATGGACAGGAAAACGCCGCCGTCGTTGCGGTAGAGGCGGTTCGCGGTGCCGTAGTTGGTGAGGTAGAGATCGAAGTCGCCGTCGTTGTCGAAATCGCCCCAGACCGCGCCGCGGCTGGGGCCGGTGTGCGTCAGGCCCACGGCGGCGGTCACGTTCACGAAGACGCGGTCGGGATCGTCGGGATCGCCGGGAGTCTGCGGGTCGTTGCGCAGCATCTGGCTGGGACCGTTGTAGTTGGCGATGAAGAGGTCCTGGTCGCCGTCGTCGTCGTAGTCGGCCCAGGCCACGCCCTGGCTGTCGTAGGTGCTCGTGGTGCCGGTGGCGGCCGTCACGTCGGTGAACGTGGTGAAGCCGGGAGCCTGGGGGTCGGCGCCGTCGTTGCGCAGCAGGTAGTTGCTGATCGCGTCGCACATGTAGAGGTCGAGGTCGCCGTCGTTGTCGTAGTCGACCCAGGCGGCGGAGTGGCTGGCGCGGGTCGAGCCCAGCACGAGGGAATTGGTGACATCCACGAAGGCGCGGTTGGGATCGTACGGCAGGCCCGGGTTGACCGGGTCGTTGCGGAACAGGTGGTTCGCACCCTGGGTGTTCGACAGGTAGAGGTCGGGATCGCCGTCGTTGTCGTAGTCGCCCCAGACGCCGACGCTCGAGACCTGGCTGCTGCCGATGCCCGTGCCGTTGGTCGGCGCCACGTTGGCCCACAGCCACTGGCCGGGGTTGCCGGGGTCCTCGCCGCCGTTGCGGAACAGCTTGTTGACGCCGTTGTTCGCCAGGTAGATGTCCAGGTCCCCGTCCAGGTCGAAGTCGGCCCAGGAAACGCCGTGGCTGGGCGTCGCATCGGCCAGCGCGGGCGTGCTCACGTCCGTCCATTGGGCCGCGGCGGGGCCGGCGGCGACGGCGAGCAGGATCGACAGCAGAACGACCGCACCGGGGCGGAGCGCGGACTTCTTCATCGGGAACATCATGGATGTCCTTTCCACTGACGGACAGGCGCCGGACCACCACCGCACCTGCGGAGTCGTCCAGGCAGCGCCGTTCAATTCTGCACCAAATCTAACTTAATATCATATATCGGCTGGCTGGGGTAGAACTTGAGCCCCGGAAAACCCCGAGGCTCAAGGAAGCCGAGGCCATATGAATACCCTATTTCCGCCCCTGGCGCTACCCAGGAGAGGTCTCCATCACCGGTACCCGAAGATTTCGGCCCAGATGATCAGGACGATCAGGCTCAACCCGACCGTCAGCGCCGTGAAGCCGAACACCTTGAGCGCCCTGACCATGTTCGGCGTCAGGGGGTCGACCAGGTGCTTTTCCAGTTCCCCGGACTCGACCAGTTCGCGGTACTCGCGGGGCCGGTCCGCCTTGAACTCCTCCAGGGACATCCGGCCGGTGAAGATGACCGGGTCCATGGGGAAGCGGTCGGGCCGGAAGTGCGTGTTGAAGAAGTGCACCGTGAAGATGAAGCCGGTCGCCAGCAGCGCCTCGTCGGAGTGGATGATGGTCGCCACGTTGACGAACCAGCCCGGCAACACGCGGGTGAACGCCTCGGGGAACCACAGGATGAGCCCGGACAGGCCGATCATGCCCACGCCCCAGAACACCGCGAAGTAGTCGAACTTCTCCCAGTAGGTCCAGCGCCCGTACTCGGGTCGCGGCCCCAGGCCGACGAACCAGCGGATCGTCTGCACGAACTCCACGCCGTCGCGCTTCTTGGGCATCATCGAGTTGGGACCGGCCAGGAATCCCACCCAGCCCAGGCCCGACTGCTTCTTGCGCCAGAAGATGTCGATGATGTGGCGCGTGAAGTAGAAGAACGTGATCAGCGCGCAGAGGCGGTGGATCACGCCTGTGCCCTGGAAGCCGCCCAGGGCGTGGGAGATCCACTGCGCCCATCCGAAGTAGGAGAACTTCAGGGTCATGCCGGTGACCGCCAGGCCCAGGAAGCTGACGATCACCAGGATGTGCAGGTAGCGCGGCAGGCGCTGGAAGCGGCGGAACTGCTTCTCGCCCGGCTGCTGGTCGCGACGCAGCTGGCGCGAGTGCTTCAGGGCCATGATCGAGCGCGGCAGCCACAGCAGCGTGTGGATGCCGAAGAAGGCGAAGGTGCCCACCAGCAGCGCCGTCATGAACAGCCACGTGTAGTGGATGAACGGGTACTTGTCCTTGTCGTGGTGCGTGGCGTGGGTCAGGTAGCCGGCGAAACGGCGGTGCGACTCCGGGTGGCACTGGGCGCAGGTGGCCACGATGTTGCCGCGCGAGAGCGACGAGGCCGGGTCGTCCGGCGGCAGGATGTCGTGGGAACCGTGGCAGTCCTGGCACTTGGCCGTCTCGGTGTAGCCCAGCTTGACGACCTTGCCGTGGAAGGTCTCGAAGTAGGACTCCGTGACCTCCTCGTGGCAGTGGCCGCAGGTGGTGACGATCTCGTGCATGAAGCCCTGGGCGTCGGTCTCGGTGATCTCGTGCGAGGAGTGGCAGTCGTTGCACATCGGCAGCAGGACGCCGTCGCGCTCCTGTCCCGTGAAGTGGATGCTGCTGCGGAAGGTCTCGAAGATGCCCTGGTGGCAGCGGGCGCAGGTGTCCACGATCCGGCTGCGGTTGATGGTCGAGCGCACGTCGGTCTGCGGCAGGACGTGGTGGGCCGTGTGGCAGTCGGTGCAGGTCGCCGAGACGACCAGGCCGCTCTGCTGGATGGCCCGGCCATGCACGCTTTCCGCGTAGTTCTCCACCATCCCCTTGTCGCGGCCCGTGTAGCGGACGTCGGCCTTGCCGCCGGCCCCGTGGCACTCCGCGCACAGCGTGGCGACGTTGCTGACGTAGGTGGGCGACCGGGGGTCGATGTGCAGCCGGACGCCGTGCGTGCCGTGGCAGGTGCGGCACCGGGGCGCATCGGGGTCGCCGCGCGCCATCAGCGTGCCGTGGGTGCTCTCGGCGTAGAGGCTCACCTGCTCGGCGTGGCAGATGGAACAGTCGACCCGGCCGGAGACCGTGGCGCAGGCCCGCTCGGGGTGGTTCGGCGTCGTGCCGGTGTGGCACTGGGCGCAGGACACCTTGCGGTGGGCCGATCCGCTCGCCTCGGCGGCGTCGACGTGGAGGGAGACCGTCTCGCCGCCCCGCACCGCGGTCAGGTCCGGCCGCCCGTGGCAGGCCAGGCACTCGCCGTCCGAGACCCCCTCCTGGTAGGAGACGCGGCGCACGCGGTGGGGCTGGTGGCATTCGACGCAGGCCGGGACCTTGTGGGGCTCCTTCTCCCACAGCGCGCCCTCGATCACCTTCTGGTGGACCTGCTCGATGCGCCCGTGGCACTGCTGGCAGGTGGCCGCCACGCGCTCGCGCGAGATCGACGACTTGGGATCGGTGTGGGGCCGCACGTCATGGGCGGTGTGGCAGTCGATGCAGACCGCGGAAATGGTCAGGCCGCGCTTGAAGAGGCCCTCCCCATGGATGCTCTGCGAGTAGTGGGTCAGGATGCTGTCCTGCGGGATGTCGTACATCCGCGCGACCGGCGTCCCCTCCTTGTGGCAACCGCCGCACATCAGCGGGATGTTGAAGCGGTTCACCCGGGAGGTCGGCTCTCCGGGCGGCAGGATGTCGTGGGCGCCGTGGCAGTCGGCGCAGCTCGGCGCGTTCGGGTCCCCGGCGGCCACCCGCCGCCCGTGCAGGCTGCCCGCGTAGATCGCCGCGACGTCGTCGTGGCAGGTGGCGCAATCCACCGGCGCGAGCCGGGGCTCGTGCTCACCGTCGACGCCGGCCAGGTCCGCGTGGCAGTCGACGCAGGCCAGGCCGCCGCGGCCGTGGACCGAGCCCTCGAAGACCGTCTTGGCGACGAAGAGGGAAACGACGCTGCCGCCGCGGTTCTTGGTGAGCGTCTGGTCGTCGTGGCACATCAGGCAATCGTCGACCGACTGGGCCGCGGCGGTGCCGGCGGCCAGCCAGAGGATCCCCAGCGCCGCCAGGAAGGGTCGCCGGCGACGGGATGGACGGTTCGGCTGAGTGTTCACGGGCGCTCCCGGCGGCATCTTGAGAAACGGTTTCGAATCTATGAGATCAAAAGTGGCGTTCGATCTCCCGGCTGTCAATAGGTTGTTCCAGGCGGGATTTCCCGCGGAGATGGGAGCTTGCGGACACCATCGTCCGGGCGGATATTCGGCACCGATCCGACGCTTCCCCGGCGGCCGGCACCGCCCTCCTTCAGCGACACGGACGGTCATGAACAGGACACTGGCGGCCGTTTCCCTGCTGATGCTGCTCGTCGCCGCGACGGCCGGCCCCGCCCGCGCCGAGGCGGAGACGCGCGC
>JADHEF010001211.1_pt1 | contig 17297 bp, 17 predicted proteins | sample 8952391 | NCBI WGS metagenome assembly JADHEF01 (sample SAMN16124439, study PRJNA663245) | bioreactor sludge metagenome | isolation source: sludge (nitrite) | place: India:Bengaluru | collected 2019-02-28
GAACTGGAACAGGTTTTATCGCTCGATCCAAGGCCGGCTTATCAAAATGATGCGGAGCGGATTTATAAAATGAAGTTTTCCGATTTTGATATCAGTTTCAGGGTGGACTTGGATGGCATTACAGTCATAGAAATTGTTGAACTTTCAGCTTAATGTTGTACCAGCCACCAAAGTACACCGATCAAAACAGCCATATGCAGAATTTGTATAGGTGCAAAATAAAGTGCAAATTTTAATCCTCCGCTTATGGCTGCATTAATGCATTTAGAAACGGCATGAGCACCCAGACCTAACATCATTGCATAGAGCAAGCTGGCATTTGTCGGTTCACCCTGAATCACTACAGCGGCTGCAGCGGCATGAATTTCAAACAGTGAAGCCAGCAGTGTACCTGCAATTAATCCGGAATCACCCAGTAAGAGTTCTAGGCCATGTACACCGGCCTGAATGACCGTTAATGTCCCTGCAATAATGGCTGCTTCTTTTAGACTGAACATGGCACTATCTACAGGTTCTGTTTCTTCGACAGGCCCTGCTTTACGTAAAAGCCAGTAAGCACACAGTGCTAAAATGCTGATGGCAATGAGCGAGGGAAATATCAGCAGCTTTAGCCAGATTAAGGAGACTCCTCCTACCACAATCAATAAAAGTACCAAAGTGGATATACATGACATCAGTGCTGCACCGGCATTGGATCGGGCATCGGCTTCTTCATTGCGTACTTGTATACCTAAATGTGCAATCATTGCTGTACTGGAAACAAATCCGGAAGCAATTGCAGAAAGTATGAGAGCTTTCTTACTTGAAAGTAAACGTTTGGCAATGTGTGCCAATGCTTGCACGACAAGAATCAGGGTGAGCAGTTTTAAAATAATATGCGGATTAAGCACGTTGCCCCATAAAGGCGTATCAGGGGTCAGCGGTAAAGCGATTAAAATTAGGGCCAGTAAAAATACACCATCTTTAAGTTCTGCCCCGGTAATCCATTTTCCAGCAATCCCGTGCATGGACTGTTTCATCATTAAAATGAAGGTCAGTATCACAGAGAGACTGGCAGCCAGCGTAATATTCCACACACACAGCGCACCAATGAAATAAGTCATGACAAAAGCCAGTTCGGTGGTAACCCCGGGATCTTGCAGCTGATTTTTAAGGGAGAAAATACCGATACCACCAACAATCAGTGCACCAATCACGCCAAAGATATCGCCAAAAGCAAAACACAAGGCTCCCAGTAGAGCGCAGATTGCGAATGAGCGAACCCCGGCAAAGCTATGCTGATTTTCACGTTGCTTGCTACGTTCACGTTCCAGACCAATCAGCAAGCCACAGCCCAATGCTGCTGCCATAATCATCAGCAAGGCTTGAAATGATGTACTTTGAAGGGGCAGATTCAGCATATTATTCACAGGGAAAATCCAGTTATCGGGTTATGCATATTCAGCTGCTGAATTAAACAGCATATTCGGCATTATTGGCTATAAATGTCCGAAAGTAAAAGCATAATGCTGATGAAAAACAGCTATAGTTTATTTTGCAGTAAACGGTTATATAAATCAGTTTAGAAAAAGATATGGGGATATCTTTTTCTAACAACGGACTGAAGCGAGATGATCTTTAGTTTGTTATAGTGTGTGAATGTTTTGGGGCATATAATAATGAAGTTTAATTTTGAAATGGATACATCTTGGTGTCTGGAACAACTACAAAAAGATGGACGTATTACCGAACGTAACAAGCTACTGATCCAAACTACACACCGTCAACGTGAGCAACTGAAATGGCATCCCTTGCAGTGGATCGCACATTTTAATCTGGTCGATCAGGCGCATCCACAATCGACCTTAACCTTAAACCGCTTGTGCCAGTGGATTGCAGACAAAGCCAATATTCCTTTTTATATTATTGATCCCTTGAAGGCCGATGTTGGTGCTTTGACCAATATCATGTCGCAAGAATTTGCTGTGCGTAATAAAATTCTGGCCGTTGAAATTCAGCCGGATAAAGTCCTGATTGCCACCGATCAACCGTTTAAAACGGAGTGGGTGGCCAATCTTGAACATAGTATTGCCCCGAAAAAAATTCAGCGTGTACTGCTCAGTCCGGATCAGTTGCAGCGCTATCTGGTGGAATATTATCAGGTGAGCCGGGCGGTTAATTCATCGCAAAAAAACAGTGCTTATGACCGTGATAACAAAGGCGTAGAAGCACTATTGCAACTGGGCGATACGCAAAACCCGGATGCCAATGACCAACATATTGTCAAGCTGGTGGATTGGGTGTTGCAGTTTGCCTTTGAACAGGGTGCCAGTGATATTCATCTGGAACCCCGTAAAGATACCGGCAAGGTGCGTTTCCGTATTGATGGGGTATTGCATACCATTTATAAAATGCCGGCCAATACCCTGACCGCCGTGATTTCGCGCATTAAAATTTTAGGCCGCATGAATGTGGCGGAAAAACGCAAACCGCAAGATGGCCGTTTAAAAACCCGTACGCCTAAAGGACAGGAAACTGAGTTACGTCTATCCACCTTGCCGACCGCTTTTGGCGAAAAAATGGTGATGCGTATTTTTGACCCGGAAGTGTTGGTACGCAGTTTTCAGCAGCTCGGTTTTGAAGGCGGGTTACTGAATGATTGGCAGGCTTTAACTGCACACAGTCATGGCATTATTTTAGTCACGGGTCCGACCGGTTCAGGCAAAACTACCACACTGTATTCGTCACTCAAACAGCTGGCGACTGAAGAAGTCAATGTTTGCACCATTGAAGATCCGATCGAGATGCTGGAACCGAGCTTTAACCAGATGCAGGTGAATCAGGGGATTGATTTAAGTTTTGCCGACGGTGTGCGTGCGCTGATGCGTCAAGACCCGGATATCATTATGGTCGGCGAGATTCGTGATCAGGATACCGCCAATATGGCGATTCAGGCCGCATTAACCGGTCACCTGGTGTTATCCACCTTGCATACCAATGATGCACCATCCAGTCTGACCCGACTGCATGATTTAGGGGTACAGCCCTTTTTAACTTCAGCCACGATTTTAGGTGTACTGGCACAGCGTCTGGTACGTAAACTTTGCCCGCATTGCAAACAGGAAACCTTTATTAATGAACAGGAATGGAAGCATTTAACCTTTGATTATGTACTGGAAATGCCAAACTTCGTATTTCAGGCGGTGGGTTGTGAAGAATGTCGCCATACCGGCTATAAAGGACGTGTCGGCATTTATGAGTTTATGCCTTTAAGCCTTGCGACCAAACAGCTGATTGGTGCAGATGCGACTTTAAACCAGCTCCGTGATCAGGCGAAAAAAGAAGGGATTGAGCCGTTACGTATCGCGGGGGCGCGCAAAGTGCTGGCAGGGATGACCACGCTGGAAGAGGTGTTACGCGTTGTTCCACTGAATTGAAATACTGTTTGAAAATGAAGCTATCTTAAGATTCACCTCATCTTGATTTGTTTTAATCATGCTATCGAAATGAGCAACAACTTAATGAGGGTTTGAGCATGAACATGATTTCTAAAGCAGCTTTAATGACCGCTTTGGTCGGTGCAACAACATTCGCCGTGGCAAATACTACCGTAAATCAAGCTGCAATTGCACCACAAAAAGCCACTACGGTTAAACAGGCTTTAACTTTAAAAGATGACAGCAAGGTACAGCTTAAAGGCTATGTGGTAAAAGCAGTCGGGGATGAAAAATACCAGTTTCGTGATAATACCGGCACTATGACCGTCGAGATTGACGATGAGTTATGGCAAGGTAAATCCGTAAATGCCAAAACGCCAGTGACCATCATCGGTGAAGTCGACATCGATTACAAACCGGCTAAACGCATTGAAATTGATGTGGATGCCATCCGTTTTTAAGTGATGCCATGATAGATCAAGATGTAAGAGATTCTTCCTGATTTCTCCCCAAAACCACATGCATGTCATGTGGTTTTTTTGCAATCATGTGGTTTAAAAAACTGTTATCTTAAACAAAAACATATCCAGACATGAGAACAAGACATGCGAATCTTAGTGGCAGAGGATGATGCTTCCCAAGCAGAAAGCATCAAAACATGGTTGGAAATGGATGGCTACAATATTGACTGGGTGGAACGTGGCGATCATGCCATTTTAGCCATTGAACAGCATCAGTATGACTGTATTCTGCTCGATCGTGGGCTACCCCAAGCCAGTGGTGACGACATTCTTAAAGCTCTACGTGCGCATCAGCAACAAACCCCTGTGATTTTTATTACTGCACGGGATAGTATTCATGACCGTGTTGAAGGGCTGGATTTGGGTGCCAATGATTATCTGGTCAAGCCTTTTAGCCTGGAAGAACTTTCTGCGCGTGTACGTTCGCAATTACGCCAGCATCAAAGCAGTGCCGAACAATATCTGCGCTATGCAAATTTAGTCCTCGATCCACAGGCCAAAACGCTTATTCAGGATGGAAAGAGCATCAACCTAACCGCCAAAGAATTTCAGATTTTACATAAACTAATGCAAAAGCCGGAGCATGTAATTACCCGTGAACAGCTGGAAGAATCACTTTATGCCTGGGGCGATGAAATAGAAAGCAATGCCATAGAAGTGTTTATCTATCAATTGCGTAAAAAGATTGGCAGCCAGTATATCAAGACCCTTCGTGGTTTGGGCTATCGCATGAGTCAGGGTTAGTATGTCAAAAGCCATTTCTCTACAAACCAGGTTAATCAAGACCTCATTATTCAGTTCCATGTTGGCTGGGGTTTTGGCCTTGCTGCTTTTTGTGGGGATTTCGCTGTACCAGACCATGCAGGTACAAGACCAGATCATGGATGAAATTGCAGATATGCTGTTGATTTCAGATGTAAGTACGAGTTCAGGACAACAGGTCGATGAACTCAGTGATGAATTTGACATTCAATACCAGTTAAAAGATCAGCAACAGGTGCTGAGCGAATCAGAAAATTTCCATTTGGACCATCTGTCTTCAACGTTCAAAAATAATGCCGATGAAGGTTATGATCTGATTTGGCACGATCAGCAGTTGTGGCGTATCTACACCTCGCAAAATCCTGAACTGAATACTTCGGTATTGCTATTGCAGCCGATGGGAGAGCGCTTTAAAGCTTTGGCTCAAAATGTCATGGGCTATGGCCTGATTTTAATTGTGCTCTGGTTCATTCAGTGGCTGATTTTACACTTTGCCGTGAAACGCCAATTTAAAGTCATTCATCAACTGTCCAGAGAAATTTCAGCTAAAAGTGCGGATGATCTCGCACCGATTCAGCAGCAAGTACCTGAATTAAAAGAATTACAGCCGATGGTATGGCAGCTGAACCAGTTATTACAGCGGCTTGAACAATCTCTGGTGGCAGAACAGCGTTTTACTGCAGATGCTTCGCATGAATTACGTTCGCCCTTATCGGCTATTCAAATGCGTTTGCAGGTACTGAAACGTAAATATCCGGAACTCGACCAAGACTTGGCGAGTATTCAAAATGATGTCAACCGTGGTACACAGGTGTTAGAAAACTTGCTGTTACTGGCACGACTGGACCCGGCCCATACGGGTCAACTGCCCAAGTCTGAAATGGATATGAACAGGGTGATCAATGAGGTCTTGCAAGCCTTACAGCCCTTTGCAGCCGAGAAAAATATTCAAATCCAGACACAATTCGCCGAAAATCTAGTGATTACTGGCAATGACAAACTCATTTTCAGTTGCCTGCGCAATCTGCTTGACAATGCCATCCGTTATGCTGGGCAAAATGGTCATGTATGGATTGAGATGCAGCACAAGCAATCATACATCAGCATCGTGATTGAAGATGATGGACAAGCTGTGACAGAAGATGTTTTAGAACGACTGGGTGAGCGCTTTTATCGGGCATTGGGTACCAAGACACAAGGTTCAGGACTGGGGCTGTCGATTTGTAAAAAGATTATTGAATTACATACCGGTGAAATTCATTTTTCTCGATCAGTACATGGTGGATTAAAAGTTGAGCTGCAATTTCCGGTGCATATCCAGCGTTAAAAAGCAGTATGTTTGCGATCATACTGCTTGTTTCCACGTTTATTATTGTTGAGTGAATTATTTTTATTTGGTCAGAATAAGACGATTGTTACGGGTTAAACGTAGACGGTATTCTTCTCCGGCATGCATAATCCTGATTTCTCGTCCCAGAGCAAACAGGTTGTTCGAGTGCAGCATGGGAAGTGAGTGAGCTGTATCGTTATTACGGGTAAATAGGCTAAATGGTGCGTTCATTCCGTCGATTCCGTGGTAGGTATTAAATTATTTAAATGATAATCATTATCAAATAATTCTGTCAATTAATTATTTAAGATTTTATAAAAAACTTAAATTTGCTTACACTCTGTAATATTTTCATGCCGAGGAACAGGGAATGTTTAAACCCATCATTGATGTTGCCATTGCAATTTTACTCCATCAGAACAATGTGCTGGTCGGCTGGCGTGAAGCGAAACAGCATCAGGGCAATAAACATGAATTTCCGGGAGGAAAAGTGGAGGAGGGTGAAACGCCTTTGGCGGCATGCCGCCGTGAAATTTATGAAGAAGTGGGAATTGGTCTGCATGAATGGCATGCCTTTGATGTGATTGTTCATGAATATGATGATGTAATCGTCAAGCTGCATTTATTTCATGCCGTTGTACCGACTGCTTTATTGAATGAAATTCAACAGCCGTGGAGCTGGTACAGCCGTGAAGAATTGTTGAATCTAAATTTCCCTAAAGCCAATTTAGCCATAATTCAGCGCCTGTATTGGCCTCATCAGATTAAAATTTCAGCGCAGCTGGATGATCTGGCACAGTTAAAACAGGACCAGTTGTTATATTGGCGTGTCGAGGGAACCCAGCAGCAGCTCACGGAACTGGCTGAGCGTAGTGTGGAGCATTTGTCTCGGCTGATTGTCAATGTTGATATTTTTGAACAATTAAACTCGATTCAACAGCAAGCCATTTCCGCCATTCATTTAAAACAGCCACAACTGATGGCGTTAAAGCCGGGTGATTTGCAGATCGGTAAACGTTACATTGCGGCATGTCATGATTTGGCTTCAATGCAACAGGCGCAAAACATCGGTTGTGATGCAATCTTGCTGAGTCCGGTTCTGCCTACAGCCACCCATCCAGAGGCTGTAGCATTGGGATGGGAACAGTTCAAGTGCTGGGTTTCACAGGTCGATATACCGGTTTTTGCCTTGGGCGGCATGCAGGCGGGTGATCTTGCCATTGCTAAAGAGCAGGGTGGCTATGGCATTGCCGGAATGAGATTTTTATAAAACAAAGACAGAGGATGTATTGAGACGATCAGTTCAATATATCCTCACGTTTATAAGCCTTGCAGGGCTTTTTGCGCTTGTTGAATGGTTTTTTGATCTTTTTGCTGTTGTGCAGCTTTTAAAATGACCTGCCAAAGCTGTTTCTTCATGGCATTGGTTTGTGCATAACTAAGCCCGCGTTGTGCCAAAGCTTGAGCATTTACTGGTCGATTCTTTTTATTGGCAATCAAGGCCAGATACAAGAAGGTTTCAGCGGATTGCGGCGCAAGGCGTTGAGCTTGCAATGCCGCAGCTTCAGCTTCATTCCATTGCCCTTGCTTATAGGCGAGTTGAGTTTTTTGCATGAGCTTTTGAAATGCAGGTAGCTGGCGGCCATCATCAAACTGCTGTTTGCTCTGTTGCTCAGGAACAATCACCTGCATCTTTTTACGTTGAATTTCTTCACGTTCATAAGGGGTAATGACCACGCCTGCAGGGGTTTTAATGTCCCGCTTTTCTGTCTGGGTAGGTTTTGGTGGCTGTTTGCTCTTGGGAGCAGGCAGGCTTTGACAGCCCGCCAAAGCGATCAAGCTCAGAATAATCAGCCCGTGTTTATGCCGTTTAGATTGCCTGTTCATGCTCAATTATTACCCTTAATTGTTATAACTACCGCTTGAAATGATCTGATTGGTAGAACCATCGTTCTGGGTTTCAGTCTCACTTTCACGGATATAGTTACCAATACTATCGTTTTGATCTACGGGTGTCTGATTGTTTTCAGTATTAGGTGTGTCAGCAGGTTCTACCTGATAATGCGGTATACCACAACCGGTGGCCTGACGTGGCATGTTACTGCGTAGTAAGGGAATGTACATCGCACCTTCACAGCCTTGTGCGGATAGATGACCCGTCGAACGATCAATCCATTGCCATTGCACACTGTCAGTTTGACGCAAGTTAACCGGTTTTTGACGCAACTGTTTCATGACATTAATCCAGATCGGAAGTGCACCTGAAGAACCGGTTAGACCAGTCACCTTGTTATTATCCAGACCCAGCCAGACTACGCTGAGATAATTGCCTGAATAGCCTGCAAACCATGAGTCGCGGGTATCATTGGTGGTGCCCGATTTGCCTGCCAGTTTCAAGTCAGCAGGGAAAGCACTATAAGCTGCACGTCCCGTACCAGAGTTCATGACTTGCTGTAAACCATAATTCAAAATATAAGCTGCAGAAGCGTCGATGGTTTGTTGTGGCGTCAGACCATAACGATCGAGCAGGCGTCCATTGGAATCGACCACTGAGCGAATGGACTTGATAGGATATTTGAAACCGCCGGTTGCAAAATTGCCGTAAATACTCATCACTTCCATCGGTGACATATCAATTGCACCCAGGAAGATCGACGGATAGTTTGGAATATTGGCAGTCACGCCAAATTTTTTCAGATGATTGCTAAAGGTGGAAATACCAAATTCCTGACCCAAACGTACTGCCGCGAGGTTATAGGAGTTTGCCAGGGCTTCCGACATTGGAATAACACCGTGTGCACCACCACTGTAATTCCTAGGTGTCCAGTTTTTACCTTCACTTAAGATGCTGATGGCACTATCTTCAATGGGACTGGCCCAATTATAGCGTCCTGACTCGATTGCGCTTAAGTAAATGACCGGTTTAAGCAAGGAACCGACCTGACGTTTTGCATCCAGCGCACGGTTAAAGCCAGTAAAGTCCTGAGTCGAACCTAAAGCGGCAACCAGTTCGCCATTTTCAGGATGAGAAATTAAAACAGCACCTTGCAAATCTTTTAAACGTTGCGGGTTGGCATTGGCCAAATTGGAAACAGATGCTTTAAATGCTTCCTGTACCTTGGTTTGGGCAATCGGGTCCAGCGTGGTAAAGATTTTTAACCCTTGATTGGTCAGGTCGCCTTCCTGATATTCGGTGCGTAGCTGTCGACGTACAATATCCATGAAATCCGGGAAGCGAGCAGGCCCCAAGGTGGGTTTTGCAATGACATTTAATGGTCGTGCAACTTCTCGTTCATACTGTTCTTGGGTCAGATACCCCATCACCAGCATGTTGTGTAACACGATATCGCGACGTTTTTTTGCACCTTCCGGATTTTTCCATGGATTAAACAGGGACGGTCCTTGTACCAGACCGACTAAATAAGCCTGCTGGGCAATATTCAGTTCACGTAGCGGTAAGCCAAAATAAAACTGTGAAGCCAGACCATAGCCATTAATTGAATAATTGCCATTTTGCCCCAGATTCACTTCATTTAAATATGCTTCCAGAATTTCATCTTTGTCATAATGAAGCTCAATCAGCATGGCCATCAGGGCTTCATTGACTTTACGTTTTAAGGTTCTTTCTGGACTTAAATAGAAATTCTTCACCAGCTGCTGGGTCAGGGTAGAACCGCCCTGACGTTTGCCACCAGTGAGATTGCTGACTACAGCACGCGCTGTACCACGAACCGATATGCCATGATGATGATAAAAATTACGGTCTTCTGTTGAGATCAGGGCTTCAATGAGCGGTTTAGGCACATTATTAAGCTTAATCAGCACACGGTCTTCATTATGTTGCGGATAAATTCCGCCAATCAGTAAGGGTTCTAAACGTGCAATGCCGGTAGAAGAAGGTTTGGTTGCACTGACTTCACCAATCTGATTATCATTAAAGGTAACTTTTAACACCTGCTCAGGTTCAACGCTGTCACCAAAGTCGAAGCCGCGGGTATGCACATAGATTGCATCACCGGAGCTTACATAATTGCCGGATTGGGCATAGCTATCAGAACTTTTATAGCCCAGCAGTTTGAGTTCCTGAGAGAAGTCTGTCTGGTTGACCGGCGCATTGTTATAAATCTCCAAAGGACGGGCAAAAACTTTTGCCGGAATGTCCCAGCGTTGACCTTCAAATTTATTGCGTACAATATTATCCATTCGGATTAAATAGATACTAAAAACTAAGAAGATGCCAATGACTAATATTGAGAAAATAAGGGCCACTAAACCGATACCGCGTTCAGACTTCATCAATGATTATAAGATCCAAATAAATTGTGCTAATCATGCGAAGCTTTTTATTTTTTTGCAATAATTAATCTGTGAATGAAGAGAAAATATAACAATAAACCGCACAAAATATTTGTAATGAGTCTTTGATTTTATAAAAGATATTATTTTTAGTATTCAAACCGTATTTGCAAATAAATATGTTCATATTAAAGCAAGTGAACAGCACTATACCTCTGAGTTATTCTACTTAAAGTAATTTTGTAAACCGGGTAGCTTTTAGCATAAAAAATCAGGTTGATTATGGCTTTAAGTTCATGCAAGGTGAACAGATCTGAATAACTGGCTAAACTCAGGTTTAGTTTTTGAAATCACTGGATGGTCAATGCAATCTGAACTTAAAGCTTTTTAAAATGAACAGGGTTAATGCTATGATAGTCAGGAATCGTAGCGGAGCGATGACCTAGGTGCAAATTTCACATAAAACTTTTCGTAACATTGGATTAATAGGACGTCCAGATAAATCCTCCGTCGTGGAAACTTTAAGTCTTATTCATGACCATCTTTTAAGTTTGGGTTTACATCCTGTTTTTGATTCGGAAACAGCAGCCCTTGTCCCTTATAGCAATACGCAAACGGTAAGCCGCAGTTTACTGGGTGAAGTGGTGGATCTGGTCATTGTGGTCGGTGGTGACGGTTCTTTACTGCATGCCGCACGTGCCCTGGTCAGACACAATACCCCTGTCATTGGGGTCAACCGTGGGCGTTTGGGCTTTTTAACCGATATCAAGCCGACTGAGGTTATTTTTAAGCTGGATCAGGTGCTCAAAGGCGAATTTCAGCTCGACCGCCGTTTCTTGCTGGAAATGGAAATCCGCTCCAAAGGTGAAAGCATTTATGATGCGATTGCCTTGAATGATGTGGTTTTACATTCCGGCAAGTCGGTTCATATGATTGACTTTGAACTGAATATTGACGGTCAATATGTCTATCGTCAGCATAGTGACGGTTTGATTGTTTCGACGCCTACCGGCTCTACCGCTTATGCGCTTTCTGGTGGTGGACCGATTGTCCATCCGAGTATGGATGCCATCTCTTTGGTGCCGATGCACCCGCATACCTTGTCTTCACGCCCGATTGTGGTCGGTGGACATAGTGAAATTAAGATTATTATTCGTGAAAACCGTGTTTTACCGATGGTCAGTGCCGATGGTCAACACAGCGTTTCACTCAGTGTCGGGGATAGTTTGCATATCCGCAAACATCCATTTAAATTGAATCTCCTTCATCCACCCGGTTATGATTTTTATATTGCTTGTCGTACCAAACTGGGTTGGAACCAAGATTTTGACTCTTTACAACAGCAGGATTAAATGATGAATATTGAACAAATGCTGGCCGTACTCGATCCTGAAATTGTTGCGCGTTTAAAGACAGCAGTGGAAATTGGTAAATGGCCGAATGGCGTAGCACTTACGCAAGAGCAACGCAGCAGTGGAAATTGGTAAATGGCCGAATGGCGTAGCACTTACGCAAGAGCAACGCCAAATTTGTATGCAAGCGGTTTATGCTTGGGAAATAAAAAATTTGCCTGAGACTGAACGTAGTGGCTATATTGACCGCGGTACCAAAGAAGAAGATGAGCACTGCGATTCACATGACCCGCAGCAAGACGAAGAATTCAAGCCGATTCGTTTTGTTTAAATATTTATTTGTAATAAAAAAGACACTGCAGTGTCTTTTTTATATTTTAATTTTTTGAAAGGTACGACGGATGTCTTACCGATAAACCTCAATTTATAGAAGCTCATCTTGTTACTTTGGATAAGCCCAAAGTAACCAAAGGCATTGCCATCCGCAAAACTCGTTCCATACTATCATTTGATGAATGTTTCGCAGAACCATTTTTATCAAATGAAGTCTTGCCTCGAACAATTGCGAATGGCTTTGTCACGTATCATCTATTCTGCATCAAATCAGATTTTAGACTGGCGATTTAGCCATAGCTCTTTGGCTTTTAACATTGCCTCTTCATAAGAAGCACATGCTCCCATCGTGTATAAAGCAATTCCCATGGTTTCAGTGACAGCAATTTCGCCATATTCATGATCTTGCTTGCCTTCCCAAACCGCTTTAAAAACTGCTAAATCCAGTTCTTCTTCAACAGGACTACGGTTTTCAGTCAATTTCGGTAATTCATGTTCGTACAGCTCGCCATTTTTAATCCCGCAGATTAAGGTTTTAGCATCCGGATTCCGTTCAAATTCACCACCTTCACCCTTAATCACTGCACTATTTTGATAGCCCAGTTTAAATGCGGCCTGCTGGTGTGAAGTACGATAAGCCGGATGGAAAATAGCCTGCACTGTAGCTTTGGCATTAAAAGGATTAATTAAACGGGCTAAAGTATGAATAGGTGAGCGCAAGCCCATCACATTACGTAAAGAAATTAGATCGCTCAAAATAGGTGAAATTGCTGCTAAGGGCATATAAGCAAAATTGCGTTGTTGCAACTGCTGTTCCACCTCGCTGTCATTCTGGCAAATTGGATAACCAAGATATTCCAGAACCTGTTCGGTATAAAGGCGGTTAATGGTATGTCCAGAGGCGCCATGCATCACGACTTTATAGTCGTGTTGTGCCAGGGTCAGCGCTGCCAATAAGAACCAGGGATAATGTTTGCGTTTGCCAGCATAAGATGACCAGTCCAAATCCACATCTAAAGCTTTGAAACTGAGCTGATCACGGGTGGCTTGTACAAAACCGGCCAGTTCATCGACAGACTCTTCTTTAACACGCAGTAGCATGAGGAAAGCCCCCAGTTGAACATCCAAAACCTCATTTTTTAGGATCATGGTGAATGCCTGATAGGCTTCGTCAAAAGTCAGCGAACGGGCACCGTTTTTTCCTTTGCCTATAATACGGACATATTGTGCGAAAGGATGTTCAGCATCTTTGTAGATATTTCTTTTGGTTTGCATAAGGAGTATTTCTTGGCAATGGAAAATGGGATGGATAATAGTTTATAAAGATAAGGTAAATATTTCAGCCTAATTTAAATAAAAGTAACTTTAGTTGTTTCGACTAATGTCTAATGAGTAGCGATGCTATTTTAAACAAACTTAACAATATAGACTGCATCAACAAATAAAAATTAGGTAAAATTTAACATTAGGTAAAATTATGTAGATTTGCTTATCAGTATGTGTAATCGAATAGGTGGATTTTTTATAAATTCAATTCATTCGTGATGATAAGTTTATGATTTTTTTGTTTTATATCCCAGTATTTGAGCTTACTCAATACTTTTTGTATGTTCTTTTGTGATGAATACAAAAGGATTAAAGGCTGTGTATTCGTAAGAATAGGCAAAAACTGAATATTTCTAGTGCTGGAAATATCTAAAGAAGTAATGTTATGGCTAAAAAACCAATTTATAAGTCACTTTATTTTCAAGTGATTGTTGCCATCATTTTAGGTGTGATTGTTGGGCATTTTTACCCAAGTTCATCTGTAATCGTTGACGGCGTTAAGCAAAGTGTTCCAGGCTTGGGCGAGCAATTAAAACCATTAGGTGATGCTTTCATTAAGCTCATTAAAATGATTATTGCACCGGTGATTTTCTGTACTGTGGTTAGTGGTATCGCAGGTATGGAAAGCATGAAATCTGTGGGTAAAACAGGTGGTATCGCGCTGCTTTATTTTGAGGTTGTCTCAACACTAGCATTAATTATCGGTTTGCTGGTGATCAATATTGCAAAACCGGGTGTAGGCATGAACATTGATCCTGCATCTTTAGATACTTCAGGTATCGCCAAGTATGTGGAATCCGGTGCTTCACAATCGACCGTTGATTTCTTTATGAACATCAAAGTATGTGGAATCCGGTGCTTCACAATCGACCGTTGATTTCTTTATGAACATCATCCCGAATACGGTGGTGGGTGCCTTTGCCGAAGGTGAAATTCTTCAAGTCCTTTTATTTGCATTGCTGTTTGGTTTTGCATTACATAAATTGGGTGATGCAGGTAAACCGGTCCTTAAATTCATCGATCAAATTTCGCATGTATTCTTCAATATCGTAAACATGATCATGAAACTTGCGCCTATCGGTGCGTTCGGTGCGATGGCATTTACGATTGGTAAATATGGTATTGGTTCACTTGCTCAGTTAGCTCAACTCATCATCTGTTTCTATATTACCTGTTTGCTGTTTATCTTCATTGTATTGGGCAGTATCGCGCGTTTCAGCGGTTTCAGTATTGTGAAATTGATTCGTATGATTCGTGAAGAACTCCTGATTGTCCTGGGTACATCATCTTCTGAATCCGTACTTCCACGCATGTTGAAAAAACTGGAAATTGTCGGGTGTGAAAAGTCAGTTGTGGGTCTGGTGATTCCTACCGGTTATTCATTTAACCTGGATGGTACTTCAATCTATTTAACCATGGCTGCTATCTTCATTGCACAGGCAACTAATACTCAGCTTGATTTAGCACATGAAATTACACTTTTAGCGGTGTTGTTGATCTCTTCTAAAGGTGCGGCAGGTGTAACAGGTTCTGGTTTTATTGTCATGGCGGCAACATTGTCTGCTGTAGGAAATATCCCTGTAGCAGGTCTTGCATTGATTCTGGGTATTGACCGTTTCATGTCTGAAGCACGTGCCTTGACGAATCTTGTGGGTAACTCATTGGCGACCATTGTCGTTGCAAAATGGGTCGATCAATTAGATACAGTTAAATTAAATGAAGCATTAAACAATCCTGAAATGGTTGACCAAAAAATGCAAGAAGAAGAGACTCAAGCACACGCTTAATCGATGCAGATTTAAAAAGGAAGCTACGGCTTCCTTTTTTATTGACCCTAAGGTCATAAAATATAAAGCCTATACGACATGACAGATATCTATAAAGTGGATAGCATGAGAAAGGGACAGAACTACAACAACTCAATATAAGGATGCCGTATGTTGGCTTATGATGCTGATTTAGAATTATTCCGCGACAATTTCAAACGCTTTATGAATGAGCATATTGCTCCACATTATGAACAATGGGAACAGGAAGGCATTATGCCGCGTTCAGTCTGGAACTTGCTGGGTGAAAACGGTTTCCTGTGCGTGGATGTTCCTGAAGAATATGGCGGTTATGACGTGCCAACCCATTATTCACTGATGCTGGTAGAAGAATCTGCACGTGCCGGATTTAGCGCACTATCCACCGGTATTTCCTGCCACTCTGAAATAGCAGCACCTTATATTTTGCATATTGGGACAGAAGAACAAAAGCAGTACTGGTTACCCAAAATGGTGACGGGTGAAGTGGTAGGGGCGATTGGCATGACGGAGCCGGGTGCCGGTTCCGATTTGCAGGCCATGCGTACCAATGCCATCCTGCAGGAAGATCACTATCTGCTCAATGGTTCCAAAACTTTTATCTCGAATGGTCAACATGCTGACCTTGTGGTACTGGCGGCTAAAACTGATCCGCAAGCCCGGGCAAAAGGCGTGTCTTTATTGCTTTTAGATACACACCTGGAAGGTTTTAAAAAGGGCACCAACCTCAACAAGATTGGTTTGCATTCACAAGATACTTCAGAACTGTTCTTCGATAATATCAAGGTGCCTAAAGATCAGCTGCTGGGTCAGCCAGGACAAGGTTTTGCCTATTTAATGCAGGAATTACCACGTGAGCGCACCGCGATTGCTGCAACAGCCATTGGTGCTATTCGTGGTTCAATTGATGTCACCATTGCTTATGTCAAAGAACGACAAGCCTTTGGTCAGCCAATTAGCCAGTTCCAGAATACCCGTTTTGTTTTGGCTCAGGCGAAAATTGAGGAACAGGCGACTGCTGCTTTTTATAACCAGAACGTTGAGTTATATATGCAGGGTAAACTGGATGTGGAAACGGCAGCAGCTTTAAAAAGTTTCGCAACCGACATGCAGATGAAAATAGCGGATAAGCTGTTACAGCTGTTTGGTGGCTATGGCTATATGACAGAATATCCAATTTCACGTTTCTTTGTGGATGCCCGTATTCAGCGAATTTACGGCGGAACCAATGAAATTATGAAAGAGATTGTAGCACGTAGCTTATTGGGGCGTTAATTCATGAATAAGACGCTACAATAAAAAAAGAGCTGAATAAATAGAGAGGCACCCTAAAAGCTGGACACCAGGTCTGACTTTGCAGGGTGCTTTTTATTGATTCAAAACCATTAAGCTTTCTTCTATAAACGCAGGTAAATCATCAGGAGAGCGTGATGAGATATACAGATTATTATCGTTGACCACACCAACATCATAATAGACTGCGCCGGCATTAATCAGATCCTTGGCAACCGTTTTAATGGTGGTCATTAAGCGGCCTTTGACGACTTTGGCTGTAATCAGTAACTGCGGACCATAACAAATGCTCAAAATGGGTTTTTCTGCATGGGCAAATTTACGCACAAAATCCACGAAGCGGTCATCGCCACGGAGCCGGTCTGGAGAATAACCGCCAGGAATGAGCAAAGCATCAAAATCATGCACGGTGACATCATCTATACTTTGGTCAATGGTGACGGCTGATTTTCGCTTATGACCATAGACAATATTGCCTGCTTTGTTTTCAATATTTAAAATACTATGCCGTGCTGCACGAAAGGCTTGCACAGGTTCAGAATATTCGACATCTTCAAAATCATGGGTCACTAGCACGGCGATTCTTTTGGACATTATTTTTCTCCGAATTGCTTTGTTCACAGACTATAAATTAAACATTAAACTTTTGTGATGGAGTTTGGTAAAGGACTCTTGCATCTGTAAAATATCTGTAAGTTTACCTGGGTGAGTGTTTTCAAGCATTTGTAAATATTAAAAAATTAAACTAAAAACTTTTGTTTCTACATGTGTCAAATGGTCAGCATGCAAAATTTTTCCGATGATTGATTTTATTAATTATTTCAAAATGGCTGTGGATTTTTTGACTTTGTATGCGGTCAGAT
>JADHEF010001226.1_pt1 | contig 17273 bp, 9 predicted proteins | sample 8952391 | NCBI WGS metagenome assembly JADHEF01 (sample SAMN16124439, study PRJNA663245) | bioreactor sludge metagenome | isolation source: sludge (nitrite) | place: India:Bengaluru | collected 2019-02-28
GCCGGGTCCCATGCGTAGGTGCCGGCAAAGTGGACCTGCGGGCGCATCTGCACCTCGGTGGCGAAGAACGCCATCCGGCCGTCGCCGGTGAACGCGCCCCCGAGCAGGTACTCGTTCGCCGGCGCCGAATAGACCGTCAGGATTTCGCGGCCCGTCGCCGTGTCCCACAGCTTGGCCGTGTTGTCGGTCGAGATGGTGAGCACGCGCGTGCCGTCGGGATTGAAGGAGGCGCCGGTCACCCGGCGCGTGTGCCCGGTCAGGGTGGAAACCAGGCGGCCGCCCGGCAGTTCCCACACGCGGGCCACATCGGCCTCCACGCCCGTCAGCAGGCGGCGGCCGTCGCGGCTGAACTCCATGGCAAAGAGGGCGTTGCGGGGCGTGTGGCGGAGCGTGGCCACCTCGCCGCCCGTGGCCGCGTCCGCCACCACCGCGAAGCCGTCGTTGCGCGACGCCAGGTAATTGATGGCGACCCAGCGGGCGTCCGGGCTGAACCGGACGCCGTACGCCTCGTGACCCGCCTTCGCGATGACCCGCAGGGGCTTCCAGGCGGCCGTGTCCCAGACGGTCACCGTGCCAACCTGGAGGGCCGTGGCCGCCAGGCGGCCGTCCGCGCTGAACGCCGCGTCGGTCGCCGGCTCACCGTGCAGCAGCGCCAGCTGCGTGCTCGTGCCGACATCCACGGCCCGGGTGCACGAAGACTCGGCGTCGAACGTGATGCGCGTGCGACCGTCCGCGCTGAACACCGACGGGAACGCGTCCACGGCGAAAGTCCGGGACTCCGCGCGCACGATGCTCCGCGACGAGGTGGTGGCCCAGGCCCGCTCCAGGCCGCCCCACGCCGGGTCGCGCGCCGCGGCAAAGCCGGTCACGCGCAGGCGGTCCTGCGGGGCCGTGGTCCCGGGATCGTCTGCCAGGTCGCACACCGCGGGTGGGCGCAGGATTTCGCGCAGGTTCCACATCCGCACCGAACGGCGCGACACGGTGACCAGCCGGTTGCCGTCCGGGCTGAACTCGATCTTCCACATCGGGTCGTCGGCCTGGCGCTCGCCGGCGATCCGGCCCGTGGCCGCGTCCCACAGGCGCCACTTGCCCGAGTCGCCGGCCGTGGCGATCCACCTGCCGTCGGGGCTCACGGCCACGGCGTTCAGGGACGCGTCCGGGTCGGTCAGTTCCCGCACCAGCGCCCCTGTCTCCGCGTCGAAGATGCGCGCGCAGCGGTCCTGGCCGGCGGTGACCACGCGGCGCCCGTCGGGGAAGAACGCCAGCCCAAGGACATGGCGCGACATGCCGCGCAGGTCGTGGAGTTTCCGGCCCGTCGCGCCGTCCCACAGCGCTGCAGTTCCGCCCAGCGACACCGTGGCGATCACCCGCCCGTCCGGGCTGAACCGCGCCTCGTAAGGCCCGCCGCCGGGCGTGTCCATGCGCAGCAGCTGGCGCCCCGTGGCCGTGTCCCACACGCGGGCCGTCCGGTCGCGCGCGCCCGTCACCAGGCGCCCGCCGTCCGGGCTGAACCACACCCCCCGGATCACGTTGGTGTGCCCCCGGAACAGGGCCACCGTGGTGCCGCTGTCCGCGTCGATCAGCCCCACCTCGCCGTTGTATGCGCCGTAGGCGATGCGCCGGCCGTCCGGGCTGAACCGGGCCACCCAGATCGCGCTGCTGGTCGGCTCGCACGCCCGCAGCAGTTCCAGGGTGGAGGCGTCCCACACCTTCACGCTGGCGCCGGACGTGACGAGGCGCGTGCCGTCCGGGCTGAAGGATGCGTGGAAACCGGTGACCGCCGTCAGGCGGCGGTCCTCGGGGGCGATGATCGCGGCCAGCCGCCCCCACTCCCAGTTGCGCAGCCGCTGCGGCGCCGAGGCAAGCATCTCCCACACCTTCTCGATGCGCCCCTCCTTGGCCCGCACGTCGGCCAGGCCGATGGCCGCGAAATACTGCTCGCTCTCGGCCCGCTCCTGCGCCTCCTGCGCCACCTCCCGCAGCCGCTTCTCCTCGGCCCGGGCATTCTCGGCCCGCTCCTTCTCGACCAGCGCCTTGGAGCGGAGCTCCTCCATCCGTTCCGCGCGGCGCATTTCGCGGACCGCCAGGAAGGATGTGAGCGTGACCACGACCGCCGCCACGAGGGCGATGGCGCTGAAAAGGCGGGCGCGCCCGGCGCGCTCGCGCAGCGCGCGGTCCTCCTCGATGCGGCGGCGGCGCTGCTCCAGGGTGCGCAGGCGCACGGCCAGTTCGCCGGCCGCGCCCAGGCGCCGGGCAGGGTCGCCGTCCACGCACGCCGCGATGTCCTCGCGCAGCAGCGCGTCGGCCACGCCGCGCTCCCAGCCCGAGGCCACCGCCCGCGAGAAGTCGCCCGCGACCACCTGGAAGAGGATCACCCCCAGCGAGTAGATGTCCGACCGCGTCGTGACCGGCCGGCCCTCCAGGACCTCGGGGGCCATGTAGAGCAGTGTGCCGGTGTGCGAGGCGTTGCCCGGATCGCCCGTGATGCCGGCCGCCGTGATGCCCCTGTCGGCCAGCATCCGGGGGTCGCTCACCACGCCGATGCCGAAATCGATCATGGATATGGCCGGGCTGCCCGCGTCGCCGCGCACCAGGATGTTCGTCGGCTTGATGTCCTTGTGGAGCACCCCGACACTGTGGGCCGCGGCGACCGCGTCGGCCACCTGGGCGATCACCTCGAGCCGCACGGAGAGCGGCAGCCCCGCCGCGCCGCCCTGGGCAGCCGTCCACTCGGGCAGCGTCTGCCCGCCGCTGTACTCCATCTCCAGGTAGTAGGGCGGGCTGTCGAAGCGCCAGTCCAGGATGCGCGCGATGTCGCGCCGGTCGCCCAGCGTCTCCTTCAGCAGGCGGAATAGCGTGACCTCGCGCTTGAGCGAGCGCAGCTGCGAATCGGCGTAGCAGAACTTGAACACGCGCAGTTCGCGCGTCTTCTTCTGGCGCGCCAGCCACACCTCGCCGAAGCCCCCCTCGCCCAGGCGGCGCTCCAGCTCCCACGTGGGGCGGTCGGGCATCTCCAATCCCGCGGCGGGCCGCCACCCCAGCACGTCGCCGTCCTCGGCCACCCGGTGGGCCTTGGCGGTTTCGTGCGGCGGAGTGAGCGGGGAGAACCCGTCGAACCCGGCCTCGAAGATCTCCACCGGCGATTCGTGGCCCCGGAACTTGAAGCGGCCGTGGGCCCGCCAGGCGACGGGCAGGGCGGCGGCGGGCATGCGCTGGCGCGCGTTGTCGAAGGTGGTGGGCGACAGGAGGATCTGGCCGGGCAGGGCGAGCTCCGAGATGCGGGAGGCCAGGTCCACGGCCAGCCCCTCCACCTCGACCGGCGCGATGGGGTTTGCCGGGTTGTCGCGCTCGGTCACCTCTCCCGTGTGGATCCCGATCCGCACCCGGGGCAGGGTGGAGTCTTCATGGTGCGCCGACTGGAGGGCAAGCGCGAACCCCACCGCGGCGCTCGGCGCCTCGAAGGTCAGGAAAAAGCCGTCGCCCGAGGCCAGGATCTCGCGCCCGTCGAACGGGGCGGCGATGTCGCGCAGGATCTGGTGGTGACGGTGGATGATGCCCGACGCGGGTGCGTCGCCAAGACGCGTCTTCAGTTCCACCGACCCCGCCAGGTCGGTGAACACAAGCGTCAGGACACGCGAGCGCCCGGCGCCCGTGCCACCCCGGGCGCCCGCCCCCTGCGGCGTGTCGGATCCCTTACCCACGCTCCGATGCTTTCGGCCGGATGCCGTCAACCCGCAAGGGGAATCAGGCCGGGTCATCCCTCGGCGGCGCCGCCACCAGGCCGTCCAGCGCGTCCAGGATTTCGTCGCGCCCCTGGCGCGTGGTGGCGCTGAAAGGGAAAATGCCGATGGGTGCGTAAGGCGCGAGGGCCTTCCTCCACAGCGCCACCGCGCGGGCCTGCTCGTTGCGGCTCAACTTGTCGGCCTTGGTCAGCACGGCGGCGAACGGGATGGCGTAATGCGTCATCCAGTCCAGCAGGGCGCCGTCCTCCTCGGTCAGCGAGTCGCGGCGCACGTCGAACAGGGCGAACACGCCGCGCAGGGCGGGATTGCCGCGCAGGTAACCGGAGATCATGCGGTCCCACTGGCCGCGCACGGCCTTGGGCGCGCGGGCGAAGCCGTAACCGGGCAGGTCCACGAAACAGAACGCGCCGTTCACGCGGAACAGGTTGATGAGTTGCGTGCGGCCGGGCGTGTTGCTGACGTGGGCCAGGCGCCGCCGGTTGGCCAGCGTGTTGAGCAGCGAACTCTTGCCCACGTTCGAGCGCCCCACGAAGGCGATCTGGGGCTGGCCGTCCCGGGGCAACTGGCCCCCGCGCGACGCGCTCTGCACGAATTCGACGGTCTTGATTTCCATGGGCGGGCACCAGTAACGCCGGGCGGACGGGGGAAGCAAAGGGGAATTGCGGGCGACGGCGACGGTTATGTTCCGGTTTCGGCGGCGGCTTATCGCCGCCGCCGAAACCGGTTGTTTGCCGGCCGTTCTGTTACCGTTCAACAACAAGCCATCAAAGGTGATGGTTTTGCGAAACGGCGAGATCGAATCGGTCGAGGTTCATGACCTTGTTCCAGACCGCCACGAAGTCGTTCACGAATTTCTCGCGGGAGTCCGCGCATCCGTAAACCTCCGCCAGCGCCCGGAGCTGGGAGTTGGAGCCGAAGACCAGGTCGGCACGGGTGGCGGTCCACTTCAGGGCGCCCGTCGCGCGATCGCGGCCTTCGAACACGGCATCGTCCTGGGCGCCGGGCTTCCAGGTTGTGCCCATGTCGAGCAGGTTCACGAAGAAGTCGTTCGTGAGGGCCTCGGGACGCGTGGTGAAGACGCCGTGCGGCGCCCCCCCGAAGTTGGTCTTCAGGACGCGCATGCCGCCCAACAGGACCGTCATTTCCGGTGCGGTCAGGGTCAGCAGCTGCGCCCGGTTGAGCAGCAGTTCCTCGGCCGATGCGGAGAACTTCCGCTTGAGGTAATTGCGGAAGCCGTCGGCAACCGGTTCGAGCACGGCAAAGCTCTCGACATCGGTATGGTCCTGCGACGCATCCGTGCGCCCGGGTGTGAACGGAACCGTCACCTGGCTACCGGCATTCCTTGCGGCCTGCTCGACGCCCGCGCAGCCGGCCAGCACGATCAGGTCGGCCAGGGACACCTTCTTGCCGCCGGACTGCGCGCCGTTGAACGCGTCCCGGATGCCCTCCAGGGTCTTGAGAACCTTCGCCAGTTGGGCGGGTTGGTTGACCTCCCAATCCTTCTGCGGCGCCAGCCGCACGCGGGCGCCGTTCGCACCGCCGCGCTTGTCGGAGCCGCGGAAGGTGGACGCCGAAGCCCAGGCGGTCGAGACCAGCTCCGACACGGACAGGCCCGAAGCCAGGATCCTGCCCTTGAGGGAGGCTATGTCCTTTTCATCAACCAGTTTGTGATCCACCGCCGGGACGGGGTCCTGCCAGATGAGCACCTCGGCGGGAACCTCCGGCCCGAGATAGCGCGCGCGCGGACCCATGTCGCGGTGCGTCAGCTTGAACCACGCCCGGGCGAACGCGTCGGCGAACTCTTCGGGGTTCTGCTGGTAGCGCCGGGCGATCGGCTCATAGACCGGGTCCATCTTCAGCGAGAGGTCCGCCGTGGTCATCATCGGCCGGTGCTTCTTCGAGGGGTCGTGCGCGTCCACCACCATGTCCTCTTCGGCCACATCCTTGGCCATCCACTGGTTCGCGCCGGCCGGGCTCTTGACGAGTTCCCAGTCGTACTTGAACAGGGTGTTCAGGTAGCCCATGTCCCACCGGGTCGGGTTCGGCTTCCAGGCGCCCTCGATGCCGCTGGTGATCGTGTCGCCGCCCTTGCCGCTGCCGAGGCTGTTCTTCCACCCCAGGCCCTGCTCCTCGATGGGCGCGGCCTCGGGTTCCGGGCCGACATGCTTCGGGTCGCCGGCTCCGTGGCATTTGCCGAAGGTGTGCCCGCCGGCAACGAGCGCCACCGTCTCCTCGTCGTTCATCGCCATGCGGGCGAAGGTCTCGCGGACATCACGGCCCGAAGCGACCGGGTCCGGGTTTCCGTTCGGCCCCTCGGGGTTGACATAGATCAGGCCCATCTGCACCGCGGCAAGCGGGTCTTGAAGGTCTCTCTCGCCTGAATAGCGCGTGTCGCCCAGCCAGGTGGTTTCCGAACCCCAATAGACATCCTGGTCCGGCTCCCAGACATCCTCGCGACCGCCGCCGAAACCGAAGGTCTTGAATCCCATCGTCTCCAGGGCGACGTTGCCCGCGAGGATCATCAGGTCGGCCCAGGAGATCTTGCGGCCGTACTTCTGCTTGATGGGCCAGAGCAGGCGGCGCGCCTTGTCCAGGCTGACATTGTCCGGCCAACTGTTGATCGGGGCGAAGCGCTGCTGGCCCCTGCCGCCGCCGCCGCGCCCGTCGCCGATGCGGTAGGTGCCGGCGCTGTGCCACGCCATGCGGATGAACAGGGGGCCGTAGTGGCCGTAGTCGGCCGGCCACCAGTCCTGCGAGTCGGTCATCAGCGCCGCGAGGTCCTTCTTCAGGGCCGCCAGGTCCAGGCTCCCGAACTCTTTGGCGTAGTCGAATCCCCCGCCCATCGGATCGGACTTTGAGGAATGCTGGTGCAGGATATCCAGTCGCAGCCGGTTCGGCCACCAGTCCTGGATCGTCGTGCCGCCGCCGGCAACATGTTCGTGGGTTCTGCCCGTGACCGGGCACTTTCCATCGCTGCTCATCGTGTTCCGTCCTTTCAGGTATCCAGAGTCCCCGGTTATCGGGAGCACCTTTTCCAGTCTGGCATTTGGCGCCGAACGCGCGGGGAAGGGCAAGAAGGATCGGTTGCCGGACGCATGCCCTGCCCGGTGCGATCCCGGCGGGGATGCGCCCCCGGATCAGCGTTCCAGCACCACGCGGGTCTCGAAGTCAGGAACGCCCTCGCGCAGGACGATGATCCTTGCGCCGCGGGGGAAATCGTCCCGGCCGTAGGTGTTGAAGCCCGTGGCGCGGCCGTAACACATGCGGATTCCGTGGTGCCGCCCGCAATAGTCGTTGACGTGGTCGTGGCCCGCGAAGACGCCGCGCACGTCGCCGGTCTCGATCAGCCCCGAAACCAGGCCCGAGTTCTGCCGTGCGCAGCAGACCTCCTCGTGTTTGGCGCCCTCGCAATCGCCGGCGGCCCAGGCGTCGTTGAACTCCGGGGGCGGGATGTGCAGGAACAGCAGGGAGGGCACCGGCCCCCACTGTCGGCGGATGGTGCGCGACTCGCGCACGATCCAGTCGATCTGGTCGCGGCGCACATAGTCGTAACCGCCGACGTCCGGGTGGGGGTTCATGTTGCCCGAGTCGAGAAAGAACAGCGTCCAAGCCGGCGTGCGCCCGTCGCGCCCGGCCACCGTGAGACGGTAGTTTCCCAGGCCCGTGAGGCGGCGGTCGCCGGCCACGGTCAGGCACCAGCGGCTTTCGCCCTGGATGGCCAGCAGGGTTTCCTTGCCGGAACCGACTTCCGCGTCGTGGTTGCCGAAGACGGCGGCCCACGGCGTCTTGAACCGGTTGAGCGTCTCGGCCACCATGCGCTGGGCGGCGGCGTTGGCCTCGCCGCACACGAGGTCGCCGGTGAGAACCGCGAGGTCGGGTTTCTCGCGCTCCATCACGCCGGCCACCAGGGCCAGCGTGCGGCGGTCGGGCTCCGAGCCGTCCACGATGTGGAGGTCGGTGAACTGCACGATGTGGAAGGTCCCGTCGTCGCGGAACCGGAGCGTCCTGGCCATGGCGGCGCCGCTACCGGGATTTCGCGGCGGCGGCGGCGCAGGCTTCGATGCGGCGCACGACCTCGTCGCGACCCAGCAGCCACAGCACGTCGAAGAGCGGGGGCGACGCGGTGCGCCCGGTGACGGCGAGCCGCACGGGCTGGGCGATGTTGCCGAACTTGATCCCGGCACCGTCGCCCCACTTGCGCAGGGGCTCCTCCATCGCGTGTCCCCAAGCGGCGGTGTCTCCGGACGCGGCGGCCGCGGCGGCGTCCCACGACTCGGCCACGATGCGGCCCGTCTCGCGCAGCAGGTTCACCTGCTCCCGGGTGAAGAGGAACTTCCTCATCGCCTTGTCGTCATAAGTCGCGGGCGCGCGGAAGAAGTACTCGAGGTTGTCGGCGAACTCGTTGAGGGTGCGCGAGCGCTCGGTGACGAGGGCGACGAGGGTGGCAAGGCGCGCCGGATCGGCCCCGGCGGCCTCGGGCAGCCGCGCCTCCAGCACGGGCTTCACGCGCCGCACGACCTCGTCGGCGGGCAGCTGGCGGATGTGCATCCCGTTCATCCAGAGCAGTTTCTCGTGGTCGAACACGGCGGGGCTCTTGTTCACCCGGTCGAGCGAGAAGCGGGAGATGATCTCGGACACCGGCATGACCTCGTTGAACTCGGCCTCGCCCGGCGCCCAGCCCAGCAGCGCCAGGAAATTGATGAGCGCCTCGGGCAGGATGCCCATCTCGGCGAACTGGAGCACGCCGGTGGCGCCGTGGCGCTTGGAAAGCTTCTGCTTGTCCGGCCCCAGGATGAGCGGCAGATGGGCGAAGCGGGGCAGTTCCACGCCCAGCGCGCGGTAGATCATCACCTGCTTGGGCGTGTTGGAAACGTGGTCCTCGCCGCGGCACACGAGCGTGATGCGCATCTCGATGTCGTCCACGACGTTCGTGAAATTGTAGAGGGGCGACCCGTCGCCGCGGGCGATGACGAAGTCGCCGATGTTGTCGTTCTCCACGCTGATGCGGCCGTACACGAGGTCCTCGAATTCCGTGGTGCCGCCCAGGGGCGCGCGGAAGCGGATGACGAACGGCGCGCCGGCGGCCTCGAGGCGCGCGGCCTCGTCGGCGGGCAGCATCTCGCGGCGGTAGGCGAAAATGGTGCCGCGGGTGCGCGACTCCTCGCGCAGGGCGTCCAGGCGATCCTTCGGGCAGTAGCAGCGGTAGGCGTGGCCCGCGTCGAGCAGGCGCGTGACATAGTCGCGGTGGAGGCCGGCGCGCTGCGCCTGGTATTCCACGGGCTCGTCGGCCGTCAGGCCCAGCCACTCCAGGCTCCTAAGGATCTGGTTGGTCGCCTCCTCGGTGGAGCGCTCCAGGTCGGTGTCCTCGATGCGAAGCAGGAAAGTGCCTCCGGCATGGCGCGCATAGAGCCAGTTGAACAGGGCGGCGCGGGCGCTTCCCACGTGGAGCATTCCGGTGGGGCTGGGCGCGAACCGCACCCTCACGGCGGGCTGGGCATTGTCAGTCATGGGCGTGGAGCATTCCTTGGTTGGATCAGGGGAAATGGGCGGGCGGCGCAGGACGCCGCCCACTCAAGAGACACGACGCCGCGCGGAAAAATCACGGGCAAGAGGGAAGCGACGCCAGGAACCCGTCCTCGTCACCGATCCTGCCAGAGGAAGGCGCGCCGGAAGTTCACGGCCCCGATAACGCGCACCCACAGGAATTCGTTGGCGGCCGGAACTTCCACCCGATAAGCGGGGAGCGAACAGCCGCCGGCAACCTCCAGGGCCTGGACCAGATGCAACGCACCCCCGCGGCCGCGCGTGCCGACCTCGACGGTCGCCGTGGTGCGGGACGCGTTCGAGGCCGCAAACTCGACCCGCGAACCCCGCGTCAGGGGGACGGCGGTGAACCAGACGGTGTTGGATGTGCTGCCAGCGCCGGCGGCAAGGCGGAAATCGTCATCCCGTCCGCGGAAACCCGCAAAAGCGAACCCGCCGGGATCCTGCTGCACGCCGAATGACGCAAGTGCCCCGAGCGGCAGGCGCACCTGACGACGCCACGGCCGGTGGAAAAGATCGTCTGTGTCGAACTGGCGCGCCGCGGCCGCACCGCCGTTCAGCGCAAACACGCCGGAAGGCCTGCGGCCCACCCGCGCGGGCGGATCGTAATCCGCAAAAAAGCGCGGCAGCGGCTGCCCGGTCACGTACTGCACGGGCAACTCGTCGGGCAGCGGGGGCATTGTGCCGTCAACAAAAGCGTCATTCCGAAAGAGAATCTCGGTCCCCCACGAAGAGGCGAACACCGAGGACTCGCATCCGCTCCAGGCAACGGCCCGCGTGATGGGGGCCGTCTCGTGGAAAGCAACCTTCTCGCCGGTCCTGATCCCGGCCTCCACCAGGTCCGCACGCATCTGGCGCGTCAGGTCCCCGGCATCGTGCTTGATGGCAACCGCGAGGCCGAATCCCCACAGGTGAGCCACCCATGCGGCCACAAACAGCACGGCCCACGCATATTGAGACCGCGCCGCCCCCGGCGAACGAAGCCACGGGGAGATGAAAAGGGCGAAGCCGCCCCAGAGGGCGACCAGCGACGGGATCAGCACGCGGGAACTCAGCACGCCCTCGGTGGCCAGGCTGGGAAGCACGCCCCCAACCACTCCACCGGCCACCAGCATCACCGCCGCAACGCGCCGCCTGCGGGATACCGCGCCCGCGCAGCGCCCCGCCGCAACGCACGCGAGGGCAAACAGCACCCCGAACGCGGGCAGCAAGTCACGAACCAGTTGGGGCAGGGGAAGTACCGCGGGAGCCCACAGCGGGAACTTCCTCACAAAGTGGAGCGCGTTTCCCGCAAGGCCGGCGCCGGGTTGCCGCGGCACGAGGCCGGCCGTCGCCGTGACCGCAGCCATCTCGACGGCGTAAAGCGCACACGCGGCCGCGAAGCCCGCCAGCAGGCACAATTCGAGGCGATACGCCCGCACGGTGGGCGCGCGTCCGTTCAACAGCGCGGAGGCCGCACCAAGCAGGATCAGGGGAAGGGCCAGGAACGCCCCGGCCTGGTGCAGGTTCAGGGCCGCCAGCACGGCAACGCAGGTGACCGCCACCAGGACGTTGGGTCGAAGTGTCCGTTTCGTTCCCCGGTGATGCAGCCACGCCAGCGCGGCCATCACCACGTCCGCCGCCAGCAACATGTTGCTGCCGCCCCACATGCGCACCTCGTAGAAATGAAAGTGCAGCGCGATGAAGGCCGCGGTGTACGCGGCCGCCGTCGCGGACCGCAGGACCGGCGCCAGCACCCGCGCCAGCAGGACCAGGAAAACGGCGAGCAGGACGGCGTACGAAACGCCGAAGGCGCAGGCCGCGGCGGGAAAACGCATCGCGCGGCCGGCGGCGATCGCCGGCTCCATGACGAAATGAAGCAGGGGACGGCCGTGGCTTGCCCAGAAGGCGAGGTTGGGGCGCGTGGGCGAGAAAAGCAGCGCCGCCACGTCAGCCTCGACGATGGGCACGAAAACCAGTATCAGCGACGGCAGCACGGCCGCCGCCAGCAGCAGGCGGGCGACGGGGGGCAACCCCGTCCCGTCCCGCCCGGAATCCGGAACCGGCGGCGCGGCGGGTACCGGGAGCGAACCGGGTTCGGGGGCGCCGCGCGCGGTTTGCGGTGTCACGGTCTGCGGAGCGGTCCTACCGCCCCATGTTGTCGAGGAATTCCGTGTTCGAGTCCGTTTTGCGCAGGCGCTCGAGCAAGAACTCCATCGCCTCGACGGGGCTCATCTCGGTCAGCACCTTGCGCAGCAGCCACACGCGCTGGAGGTTCTTCTCGCTCAGGAGAAGCTCCTCCTTGCGGGTGCCGCTGCGCAGGAGGTCGATCGACGGGAAGATGCGCCGGTCGGCGAGCTTGCGGTCCAGGTTCACCTCGCAGTTGCCCGTTCCCTTGAACTCCTCGAAGATCACCTCGTCCATCTTGGAGCCGGTGTCGATGAGGGCCGTGGCGGCGATGGTGAGGCTGCCGCCCTCCTCGATGTTGCGGGCCGCGCCGAAGAAGCGCTTGGGGCGCTGGAGGGCGTTGGTGTCGAGGCCGCCCGTCATGATGCGGCCCGAGGGCGGGCAGACGGCGTTGTAGGCGCGGGCCAGGCGGGTGATGGAGTCGAGCAGGATCACGACGTCCTTGCCGTATTCCACCATGCGCTTCGCCTTTTCGATGACCATCTCGGCCACCTGCACGTGGCGGTCGGCCGGCTCGTCGAAGGTCGAGCTGACGACCTCGCCCTTCACGCTGCGCTCCATGTCGGTCACCTCCTCGGGGCGCTCGTCGATGAGCAGCACCAGCAGGACGATGTCCGGGTGGTTCGTGGTGATGGCGTTGGCGATCTGCTGCAGGATAACCGTCTTGCCGGTGCGGGGCGGCGCCACGATCAGGGCGCGCTGTCCCATGCCCAGCGGCACCAGCAGGTCGAGCACGCGGGTCGTCAGGATCTTCTGCGTCGTCTCCAGCTTGATGCGCTCCTGCGGGTAGAGGGGCGTCAGGTTGTCGAAGATGGTCTTCTCGCGGGCCACGTCGGGCGTCTCACCGTTCAGGTGGTCCACCTTCAGCAGCGCGAAGTAGCGCTCGCTCTCCTTGGGGCTGCGCACCGGGCCGGCGATGTAGTCGCCCTTGCGCAGGTTGAAGCGGCGGATCTGGGACGGCGACACGTACACGTCGTCGGGGCCGGGCAGGTAGTTGTAGGTCGGCGAGCGCAGGAAGCCGAACCCGTCGGGCAGGATTTCCAGGACGCCCTCCCCATAGATCTGGCCTTCGCGCTCGGCGTCGGCCTGCAGGATCTTGAAGATGAGGTCCTGCTTCCTCATGCTCGAGAAGCCCTCGATGTTGAGTTCCTTGGCGTGGTTGGTCAGTTCCGCCATGGTGCTCTTCTTCAGTTGTTCCAGATCCACGATGGGATGCCTCTTTCTCTGTGCGGTTGTCACTGATGCGGCGGGTCAAACGATCATGCCGCCCGCCGGCCGGCAAAATTCTCTGCTGGGTTGAGGAAGCCCGGGGCCATGCCCCGGACGGTCCAACTTACGGTTCCCGGACCACTCCCAGTTCCCCGAGAAGCCGTGCAACCTGGCTCCTGGTGTCCTCCAGGGCGCCGTCGTTGCCGATCACGTGATGCGCGCGGCGGATCTTTTCGTCCTGCGGCATCTGCGCGGCAAGGCGTTTGTTCACCTCGCCGGGCTGCATGCCCGACCGCCGCCACATCCGCTCGAGGCGCGCCTCGTCGCCCACGGTGACCACCACCACGCGGTCCACCATCGGCTCCATGCCGTTCTCGAGCAGGAGGGGCACATCCAGCACCACCAGCGGGTCGCCGCGGTGGGCGTCCAGAAGGCGGTGCTCCTCCTCGCGAACCCTCGGATGCACGATCCGGTTGAGCGTCGCGAGCCGTTCGGGATCCGAGAAAACCACCCGTCCCAGCCGGCCCCGGTCAATCGAGCCGTCCGGCAACAGGATGTCTTTCCCGAAAGCCGCCACGATTTCGCCATAAGCGGCCCCGCCCGGCTCCTGCACCCGGCGGGCAATCGCGTCTGCATCCACGACGAATGCCCCGCCCAATTCCTCCATCATCCGGGCCACGGTGGACTTGCCGCTGCCCAACGAACCTGTGAGTCCGATAATCACGACAGGGGAGTTTGGTCTTTCCGGGGAAGTAAAACGGGCAGAAGAAATGCGCTTTGTGCTGCGGAATGCCGCTTGCGGCAGTACGATTTACCCGCCGGGGAGAAAATATTCGCCGGGCGGGGGCAACGGCTATTGGCCCCGGACACCCATCTTCCCACCGGCCGCGCCGGCCGCGGGTGATGTGACCTCGCATTCATGCAGACCAGGGATCAGGGTCGCAAGGGGGGCGACTTCGGTTTTACCGGGGAAACCCGTGCGAGTTCAGAATCTCCGGCGAAGGCCGGCATTTTCCGCGCGCCCGGGCCCTATTCTCGCCACTCCTCGCCTGGCATCACGCGATGCATGAACTGGTCAAACAGGGGCACCGTGAACGCCGTGTCTCCGTGATTGGGGCTCCAGATCATTCCTTTTCCGATCAGACCGTTTCGCGTGGGGCCCAACGACGTCACCTTGCGGTTCAGTTGCTCCGCAATGTCACCCGAGCGGTGCGGCCCCGGGCCCAGTTCCGCCATCGCCCGCAGGTAACGCTTTTCGACGGGAGTGAGCCGGTCAAACCGGACGCGGAAGAAACTCTCGTCGAGGGCCGCCGTGGCGGTGAGCGATGCTTTTTCAACATCCGCCCGGGTGATGGGCGAAGATGTGGCCGCATCCCACGAATGCTTGCCCCACTCCTGGAGGAAGTAAGGGTATCCCTGAGTCTGCAACACGATCAGGGACAAGGCGTCTTCGTCAACCTGGACGCCCTCGGCAGCCGCAGGTTTGCGGATAGCGCTCCTGGCATCCTCGGGGGAAAGGGGACCTACCATGGGAAATTCGAAAAGCCGCTCCGCGTAGGATTTGGCCCGGCCCATGCGCCCCCTCAACTGGGGCAGGCCGGCGCCAACCAGGCTGACCGGAAGTTGCAGTTGGGCGGTCCGGTGGAGGGATGTGATGAGGGCGGCGAGTTCGTTTTCCTCCACGTACTGGAGTTCGTCCACGAACAGGACCAGGGCCGTCCCCGCGCTGCGGGCCGCGGCCCCCACGGTTTCGAGCAGCGCCTGCAAATCCTGCTCCAGATCGCCGTTGTCGGCCAGTCCGGGCTCGGGGTCAAAATCCAGACCAACTTCGATGTCCTCATACTTGAGTTTCAGGGCCTTGGCAAATCCCGCCAAACCTCTCAAGGCGCGTTTGGCCAGACTCCGTGCCTTTTCGTTGGCGGAGAGGCGCAGCAGCGCCAGCCGAAGTTGCGGAGCGATGAGAGCCGGTAGGGAACGGCTTTCCGGTGCCTCAATCCGCATACCGTGAATTCCCGCCACCTCCGCATCCGCCCGCATACGATCCAGAAGGACGGTTTTTCCCACCCCCCTCAAGCCCACCATCAGGATACTCTTCGCCGGTCGCCCCAGGCGAATACGCTCCAAGGCAATCCGGACAATTCCGCGCAGTTCATCGCGACCGGCCAACTCGGGTGGAGGCGTGCCAGCACCCGGCGCAAATGGGTTTCGAATCGGGTCCATGGGTGAGTTTATACCAATATTAGCCAGTTTATGTTCCAGAGATAAACTCCCTAAACTCTCTATAATTGCCCTGCCGACCTGGGCGGGCCGGGGGGGGGCGCCAGGCACTTCGGCCCTCAATCGGGTTTTCCGGCACCTTGGGGGCTTTGCGAATTGCGCACAATCGCCCGCCCGGGCGTGTACTTGCAGGGACATGCCTGCGAGGCAAACCGGATGAACGCACAAGACCCCCATCGCGACCTGATCCTGGTGACCGGCGCGACCGGCTACATCGGCGGGCGCCTTATCCCGCGCCTCCTGGAGGCGGGACGCCGTGTGCGGTGCCTGGTGCGCGATCCGGCCCGGTTGCAGGGGCGACCCTGGCACGACGCCGTCGAAATCGTGCAGGGCGACGTGCTCCGTTCCGAAAGCCTCATCCCGGCGATGCACGGCGTGCGGATCGCCTACTACCTGGTGCACAGCCTGGGGGCGGGCGCGGACTTCCACGAGCGCGACCTCACGGCCGCCCACCATTTCGCCGAAGCGGCCACCGCCGCGGGCGTGGAACGCATCATCTACCTCGGCGGGCTGGCCGAGACCTCGCCCGGCCTGTCGGAACACCTGCGCTCGCGCCAGCAGACGGGTGACGCGCTGCGCGCCGGCGGGGTGCCGGTCACCGAATTCCGCGCCGGGGTCATCGTCGGGTCGGGCAGCCTCTCCTTCGAGATGATCCGCTACCTGACCGAGCGGGTGCCCGTGATGGTCTGCCCCCGGTGGGTTTACACCCGCACCCAGCCCATCGGCGTCCGCGAGGTGCTGGATTACCTGACGGCCGCGCTCACCGTACCCGCCAGCACCGGGCGCATCATCGAGATCGGCGGCTCCGAGGTCGTGACGTACGGCGACATGATGATGATCTACGCCGGGGTTCGCGGACTGAGGCGGTGGATGGTGCCCGTGCCGGTTCTCACGCCGCGCCTCTCCTCCTACTGGGTGAACCTCGTCACCCCGATTCCCGCCGTGATCGCCCGCCCCCTGATCGAGGGCCTGCGCCACGAGAGCGTGGTCCGTGATCCCGCCGCCCTGCAACTGTTCCCCGACATCCGCCCCGTGGGCTACCGCACCTCGGTCGCGCGCGCGCTGGAGCGCCTCCAGGCGAGCAGCATCGAGACGGCATGGAGCGACGCCCTGAGCACAAGCGGCGGCGATGTGGCGCCCGTCATCCTGGCCAACCAGGAGGGCATGATCCTCGAGCACCGCCAGCGGATCGTTCCCGCGTCACCGGAGGCCGTCTTCCGGGTGTTCACGGGCCTGGGAGGCAAGCGCGGGTGGCTGTACATGAACTGGGCGTGGAGGCTCCGCGGGTTCGGCGACCGGCTGATCGGCGGCGTGGGCCTGCGCCGCGGCCGCCGCGACCCGGACGAACTGCGCGTGGGCGACGCCCTGGATTTCTGGCGCGTGGAAGCCGTGGAACCGGACCGCTTGCTGCGACTGCGGGCCGAGATGAAGGTGCCCGGCCGGGCCTGGCTGCAGTTCCAGGTCACCCCGCGCGGGGACGGACAATCCCTGCTCACACAAACCGCCTTTTTCGCGCCCAAGGGGATATCCGGGTGGCTGTACTGGTACGCCCTCTATCCCATCCACCAATTCATCTTCCGCGGCATGATCGCCCGGATCGCACAACGTGCCGGCGCGCCGGCCCCAGCGCCGACGAAACATGGACGGGAGTGACCAAGGGACGTGGGAGCGGAATTGGAACAGCCCGCTCGCACCGAAACCGTTGACTCCCTCCCGTGCGGCCGTTGTCGTGGTTGGACGAACGGGGGGAACGAGAAGATGCCGATTACACGAGGTACGGAAAGGTGGTCCGGGGATCATGCCTGACCTGTTCGACAAACGCGGCGGTTTCCGCCGGCTGCACTCTTTCACGCTGGCCACGATCATCCAGGTCGAGACGCTGCGGTTCGGCCGGCGCTTCCTCACCCACGACCCGCAGGAGTGCGGCACTAAGTTCTACGACCCCAAGGGCCGGCTGTACGACCAGATGACCGAGGCCGCCCGCAGCGGCCGGCAGAACATCATCGAGGGTTCGGAGCGCCCGGCGACCTCCAGGGACGCCGGGATGAAACCGGCCGACGTGGCGCGGGCCAGCCTCGGCGAACTGCGCGGCGATTACGAGATCCTGATCCTCGACCGGGGCGAGGTGCCGTGGTCCGTGCATGCGCCGGAGGCGGGCGCCATGAACGCCGTCTCGCTGGACCAGGCGGAGTTCAAGGACGACATGGTCCACGAGTCGGCGCGGCACGCGCTGGAGCAGCGGATGAAATACGCCCGGTGGCTCGACGACGACAACGCGGTGGTCGTGGCAAACGCCATGATCATCCTCATCGAACGCACCCTGGGCATGATGAA
>JADHEF010001227.1_pt1 | contig 17234 bp, 14 predicted proteins | sample 8952391 | NCBI WGS metagenome assembly JADHEF01 (sample SAMN16124439, study PRJNA663245) | bioreactor sludge metagenome | isolation source: sludge (nitrite) | place: India:Bengaluru | collected 2019-02-28
TGCGGAAGAACCGGACGGGGTCGGTCCGGAACTCCTTTTCGAGCGCCTCGAAGAGCGCCTGCTGGTTCTCCTCCTTGCCGAGCATGCGGTCGAGGGTCGCGAGCGACTGGGCGCGTCCGCCGACGCTGCCACTGGGACGGCCGCGGGTGTTGCCACTGATGCCGGGTTGGAACATGGTGTGCCTCCTTATGGGAACACGGGGTACTTGCTGCTTCTACCATAGGTAAATTATCAACATTTTTCGGGGGAGGAAGGGGGGGAGAGAAGTCGGCAATAGGCAATGGGCAGATGGCTGTTGGACTGAAGGGAGGCGTGAAGAAGGGATGCGCCCGAGCTCAAGCACCGCAGTCAAAAGCAGTTTCCCGAGCCGTTCTCTTATGTTATAAATAGTCACTTTCATTTTTATAAAGGATTCCGTCATCATGGATACGACTTCTTTGATCGCCGCGCTCAGCGCATTCGACGCCCCGACTCGCCACGCCGCACTCAAGCAACTCGCTGAAACCGCAACGTTCCCGTCCCAGGGAGCGGACTTCAATATGCACTGCCACTCCTTCTTTTCTTACAACGCGGACGGCTGGTCACCTTCGCGCGTGGCTTACGAGTGTCGCAACCGTGGCCTTTGCGCTTCCGCGCTCTGCGACTTCGACGTGCTCGATGGCCTGGAAGAGTTCCTCGAGGCGGGACGCCTGTTGGCGCTCCGTTCCGCGGTCCATTTGGAGACGCGAGCCTTTGTGAGGGAGCTGTCTGGCGTGGACATCAGTTCGCCCGGCGAACCGGGCGTCACCTACATCATGGGCTGCGGCTTCACCGGCACTCCCACAGCGGGTTCGGCGCAGGCCAAAACGCTAGCCCAGCTCCGCCAAGGCGCGCAGGACCGCAACCTCGCTCTCATTGCGCGCGTCAATGCCACGCTGCCGTCCATCGCGATCGACTACGCCCGCGATGTACAGCCGCTGACGCCCAAAGGCGTCGCAACCGAGCGCCACATCATGCGCGCCTACCGACTGCAAGCCGAGAAAACGTACCGCGACCCCGCCGCGCGCGCCACCTTCTGGGCCCCGCTCCTGAAGTGTGCTCTCGCGGACTATCCCTCCCTCGAGGCCAACGTGCCGAAAATGGAGGACCTTGTCCGCAACGCGCTCGCCAAACGCGGCGGCATCGGCTACATCCAGCCCGATGACAAGACATTCCCGCTGGCCGATGCTTTTACCGGCTGGGTGCGTTCCTGCGGCGCAATCCCGACCATCGCCTGGCTCGACGGCACCAGCGGCGGCGAAGCCCACTGTGACCACCTGCTTGATCTCATGACCGACAAAGGCTGTGCCGCGCTAAACATCATCCCGGACCGCAACTGGAACCTCAAGAAACCCGAAGAGGCCACGCTCAAACAGGCGAAACTGGAGGAGGTCGTCAAGGGGTGTATCAAACGCGATCTTCCGATCAACATCGGCACCGAAATGAATAAAGGCGGGCTACCCTTTGTGGACGAACTCTCGGGGCCGGTTTTGAAGAACTTCGCCGCAGAATTCACTCGGGGCATGCTGGTCATGGTCGGGCAGACCTTGCTCGGCATCTACGCCCACGCGCCGTATCTCGGCGAACGGGCACAAGCCGAGTTCAAAGACATCAAAAAACGCAACGCTTTTTATGCATCGGTCGGTGCTTTACCCGCACTCACCTCCGCATGCGCGAAAACGCTGCTGGAGGCTGGCAGCGAAAAGGCCTTCTCGATGCTGGCAGACGCCGCAAAAAAGGCGTGAAGCTGGTCAAATCGTATAAATCAACGGACATTTCGTGCATGTTCTTCCTCATATGAACCGTTTACACTATCACTCTAACGGTCGAAGACGATAACGAATCGACGCTTCGTACGAGAGAAGAATCAGGCCTTGCGGCATAGCCACAAACGGACACGGCGTCTCTCACCCCATTTACCATGAGCCTCATTAGGGGATTTTCATTGAACGTTGGGTATTGAGCGCTATTCAAAGATGGAGAAGATCATGATGACGAAACAGCGGATGGTGCTTCTGGCTCTCGGCGCCGCAGCGGGAATGGCTTGGGCAGAGCGTACGACGCCGGCCACGTTCTATATTGATCCTGACAAAGGCAACGATGCCGCGGAAGGCACAACAGACGCTTCGGCTTGGAAAAGTCTGGAGCGGGTCAACACCGCGACCTTCATCCCTGGCGATAAGGTCCTCTTCAAACGCGGAGGCCTCTGGCGCGGCCAATTCCAGCCACAGAGCGGCTCCAACGGCACGCGCATCGTCTACGGCGCATACAGTACCGGAGAGAAGCCGATCCTACAAGGCTCGGTCGCCCGCGACCGCCCCGAAGAATGGACAGAGGTCAGCCCCCAGGTCTGGGCCACCCAACGGTTCGAGCCGAAGTTGTTAAATCTCGTCACGAACCTGACCGATTCTCGCTGGAACATTCACACCGAGGCCGGCGCGCAAGCCACCCTTGCCCGCGTCCAAGAAGAGGGCCACACGTTCAACCGCGTAACCTGTAAAACGCCGGGCAAAGCGAGCAACCACATCCAGCTCTGGGGGCCTACACTGACCGAGTCGCAGCCCTGTCTTGTTTTGCGGCTACGCGTTCGCTCGACCTTGCCGTTCCGACTGGGAGCCGTCTCGACCCTTCTCAACCGGCTTCCCTACTCCAGCGCCATGACCGGAACCGTCGGTCAAAAAGACATCGGTTCAGAGTGGCAGACCCTCGACGTGCTGATGCTTGAGAAACAAAAGCTGGCCGATACGCATTTTCACTTCAATCTCGGCAACGTAATTCCAGCCGGAGCGATCTTCGATTTTGAGCCCATCGGCCTCTGGCAGGCCAGCGTCGACTCCTGCACCCCCATCAGCCGCGACGTCGGCATTCTGATCCTCAACCACGGCGAGAAATGGGGCGTCAAGAAATGGAGATTGGAGGAGTTGAAAGCCCCACTTGACTACTGGTACGACACGGAGGGCAAACGCGTCTTCGTCGCTTGTGACGCCAACCCCGCGAAGAAATTCAAAAGTGTCGAACTGGCGCTCACGCAGCATATTGTGGATCAGGGCGGCAGACACGACATCACGTACGACGGCCTCGCGGTCCGCTACGGCGCCGCTCACGGTTTCGGCGGCGGCAATACCAAGCGGATAACCATCCGCAACTGCGATATCTACTGGATCGGGGGAGGCTTGCAGTTCTGGAAAAAGACGGAAGGCAAGCCCGACCGCCCCGTGCGTTTCGGCAACGGCATCGAGTTCTGGGGCGAAGCTTCCGACCATGTGGTGGAATACAACCGCCTGTGGCAGGTCTACGACGCCGCGCTCACAAATCAGGGAAGGGATGACGAAGAGATCAATATTATCTATCGTCACAACGTCATCTGGGATTCGGAATACTCGTTCGAGTTCTGGAATGCCAAGCGGACAGAGAACATCTTGTTCGAGTTCAACACCTGTGTGGACGCGGGGTCCTGCTGGTCCCATAACCAGCGCCCCGACCCCAACGGGGGGCATCTGATGTTCTATCAAAACCGTTCGGCCACCACGAACGTTGTGATCCGCAACAACATCTTCGTCAACTCGACCGAAGTCTGCACGCGCATGGAGAACGATTGGCGTTCGGGGCTAACCCTAAACAACAACCTGTACTGGCAAGCGGAGAAACCGATCCTGCGCTGGCTCAGCAAAAACTACTATGCGGCGGCAGAGTTTGCGCGGTACCAGTCGGAACTCGGGATGGATGCGGGCTCGCGCTGTGCCGCGCCACAGTTCGTCAATCCCGCCGCACGCGACTACCGCCTGAAACCCGGCAGCCCCGGAACGACACTGGCGACCGACGGCGGCCCTGTCGGCGCGCGCAGGTAATCAGGTTAGGGGGCGACAGCCTCAGCCAAGGCCAGCCGGATGATGTGGGGAAGCACGGCGGCCACGGCGGACGAAAGTTCCAGCCCCGGCTCCATCGTAGCAGGTTGAACGCCCAGCACGATGACACGCTGCGGTGCGCAATCCAGACACTCGGCCATATGCAGGCTGTCCGCCAGCCCGAACTCATGCAGCGACAGCGAGCCCTGCTGTTCGATCAGGTCGCGGGCCTCGCAACGGTAAACCGTTCCCGGCGGGCCGTCGCCGTCGGCGGCATCAATGACAATCACTTTGGCCCGGCCCTCGAGATGATCTACCAGGTCCGCTCCCGACGTTCCACCGTCAAGGACCTCCACGTCCGGCGGAAGCTCTTGTTGGGACAGGCCGCGCACGGCATGAACGCCGACGCCCTCATCACTCAGCAGGAGATTACCGATCCCCACGATCACTATTTTTGCCTGTCGCTCCCGTGTCATGTTGATTCCTCTTTGAACGAGCTTAGCATTTATCATCGCGCGGGGGGTAGTCCTTCAAAAGAAAAAGCCGGCGGACCGCCCAAGAACGGCCCGCCGGCCGACACCACACAACCCGACTTCATTATTATTTGCGAGTCACAGGCATCTCATCTGTCATGTTGCCGCATGTCGCCCGCACGCGACTGGGAACCTGGCTGGAGGAGCGTTTCACCCGCAAATCCCAGGTCCTGTCCGATCGGACGATGCAGCTTCCGATTTTCAGGCCGGTCAGCGGGTTGGTCACTACGACCGTCTTGCCCGCCGGGCCCTTCCCACGCACCCTCAACTCCTGATTGTCGCCAGACCACACGGCCGAGGTCATGTCCAAGACCGCATCGGCGGCCTTGTAGGTGGCCGTCACGGTGACGGCACCGCGCGGCATGGTCAGGATAGTCGAGGCGGAGGTCACGCTGGCGATGGAGGCGACATCTCCGGTCCAGCGGTCAAAGACCATCCCTGCCGAGGCGGCGTCCGCCTGGATAGGCACCACAGCCCCAAACACATAGGAACCGTCACCCTTACCGCTGTTCACGGTCAGCGCATAAACACGCGCACGGACGGTGATGGTCACGACCACCGTGTTACCGTCGACAACACCGTCATTTGGCGTGTAGCTAAAGCTGTCTGTGCCGCTGAAGTTGACTGCCGGCGTGTAGGTGAACGCGCCATCCACATAGAGCATCAACGTTCCGTTTGACGGTCCCGCCACACGAACCACCGTCAGCTTGTTGCCATCGGCGTCCGTGTCGTTGGCCAGAACGCCCGGCGCGTTTACTGTAAGCGTTGCGGCTTCATCGACCACATAGCTTTCAGCCGCCCCGACAGGCGCGCGGTTAGACGGCGGGGCTGCGGCCGCGATGCGGAACCCCACAAATTCATTTTCTTCGTTCGGGTCCTGGCTGTCGCGGTAGCCGGACTGGAGAAGAAGCGGATAGTCGTCATAGGAGCCGCCTCTCAAACCACGGTCTCCGTCGACGTCCGTCTCGTTCCACTCCCACAGGTTACCCGCCTGATCGTGCGTTCCGTAATATCCTTGGGTTGCGGGATAGGCTCCGGCCGGCGTGACGCCATTCACAATGCGGTCGAAGTTGGCCGCATTGTCACCGACGGAGGGCTGGGACGCCACCGGGGAACCGTCGCTGCGCGTCGGATAGGCCCAGTACCAAGCGTCTGCCCCGCCTTGATAATATGCGGCTTTGTACCACTCATTCTCATCCGGCAGGAACACCTTGGCTTCCGGGTTACGGGCACCCACGCCCGTTTCACCGCTGAAGGTATAGGCACCGGTTTCCGTCGAGGCGGCTCCCGGCGCTCCGCTCGGCTGCCCGTTATTCAGCCAGTTGGCGAAGCGCAAGGCATCATACCAACTGACCCAGGCGACCGACAGCGCTCCCTCCGCCGCCGTGTAAACGTAGCTTCCCGGACTTCCCGTGCGCGTGATTCCCATGTTCGGGTTGTACAGGCCATGCGTATCGCTGGCTGCAACGGCATTCAGAAACGCCGCGTATTCAGCCCGCGTGACCTCGTTAACCCCGATCCGATAGGCGATGTTCACCGCGCCACGTCCTGTCGCCGCATCGGGCGCGTTACCCGCATCACCGACGGGCACGAGCGCCGGTGCGGCTGCCCATGCGCACCCTACCCCAGCACATAGTGCCAAGACTCCGGCGGACAGACGCAGGATTGTATCCCGGCGGTCGCGCGTTACTTTTCGTTTATTCCAGTTCATTGTCATCCTCCTCTCGCGATTTCGTCAGCGGTTCGGTTACACTCCGGCGGTCACATCCAAGCGGCAAACCTCGGCCTTCTTGCCCGGCCTGACCAAGTGGACGGAGCAGGAGAGGCAGGGGTCGAACGAATGCACGACACGCAGTAGTTCAATCGGGTTTGTGATGTCCTTGATCGGCACGCCGATCAAGGCCTGTTCGATGGCACCATGCTGGCCGCTGTCATCCATCGGCGAGGCGTTCCACCCCGTCGGCGAGACAATCTGATATTGCGTCAGCTTGGCGTTGCCGATTTTTGCCCAGTGGCCCAAGGCTCCACGGGGCGCTTCCGTAAGACCGACCCCGGTTCCGGACGATGGTGTCGCCTTGTACGTATAGACCGATCCACCCGGCACGAGCTGGCTGAGCCAGTCGTTCATGGCATTGGCAATCTTCTCTGCCTCCAGCAAGCGAGCCACGATGCGGTCCATAACCGAGATGCCGTAACGGTAGTCGCCGTTGACCCACATGCGGGCCAGAGGCCCGACTTCGTGAACGGCACCTGCATAGCGCGGCGCCTTGATCCAGGAATAGGCTCCTGCCTTTTCGGCGGCGGGCTCCGTCACGCCTTCCGCAGGCGTGCGGGCTCCGCTGTTGGCGGTGTACCACGAATGCGACACATACTCGCAGATCTGGGCGGCTTCTACCGTACCGATGGTGCCGTTGGTGTAGCGCCCCCGAGCCAGCAGCTTGGAAGTGCCTCCACTGTTCAGGTCGAACACGCCATACGCGAGCAGATTGCCACAGCCGGCTCCGATCGCCGTGTAGTCCTGGAAGAGGCTCAACAGGGCCTCACCGTCGGGCAACATCACGTTGGTGATAAAGCCACGCAGCTCTGTCAACAGCGCGCGGAACGCGGCGATGTCCGTCGCCGTGACGGGCTTGGTGGCCCCGCCGGGAACGAAGTTCACCGCAGTGGGCATGTGCCCCGCGAAAATCGCTCCCATCTGGTGGGCCTTACGGCGCATGGCCAGGGCATTGACATAGTTGCCGACCAGAGCGGCGGCCGCGCTGCCTGAGACCATGTCCGGCGACGTCATATGCGGACGCCAGGGCGACATGTCCAGGATGCCGTCGGTATTGATGTAGTCCGGCGCGGCCAGATGGTAGAAGTGCAGGATATGCGATTGGATGTAGTTCGCACCCAACGTGAGGTTGCGGACGATACGCCCGTTTTCCGCCGGTGTCACAGCGAAGGCGGCTTCCAGCGCCAGACTGGAGGCCATGCCGTGCGAGATCGGACACACGCCGCAGATACGTTGCGTCAACTGCGTGGCGTCTCGCGGATCGCGGCCTACGAGGATCCGCTCAAACCCGCGAAACATTTGCCCCGCCGCCTTTGCGTCAGTGACCTTTTGGACCGAACCTGAGGTATCCACGGTCACTTCGATATCGAGATGCCCCTCGACACGCGTCATCGGACTGATACTGATCGTTGTTGACATAAATCGTACTCCTTTTGTCACTATTCGATTTTGGTATAGAACGGCGACATGCCGTCAGGGAAATTCGGTTCTGAGCAACCGATGCAAACCGCACCCGCGCCCGAACACCAACTGACACCCTTCGCGCCCGGAGCGCCGCCATTCCAAAGCCGGATGTTGCAGTCACAATAAGTGACAGGGCCTTTACAGCCCATTTCTTTGGTGCAACCTCCTTGGCCCGGACGATGCGCCTCGCCCTTGTCTTTCAGCGGACAGTGGTCTCCATGTAACCTTCGGCCGAAGAACGTGGTCGGCCGACCATAGGCATCCAGCGTCGGCGCAGCGCCATTGGCCAGGAGGTAGGCCACGGTTCCCACCACCCAGTCGGGATGGATGGGGCAGCCCGGGATCTTGACCACCCGCTTCGCGCCGTAGTAGTCAGCCAGACCATGCGCCCCGGTGGGGTTCGGCGCGGCCGCAGGGATACCTCCATAACATGCGCACGTGCCAACGCCCATGATGAAGGCGGCTCGCTCGGCGTAGCGTTCCACGGCTTTCTCGAACGTCATTCCCGGCCATAGGTTGCAGAACTTGCCGCCGCTGCCTGAGGGTATCGCCCCCTCCAGCACGAGCACATAGCCACCCTGCCGGTACGTGCGCTCGATCTGCGACACGGCTTGGTTGCCGACTGCCGCAGAAAGGTTCGGATGGAAGTTGATGTCCAGCGTATTGACAGCCAAGTCATCGATGGTGGTGTAGAAGATCGTGTTCAACAGCGAGATCGAACATCCGCTGCATGCCTGACCCTGCAACCACAGCACCGGCACTCCGCCCTCCGCCGTCTCCTTCGCCTGAGCGTCACCTACCAAACTCATCACACCCGTAGCATCGAGGCCGAACGCGGCCCCGATGGCCGATGTCGCGCGCATGAAATCCCTGCGCGTCAAACCCATTGCTTTCATGACCGCACTATTATCACTCATGTTCGTTTCTCCTCATGTTTGCCCGAGCGTTCCTGAGTCCTACGCCACAGGCTGTACCAGGATTTGTCCGTTCTCCTACCGGGGCTGTCCCGCCGCCACTCCGCAGCGAGTCATTCCTTTTTTGTCCGGCCCGACGTAGCCACTCTCCGGCATTTTCAAGATCCTCGCCGACAACCCGTGTCGGATGCATGAAAAACGCCCTTCTTGTCATATTCATTTGACTGGCCTCCTCTCCCTCACAGATCCTCGTGGCATCCACTTCCGCGTTTACGCAAGTTTTCTGCTACGGCGCCATTATAGTGATCGGGCAACCATAAAAAGTAGATGAGTGTTCTACGAAGATGGGTAAAGTTCTACGAATCCGGGGGATTTTCCTACCCAGAATCCAATTGTTTGTTCATTAGCAGACGTGGTATTGTATGTCTATGGACTCACAGGAGATGGAACACGTGCTGCGGGAGGCATGCAACACTCCAGCGCTCTGTAAACTGAACGCTTTGGTTAAAGAGCTTACCGGCGTAGGTCTTCTCGTGGTGTGGTCGCGCGGCGACCATTCATTCGGACAAGTACCTGTCTGCGACAACGAGCGCGAATTGCCGCAGTTCTGCCGCTTGCTGCACGGCGTGCCGCAAGGATTGCAACGCTGTGTCACCTGCCATTCGTTGTTGGCTCTGGCCGCGAGGGATCGCGGTGAGATCACGGAGGGCCGCTGCCATGGCGGAGCCTGCGTGGTCGCTTCGCCGGTGAAAAGCCTGGACGTGCCGAAGGAGTCGGAAATGGTTGTGATCAGCTCATGCGCCTTCACGATGCGGGACCGCAAACAAGGCTGGCGAATCACCCGTAAAATCGCGAGCGATCTGGGACTCGACCCGGTGACGTTGCGGCATGCCTATGAAACTTTGCCAGACCTTCCCGCAGCGAAACTGAAGATCGTCGGCGAAATCGTGGACACGGCGGCCGCAACACTGACGGAGGCGCTGCACGGCCGACTCGGAGGAAGCGTTGCTCCTGTCGGCAAAGAGCAAATTTCCGAGCAAAACATCGAGGCGAAACTCAACTCCGCGCTGCAGGCCTCTCACGACCCGTTGTACCGGCATACCATCGGAACAGCCCAAACGACCCTGGTGGACGTGGTGAAGTCTGTCGTGGGCTCTAATCCGCAGTTACCCGTGACCGTAGCGGATATCGCCCGGGCGGCACATATCACCCCCAATCACTTCTCATTGATTTTCCGCCGTCAGACCGGGAGCACCTTTTCAGAGTTTCTGGCGGAGAAACGTTTTGAACGGGCCAAGGAGCGGCTGCGGGACTTAACGCTTTCCATCGCACAGGTAGCCCGACAGTCGGGCTTCACCGACCCGAACTATTTCGCCAAGGTTTTTCACCTGCGGACCGGCCTGTCTCCCCGCCAGTGGCGTTTGCAGAAACCGGAGCGTGTCAAACGGGCGAAGAGCCCCGCAACCGGAGAGGCCTCGGCCCGCACGAAGGCGCACACAAAAAAGGAGAGCGCGCATCAAACCTGACGCGATGGCGTCCTGCGCGGCCGCACAATGGAACCCAGCAAAGTCATACGGGTGTTTGATCTGACAGGCGTTGTGCAAGGCGTGGGCCTGCGCCCCACGATCTATCTTCTGGCCGAGGAAGCCGGTCTCTGCGGCTGGGTGCAGAACCGCACCGGCGTCGTGCGTCTACAGCTTGAAGGTGAGGCAAAAGTCATCGACGACTTTATGCGACGGCTGCCGGGCGCACTTCCGCCGAATGCCCGGCTGGACACGGTCAGCGAAGTCGAAGCGGACCTGCTGCCCGAGGGCGGCGGCGCGGCGGACTTCAAGATCTTGCCGAGCGCCACATCGGGGCGTCCGACCGTCGTGATCCCCGCCGATTTGGCCATCTGCGACGAGTGCCAAGCCGAGGTCCAAGATCTGCGCAACCGGCGTTACGGCTATGCGTTCACCACGTGCACACGCTGCGGGCCGCGCTACACGGTGGTCGAGTCCATGCCGTATGACCGCGACCGCACCACGCTGTCGGCCTTTCCTCTATGTCCCGCGTGTCGTGCGGAGTACGAAAATCCCCGCGACCGCCGCTTCCACGCCGAGAGCATCGCCTGCCCGCGCTGCGGCCCACGCCTGACCCTTCTGGACATGCGCGGCGAGGCGGTGGCGGGCGAGCCGCTGCGCGGCGCGCGGCAGGCGCTGGCGCGTGGCAAGACCGTGGGCGTTCGCGGCATCGGCGGGTTCCTGCTGGCCGCGAACGCCTTTGACATCGACGCCTTGCGTACGCTTCGAGCGCGCAAGCGCCGACCCCACAAACCCTTCGCGGTGATGGCGGCCGACATCGAGACCGTGCGCCGCTACTGCTCCGTACCGGCAGAAGCCGAGACGCTGCTTACATCACCTGAAGCGCCGATCGTGATTCTCGATGTGCTGCCGGAGGTCGTGCGCGACGCGCGATTACCGCTCGAACTGCTTACGCCTGACGCGCCGACATTGGGCGTGATGTTGCCGACCTCACCCCTGCATCTTTTTTTGCTCAAGCCGCTTGACGGCGATCCTACCCCCGCGTTCGAACTGCTGGTTATGACCAGCGGCAACCGCGGCGGGGAGCCGATCTGCCTGACGAAGGCGGAAGCCCTGGATCGCCTGGACGGGATTGCGGAACTGTTGCTCTGTCATGACCGCGAGATCAATCTGCGCGCTGACGATTCAGTGGCGGTCATCCAACGAGGAGCGCCGCAACTCTGGCGGCGGGCCCGCGGCTATGCGCCGAATGCGATCCTCCTGTCGCGCCCGCTCCAGCGCTGCGTGCTGGCGATGGGCGCCGAGCTCAAGAACGCCGTGGCTGTCGGGTTTGAGGACCGCGTGGTGATCTCTCCGCACGTGGGCGACCTGGAGACGCCCGAGGCTTTGGACGGCCTTGAACGCGTGGCCCGCACCCTGCCGCAATTTCTTGACCGCCGGCCCGAAGCGATCGCCGTGGATTATCATCCCGACATGCATGCGACCGCACTGGGGCGCCAGCTTGCCGCCGAGAACGGGTTGCCCGTGGTGGAGGTGCAGCATCACTACGCCCATGCGGCGGCGGCTTTTGCGGAGCACGGAATAGAGGCCGGACTGGCACTGGTGATGGACGGCACGGGCTTGGGGACCGACGGAGCCGTGTGGGGGGCTGAACTGTTCGCCATCGATCCGTCCGGCTATCGGCGGCTCGCAACATTCGCACCGGTGCCGCTACCGGGCGGAGATGCGGCGGTACGGCGTCCGGCACGGCAGGTGGTCGGGCGCTGGGTTGCGGCCGGAGTGGAGCTGACTGACGCGCGTTTGCGGCAACTCGGGGTCACCCCCGAAGAAGGGACGGCCTGGCGTCAGCAGTGTGTCCAACGGCTGAATGCGCCGCTGACCCATGCGGCCGGCCGGGTGTTCGATTCTTTTTCCGCACTGCTGGGACTTGCTCCGGAGACCGTCACCTACGAGGGGCAGGCCGCCATCCGCCTGGAAGCCGCGGCGCGGCAGTCAGCGCGGCTTGATGTGCCAAAGATTCCTTTTACAAAGACGGAAAAGGATGGAATGCTGGTGATCGACTGGACTGAAGCTTTCACTTTGTTGGCGGATGAACACCTGACAACCGGCCGTGAAAACGACTGGGCGTATGGGGAACATTCCGCCATTGCGGATGCGGCACTGGCAATGGTAAATTACGGCTTTGAGCAGGTGAAATGCAGTCCGGTTGCCTTAAGCGGGGGCGTATTTATGAACCGCATCCTCACCGATCTTGTGGTGCAGCGATTAGAAGCGCAAGGTGTTCGCATCCTTTTGCACAAGCGAGTCCCGCCGAACGACGGATGTATCGCATTGGGTCAAGCGGCGGTGGCGGGAAACAAGCGATTTTAAGGAGTCCCACATGTGTTTAGCGGTACCGATGAAGATTGTTGAGATCCGCGCCGACGGCAAGGGAGTGGCCGAACTGGAGGGCAGTCGCCACGTTGTCGACCTTTCGCTTGTTTCCGGTGCGAGCCTCGGCGTCTATGTAATCGTTCACGCGGGTTACGCCATCGAAACGCTGGATCAAGAAGAGGCCGACGCGACACTGGCTCTCTTCGCGGAGATCGTCAGCGAGGCGGCGGCCGAGTCCCTGAACCCCGAACCCTGAGTAGCCTTTCATGAACTATATTGACGGTTTCAGAAATCCCGATGTGGCCGCGCAGTTCGTGCGGCTGATCTCGGAACAGGGGCGGGCCTTGGCGGCCCAAGGACGGCGCGTTCACATCATGGAAGTGTGCGGCAGCCACACCATGGCCATCGGCCGTTACGGCATCCGTGAGCTGTTGCCGGAAAACGTGGAACTGATCAGCGGGCCGGGATGTCCGGTTTGCGTGACCGACCCGGGGTACATCGACACGGCCATCGCGCTGGCCGGACGGGGTGCGATCCTGGCGACCTTCGGAGACATGATCCGCGTGCCGGGCTCGGATTCCGATCTGACCGCGTGCCGAACAGAGGGAGGCGATGTCCGGGTCTGTTACTCTCCCAGCGCCGCCGTTGAAATCGCGCAGAGCCATCCAGACCGCGACGTTGTTTTTCTGGCGATCGGCTTCGAGACCACGATCGTGCCCGTCGTGAGCATCGTGGATGAAGCCTTGCGCGCAGGCGTACACAACGTCTCACTCCTAACGGCCTTCAAGCTCGTGCCGCCTGCTTTGCATGCGCTGCTCGCAGATAAAGAAATCCAGATCGACGCTTTTCTCTGTCCAGCGCACGTGAGCGCCATCATCGGAGCAAATGCTTATGCGCCTTTCGCCACCGACTACCATGTGCCGTGCGTCGTCGCAGGCTTTGAGCCGCTCGACATTTTGTACGGCGTACACGGCATTCTCGGGCAAGTGCTCAAGCATGAAGCGAGCGTGGAGAATCAATACGCCCGTGTGGTCAGACCGGAGGGAAACCCCAAGGCGCAAGCACGCATCGCGCAGTATCTGGAACCTGTGGACGCCGTCTGGCGCGGCATCGGAGTGATCCCTGCGAGCGGCCTCGGGCTACGGCCGGAGTTCGCCGCGCATGACGCCGAGAAGAAGCACGGGGTGACGGTGAAGCCCGGCCGGCAACATGCCGGATGCCGTTGCGGCGATGTCATCAAGGGCAAGTTGCGCCCCACGGCGTGCCCGCTCTTCTCCAAGGTATGCACGCCGGACAACCCGGTCGGCCCCTGCATGGTGAGTGCGGAGGGCACCTGTGCGGCCTATTTCAAATACACGTTGCGAGAAGAGCGTCAAGGAGGCGGAAAGTGAGCGCTGAGACAGTCGTACAATTGGCACACGGCGGAGGCGGCCGCCTCACCCGCGAGCTGATCGAGCGTGAAATCGTGCCGCGCTTCGGCAATGGACCTTTGCGCGGGCTCCCCGACGGGGCGACGCTTCCCTCCCCGGGCGACCGGCTGGTTTTCACCACCGACAGCTTCGTGGTGCAGCCGCTTGAATTCCCCGGCGGCAACATCGGCCACCTGGCTGTGCACGGCACAGTGAATGACCTTTCGGTCTGCGGAGGCGAGCCGAGATGGATCTCCCTGGCGCTCATCATCGAGGAGGGGCTACCCTTTGATGTTCTTGGCCGCATCTTGGATTCCGTGCGCGAAGCGGCCGAGGCGTGCGGCGTAACCGTGGCAACCGGAGACACCAAGGTGGTCGCGCGCGGACAGGGCGACGGCCTGTACGTCAACACAGCGGGGATTGGCCTGGCGCTCCCCGAATTCTTTTTGGGACAAGCGCGCATCTCTGAAGGCGACTGCGTGCTGGTCAACGGCACGCTGGCCGACCACGGAATGGCGGTCATGTCATCCAGGCAAAACATGGACTTCATCAACGGGCCCAAGAGCGACACGGGGTCCGTACACCGGCTGGTTGCGGCGGTGCGGGAGTTCGGCGCTGCGGTCCGGTTCATGCGCGATCCGACGCGCGGCGGTGCGGCGGCGGTGCTGAACGAGATTGTCGAGGGTCGCGAGATCGGCATCGCTCTCAAAGAGCGTGATCTGCCGCTGGCGCCGGCCACGCGGGCCGTCGCGGAGATGCTGGGCATTGATCCCTTGCATGCGGCTTCCGAAGGGCGATTGATCCTGTTTTGCGACCGCGACGTCGCGCCGGAGATTCTGAAGCGTTGGCGGATGATGCCTGAAGGTGAGGGTGCCGTCTGTTTAGGAAGCGTGACCCGTGATAAGGGCCGCGTGGTCATGGAAACCGTCACGGGTGGCCGCCGCCTGGTCGACGTGCCGCGCGGTGAGCTGCTTCCCCGAATCTGCTGAAAACGAAACCCCACAGTCTGGAGTTTTTCACATGCACGAACTATCCATCGCGCAGGCGCTGATCGAACAGGTCGAGGCGGCGGCAACCAAAGAGCATGCGCTACGGGTGGTGCGGGTTGTGATTACGGTTGGCGCGCTGTCCGGCGTGGATGCCGAGGCGTTGCGCTCCCTTTTCCCGCTGGTGGCCGAGGGGACGGTTACGGCTGACGCCGAGCTGGTCATTGAACCGGTTCCGGCACGCGTCACGTGCCGCGCCTGCGGAGAGGAAGCTCCGGCAGAGGGTTATTTCACCGGGTGTACGGCGTGCGGTTCGAAGGATGTCGAACTGTCGTCGGGACGCGAACTCAACATCAAATCGGTAGAGCTTGAAATCGACGAAAGGTAGGTCATTATGTGTAAGGATTGCGGTTGCGGCATTGATCCCAACACCCACTCTCATGGCAGCTACGCGCATGCCCACGAACACCCGAAAGGGCAGCAACATACGCATCCCCACGTACATCCCCACGAGCACCCTCATGAACATCCCCATGGGCCTGCCACGCCCGCGATGCCCGAAACGCGGACCGTGGAACTGCAGCAGAAGATCCTTTCGCGCAACGACGAACAGGCTGAGAAGAACCGAGCCTGGCTGAAAGCGCACGACGTCGTAGCGGTGAACCTGATCTCCTCGCCGGGCACGGGCAAGACGTATCTGCTGGAGCGCACGCTGGAAGGGCTGCGCGGCAAGGTCAAGTGCGCGGTGATCACCGGCGACCAGCGCACCGACAATGACGCGCGCCGGCTGATGGGCAAAGGCGCCGAGGTGCGGCAGATCGAGACCATCAATTCCTGCCATCTTGATGCGGAGCAGGTTGGTCGCCTGTTGCCCGAAATCGCGGGCGGAGGGGTTCAGCTCCTCTTCATCGAGAACGTCGGCAATCTGGTGTGCCCGTCGGCCTTCGACTTGGGAGAAAGTTTCAAAATCGCGCTACTCTCGACCACCGAAGGCGAGGACAAGCCGGTTAAATATCCGACGCTTTTCTCCTCTGCTCCGGTGGCGATACTGACCAAGATGGACTTGGTGCCTTATCTTGACTGGAATGCCGCATCCTGCCGTGCCGCGCTTCGTCAGATACGCCCGGGCGTGTTCATCTTTGAGTTGAGCGCCAAGACGGGCCTTGGCATGGAGGCTTGGTTAGACTACCTGATCAAACTCACTGCTTAAGCCGAAACAGACGGCCTTTCGCGAGGGACAGAATCAAACAAAACCGTTTCAACCCGGAATCGTTGTTTGGCGTTTTACGGCGAGCAGCCTATTCCTTCTTCCGCTCCGCCTGCTCCTGCAGCCACTTTACGGCCAACGTATTTCCTTGTTCGGCGGATTTTCCGATCCACTTTGCGGCTTCGGCCGCATCAGCCGTTACCCCCTGTCCTCGCGCGTACAGGTATCCCAGCCGAAACTGAGCCAGCGCGTGCCCCTGTTCCGCCGCCGCCCTGAACCACTTCAGCGCTTCGCCAGCGTCCTGTGCCACGCCGCTGCCCTGATAATAAGCCGCACCCAGATTACTCTGTCCGTCGCGGTCGCCCCGCTCCGCCGCTTTGCGGAACCATTCGACCGCTTTCGACACATCCTTTTTAAAGCCCTCGCCCCGGCCGATCATCACACCGAGATTCGACATCGCCGCCGCGTCATCTTGCGCAACGGCGAGTTCGAACCATTTGCGCGCCTCTTCGAACGACTGTTCAACCCCCTTGCCACGGTAATACGCGATACCGAGATTGGTTTGCCCTTCCTTGTGCCCCTGCTCCGCAGCTTTGCGATACCACCTCACGCTCTCCGTATCGTTCTGCGCCACCACATAGCCCTTGTGGTACATCAGCCCCAGCGTCACCTGCGCGGTGACATCACCCTGCCCGGCGGCACGCTTCAGCCAGACCACTCCAGCTTCGGGGTCGCGCACCGGACTTTCCTTTGACAGATAGAGCGCGCCTACGTTCGCCTGAGCCGCCGCACTGCCCTGAGCCGCCGCTTTCTCGAGCCATTTGATCGCTTCGGACTCGTCTTTGGGCACATCGGGGATTCCTTTGAGGAAAAGCAACCCGAGCGCGGACTGGGCCTTGAGGTAACCGCCTTCGCCCGATTTGCGCAACCACACCAATCCCTCGTCGATGTTGCGCGGCATCCCGTCCCCGTAAAGAAGAGAAAAACCCAGCATATACTGCGAAGCGGCGTCACCCGCTTCCGCCGTTTGGCGCAACTCCTGATCCGCAGTCGCCTTGCGCCACGGCCACGCCATCTTCGGCCAGCTCACATCCGGCACTCTCAGATGCGAGCAACCGCCCGAAGAAACCATGATGATTAAACAGACCGCCGCACGCACCCGCCAAACGACACGCATGAAACCTCCCT
>JADHEF010001230.1_pt1 | contig 17223 bp, 14 predicted proteins | sample 8952391 | NCBI WGS metagenome assembly JADHEF01 (sample SAMN16124439, study PRJNA663245) | bioreactor sludge metagenome | isolation source: sludge (nitrite) | place: India:Bengaluru | collected 2019-02-28
TGCTGGTCTCCACCCCGTCCGCCAGCATCAGCTTGTAGCGGGCCCAGCTGCCATCCTCGAAGGTCTGGGTTTTCAGCAGGTTGGCCTCCATGTAGGTGTCATCCTCGTTGCCAAGGCGACCGACAGCCCCACCCACGGATCCTGCCGGAGTGATGTAGGGGCCGCCGCGCCCGCCGTTGCCATTGCTGTTTACCAACAGGCCCGAGCGGGCGTAACCGTGAAACTCGAAGCCCTGGGCACCGGCGGTCTTCTCATCAACCTTCTGGCTGCGACTGTCGGCCACCTGCGCCTGCTCGCTGGCGGCGCTCGCCTTCACTTCCGCCTGACTGGCACGGCTCTCTGCTGCCTCGGCTCTCGCTTCAGCAGCCTGTACCCGCGCCTCAAGCGCAGCCAGTCTGGCCTCGACACTCTCACCTGCGACACTCGCCTGCGCCGCCCACAGCGGGCTGCTCATCCCCAATCCCAGCGCTACCGCCAGCGCCAACTTGCTCTTGAACATCATCATCTTCCTCACCTGTCATCTGTGGCCCGGACGGGCGCTGTTGTTATCGACAGCCAGAGCATAGCTAAACCAATTTAGCTAACTCAATATGACAACTAAACCGTTTCAGCAACAGTGTGAGCGGGATAACATTTGTACAGCAGGAATTGGCGGGAGTTGTGAGGAGGATCCCTCATCAGGATCCACTCAATAGGGCGGTTCCTGGCGAAATAGCGGGCAAAAAAAGAGCCGGCACAAGGCCGGCTCTGTTTATTCGGGTCGCTGAAATCAGCTGGTCAGATCGTCAAAGAAGCGTTTCACCCCTTCGAAGAAGCCTTCCGATTTCGGCTTGTGGGTCTTGGCAGCGGCACCGCTAAACGATTCGTCCAGCTGGCGCAGCAGCTCTTTCTGCTGCTCGGTGAGGTTGACCGGAGTCTCGATCACCACCTTGCACATCAGATCCCCTACCTGGCCGGAGCGTACTGACTTCACGCCCTTGCCGCGCATGCGGAACATCTTGCCGGTCTGGGTCTCCGGAGTGACCTTGAGCTTGACGCGGCCATCCAGGGTCGGCACTTCGATCTCGCCACCCAGGGCGGCTGCGGTGAAGCTGATGGGCACTTCGCAGTAGAGGTTGTTGCCGTCACGCACGAAGATCTCGTGCTCTTTGACGTGCACCTGTACGTAGAGATCCCCTGCCGGAGCCCCTGCCTCCCCTGCCTCCCCTTCGCCGGAGAGACGGATGCGATCGCCGGTATCGACGCCCGCCGGAATTTTCACCGACAGGGTCTTGGTGCGCTGGTAGCGACCTTCACCGTGACACTTGCGGCACGGATCCTTGATGATCTTGCCGCGACCGTGACAGTGCGGACACGCCTGCTGCACCGCAAAGAAGCCCTGACGCATCTGCACCTGGCCGGAGCCGTGGCAGGTCGGGCAGGTCTGGGCACTGCTGCCGGTGTGGGCACCGGAGCCGTTACAGACTTCACAGTGAACCAGAGTCGGCACCTTGATCTCCTTGGAGACCCCGCGTACCGCCTCTTCCAGCGTCAGCTCCATGGTGTAGCGCAGGTCGGAGCCACGGGCCGGGCCACGACGAGCACCACCACGGCCACCGCCGAAGATGTCACCGAATACGTCACCAAACATGTCGGCGAAGTCGGCACCGCCGCCAAAGCCACCGTGGCCACCGCCACCCTGGCTCGGGTCGACACCGGCATGGCCGTACTGGTCGTAACGGGCACGCAGGTTGGCATCGGTCAGGACCTCGTAGGCTTCCTTGACCTCTTTGAACTTCTCTTCGGATGCGGCATCACCCTGGTTACGATCCGGGTGATACTTCATGGCCAGGCGCTTGTACGCCTTCTTGATCTCGCGATCGTCGGCATCTTTCGCCACACCCAGTACTTCGTAGAAATCGCGCTTCGACATACTCATCCTGTGGTTACGCAGACGGGCGTTGGTTACCCAACGCCCGTGAATTCATTGACCAAGCCGATGGGCGAAGCGGACTCCGCCCATCTGGGTAGGGCTTACTTCTTGTCGTCTTTCACTTCTTCGAACTCGGCGTCGACTACGTCGTCGTCAGCCTTGGCAGAAGAGGAGGACTGACCGGCATCAGCACCGGCTGCACCCTGGGCCTGAGCCTGCTGCTGGGCAATTTCCATCAGCTTCTGGGACGCTTCCAGCAGAGCCTGCTGTTTGGCTTCGATAGCAGCCTTGTCGTCACCCTTGATGGCAACTTCCAGCTCGCTCAGAGCTGCTTCGATCTTGGTCTTGTCGTCGGCAGGCAGGGCTTCACCGGCTTCGGTGATCTGCTTGCGTACGGAGTGGACCAGACCATCAGCCTGGTTGCGAGCCTGTACCAGCTCTTCAAACTTCTTGTCCTCGGCCGCGTTGGCTTCGGCTTCACGTACCATGCGCTCGATCTCGTCATCAGACAGACCAGAGGAGGCCTGGATGGTGATCTTCTGCTCTTTGTTGGTCTCTTTGTCTTTCGCAGAGACGTGCAGGATACCGTTGGCATCGATGTCGAAGGTCACTTCGATCTGCGGCAGACCACGCGGTGCCGGACGGATGCCTTCCAGGTTGAACTGGCCCAGAGACTTGTTGTCGCTGGCGCGCTTGCGCTCACCCTGCAGCACGTGAATGGTCACGGCAGACTGGTTGTCTTCGGCAGTGGAGAACACCTGGGACTTCTTGGTCGGGATGGTGGTGTTCTTCTCGATCAGTGCAGTCATCACACTACCCATGGTTTCGATACCCAGGGAGAGCGGGGTAACGTCCAGCAGCAGTACGTCGGTCTTGTCACCGGACAGTACGGCGCCCTGGATGGCAGCACCCATGGCCACGGCTTCGTCCGGGTTGACGTCTTTACGCGGCTCTTTGCCAAAGAACTCGGCAACGGTCTTCTGAACCAGCGGCATACGGGTCTGACCACCAACCAGAATCACGTCGTCGATCTCGCCAACTGCCAGACCGGAGTCTTTCAGGGCAACGCGAACCGGCTCCAGAGAGTCCTTCACCATGTCTTCCACCAGGGATTCCAGCTTGGCGCGGGTCACCTTGATGTTCATGTGCTTCGGACCGGTGGCATCTGCAGTGATGTACGGCAGGTTGACGTCGGTCTGCTGGGCAGAAGAGAGCTCGATTTTTGCTTTCTCGGCGGCATCTTTCAGACGCTGCAGAGCCAGCTGGTCGTTGCGCAGGTCGATGCCCTGCTCACGCTTGAACTCGTCTACCAGATAGTTGATGACGCGGTTGTCGAAGTCTTCACCACCCAGGTGGGTATTACCGTTGGTCGCCAGTACTTCGAAGGTGGTTTCGCCTTCCACTTCGTCAATCTCGATGATGGAGATATCGAAAGTACCGCCACCCAGGTCATATACGGCAACCTTGCGCTCGCCCTTGACCTTGTTCACGCCGTAAGCGAATGCAGCAGCAGTCGGTTCGTTGATGATGCGTTTTACATCCAGACCGGCGATGCGACCGGCATCCTTGGTAGCCTGACGCTGGGCGTCGTTGAAGTAGGCCGGAACAGTGATAACGGCTTCGGTTACCGGCTCGCCCAGGTAATCTTCGGCGGTCTTCTTCATCTTCTTCAGCACTTCGGCAGAGATCTGCGGCGGTGCCATTTTCTTGCCCTTGACTTCAACCCAGGCGTCGCCGTTGTCAGCTTTGGCGATGGCGTACGGCATGATTTTCAGGTCACGTTGTACTTCGTCATCTTCGAAACGACGGCCGATCAGACGCTTGATGGCGAACAGCGTGTTCTTCGGGTTGGTGATGGCTTGGCGCTTGGCCGGCTGACCAACCAGGATTTCGCCGTCATCGGCATAGGCAATGATGGACGGAGTAGTACGGTCGCCTTCCGCGTTCTCGATCACGCGAGCATGGTCGCCATCCAGAATAGCGACGCAGGAGTTGGTAGTACCCAGGTCAATACCGATGATTTTACCCATTTGACGAATCTCCAAATACTTTGAATAAACTGGCGAGGGGCTCGCCTTGATACGTTAACGGCTAGGTGGGGCCTGCCACTGTGGCTTTCAAGCTCCCGGCATCAAATTTTTTGTGCCGCCGTGGCCTTGCAACCTATATGGGGTCTCAAGTCGGCGCTTCAAGTCCGGCCCTGAAAAAACCTGCATACAGGCCACCTGACAGCCAAATGACGCCAGACACGTTTTTTTGGCGCCACATCCAACAAAAAGCCCGCCAAGCGGCGGGCTTGGTGAGAACAGCGTGATCAGTCAGCGGACTTGGACACCATCACCATGGCCGGGCGGATGACGCGGCCGTTGAGCTCGTAGCCCTTCTGCATCACGGCGATCACGGTGTTCGGCGCCACGTCGGCACTGGGCACCATGCTCATGGCCTGGTGGGCATTGGGGTCGAACGGCTGGTTGGTCGGGTCCAGCGCCACCAGGCCAAACTTGGCCACGCCGCTCTGCATGGATTTCAGGGTCAGCTCGACCCCTTCAATCATCGGCTTGAGGGTGTCGTTCTCCTTGTCCGCCAGCTCGATGGCGCGCTCCAGGTTGTCCAGCACCGGCAAGAGCTCTGCGGCGAACTTCTCCAGTGCAAACTTGTGGGCTTTCTCCACGTCCTGAGCGGCACGGCGACGCAGGTTCTCCATCTCGGCGACGGCGCGAATAGCGCGCTCGCGCTCTTCCAGGGAAGCCTGCTGGGCCGCCTCCAGCTGGGCCTCCAGCTCGGCGATGCGGGCCTGCTCGGCTGTCACTTCACTGTCTACATCGGTCGGCTCGACTGGCTGGGCTTCCACTTGCTCCATCGCTTCAACCTTTTGATCTTCGTGGCTCATGACATCTCCAATATTCAGGGGTTGCGTGTGAGGGTGGCTGGCGTTCAGACAAGCGACACGCGCCAGCAGACCCTGTGTTGGCGCTATTATGGGGACACAGCCCCGGCTTTCAAGGGGAAAAGGGCAGATCGGGCACAATGGCGCCCATCCGCGTGCCAGGCAGCCCCTTTTCGGGGCCGATTGCACCAACCGCCACGGAGGCAGACAAATCCCCGACAAAGCGCGGTATACTCCCCCCAAGACTCTCCCAGACCCGATAACCTATGGATTCTCCGTTCAAAACCGTTGCCCTCATCGGCAAGCCCCATCACGAGGGGGCCAACCAGACCCTGACCGGCCTGTACCAGTACCTGACCAGCCGCGGCTTTCGTGTGCTGCTGGAGAGCCGGGTGGCCCATACCCTGGGGCTGCTCGGGGAGAACGTGATGGATCTGGTGCAGCTCGGCGAGCAGGCGGATCTCGCCATCGTCGTCGGCGGTGACGGCAACATGCTGGGGGCCGCCCGGGTGCTGTCACGGTTTGATGTGGCGGTGATCGGGGTGAACCGGGGCAACCTCGGCTTCCTGACCGATCTCTCGCCCCAGGATTATCTGCTGCCCCTGGAGCAGGTGCTCTCGGGTCACTTCAAGAGCGAGCATCGCTTCCTGCTGGAGGCCGCCGTCTATCGCCACGGGGAGCGCAAGTCGAGCAACCTCGCGGTCAACGAGGCGGTGCTTCACCCGGGCAAGATCGCCCACATGATCGAGTTCGAGGTCTACATCGACGGCAGCTTCATGTACAGCCAGCGCTCGGACGGCATCATAGTGGCGACACCCACCGGCTCCACCGCCTACTCCCTGTCGGCAGGGGGCGCCATTCTCACCCCCAAACTCAACGCCATCACGCTGGTGCCCATGTTCCCGCACACCCTGAGCAGCCGCCCCATCGTGCTGGATGCGGACAGCGAAGTGCGGCTGCTGGTCTCGCCGGACAACCAGGACGACGCCATGCAGGTGAGCTGCGACGGCCAGGTCACCCTGGCGGTCCACCCGGGGGACGAGATCCTTATCAAGAAGAGCAGCCACAAGCTGCATCTGGTGCATCCGCTGGATTACAGCTACTTCCACGTGCTGCGCAACAAGCTCGGTTGGGGCAGCAAGCTCTTCTAGCCAGGCAACACCGGTGGCGAGGGTCTACCCCTCGCTGCTTTCGACCAGCCGAGGCGGTGCCGGCTCGAATGCCAGATTCACCCCGTTTCTCCCCGCTTCCTTCACCCGGTACATGGCAGCATCGGCTTTTGTCAGCATCAGTGCCAGGTCAGCCTCGGCACTGGCGCACACGACCCCCATGCTCACCGTAACCCCCTCGCACGGCAGGCAGGCCCCCTGCCGGGAGCCCGTCTCTATCTGGCGGCGGATCCGGTCACAGATGTCGCGGGCCATCTGGCCGCTCACGCCCCCCATGATGATGGCGAACTCCTCGCCACCGATGCGCCCCACCAGATCACCCTTGCGTACCTCGGCCACCAGCACCCCGGCCACATAGCGAATGACCTCATCCCCGCAGCCGTGACCAAACTGGTCGTTGACCCGCTTGAAGTGATCGATGTCCAGGACCACCACGCAGCGCGTCTGCCCAGGCGTAGCCCCCTCTCCCTGCCTGAAGAGACCGCGCCGATTGAGCACCCCGGTGAGGGGATCCCGCTCCGAGAGCGCCAGCAATGCCTCCTCCGTCTCCACATAGGCCACCAGAGGCAGCAGCAACACCGAGCCGATGGTCAGCACCATGTGCATGAAGAAGATGAGATCGAGCCAGTCTCCGTCCCCCATCCGCTCTTCGACTCCCAGCAAGAGCAGCCCCCCCTGACTCAGCAGGATGGTGAAATGCAGCAGGTAAATGAGCGCCACCACATGGAGCACCCGCTTCTGTTGCCGGCCGAGAGAGACGATGAGGCAGGCGCACCACAGGTACAACATCGACTCCATCAGAGCCAGCACAATGCGCACGGGGGCGAGGCTGGACAGTCCCAGATAGAGCAGCAGCAACACCGCCACGCCTCCCCCCACGGCACGGGGATGCCATGCGCGCTCGTAAAGCGCACAAAAACCAGCGAGCAACAGCGGATGCTCATGAGCGAGACCAGGCCGCCGACCCGGATGCCCAGCGCCGGATGGCCGCCCAACACCCCCAGACTGAGCAGCAGGATGGAGAGGGAGAAGAGAAAAGCGGAGAGGGACCAGTACAGAAAGTTGCCTCGACCCGGCTTCAGGGAGTGGATGAACAACATGATCAGCCCCGACATCAGGTTGATTGCCAGGGAGATCAGCAGCAGGGTCGGGGTATGGATCATCGTGACGCATCCTTGCGAAGAGGTCTGTGCACAGCCCAGGCTCAACCAGGACTGTTTCGAGTGTGTCTCAACCAGCTACTCACCACAAGAGAGCCCCTCAAGGTGGCTTCTCGCATCGCCTCAGCCCATGCCAGGTACGCAGGTTGATTTGCAGGCCATCTGATCGGCGTCACACCCATGCCGCGGCCTTGACATCCTTGCTCTCCCCCTGCTTCGCAAAAATCCTCCCTGCCCACTTTACTGTATATAAGACCAGTATATACTGGATACATACACAGTAATGTTGACCCATACAGGATGAGACCATGCTGACCCAGCTGACCGTCAACAACTTCGCCATCGTCAAGTTTCTCGAGCTCGATCTGCAACCGGGGATGACCTGTATCACCGGGGAGACCGGGGCGGGCAAATCCATCGCCATCGACGCTCTGGGGCTCTGCCTGGGAGAGCGCGCCGAAGCCAGCATGGTGCGCCCTGGCAGCGACAAGACCGAGGTGAGTGCCCGCTTCCTGCTGGAGGGTAATCCTGCCGCCCGGGCCTGGCTCGCCACCAACGAGCTTGAAAATGACGGTGAGTGCATCGTCCGGCGGGTACTGTCTGCCGAGGGGCGCTCTCGCAGCTATATCAACGGGGTTCCCGTCCCCCTCGCCCAGCTCAGGAACCTGGGTCAACTGCTGGTCAATGTCCACGGTCAGCACGCTCACCAGATGCTGCTCAAACCCGATTACCAGCTCGCCCTGCTGGACGGCTACGCCGGTCATCATCTGCTCCTCGACGATGTGCGCCGCCACTACCAGCAGTGGCGCCAGTTGCAAAACGAGCTCAACCGGCTCAAGGCCGAGCAGCAGCAGCGGGAAGCCCGCCGTCAACTCATCGAATACCAGGTGCAGGAGCTGGATGAATTTGCCCTTCAGCCGGGAGAGTTTGAAGAGATTGAAGAGGAGCATCAGCGGCTCGCCAATGGCACCGAGCTGATGCAGGAGTGCGGGTATTGCCTCGATCTGCTCTATGACAATGAAGAGACCACCATCGCCGGTCTGCTGCAGACGGCGGTGGACAGGGCCGAGACCCTGGTCGGCATGGACAGCCGGCTTGGCAACGTGCTCGGCATGCTCAACGAAGCCCTGATCGGCGTACAGGAGAGCCACAGCGAGCTGCGCAGCTATCTCGACCGGCTGGAACTGGATCCAGAGCGCTTCAACGAGCTGGAGAGCCGCCTCTCCAAGGCCATCAACCTGGCACGCAAGCACCATGTCAAACCGGCGGAGCTGGCCCTGCACCATCAGGAGCTGGCCGCCGATCTGGCCCGCCTCAACTCCGACGAAGAGCGACTCGAGGGGATGGAAGACGAGCTGGCCTCGGCCCGCCAGGCCTTCGTGCAGGCCGCCGAGGCCCTGAGCCAGAGCCGCCAGCGCTATGCCGAGGAGCTGGGCGCCAAGGTAAGCGCCAGCATGCACGAACTGGCGATGCCCGATGGCCGCTTCGCCATCGAGGTGCGACCCGATGCCCAGAGCAGCCTCTCGCCCCTTGGCATCGATCGGGTGGAGTTCATGGTCACCACCAACCCGGGTCAGCCCATCCAACCCCTTGGCAAGGTGGCTTCTGGCGGCGAGCTGTCGCGTATCAGCCTCGCCATCGTGGTGATCAGCGCCCGCAAGATCTCCACCCCGACCCTTATCTTCGACGAAGTGGATGTGGGGATCAGCGGCCCGACCGCCGCCGTGGTGGGCCGCCTGTTGCGCCAGCTCGGCGAATCCACCCAGGTGATGGTGGTCACCCACCTGCCCCAGGTGGCAGGCAAGGGTCACCAGCACATGGTGGTGAGCAAACACACCGACGGCAAGACAACGGAAACCCAGATGCAGGCGCTCACCCCGGGCGCCCGGCTCAACGAACTGGCCCGCCTGTTGGGGGGCGATCAGATCACCGACAACACCCTGGCCAACGCCCGTGAGTTGCTCGCAAGCTGACCACGGGGCGGACGGGATGCCCTCCCGCCCATGTCAGCCCTTTCAGATTGACCGAGTCATCATCGCGGTGGCCAGTTGAAGCCTCTTGCCGACGGTGCCGGCCTGGTTGACCGATGCCGTGAGCCGCAAGCAAGAACGAGGGGCGGCCCTGGCTAATCCGCGGCACGTGTATTGATGCTCAGTCTGAGCCTGTCAGCCTGGTCATCACCCAGCCGGGCTTCCATCACCATGGTCAGGACGCCACTCATCTTCGTTCCACTCATTCGCATATCGAACGGGCCCACTCCTTCATTTTCCATTCAACTCAGTCTGTTATGATGATGTAAACGGACTCGGTACCTTCAGTTGCCATCGACAGAAGGTGACGCTTGAGGCAAACACACCGGGTTCGTTTGAGCTGACATTTCGCGGGAAGGGAGGATGGGAGCGCGCTTTCGCCGTCTGACCCGCACCTGCCAAGGAGAACTGCTTATGAGCCCGACCAATATTGTGCTGTTGCTGGAAGGCAAGGATTACGAGCAGGAGACACTGGCCAAGGCGAGCCGTCTGGCACAAGGGCTGGGCGCCAACCTGACCTTGTTGCACCTGACCCACAGCAGCAAGACTCGTCGCAATAGTCTGTCCCTGTCACAAGAGGAGCGCAGCCCCCAGGGCACCCTGGATGCCAAGGCGATCATCAGTGAACTCATCACCCAGCTGTCTCATCCGGTGGATTACCAGTGTCTGGTGGTGGATGACGTGGTGCCGGATCTCCAGCGCTGGCTGGCCGCCCACCCCGCCGACCTCTTGCTGGTCGGCAGCCGTCATCACTGGATGGAGGGCTCGCTGGCCCGCCTGCTCCTCTACAAACTGCCCCTCGATATCCAGATCTGCCACGAGCCTCACGCCGCCTTGCTCAAAGCCGTCGGTTGACACCACAAGACCCGCTCCCTGAGCGGGTCTTCTTGTTTCTGACGCCCCGCCGTCACCCTCCCCCAGCTTGACCTCCTCCAGTGCGTCACCGCCAGAACCACACGATTTCTTACACATTGCTCGCTTCTTTTTGAGGGCCATTTGCTGCACGATATGGCCCTTGCACGCCTTCGCTCGTTTCGTTCAGGTGATAAATGAAAGCTCTTCGAAAACCCGGCAAGCTCGCCCTGCTCGCCCTTGTGCTGATCCCTCTCGTCACCTGGCTGGCCTGGCCAGGCAACACACCGGACCCGGTACTGACCGCAACGGTAACCCGCCAGGATGTGGAGCAGACGGTGCTCGCCAGTGGCGTACTGCAGGCCATCGAGCAGGTGGATGTGGGGGCTCAGGTCTCTGGTCAGGTCACCTATCTCGCGGTGGAAGCGGGTCAACAGGTCAAACAAGGAGAGCTGCTGGCGGAGATCGATCCCCTGATCGCCCAGAACAACCTCAAGACCGCCGAAGCTGAGCTGGCCAGCCGCCGCGCCCAGCTCAAGATCAAGCAGGCACAGCTCAAACAGAACGAGCTTGCCTGGCGCCGCCAGCAGCAGATGTTTCGGCAGGAAGCGAGCTCTCGTGCGGATCTGGAGAGCGCCGAAGCCCAGCTTGCCGTCACCCGGGCCGAGCTGCAAAGCGCCCAGGCCGACATCGACAACGCCATCATCAAGGTGGAGCGCGCCAAGACGGAGCTCGGCTACAACCGCATTCAGGCCCCCATGGATGGTACCGTCGTCTCCATCGTCACCCGGCAGGGGCAGACCCTGGCCGCCAGCCAGACGGTACCGACCCTGCTCAAGCTCGCCAATCTCGACACCATGACGGTCAAGGCCCAGATCTCCGAAGCGGACGTCACCCGTGTCAAGGCGGGCATGCCGGTCTATTTCACCCTGATAGGGGATCCGGATACTCGCTACCACGGAACCCTGCGCACGGTCGAGCTGGCCCCCACCAACATCAATGAGCAGACGGCCAGCACCACGGCCACCAGCAATGCGGCCATCTACTACTATGCCCTGTTCGATGTGCCCAACCCCGGCCATCAGTTGAGGGTCGCCATGACGACCCAGGTCACCATCGTACTCGGCGAGCGCAAGCAGGTACTGGCCATTCCCCAGACCGCCCTCGGCAAGAAGATCGGCGACAACGAGTACGAGGTCAGCCTGCTCAAGGCGGGGGACCAGAGAGAGATCCGCCGCATCAAGACCGGCATGAAGGATGACATCAAGATTGAGGTGGTGAGCGGCCTGACCGAGCAGGAGAAGGTGATCCTGGAGCAGGGCAAGCCGGCCCTGCACGATGAAGGGGAGATGGTGCCGTGAGCGAGCCCCTGATCCGTCTCAAGGGCATCGAGCGGCGCTACCAGAGCGGAGAGCACGAAGTGACCGTGCTGCACCCGCTGGATCTCGCCATCGATGCCGGGGAGATGGTGGCCATCGTCGGCGCCTCCGGCTCCGGCAAATCGACCCTGATGAACCTGCTGGGCTGCCTCGATCGCCCGAGCGGCGGCCAGTATCTGTTTCGCGGCCAGGATACCGCGACCCTGGATGCCCTCTCCCTGGCACGGCTGCGCTGCCACCACTTCGGCTTCATCTTCCAGCGCTATCACCTGCTGCCCCATCTGGACGCGGCCGCCAACGTGGAGATCCCCGCCATCTATGCCGGCACTGCCCGCCTTGATCGCCAGGCCCGAGCCCGCACCTTGCTGACCCGCCTGGGACTGCAGGATCGCAGCCACCACAGACCCGGCCAGCTCTCCGGCGGTCAGCAGCAGCGGGTCAGTATTGCCCGGGCGCTCGCCAACGGCGGCGAGGTGATCCTGGCGGACGAACCCACCGGCGCTCTCGACAGCCAGAGCGGCAAAGAGGTGATGGCCATCCTCAAGGATCTGCACGCCCAGGGCCACACCATCATTCTGGTGACCCACGACATGGCGGTGGCAAGCCATGCGGATCGCATCATCACCCTGCGTGACGGGCGGGTAGTGGAGGACAGCGGCCATCGGGCGACCGATGACAACGCACCCTCATCCTCCCCATCCGGGGCGCCGGCCCACCCGCTGCCAGGTGATGGCAGCCAGCTGGCCCCTCCCCCTGTCGGGCAAGATGCACAGGGCACAGGCGCCGCCGTCCGCACCGCAAGCCGGGGCTGGGATCGCTACCGGGAGGCGGGGCGCATGGCCCTGCACGCCATGCTGGCCCATCGCATGCGCACCTTCCTCACCATGCTCGGCATCATCATCGGCATCGCCGCCGTGGTCAGCGTGGTGGCGCTGGGTCAGGGGGCGCGCGCCAAGGTGATCGACGACATCAACGCCATGGGCACCAACACCATCGACATCTTCCCCGGCAAGGACTGGGGAGACGAGAAGGCCGCCAGCATCCAGACCCTGAACGAGCGGGATCTCGACGCGCTGCTCGGCCAGCCCTATCTGGAGGGGGCCAGCCCCCAGATAGCGACGTCGGGCCAGCTTCGCTATCGCAACAAGACCAGCAGCGGCAGCGTGATCGGGGTCGGCAACGACTTTTTCCGGGTCAAGGGGATGACGCTCACCCAGGGGCGCCTGCTCGATGAGCGGGACATTCGAAACCGGACGGCAGTCGCCGTGGTGGATGGCAAGACCATAGAGAGCCTGCTCGGCAAGGTGGACCCGGTCGGCCAGGTGGTGCTGGTCGGCACCCTGCCGGTGCGCATCGTGGGGGTGGTCACCCAGGAGACCGGCTTTGGCCGCAGCAGCCAGTCGGTCAATGTCTGGCTCCCCTACAGCGCCGTCATGAGCCGTCTCCTCTCCCAGCAGCACTTCACCCAGATCACCATCCGGGTCAAGGACGGCGTCCAGCCCGCCCTGGCCGAGCAGGCGGCAGTCGCCCTGCTGACCCAGCGCCACGGCGTGAAAGACTTCTTCACCTTCAGCAGCGACAGCATCGTCAAATCGGTGGAGAAGACCACCGCCACCCTGACACTGCTGGTCTCCGCCATCGCGGTGATCTCCCTCATCGTCGGCGGCGTCGGGGTGATGAACATCATGCTGGTCTCGGTGGTGGAGCGCACCCGGGAGATAGGGATCCGCATCGCCGTCGGCGCCCGCCAGTCCGACATACTGCAACAGTTCCTCATCGAGGCGGTGATGGTCAGCCTGCTGGGGGGGCTGCTCGGTATCGGCCTCGCCCTGCTCATCGGCGCTCTCTTCTCCCTGCTCGTGGAAAGCTTCCAGATGCGCTTCTCGCTCTTCTCCATCCTGATGGCCTTCGGGTGCTCCTCCCTCATCGGGATCCTGTTTGGTTACCTGCCCGCCCGCAATGCGGCCAGGCTCGATCCGGTGGAGGCACTGGCGAGGGAATGACGATGCACAACCTATCAAGGCTCGGGCTAAGCCTGATGCTCACAGCCAGCCTCGGTGCCTGCAGCCAGCAGAGCACCTATCACAGACCCGATCTCGACGTGGCGCCAGCATGGCAGCAGGAGAGCCGGGGTCTCACCGCGCAGCAGGCTGGCCCCTGGTGGCAGGGATTCCAGGATCCCGCGCTCGATCGCCTGGTCGAGGCGGTGCTGGCCGCCAACCCGGACATGTGGGTGGCCGGGCTCAAGCTCAAGAACGCCCTGCTCGGCGCCGATCTGGCTGACACCAACCTCACCCCTTCTGTCAACGCCAATCTCGGGGCCAGCGGCACCAAGAACATGAAAGATGGCAGCGCCAGCAGCAACCTGGGCCCCTCCCTCAACCTCAGCTACGAGGTGGATCTCTGGGGCAGACTGGCCGCGGCAAGGGATCAGGCGAGCTGGGAGGCACAAGCCAGCGAACAGGATCTGGCCGCCACCCGATTGCTGCTCATCGGCAAGACCCTGGAGCAATACTGGCAACTGGCCTACCTCGGCTCGGCCATTACCCTGGGCACCCAGCAACTGGCCAATCTGGAGCGCATTGAACGCCTGACCCGCGCCAAATACGAGGCGGGCGCCGTGACCCGACTCGATCTGGTACAGGCCAGCCAGCAGAAGGCAGGCAAGCAGGCGGAGCTCGCCACCCTCACCCAGCAGCGGGCACAGGCGGGCAATGCTCTTCGCCTGCTGCTGGGCCGCAGCAGCGGGCCGCTCGCTGACGCACCCGACGCCCTGGTAATGGGCCCGATCCCGTCCCTGGCGGCCGGCATTCCCGCCGATGTGCTGGCCCGGCGGCCCGATGTGCGCGCCGCCGAACTCAGGCTGCGCAAGACCCTTGCGAGGGGAGACGAGATCCGCACCGGCTTTTATCCCACCCTGAGCCTGACCGGCGGTGCCAGCACCACCTCGGATACCCTGACCCAGGTGCTGCAAAATCCGGTCGGCACCCTGGGCGCCACGCTGGCGCTCCCTTTCCTCGAGTACAACAAGACCCGGCTCTCCATCGCCAGCGCCGACATCGACTACCAGATTGCCGAAACCGAGTTTCGCAAGCAGCTCTATACCGCGCTGCTGGAAGTGGAGGATGGCCTGGCAGCCCGTCAGCAAGGGGATCAGCGGCTGCGCTATCTGGAGCAGCAGAGGGCCTATGCCCGGGAGGCCGAGAGGCTGGCAGGCGCCCGTTTTCTGGCCGGTGCCACTGGGGTGCAACCCTGGCTGGATGAGCAGAACCGCCTGTGGGATGCCGAGCTCGCTCTGCTGGCACAGCAGCAGGCCCAGCTCAACAACATGGCAGGCATCTATCGGGCGCTGGGGGGAAGCGATCGAACCTGACCCAGGCAGAGAGTGTGGGATCGCGATGGACATCCCTAGGAGGTCAATCGCGACCCATTCTGCCCACAAACAAATTGATAATAGTTTTCATTTCATCAAGAATGGGCGCCATCATCAGCCAGGAGTATGCCCATGTCTCAACCCGCCCCGGCCAATCGCCCCCGCCTGCTCACCGTCAAGCATGTTCAGGATGTGAGCCCGCACCTGCGCCGAATCTGCCTGACCAGCCCCGAGCTTGTGGACTACCCCTTCAGCTGTGGCGGTGCTCATGTCAAGATCATGCTGCCCCGACCGGATCAGCGCGAGATAGTGTTGCCCACCCCCACCGACAAGGGGCCTCGCTGGCTCGATCCCGCCCAGAAACCCGTCATTCGCACCTTCACCATACGTGCGTTTCGCCGGGAGGCGCTGGAGCTCGACATCGACTTCGCCCTGCACGGCGAGGCCGGCCCCGCCAGTCGTTTCGCCCTGCACGCCAAACCGGGTGACAGGCTCGCCATCTCGGGCCCGGGCGGCCCCGACCCCATGCTGCAAACGGCCGAGCACTATTACATGGCGGGGGATCTCACCGCCCTGCCCGCCATCAGCGCCATGGTGGAAGTGATGCCAGCCCATGCCCTCGGCCATATCGCCCTGCTGGTCCCCCATCAGGACGACGTGCAGGATCTGTCGCTGCCGGCCGGCGTCGACCTGCGCTGGTTCGTGGGCAATCCGGAACAGGCCGCGACCCTGGTGGCGCATTTCACCGCCCAGCCTATGGTCGCCGAGGGGAGCTATTTCTGGTTTGGCGGGGAAGAGAGCTTGGTCGTGCCGCTGCGCCGCCACGTCAGACGCGCCCTGGATGCCGAGCGCCAGCGGGTCTACGCAGTCCCCTACTGGCGCAGCGGCAAGGATGAAGACGCCTACCATCAGGACAGGCACGCCGTGATGGACAGCTGATCCCCTCTTTATCTTGTGACTGGCGGGCTTCTTCCCTCGGGGAAGCGGCCTGCTTTTGCTGCGGTTCCCCCGCCATCGTTCTCTCTCCCCCCATCTTCGCCTGGCGATTTCATTGCACTTGCATTTGAGACAAACACCAAGATAATGACAATCATTCTCAACAACTGCGATGAGCCGTGAATCTGTCTGCTCCCAACAGGATGGCGCATACGGGTTCCCCATCGCACACATGCACAGCAAGGTAACTCCAGATGGCAGTTTTGAATTCGGTCATGCGCGCCTTCGCCATAGAGGCGCTACCCACCCCTGCCGAGCTGCTGGCGCAGCACCCCTGTCCGGCCGACATGGCCCGGCACATCGACAACCAGCGCCATCAGGCACGCCGGATCCTGGCAGGTGAAGACGATCGCCTGCTGGTCGTGATTGGCCCCTGCTCCATCCATGATCCCGTCGCGGCCCTGGACTATGCCGGACGGCTGGCACGACTCGCCACCGCCTATGAAGACAGCCTTCAGATAGTCATGCGAGCCTATTTTGAAAAGCCGCGCACCACGGTGGGCTGGAAGGGGCTGGTCTTCGATCCGCACCTGGACGGCAGCAACGACATCAATCGGGGATTGCATCTGGCACGCCAGGTGCTGCTCGACATCAATGGACTGGGGCTCGCCACCGCCACCGAATTCCTCGACACCACCAGCTTTCTCTATCTCGCCGATCTCGTCAGCTGGGGCGCCATCGGGGCACGCACCACGGAGTCTCAGGTCCACCGGCAATTGGCCTCCGCACTGCCCTGCCCCGTGGGATTCAAGAACGGTACGGACGGCAATATCCGGGTCGCCATCGATGCCATCCAGGCCAGTACCGCCTCCCATCTCTTCACCGCCCCCGGCAGCCAGGGCGGCATGGTAGTGATCAAGAGCGAAGGCAATCCCGACGGCCATATCATTCTGCGTGGCGGCACCCTGCCCAACTACCACCAGAGCGATGTGGCGGAGGCAGCAGACCGCCTCACCCGCCAGGGACTCCCCCCTCGCCTGATGGTGGATTGCAGCCATGGCAACAGCCAGAAGCTGCACACGAACCAGCTGAAGGTCGCCAAAGAGCTCTGTCGCCAGCTGAGCGAAGGGAGCCAAGCCGTCGCCGCCGTCATGGTCGAGAGCTTCTTGCTGGGAGGAAACCAGAAACCGGCTCCTCTGGGTGAACTGCAATACGGTCTGTCAGTGACCGATGCCTGCCTCTGCTGGGAAGAGAGTGAACACCTGCTTGCCATGCTGGCAGAGGCGGTCCAGGCCCGTCGCCGCACCCGGAGAAAATACACACACGCCGTTCAGTCTGAACTCGGACAACCCGTCATCTAGGGAAGGTGCGAATAAGTCATATGGCACGAGAGCATTTACTGGTAACCCATTGATATTAAATGACTAAAATTTTCATTTTTTGTTCGTGGGATACTTGTTCGCACTTTCCCTAGCATTCGGTTTATTTGTTTGCCACCAATCCGTGTCTGCCTCATCCGCACATT
>JADHEF010001231.1_pt1 | contig 17216 bp, 16 predicted proteins | sample 8952391 | NCBI WGS metagenome assembly JADHEF01 (sample SAMN16124439, study PRJNA663245) | bioreactor sludge metagenome | isolation source: sludge (nitrite) | place: India:Bengaluru | collected 2019-02-28
ATGAAAGAAAACTGGCCGAAGACTACAAGCCAGAAACCCGGGCTGAGTATCTTGAAATCAAGCCCCATTTTTTCCTCAAAAAAGACGCCGGCCAGGTTTGTAAAAAGAAGTATCGAAATACCCAGGATAACACCTGGCAGTACAAGCGGGGCGAGCATCAGGAAATACAGAAGGTTTTTGAACCTGAAATTTTCCTGCTCAAAAAGGAAGGCGGCGCATGTTCCCACTATTGTTGAAAAAATAGAAACATATACAGCTACCCTGAAAGAAACAGAAATGCTTCTGAGATTGATGGCATCGTTGAAAATACCGATCTTTCCGCCTTCCCCGTTACCCGTAAACCAGTCAAGCGTAAAACCTTTCCACGGGAGCGAAGGGAACATTGAATCATTGAACGCGAGTATGCATGTAATGAGAAGAGGAGCAAAGAGAAAAAGAAAATACAAAAAAACGAAAATCGAAAAACTGGTTTTGTATGCTCTCGAGCTTGGAAGTGTTCTTATCATTTTACCACCTCACTCAGCTGCTGCCCTGTAAGCTTTAGGGCAACCCAGATAATTCCCGACGACATGAGAAGCAGCAGAAACCCGAATGCCGCGCCCTGGTTCCAGTTGAAGTATGTTATAAACTGGTTATATATCTGCTGTGTAAACCAGAGGGAATTTTTACCTCCCATGAGGTTCGGGGTCAGGTAACTTCCAAGAACAAGCATGAAAACAACTATTGATCCGGACATGATTCCAGGCATGCAGTGGGGTATTATTATCTGCCTCCAGATTGTCATCTTCTTGGCGCCAAGGTCATAGGCAGCTTCTATATAGGAATCATCAAGGCTTTCCATTACCCCTATGACCGGGATTACCATGAAAAGGATTGATGTGTAGACAAGACCCATTATCATTACAGCATCGTTATAAAGCATTTCAACCGGCTCTTTCCATATCCCGGACCCTACCAGGATTTTATTGATTACACCGCTTTCACGGAGAAGTATCATCCAGCCGTAAACCCTGATCAGTTCGCTTACCCAGAAAGGAAGAAGAAGCAGTACCATGAGGGCGCCCTGCACCTTGAAATTCGCTACCTTTGTGACATAAAAGGCAACAGGGAGGGCAACGACAAGCACAATAAAGGTTACGATTATTGAATACATCGCTGTCCGCACAAAGGTGAGCCAGTAGATAGGCTCAGAAAAAAACGCGCCATAATTATCAAGGGTAAATCCTGCCTTGCCGTTAAAGTCATTTCCCACAAAAGACATTCTCAGGAGCTCAAAATGGGGAAGAACAATCAGCAGGAAAAGCCAGAGAAACACAGGTGTAAAAAAAACCCAGAAACCCCACCTTATTTTATTAGAGTTCAGCATATGCTTTGACTCCCGTTTCCTTGAAACAGACAGACGAATGGCTGTCCCATCCTATATCAATCACGTCTCCCATCTTTATGTAATCAAACTGTCTGTTCTGCGGCAGCGCGACTATAAGTTCCTTTCTGCCTCCCTCAGGCACAACAAGAAGACGGCTGTTTGCTCCGTCAAAAAGTATTGCCTTGACCTTTACCCTGATAATGTTGAAGTTCTCCTTGCCCCTGGCCGGGTTGATGATTACAGCCTCAGGCCGTATATAAAGCTCAATCTTCTCTCCGTCAGAAAGATCGCATCCGCCTTTAATCAGGAACCTGACATTATCCTCAGTCACAATGTATTGACTGCCATTTTCATCCCTGTGGAGTAAACCAATAAACTGGTTATTGTCCCCGACAAACTGGGCAACAAAAGAAGACTGCGGATTGCTGTAGAGGTTCTGCGGGGTGTCGAGCTGCTCGAAGTGGCCCGAGTTCATTACAGCAACATAGTCGCTCATTACCATTGCCTCAGACTGATCGTGTGTGATATAGACAAATGTTGTGCCTACCTCTACCTGAAGCTTTTTAAGCTCAACCTTCATGTGCTCGCGGAGTTTAAGGTCAAGGGCGCCGAGCGGCTCATCAAGAAGAAGAACAGCCGGTTCAAGAATAAGGCACCTTGCTATAGCGACCCTCTGCTTCTGCCCGCCTGAGAGCTGGTTTATCTTTTTGTTTGCCTGGTCAGGCAGGCCGACCCTTTCGAGAAGGTCGTTGACCTTTTTATAGACAGCAGGGCCTTTTTCGCCCCTTCTTTTAAGTCCGAACGCAATATTTTCCTTTACGTCCATCATCGGGAAAAGAGCCAGGTGCTGGAACACAAGGTTTACAGGCCTCCTGTTAGGCTCAACCCCAGCCATGTCCTTTCCCCTGATCTCAATTGAACCATGTGAAGGTTCATAAAAACCCGCAATCATACGCAGGAGTGTGGTTTTCCCGCAGCCGGAAGGCCCCAGTATTGAAAAGAACTTACCGCTTTCGACATTGAAAGATACCTTGTCCACTGCCGTGAATTCACCGAATTTTCTGGAAACCTCTTTTACCGATAAATCAATCTGCATCTTACGATACCATCCCTTGGAAATATTTAGTAATAACTTGAGCAGCGCCGTGTCACAAGAAGTCAACAGCTGCCAAATGTGCTGAAATGCTGTCCTGGTTCTTTTAATTATTATAAACCTGTTTTATAAACCCGAAAACATTGATTATAACCTTAAAATAACCAAAACCGCAATTTTCTATCCTTTCAGCATAAAAAAACCGGTCAACAAGGCTTCTGTTTAAGACCTTATCATCCGGCTCTCGTGTCTCTTTGCCGAAATAATAATTATGCCGGCGGCGGCTTTTGAGGCACTTCCGCCGGCTGTTTGTTTAAAAATTCAGTAACCAGGGAGCTTATTTTGCTGCCTTGATCTTGTCCATTACCTTTCCTTCCATTTCCTCAAGTCCTGCGGGAACGGTCGGATACCAGTTCATGTTTGCCATAACTTCAGGTGTAAAGCACCTTGAGAAGTTGGCAGCAGCTTCAGGATTCAGGAATTTCACAGCATCCTTTGAAGATGTACCGTAGTTTTCAACATTTGTGAAAGCAGCGGCATTTTCCGGCCTGAGCACAAAGTTGATCCACTTGTACGCAGCTTCTACGTTCTCTGATTTTGCGGGAAGCGCGAATGTATCAACCCATGCCATAGCGCCGCTTGCCGGTGCTACATAGTCAATATTCGGATTTTCTTTGTAGAGTTTCCATGCCTGCTGTTCCCAGCCCTTTGCAGCCCAGATTTCTCCTGATCTCATTGATTCAAGAAGTGCATCGCCATTTTCCCAGTAGTTTCTTACAACCGGTTTTGCCTGAATAAGGATATCGCCGATTTCATCAAGATATTTCTGGTAAGCATCTTTGTCGCTATAGAGAGCGAAAGGATCTTTTCCGAGCGAGAACCCGATTGCAAGAAGAATCGGCCTTTTCATTCTGTAGGAAACCCTTCCTGTATATTTCGGGTCAAGAAGATCTTTGTAGTCTTTTACATCCGGAGCCTTTTCCTTGTTTACGATAAGCCCTGAAGTTCCGAATACGTGAGGAACAGCATATGACTGGCCATTTACCTCTGTGTATTTTTTTGTCGCTTCAAGCATGCTTGGATCAAGCTGATCTACATTAACCTTTGAATAGTCGATAGGCTGATAAATCTGATATTCCTCAACCATCGCTGAAATCCTGTCCTGTGAAGGCTGTGCAAGATCAAATCCGCCGCCCCTTGTTGCCCTGAGTTTTGAGATCATTTCTTCGTTGTTGCTCAGAGTAACTTCAACAGTAATACCTGTCTCCTCTTTGAATTTCTCAATCTGATCTGCCGGAGCATACCCTGACCATGACAGGAGCCTCAGCACTTTGTTTTCCGGTGCTTCCTTCTTGCAGCCTGTAAACATAACGACTGATGCAAGTACCAGAAGACATACAAAAAGTGTCAAATACTTTTTCATTTTTCCCTCCTTTGGAAATTTGGTATATTATACACCCTAAATAAAAAATAAACTCAATTAAACAGCCACTTTTTTTAAATGACATCAAGAATCAAAGGCTTCCATGAGGCACTGCCCCGGCCCATCTTCTCTGGCGACAAAAAAAAACGGCAAAACAAGATATTCCGCTGATATCTTATTTTACCGGCTCTCTTGTACTCCGCCATGATTAATATTTCTATCATTATATCTCTATTAAATTCATGCTGTCAATTTTTTTTTTGATTATTATTCCCTTTGGGGTTTGACAAAGATGGCAGGCTAATAAATAATTCGGTTAATATGATACCTGATCTTATATCTCTTTTTCGCAATAATCCGATTATCCCGGCCGTAAAAGATGAAAATGACCTTGCCGAAGCACTGAAAACTGACAACGAGATTATATTTATACTTACCTCCACCATTACAAACGTCGCAGGGCTGGTTGAAAGGATCAAGGATGCGGGAAAAATAGCGTTTATCCATTTTGACCTGGTAGAGGGCTTAGCCCGTTCGGTGCATGCACTTGACTATCTTGCCGAACAAACAAAAACAGACGGTATAATCACAACAAAGACAAGTCTTGTAAAATCGGCGAGGGAAAGAAGGATATTCGTGATACAGCGGTTTTTCATCCTGGATTCACTGTCGATAGATTCAGGGTTCAAGGCCATAAAGGAATACAGGCCTGACGCGATAGAGATACTCCCCGGCCTGATGCCGAAAATAATCAAAATGTTTGCTGAATCGACAAACATGCCTGTCATAGCGGGCGGTCTGATAACAGACAAGGATGACATAATGACTGCGCTCGGCGCAGGGGCCTGTTCTGTTTCCTCAACACAGCACAACATCTGGTATATGTAAAGCACCCGTCAATGACGGAAAGATCCCCCGCCCTTATTGTTACACTTAGCTGTCGAGCCTGTTGCCCTTCCATATAATGGAAGGCTTGAATGATGCCCTCGCAGTCACAAGAGGGAAAAGGAATTCAGAGATAAAGAGGCTTACAGGCAGGTTTACCCAGTATGGTTTTTCCATTTTAAGATGACGCCCGGCAGTGAATGAAACAGCGAACATGCATACAATGCCTGTGAAAAAAACCGAAAACAGCAAAGGATTGAAAAAAGCGGGAACAAAAACAGCAATGCCGGCAAAAAGCTGATACATGACAAAACCATAGCCGATCCTTGAGTTTATGTCCGGGGCGTGGATCGCGCCAGTGCTCCACCTGAGTTCCTGGATATAGAGTTCTTTCCAGTTTTCGACAGGCGCAGTGCTTACCACAGACTTAGCGGAAGTCTGGGCAAATATTTTCCATTTTTTGCTGTCGCGTATCTTCGCTATCAGCTGGGCATCTTCCGTGACAGTGTACTCAAGCTTCTCAAAACCGCCGACATCAAAAAGCGCTTTCCGTCTGACCGCGAGGTTATTGCCAAAACCGCCGGTAGGCATATCAAGCCCTGCGCATGCCGCGGTATAGTGGTACCTGAGGATGTGGTCATACTGCTGAAACTTCTCAAGCAGTGTTTTTCTCCCGTTAACGGTAACAGTGCCGAAAACAAGCCCTGTTGCCGGGTCCGCGAACGGCCTTATCATGTACTCGACCCACTTTTCAGGTACACGGCAGTCAGCGTCTGTATACAGAAAAAAATCACCCGAGGCAACTCCCTCCGCCAGCGAAAGCGCCATCTGTTTGGGGTTCTTTCCATTATAACTGTTTTTATTGTCTATTACCTTTACCCGGCCGGGATGAGCATTCATGAAACTGTTCATGAGTGAAAGAGTCCCGTCATCTGATCTGTCGTTTATCAGGATTATCTCAAAATTATCATAACTCTGGCTAAGGAGCGATTCAAAGAGCGCCGGGAGCCTGTCAGCCTCATCCCTTGCCGGGACAATGACAGATACCCCGCCCAAAGGCATGCTGAAACTGTCTGCCTTCTTCTCTCTCCTGAAGCAGGAAAACATCCCCGCAATTACAAAAAAATGGCTTACTATGAACAAGGCTGTATATAAATAAATTGTGAACAATAAAAACGATGTAAAAATGATCATGAAAATCCCCGGTTTATCAAAATGGTTTAAACATTTGTTTTTTTCAGTATATTACAAATTGACAAGATTATACAGCTTATAATACTATTAATACACAGAACAAGAATACAGAAAGGCTGGAGATAAAAGAGAGCCGGATAAAACGATACCTGAATTCAGGTGTCCTTTTATCCGGTTTTTTTTGCCTTGCGGAGGTTTCAAAATGTATGATGTGGCAATTATAGGCGCCGGGGTAACCGGGGCGGCAATTGCAAGGGAACTGTCAAGATATGACCTTGAGATCATTGTACTTGACAGGGAAAACGATGTTTCATGCGGAACATCAAAGGCCAACTCAGCCATAATTCACGCAGGTTATGACCCGGAAGAAACTACACTGATGGCCAGGCTTAACGCTGAGGGCAACGCGATGTTTGACAATCTCTGCGGCGAGCTTGATGTGCCGTTCAGGCGGAACGGGTCGCTTGTAGTTGCATTTGACGATGAACAGCTTGCCCATATTGAAAAACTCAGGAAAAGAGGGATAAATAACGGCATTCCCGGGCTTTCAATCCTGTCCAGGGATGAGCTCCTTAAAAGGGAGCCTTCCTTAAACTCTGAGGCAAAGGGCGCCCTGCTTGCGGAAACAGGCGGGATTATTGACCCGATGCTTCTTACAATTTCACTTATTGAAAGCGCTGTTAAAAACGGGGTGAAATACAAACTCAACTTCAACATAGAGTCAATTTCAAGACAGAACAGTCAGTACATACTGAAATCAGGCAATGAGACAATAACCGCGAAATACGTGATAAACGCGGCCGGGGTTTTTGCTGACAAGGTGCACAATATGGCAGCACCTCCCGCGTTTAAGATAAAGCCGAGGAGGGGCCAGTATTTTCTCCTTGACAAGATAGACGGCAGTATTGTCAATTCAGTTGTTTTCCCCTGCCCCGGAAAAATGGGCAAGGGAACACTTGTAACCCCGACTGTCCACGGAAACCTCCTTCTCGGCCCGTCATCCGATGACCTTGAAAATCCCGAGGACGTCTCAACAACAGAGGACCTGCTCGACAAGGCAAGAAAAGGGGCCAGGCTCCTGGTTCCAAATATCACAACAAGAAACAGCATAAGGACATTCGCAGGGATGAGGGCGGAACCTGACGCGGGGGATTTCATAATCAGGGAAGCTGAAGGGGCCCCCGGTTTTATTGATGTCGCAGGAATCAAATCGCCCGGGCTCACCGCGGCGCCCGCGATTGCTGTATACGTTACTGAACTCCTTAAAAAAGCAGGGGCAGCGCTCAATAAAAAGAAATCCTTTGACCCGATTGTCAAAAGAAAGCTTTTTATCGAGATGAACGAGAACGAGCAGTCAGAGCTTATAAGAAAAAACCCCCTTTACGGCAGGATAATATGCAGATGCGAAAACATCACGGAGGGCGACATAGTCGACGCGATACACAGGGAAGCAGGGGCCAGAACTGTTGACGGCGTAAAGAGGAGATGCCGCGCCGGAATGGGAAGGTGTCAGGGAGGTTTCTGCGGCCCGAGAGTGCAGGAGATCCTCTCAAGAGAGCTTGACAGGCCGCTTGAAGAGATCGTGCTTGAAAAGAAACATTCCTACATCCTGACAGGAAAAACAAAATAAAGGAGAGGCATGATGGATTACGATATAGTTGTCATAGGCGGAGGGCCCGCAGGTCTCGGCGCCGCAATAGAAGCGAAAAAGAACGGCCTTTCCAGGGTACTTATCATAGAAAGGGATGTTGAGCCGGGCGGCATTCTGCAGCAGTGCATACACAATGGGTTTGGGCTCCACATCTTCAAGGAAGAGCTCACAGGCCCGGAATACGCGCAGCGTTTCATCAACATGGCGAAAGAAGAAGACATAGACATAATGCTTGATACTATTGTAACCAGTATTTCTTCCGACCGGAAGATTAAAGCGATGAACAGCAGGGGAATTGTAAGCATCAGCGCCGGGGCCATAATACTTGCGATGGGATGCAGGGAAAGGACACGCGGGGCAATATCAATTCCTGGCGACAGGCCTGCCGGAATATTCACGGCAGGAACAGCGCAAAGGTACATCAATATCGAAGGATACATGGTTGGCAAAAAGGTCATTATCCTGGGTTCCGGTGACATAGGGATGATTATGGCACGGCGGATAGTGCTTGAGGGCGGCGAGGTTATCGCCGTAATTGCGAGAAGTTCGTTCGCGAAGGGGCTTACCAGAAACGTTGTGCAGTGCCTTGACCACTACAACATACCCCTTCTTTTAAACCATAACATTATAGAGATAAAGGGCAAGGAACGGGTTAAAAGCGTTGTAATCGCGGCCACTGATGAGAAAAAAGAGGTTATTCCGGGAACCGAAAAGGAATATGAATGCGATACAGTACTACTCTCTGTTGGCCTTATCCCGGAAAACGAGCTTTCGCGCCTTGCAGGGATAACACTGGACAGAAAAACCGGAGGCCCTTTAGTCAACGAGAGCATGGAAACCTCGGTGCCTGGTATTTTCGCCTGCGGAAATGTTGTCCATGTGCATGACCTTGTTGACTTTGTCACAGAGGAAAGCAGAAGGGCCGGAGCCAACGCTGCACGCTTTGTAAAGGGAGAGATTAAAACTGAATCCGAGTATATGAACATAACTGTTTCAGGCGGCCTGAGCTACTGCGTGCCGCACAGGATACGGTATTCGGCGCTTCAGGATAAACTTGATTTGTTCATGCGGGTAGACAAGGTTTTTCCGGCCGCATCAATAGTGATTATCAATTCAGGCAGGGAGATTGCGAAATTTTCCAAAACAAATCTGACCCCGGGAGAAATGATAAAGCAGACAGTAAAAAAATCTGTTTTTGAAAACACAAACGGCAATATCGAAATCAAGCTTGTGACGGAGGAATAACTTAAGTCATGGAAAAAGAACTGGTTTGCATTGTCTGCCCTATCGGCTGCAGACTTAAAATAAACGGCACAGTCGAGAATCTTGAGGTTACTGGAAACAAGTGCAAGAGAGGCATCGCCTACGCCAGGGACGAGATAACACATCCCACAAGAATGATCTGTTCAACAGTAAAAATCAAAGGCGGCATACACAATGTTGTTCCGGTAAAAACCGACAAACCCATACCAGAGAAATACAAGCTTGAAATAATCAAGCTTATTAACGGCATTGAGCTGACTTCGCCGGTCAGGATGGGGGATATCATAATTTCAGATATCTTCGGTACAGGCGTGAACATAGTCGCAACAAGAAATATGTAGAACTTTCCGGCAAGTGTGTTAGAATTAATGCATGAACCGGAACAGTATTTTAAGGGAAATCAATGAGAGAAGATCTCTCAGGGCCTTAAGCGGAGAAAAAATACCGCGTGATGTCATAAACACAGTAATCAAGGCAGCAACCCTTGCGCCTTCTTGTTTTAATAAGCAGCCGTGGCGGTTTATCGCCGCGGATGACAGTACAACCCTCGGCAAGGTCTTCTCCGCCTTGGCTGAGGGTAATTACTGGGCAAAGAAAAGTCCCGCAGTAATCGCCGTGCTTACAGAAATATCGCTCGGCTGCACCCTGTCAGACAGGCGCGATTATGCCCTGTTTGATACTGGGCTTGCTGTCATGAACCTGATGATCCAGGCTGAAAGCATGGATCTTATTGCCCACCCGATGGCAGGGTTCAACCCACTTAAAATAAAAGAAATATTTAAAATATCTGACGCATACATTGTGATAGCCCTTATTGCCATCGCCCGCAAGGGAGAGGACCAGGGACAGCTGAATGAACAGCACAGGGAACTTGAAACATCACCGCGCGAGAGAAAGCCGATAGACGAGATACTTTTTTATAACCGCTGGATTTCAGCATAAATCAAACAGGAGGTAATAACAATGATAAAGGATCTTGTCCTGAAAAACAGGACATACAGGCGTTTTTATCAGGAGACTGAGATCACGCGCAAGACACTGGAAGAACTTATAGAACTGGCAAGGCTTTCATCCACAGGGGGGAACCTCCAGTCGCTTAAATACATCCTGTCATGCGACACTGAGAAAAACAAAAGGATTTTCCCTTACCTGAGATGGGCCGGATACCTTAAGGACTGGGACGGCCCGGACGAAGGGGAAAAACCGTCTGCCTACATTGTAATGCTGGGCGACAGCGAGATCAGCACAAACCACTTCTGGGACCACGGCATAGCATGTCAGAGCATACTTCTCGGCGCGGTTGAGAAAGGGCTTGGCGGATGCATGTTCGGCTCGATTGACAGGGAGGGATTAAAAAAAGAGCTTGGCATAACAGAGAGGTTTGAGCTTATCCTCGTCATCGCGCTCGGCAGGCCAAAAGAAACAGTTGTGCTTGATGACATCAGGGATCCCAGGGATGTGAAGTACTGGCGGGATGAAAACAGGGTGCACCATGTGCCGAAGAGGAGCCTTAAGGACCTGATTATTGAATAGTGTTCCTGCGTCAGTGTTTTTATGGATAAAAATGTTTTTAATTGCCGAAAGGGGAATATGGATTTAGAATACAATTATCAATAACCGGAGGATTTCTATGAAAAAGTTGTTTCTTACTTTATTGCTTTCTGCTGTACTGGCATCGCTTTTACCTTTAACTGTTACAGCACAGGAAGTTTCAGGCAACAGCTGTGTGGCATATTACAAGTATCAGAAGGCAGGCCACAATGACAACCCTTCGGGTATTGCATTCATCGATTACGGGACAGGAAAGGTTGAAGAAATAAAGTATGACTCATGTGCCAGATTCATCAATGACATGATGGCGAAAGGCTGGGTTCTTAAAGATACAAATTATCTCCCACACATAATATCAATTTTAATGATATTTGAAAAAACCAACTAAACTTATTTTTTATCAGCTTTCCGCGCTCTTTTCATTTTATCGTGATACAAACAAAAAAGCCTTCAAACGGTTAAACAAATCCGGATGAAGGCCTGTTTTTTAAAACCAGCTGTTTTATTTTTTCATCATTATCGCGGCTGTCGGACAGACTTTGGCGCACTCGCCGCAGCCGTCGCACGTTGAGTCAACAAGCGACCTGCCGAACGGGACTGTCATCCTTGTCGCGAATCCGCGGTTTACAAACGAAAGTACGTTAAGTCCCTTGATCTCGGCGCATGCCCTTACGCACGAACCGCAGCTTATGCACTTTCCTGTCTCCATTTTGATATCAGCGCGGCTTACATCTTTAGTAAATGTTCTCCTGTCCCCCCCGAAAAGGTTCTGGTCAACTTCATAGCGGGTAGCGTACATCCTCAGTTTGCAGTCATCAATCTTGTCGCATCCGCACTTGAGGCACCTTTTCGCCTCTTCCACCGCCTTATCGTATTCAAACCCTTTCTCAATCTCGGTAAATGAGGCAACCCTTACAGAGTGTTCAACAAGCGGCATCCTGATTCTCTCAGCCTTTTCAACACCCTCAAAGAGTGATTGCGGCACCTTGTCAAGCGGCCCCATCTTTGAGTTGAAAAGCTTTTTCTCGCCTGTAACCTCAGCTCCGGCAAGATACTGGCTTATCGCAGCCGCGGCTTTCCTGCCGTTGCCTACCGCCCTTACCGCGATATCAGCCCCGGTCTGGCAGTCACCTGATGCGAAAATACCGGGCCGGCTTGTCATGAATGAATCGGGGTTTGTGACAATATTCCCGCTTCTGTCTATTTCTATTCCCAGCGGTTTTACGCAGTCGGGAAGAACTCTCTGGCCAATGGCGCCGATAACAGAATCAGCCTCTATCTCGAATTCCGACCCCTCAACAGGAACAGGCCTTCTTCTTCCCGAAGAATCAGGCTCTCCCTGCGCCATTTTGATGCATTTTACTGAAAGCCGTTTGCCCTTTTTGCTTACTGAGACAGGTGCTGTAAGATAATCTATCTTAACCCCTTCTTCCTCTGCTTCCACAATCTCGAAATCGCTCGCAGGCATTTCCGCCCTGGTTCTCCTGTAGAGGATCGTAACATCCGCGCCTGATCTCAGGGCAGAGCGCGAAGCGTCAATTGCTGTATTGCCTCCCCCGACAACCAGGACTTTTTTGCCAAGATCAGGTATTATCCCCTTCGCGATCTGGCCGAGGTATTCAATACCCGCGCAGACACCATCAATATCTTCACCCTCTATCCTCATCGCGGAAGCGCCCTGGGCCCCAATTGCGATCATCAGCGCGTCATAATCCTTTTCCAGCGATTTAACATCAAGATTCTTGCCTATCTCGACTCCGTAGCGTACCTTGACGCCTGTATGCTCAATTGCGTTCATTTCCGAAGCCAGGATTTCATCCGGAAGCCTGTAGAAAGGGATGCCGTAGCGCAGCATACCGCCGGATTTGTCATTCTTCTCAAAGACAGTAACATCATGCCCTTCCTGCCTCAGAAAGTAGGCGGCTGTCATCCCCGAAGGGCCAGCGCCAATTATCGCGACCTTTTTGCCTGTAAGCGGGGCAGGAGCCGGCATTTTTACCGAGCCGAATTTTTTAAGCTCGCTGTCAGACGCAAACCGCTTCATGGTGCATATTGATATCGGCTCATCAACCCTTGTCCTTCTGCACTCATCCTCGCAAGGCCTCGGGCAGATTCTCCCGAGAGACCCAGGGATCGGGGCCTTTTCCCTTATGATCTGCGCGGCTTTCTCAGGCTTGCCTTCGGCTATCGCTGCGAGAAATCCTTTTATATCTATTGAAGCAGGGCATGTGCTCTGGCATGGAGGAAGGCAGTCACCGCAGTGATCTGAAACCAGAAGCGTTATGCACATCTTCCTTGCTGAATCAACCTCTTCCGACTCAACTGTAACGCTCATTCCGTCCCGCACTTTTGTCGCGCAGGCAGGGACAAGATTGCCCCTGCCTCCTTCAACCTTTACAGCGCAGACAAAACAGCTTGTAAATGGCTTAAGCCCTTCCGCGTTGCAAAGGGTCGGCACGTCAAACCCTGCCTTGACAGCAGCCTCAAGTATGGTGGAACCGGCAGGAACTGTTATATCTTTCCCGTTTATTTTAACAAGTACGTCACTCATGTTTTTTCCTTAAATCTTGTATATTGCGTCAAATTTGCATTTCTGGATACACATGCCGCATCTTGTGCATATACTGCTGTCAATGACATGCGCTTTCTTTTTCTCACCGCTTATCGCGCTTACAGGGCAGACCCTGGCGCACGCAGTACAACCTGTGCACTTGTCAGGATTGATCTTTATCTCGATCAGCGATCTGCATACTCCGGCAGGGCATTTTTTGTCGCGCACATGCGCAAGATACTCATCGCGGAAATATTTAAGCGTCGTAAGCACAGGGTTAGGGGCAAGCTGCCCAAGGCCGCAGAGAGAGGTCTTGCGCACATGGCCGGCAAGAATTTCAAGCATATCGATGTCTTTCTCAGTACCGGTGCCGGAAGTTATCCGCTCCAGTATCTCAAGCATCCTCTTGGTGCCGATCCTGCAGAATGTGCACTTGCCGCACGACTCGTGCTGCGTGAATTGCAAAAAGTAGCGGGCAACGTCAACCATGCAGGAACTCGCGTCCATTACGATAAGACCGCCTGATCCCATGATAGCGCCTGTCGCGTTTATTGACTCGTAGTTAATGGGAGTATCAAAAAGTGATTCAGGAATACATCCTCCGGCAGGCCCACCCATCTGGACAGCCTTGAGGGGCAGTCCTGTTGAGGAACCTCCGCCGATCTCTTCAACAACCTCGCGGATTGTAAGGCCCATCGGGACTTCAACCAGACCCACCCTTCTTACCTTACCGGCAAGCGCGAAAACCTTTGTCCCGGTACTGTTTCCCGATCTGTATATGTTGAAAGACTCCGGCCCGTTGAGGATAATACCCGGAACATTGGCGTATGTTTCAACGTTATTTATATTTGTAGGAGACTGATGGATACCTGATTCAGCAGGGAACGGGGGCCTTAGCGTAGGCATTCCCCTCCCGCCCTGGATTGACATGATGAGGGCCGTTTCCTCGCCGCAGACAAATGCCCCGGCGCCTTCCTTTATTATTATCTCAAAAGAAAAATCCTTACCCAATATCCTTTTCCCGAGGAAACTTTTTTCTTTTGCGTCGGCAATAGCCTTGTGAAGCCTTTTTATCGCAAGAGGGTACTCCGCCCTGCAGTATATATAGCCCTGGTACGCGCCGGTTGCCTTTGCCGCTATAATCATTCCTTCGATAACGGCATGCGGATCTCCCTCGAGGATAGCCCTGTCCATAAAGGCTCCGGGATCTCCCTCGTCAGCGTTGCATACAAGGTATTTTTTATCGCCTTTGGCCTTCATGAGGAATTCCCATTTCTGCCCGGTAAGGAACCCTGCGCCGCCCCGCCCCTTGAGGCCGGACTCTTTCATTACATCTATTATTTTCTGGCCATCCATGCTGCAGACAGCCTTCTCAAGCGCTTTATAGCCGCCCTTTTCAATATATTCATCAATGCTTTCAGGATCGATAATGCCGCAGTTCTTAAGTGCGAGCTTTACCTGCCTTCCCGTGTATTTTTTGACATTCTCATCATCAAGTATCCTTTTTTCATCGGGAAGGGAGTTCACCGATATCCCTTTAAGTATCTTCTCGGCGAATTTGACGTCAACATTGCCGTATACGATACGGTTGATCCCTTCGTGGTACTCAACAATGGGCTCCGCGAAACAAAGACCTATGCATGAGGTTTTGCCTATGGCAAGGTCTTTACAGACTGCCCTGCCGTCATCCGACATAAGATAATTGTAGACATCAAGCGCGCCTGCGGCTATCCCACAGGAACCAAGCCCTACCTTAAGCATCTGAGCGCTCATTTCCTGCCTCCTGCCGCGACAGCTTCCTTCTCCCTGATGCCGGCAATAAGCTTGCGTACGCTGTCAGGTGTCTGTTTGCCGTAAACCCTGCCGCTTATCATCACAACCGGCGCAAGTGAGCAGCAGCCAAGACATGCTACAGTTTCCAGGGTAAAAAGACCATCTTCCGTTGTCTCCCCGTTTCCGACTTTCAGAAGATCGGAAAGAGTGTCATAAAGTATGTCCGCTCCTGAAACAAAACATGCTGTTCCGTTGCATACCCTTATGAGGTGCTTGCCTAGCGGAGTAAACCTGAACTGTGAATAAAAAGTTGCCACGCTGTAGAAATCACTTACAGCAATCCCTGTTACTTGTGATACCTCCCTGAGGAGGTCTTCCGGTATATACCCTTTTCTTGTCTGTATTTCCTGAAGTATGGGTATTGTCTTTTCTTTTTCCTTTCCGGTAATCCTGATAATGTCTTCCGCTTCAGCTTTCAGGGCTGAAACGGCACCAGATGCTGCATTACCGTTTTTACAACAGCATGATCCCATTATGACTCCATAATTAACGAGATTTTTCTATTATATTATAGAAATATGATCTTTTGCGGTTACATTATAAATCTAAAACACGCGGATTTGCAATGTTTTCAGGTATTTCACCGTTAAAAAACTTCACAACCCTCTTTACACCATCCATAGCCATTCTCAGCGTGCATTCTGCTGTAAGCGCTGCCGTATGGGGGGTAAGTATCACGTTTTTCATCGCAAGGAGCGGGCTGCCCGGATCAAGGGGTTCTTTTTCAAAAACATCAAGCCCTGATGCCGCAATAAGCCCTTCATTTAAAGCCCTGACAAGGTCTTTCTCCGAAATTATTCCGCCGCGTGAAGTATTTATTATGATGGAAGATTTTTTCATCTTCTTCATTCTGTCATAGTTTATTATTCCCCTGGTCTCATCAGTAAGGGGGACATGGACTGATACAATATCAGCCTCCGCCAGAAGCGAGTCAATACTGGCAAATTTTACCCAACCAGACATCTCTGCTTTCACCTTTTCAGGCAGATAGTCATCATTGGCGATTATCCTCATGCCGAAGCTTTCATGGCAAATCTTCGCAAGTCCTGCTCCTATCCTCCCGAATCCGACAACGCCTAGCGTTTTGCCGCCGACATCAGATGAAAGGTTCCTGTACCTGACAGCGAAGTTTCCCCTGCGGACTTCCGTGTCCATAAACGAAAGGTTTTTTGACAACGCCAGAATAAGGGCAAGCGCGTGCTCGATAACACTTGAGGTGTTTGAGCCGAGGCTTGATGTGACAATTACCTTATGGTCTGTCGCAGCCTCAAGATCAACATTGTCAACACCGCCGCCTGTCCTGCTTATTGTTTTAAGGTTTCTGCCTTTTTCAATAAGCTCCCTTGTCATATGTATTCCCGTACGGAGGACTACAGCCTCTGCGTCCTTTATTTTCTCAGCTACTTCCCCGAACTCGCATTTTGAGCACAGGATGATTTCACAGTTGTTTTTTTCAAGGTATTCCTGAGCTTCCTTTTCAATAGGCTGCGGAAGCAGAACCTTGTGTTTTACGCCCATATCATACCTCCGGTTATCTTAAGTATCTGCCGCCGCTTACATCAAGGGTAATTCCTGTAATGTATGAGGCTTCATCAGAAGCGAGAAAAACCACAGCAGCCGCGATTTCTTCAGGCTTGCTGAGTCTTCTGAGCGGTATGTTTTTAAGGGTTTTTTCCTGCTCTTCCTTTCCCTTGTCGTCCCAGAGCCCCTTTACCCGATCGCCAGTCATTGTGATTGTCGGCGCAACAGCAGTCACCCTTATCCCGCTGCCGCCCCAGTCGTAGGCAAGCTGCCTGGTAAGCCCTTCAACACCTGCCTTGGCCGCGGTATACTGAACTCCGGCGAGGCTTGCCCTGTAGTGTGCCGCGAGGGCGGATATGTTTACGATTGCCCCGCCACCCTGCTGCGACATGATCGCTATTGCCTGACGGCAGCAGAAAAACGCCCCTTTAAGGTTTACATTAAGGACAAGGTCCCAGTGCTTTTCCTCGATTTCATCAAGCTTGTAAGGAGTATTGAGCGCCCCGCCTGCGTTATTCACAAGAATGTCAAGCCTGCCGTACTTATCCCTTACTGCCTTGAATACCTCGCTAACCTGGGCTTCGGCAGTTACGTTCATGCTGTATCCATCCGCGGAATAACCGTCTGCCTTAAGAGCCGTTACTGTTTTCTGGACCTGTTCCGCGTTGATGTCAGTTATGATTATTACTGCGCCATCGTTTCCGAGAGCTTTCGCTATCGCAAGTCCCATTCCCTGTGCAGATCCTGTAACAACGGCAACACGGCCTTCCAAACGTTTCATATAATCTCCTCAGATAAAAATCAGGGGACCACAATCCCTTCAGCTGGCGGGTCCCCGTGCAAGACACCCCACCACAGGCATGGCACGATATGCGCCAATCGCCC
>JADHEF010001229.1_pt1 | contig 17187 bp, 16 predicted proteins | sample 8952391 | NCBI WGS metagenome assembly JADHEF01 (sample SAMN16124439, study PRJNA663245) | bioreactor sludge metagenome | isolation source: sludge (nitrite) | place: India:Bengaluru | collected 2019-02-28
TCAGATCTACTGACAGGAGGCTGCCATGAACTTTTCCAGCGACAACATCCAGCTTTTTCTAGCCGTGCTCGACTGCGGTTCGTTTTCTGCCGCCGCACGCGCCCTCAAGCGCGTGCCTTCAGCCGTGAGCATGGCTATCGGCAACCTTGAAGCGGAACTGGGCTACAGCTTGTTCGAACGTGGTTCGCGTGAGGTTCGCCCAACTGCCCAAGCCCTGGCCCTGGAACCACACGCCAGGCTGATTGGCGAACAATTGGGTTTGCTGCAGGTACACGCACTGGAGCTGTCCCAGGGGTTGGAAAGCAGCCTGACCCTGGCCGTGGTACCAGACATCGACCACCGGCCATTGCTGGCGGCCATCGCACGCCTTGGCGAACGCCACCCGCTGCTGGATATCGCCCTGCTCAGCGCCCCGCAGGAAGAAGCCCTGCACCTGCTGGACAGTGGCCGCGCCGACCTCTGCGTGGCCTTTGCAGGCCTGCAGGTCGACGCCCGCCGAGGCTTCCAGCACATCGGCATGGAGTCGCTGGTGGCCACCCTGTCGCCGGCCCACCCGGCCTTGCGCGAGGGGCGCATCCATTACCTCGAAGACCTGACCCAGGTGCGTCAGATTCTGGTGCGCAGCCGCGACCTGCCAATGGCCGACCCGCGCCCGATGATCGGCGCAGCGCACTGGTCAACCGACAGCTTCGACCTGGCGTTGCAAATGGTGGAAGCTGGCCTGGGCTGGGGCGACCTGCCGTTGTCGCGGGTTGCGCCGCTGCTCGCCAGCGGACGCCTGGTGCGCCTGGGTTTTCGCAATACACGCAACGAGTTGCAGTTGCCGATACACATCTTGTGGCGCAAGCAACAACCGCTGCAGCAAGCCGCACGGCTGTTGATCCAGCAGTTGAGTAGCCGGTGATTACCGTCTGTCGAAACGGCCGTAAGAATTTTCTGTAAGTACTTCAATCTTTTACCCCTTTAGCCGATATCCCGGTCGACAGGCCCCGCAGTGCGTCATGAGCGCGCTGCGCCCTCCCCTCATTGGCTCAAGGTCTCGAAACATGAACCTGAAATTTCGCCACAAGATCCTGCTATTTGCCCTGTTCACGCTCTACAACGACTACCTGCAACGCAACACCATCCGCCAGAACATCGAAGCGTCGGTGCAGCAGTCCGGTGCACTGACCGCCAGCAGCGTGCAGAACTGGATGAGCGGGCGCATCCTGGTGCTGGAAAACCTGGCCCAGGACATCGGCCAGCAAGGTGCCGGCGAGCCCCTGACCGGGCTGATCGAGCAGCCGTCCTACACGCGTAATTTCCTGTTCACGTACCTGGGCCAGGCCAACGGTGCGTTCACCCAGCGCCCGGACGCCCAGATGCCTGCCGGCTATGACCCGCGCCAGCGCCCTTGGTATGGCGCCGCCGCCAGCGCCGGGCAAACCGTGCTGACCGCCCCCTACCAAGGCGCGGTCGGCGGCCTGATGGTCACCATCGCCACCCCGGTGAAGAGCAAAAGCAATGGCGAGCTGATCGGTGTGGTCGGCGGTGACGTGACCCTCGACACCCTGGTCGAGATCATCAACTCGGTCGACTTCGGCGGCATCGGCCACGCCTTCCTGGCAGACGCCAATGGCCAGGTGATTGTCAGCCCCGACAAAGAGCAGGTGATGAAGAACCTCAAGGACATCTACCCTGGCAGCAACCTGAGGGTTGCCGCCGGCATGCAGGATGTCACCCTCAACGGCCAGGACCGCATCATTTCCTTCGCCCCGGTAGCCGGCCTGCCGTCGGCGCAGTGGTACATCGGCCTGTCGATCGACAAGGACAAGGCTTACGCCGCACTCAGCCAGTTCCGTACCTCGGCGATCATCGCCATGCTGATTGCCGTGGCTGCCATCGCCGGCCTGCTCGGCCTGCTGATCCCGGTGCTGATGAGCCCGCTGACCACCATGGGCCGTGCCATGCGCGACATCGCCGAGGGTGAAGGCGACCTTACCCGCCGCCTGACCGTGCAGAACAAGGACGAGTTCGGCGAACTGGCCACCTCGTTCAACCGCTTCGTCGAGCGCATCCATGCCTCGATCAGCGAAGTGTCCTCGGCCACCCGTCTGGTGCACGACCTGTCGGAAAAGGTGGTCAGCGCATCCAACGCGTCGATCACCGGCTCGGAAGAACAGAGCATGCGCACCAATAGCGTGGCGGCAGCCATCAACGAATTGGGCGCCGCCACCCAGGAAATCGCCCGCAACGCCGCCGATGCTTCGCAGCATGCCAGCGGCGCCAGCGAGCAGGCACACGGTGGCCGTGAAGTGGTGGAAGAGGCGATCAGCGCCATGACCGCCTTGTCACAGCGCATCAGCGAGTCTTGCGCGCAGATCGAAACGCTCAACGCCAGCACCGACGAAATCGGCAAGATTCTCGACGTGATCAAGGGTATTTCGCAGCAGACCAACCTGCTGGCACTGAACGCCGCGATCGAGGCGGCCCGTGCCGGTGAAGCCGGCCGTGGCTTTGCCGTAGTGGCCGACGAAGTGCGCAACCTGGCACACCGTACCCAGGAGTCGGCGGAAGAGATCCACCGCATGATCACCAGCCTGCAGGTAGGCTCGCGCGAAGCGGTGCACACCATGAACACCAGCCAGCTGTCCAGCGAGCAGACCGTGCAAGTGGCCAACCAGGCCGGTGAACGCCTGGCCAGCGTGACCCAGCGCATTGGCGAAATCGATGGCATGAACCAGTCCGTGGCGACCGCGACCGAAGAGCAGACCGCCGTGGTCGAGAGCCTCAACCTGGACATCACCCAGATCAACGCCCTGAACCAGCAGGGCGTGGAAAACCTGAACGAAACCCTGCTTCATTGCGACCAACTGGCCCAGCAGGCCGGGCGCTTGAAGCAGCTGGTGGGCAGCTTCAGAATCTGATGGGCCCGAAGAGGGGCGCTATGCGCCCCTTTTTTATGCCACAGCCGCTTTCGTGGCCCTGCCCCGCCGCACCCAGGCCAGCAACACCGCCGCCATCAGCACGAAACCCAGGTAGCCAAACAACGGGTACACCTCCCCCACCAGGCTGATGAACCCCACCAGGCTGCAGCCAAACGCCACCACCCCGGTTATCACCGAACCCCAGCGGAACGTTGCCGTGCCCGCCGGCAGCAGCCGCGAAAGGAACGAAAACAACGTACCCACTGCCGTGTTGACGATCATGCCGAAGATGATCAGGCACATCACCACCCCCAGCAGCGGTGACACTTCGTTGGCAATCGACAGCATCGGCATGGGCAAGTCGGCCACGCTGTCCAGGCGCGACAACAGCCCGGCACTCATCACCAGCATCAGGCCGCCCAGCGCCGCCCCACCCAGCAGGCCACCCCACACTGCGGTTTTCTCGCCCTTGGCCGAACCACCCAGAATGGCCAGGATCGGCGCGCCGGCAACGATGTTGTACGACACATACAGGAACGCGCCCAACAGCCAGTGCCGGGTACCGGCCTGCTGCTGGCTGGCCAGCTGGTCGAGCGCGGCGAAGCTCTGTTCACGGGTAAACACGGCGTACAGTGCAATCGCCGAAGCCACCAGGATCAACAGCGGTGTGATGGCACCGATGGCCAGGATCACCTTGCGCACGTCCAGGCACACAATCGCCACCACCACCAGCGTCACCAGCACGCTGCCGGTCAGTGCCGGAATGCCGAACTGCTGCTCCAGCAACGCGCCACCACCGGCCAGCATGACCACCGTGACGGCGAACATGAAAAAGGTGATCAGCCAGTCGACGAAAAGGCCCAGGTGGCGGCCACAGATGGCCTGTATCACGTCCTTGTGCGAGGTGGCCTGCTCGCGGTTGCCCAACCCGGCCAGGGCCATGCCGAGGAAGGTAAACAGGGCGGCACTGACCAGTGCCCCCACCAACCCCCACACACCGAAATCGACAAAGAACAACAACAGTTCCCGCCCCGAAGCGAAGCCCGCCCCCACGATCACGCCGACAAATGCGCCGGCAATCTTCAGCTGCTCTTGCATGTGAACCTCTGGATTTATTGTTGTTGTCCTGCTGGCACCGCATCGCTTGTGCGGGAGCGGCCTCTGCTCAGTTACAGATCGCCGACAAACGCCTGCACTTCAATCTCCACATCCACCCCCAGCGCCAACGCCGAGGCCACTGTCGAGCGCACGGGCAACGCGGCACCGAAGAATTCCTTGTACACCTCGTTGAAACCGGCAAAGTGGCTCATGTCCGACAGCCATACCGTGGCCTTTACCACCTGGTCGAAACGCGCGCCGCAAGCCGCCAGGCTTTCGGCAATGCGCTCGCAGGCGGCGCGGGTCTGGGCCTGGATGTCGCCACGCACCACTTCACCGCTGGCGCTCATCGGCACCTGGCCAGAGAGAAACAGAAAACCACCGGCCTTCACTGCACGGGAAAACGGGAACGGGAGGCTGCTGGGGAAACGCTGGATGTCATTGCTCATGGGATGCTCCTTTCAAGGTTGCTGGAAACGGGCCGGGGACAGGCGCTCGGGCGCCACGCCCTGGCTGACAAGGCTAGAGCACAGAGGTTGGCCAAGCAGCAGGTCGGCGGCCAGGCGCGAAGCCCCCGCTGCCGACTGGATGCCATAGCCGCCTTGCGCCGCCAGCCAGAAGAACGCGGGGGCGTGTGCATCGAAACCCACCACCAGGTCGCCGTCTGCAACGAACGATCGCAGCCCGGCCCAGGTGTGACTGGGGCGGCGGATCGTCAAGGTGGTCATGCTTTCGATGTTGTAAATGCCCAACGCCACATCGAGCTCTTCCGGCGCAGCATCCTGCGGCTCTACCGGGTCGGCGTTGGCAGGCGAACCGAGCAACTGCCCGGCGTCGGGTTTGAAGTAGAAGCTTTCGTCGACACCAATCACCGCCGGCCAGCGGGCGAAGTCCTGGTCGGCAGGGCCAGGAAAGGTGAATGCACTGCGCCGGCACGGTTGCAGGCCGATGCGCCCCACACCGCATTGCTCGGCCACACGGTCCGCCCAGGCACCCGCGGCATTGACCAGCTGACGTGCCTGCAGACGGCTGCCATCAGCCAATTCCACCTGCCACAGGTTGTCCAGATACACGGCCTGGACCAGCTCGGCGTTGCAGCGCAGCTCACCACCGGCAGCGCGATAACCGCGCAAGAAGCCTTGGTGCAAGGCATGCACATCAAGGTCCATCGCGCCCGGCTCCAGCACTGCGCCCGCCAGGGTTTCGCTGCGCAGGCTGGGTACCAGTGCCAGCGCGGCATCACGGTCAAGCAGGCTGACTTCGGTGCCATTGGCCAGGTTCTGCGCGTGGGCCTGCTCAAGCAGCTCACGCTGCTCCACGCTGGCCACATACAGGCAGCCGCGCGGCTCCAGCAGCGGGTGCTCGCAGAAGCCCTCTGGCGGGGCTTCATAAAATGCCCGGCTGGCGCGGGTCAGCGCCTGGATCTGCGCAGTGCCGTAGGCCTCCATGAACATGGCTGCCGAACGCCCGGTGGAATGGTAACCAGGCTGTGCTTCGCGCTCGATCAGCAGCACCCGCTGCTGGCCAGCCAGGCGATAGCCCAGCGAGGCACCGGCAATGCCGGCGCCGATGATCAGGGTGTCGTAGATCGGGGTCATGCACGCTCCTGCCAAGCAAATTATCATTTATGAGAATTCTAATATATGAGAATTTAGAAATGCGCAAGTGTCCAAGGTAAGATGCCCGACCAACGCCGTATGCCGAGAACGCTGAATGCCCGCTGCCCTACCCCTGCTTGACCGCGCCGTAGTCGGCCAGCGCCTGCGCCAGGTGCGCAAGGCGCGCCAGATGACCCTCAAGCAATTATCCGAAGCCAGTGGCGTACCGCTGTCCACCTTGTCGAAGATGGAGCTGGCACAGGTGTCGGTCAGTTATGAAAAGCTCGCCGCCGCTGCGCGGGCGCTGAATGTCGATATTGCCCAGTTGTTCCGCTCCGGTGCCACGGTCAACGCCCCGGTGCCCGTGACCGTGGTGGTCGATTCATTACCGGCGGCGGCGGGCTACTCGACCGGCACCTACGACTACCACCCGATCGCCGGCGACTTCCCCGAGCGGCGCATGACGCCGGCTTATGCCCGCATCATCGCCCGTGAACGCGGCCAGTTCGACGACTTTATCCGCCACCCCGGGCAAGAGTTCGCCCTGGTGCTGAGCGGGCGCGTGCGCATCGAGTTCGAAACCGGCGAAGCAGTGAGCATCGGGCCACAGGAAACGGCGTATTTCGACAGCCAGGTGGGGCATATCTACCTGTCCGAGAGCGAGGACGGCGGCGATGCGCATGTGATGGTGGTGATGACGGATCGTTAAGCCGCCTCGGTTATAACCTAATAACGAACAAGTCTATTTGGCTATAAAAAAATCTATATGCGGCATGACCGGCGTCGGTGGCGGTTCGCTGATGACCCCGATCCTGTTGTGGTTTGGCATCAACCCGGCTACGGCCGTCGGTACCGACCTGCTCTATGCCGCCATCACCAAGGCCAGTGGCGTCTGGGTGCATGCGCGCCAGAAGAACATCGACTGGAAAATCACCGGCCTGCTCAGCCTGGGCAGCGTGCCCGCCGCTGCGCTGACCCTGTGGTTCCTCAGCACCCTGCACACCGACACCTCGGCGCTCAATGCCATCATCAAGCAGGGCCTGGCGGTGGTGCTGATCCTGACCGCGCTGGCCATCCTGTTCAAATCGCGCCTGCAGGCCTTTGCCAGCCGTCATGCCGGTGACCACTACCACCTCAGCGATCGCAGCCTGAACATCCTCACCGTACTCACCGGCGTTGTGCTGGGGGTAATGGTCACACTCACCTCCATCGGTGCTGGCGCCCTGGGCACCGTGGCGTTGTTCCTGCTGTACCCGTTCCTGGTCACCCGCCGCCTGGTCGGTACCGAAATCGCCCACGCCGTGCCCCTTACCCTGGTAGCAGGCCTGGGCCATGCGGGCATGGGCAACATGGACTGGTCGCTGCTGGGCTACCTGCTGCTGGGCTCGCTGCCGGGCATCTACCTGGGCAGCCACCTCACCGGGCGGATCTCCGACCGCGTGCTACGCCCGTGCCTGGCGGCGATGTTGCTGCTGATCGGCTACAAGCTGGCGTTCTGAGGGTGAAGGTAACGACTGAATAGGTTATGTTTTCAGGGTGTACCCCAGCATAGAACTACAGCCATGCCCGTAGCATTGTTCTGGTATGAAAACGCTCATCGCTACAGGGAGTTTCAAAACCTGTACGAGGATGCCCACTTGCAGCATGAAAAATTCTCAGCCTGGCAAAAAGATGCCATGGCGCTTGAGCGCAGACTGAGACAGGAAGGGCAGGAGCCTGTCAGAGTCTGCACGACCCCGAAGCTCTTCAGGCAATGGTGCGATGCCCATCATATGGGCATGAACGCCTCGAGCCGCTCAGCCTTTGCACGCGCTCAAATCGTACCCGCGCAAGAAACCATGGCGCTTGGTGAGGCCGTGGCATTGGCTCACGATGACCCAGGTTTTCTAAAAAATGCGTCTTTGGTTTTTAAATCATTCCCGAAACGCTAGTTCATTCTGCAGCCCACCCGAGGCCAGGGGTGATACGCAGTCGCCATCGCCCTGCCCGGCTCAACGCCAACCGTGAAAGCGGTAATACATCAATGGCGTGGAATGCTGAAGCCGGGCTATCCATCAGGTTCATCAATACTGCACGGATGACCATGGGGTGCGTGACGGCAAGCCACTCGCCCGGCTCCTCGAAAGCCTCCAACCAGCAAGCCAGGCGCTGGCGTACCGCAATAAATGACTCACCGCCATGCACATCGCTACCCGGATCTGCCAGCCATTGCGCCAATTCCTTAGGGTGCTCAGCCTGCAATTGCTTCAACGACAACCCCTGCCAGTGACCCAGGTCGCAATCGGCCAAGCCCGGTTCGACCTGCACCTGCCCCGCCAACCACGTAGCCGTCTCGCAGGCTCGTCGCTCTGGCGCAGCCAGCAGTTGCATGCCGGGCAGCATGGCATCGGGTTGTTGCGTTAACGGCAAGATGCCGTCATCGGTACGGTGCAGGCGCCCGACCTTCTGGGCCTGGGTCAGGGCATGGCAGATCAGGGTCAGGCGGACGGCTTTCACCGGGGCTCTCTCGCAGCAGGCTGGGGCCCATGGTTTAACACGCTGCGAAGGTTTTGGCTGCAACTATGTCGTAGCAGCCTTTACCGCGATGAGGCCCGGTCAAAGTATCAGTGACACCAGGCCCCACACCGGCACCGCGGCCACCAACCCGACCGCCATTCGCGGCCAATACGGCAGCAGCATCACCAGCAGCAACCCCACCAGCGACAGCGCACCGAACCAGGCCACCGGCCCCATGGCCCAGCCCCAGGCCTGGGCACACATCATCAGGCTGGCCAGCAACGCCAACCAACCTGCACTGCGCAGGCCGACACGCAGCGCGGGTGGGCACGCCCGGCTCCACACTTGCTTGTAATGCCGCTCCAGCCCTTGGCACAGCCCAAGCATGCCGGCGTAGGCGAACACCACGCCACCTATGATCCACATCATCATGCCTTGGCCTCCTGTTGCCGGCCCACCCTGGTCTTCTGTTGCGCTGGCTGTGCTTGCCACACCCGCCAGGCCACCAGGCCAAGCAACACCCCCAGCACCAGCGCACAGCCCGCTACGCCCATCCGCATCGTGTCTTCGAGGCCGCCAAATGCACCCAGACCGATGCACAGCAATGCCGCCAGCAGCAGTTGTTCGACCCAGGCGCGCCGCGCCGGCCTGACGCCGGCATGCAACAGCGCCAGCAGCCATACGCCGAAGAACGCGCGCACTTCCCAGCTTTCCCGCTGCATCAAATCCACCGGTAGCAAACGGCTGGCCCACAGCAGCCCCACGCATGCCAGCAGCAGGCCGCTGATAAAGCCTACGTTGCACACTTCGGCCACCCGGTACCAACGCCGTGCCGATGTTTCGGCGGTGGCGCTGGCGTATTTACGCCCACGCTTGACGCAGAACAGCACCAGCCCGCTGGCGATCATCAGGCAACTGACCAACCCGCACATGAAGTACAGCCAGCGCATCGGGTAGCCGCCGAACTGGGCGAAGTGCAGGCCGACCATGACCCGTTGGGTCAGCGGCGCCACACGCCATTCAGGCACGTCGCTGAGTAACGCCCCGCTGACGCCGTCGAAAACCATGGCCTGCCCCTTGGCGAGGGCGATGCGGTTGCCCAGTTCGGGGCGGATTTCGATACGCGCCGCTGCGGTGTTGGGGTTGCGAATGTTCAAGCCGCCAACAGGCCCCAGCCGCGCCTCGGCCTGGGCCAGCAACGGCGCCACATCGACCAGGGTGGCCGACTGCCGGGCCAAGCCACGGGGCTGCTCCAGGCGGGCATTACCCTGTGCCTGGAAGTAGGCGCGGGTGTCACCGGCAAAGAGTGCATCCACCCCGGCAGGGATATAAATGAGCATGAAGATCACCAGGCCGGTATAAGTGATCATCAGGTGGAACGGCAGAAACAGCACCGCGCTGGCGTTGTGGAAATCCAGCCACGAGCGCTGGCCCTTGTTCGGCCGGAAGGTGAAGAACTCCTTGAAGATCTTCTTGTGGATGACAATCCCCGTCACCAATGCGGCCAGCATCACCAGTGCCAGCGCGCCGACCACGAAGATGCCCCAGTTGCGTGGCAGGTCGAGGGTGAAGTGGAAGCGGAAGAAAAAGTTGCCGCCGACGCTGTCACGCACTTCGATGGCTTCGCCGGTGCGCGGGTCGAGCTGTACGCCGCCGCCGTGGCGACGCTCGCCGGTGGACACGCGCAGGCCTGGCGAGCGCTCGCTCGGCAGGCTGATGCCCCAGTTGCCGGCCTTCGGCTCATGGGCCTGCAGGTAGGCGATGGCACGCTGGGCGGCGGCGGCCTGGGACACCTGAGTGGCCGGAATTTCCGGCTGCATCCAGTGGTTGAGCTCCTTGTCGAACACTGCCAGCGTGCCGGTAACGAAAATGGCGAACAGCAGCCAGCCGAAGATCAAGCCGGCCCAGGTGTGCAGCCAGGCCATCGACTGGGTGAAGGTGTTTTTCATGCCAGGCGCTCCAGTATCTGCGGCCAGAAACCGACCAGGGCCAGGGGCACGGCCAGTGCCAGCGGCGCCCAGGCGCGCAAGGCATCACGGCTGGCGAAGGCCCAGAGGATGGTGGCGGTGTAGAAAATGAACGCGGGCAGGGTCGCGACGATGATCGCGTCGGTGGCAGACAGCGGCAGGATGCGGGCCAGGCAGGCAGTGGCGGCGTAGCTCAGGACATAGCCGCCGAGCAGTGCGGCGGTGCTGCGGGAGAGTATTTGTAGCCAGGCGGGGGCTTTCATCATCGGGGCTCCGTGGCATGGACAGGTAGGGCATCTGGGGCTGCTTTGCAGCCCGATCGCGACACAAGGCCGCTCCTACAGGGAATGCGAATCGCCTGTAGGAGCGGCCTTGTGTCGCGATCGGGCCGCAAAACGGCCCCCGCTGTCAGAAGTTGATATTCAGCGCAGCAAACACCGCCCTGCCCGGCTGGTTATAGGTGTTAGCCCCCGAGCTGCTGGCGTTGCCGCCACGCAGGATCTGCTTGTCGAACACGTTGTTCACGCCTACCCGCACGTCGTAGTTGGCGTTGAACTTGTACCCGGCACTCACGTCCACCAGGCCATACGCCTCGACGTCCTGCTGCGCGGTCTTGTCGTAGTCTTGCTGGGTGCGGTAGTTGTAGGTCGGCGACTTCTGCTTGCCAAAGTAGGTGCCCGCTACCTGGAACGACAGCTGCTCGGTGGCGCGCCAGTCGAGGGTGGTGTTGACGGTGTACTCCGGGATCACCGACAGCGGCTCGCCGGTTTCACGGTTGTCGTTGTCGAGCATCCAGGTCAGGTTGGTGTTCCAGTCCAGGGTCGGAGTCAGTTCGATGAAGAAGTTGCCTTCGATACCTTCCACCCGCGCTTCGCCCGCGTTCTCCCACTGGGTCACGCGGCGACCGCTGTTAATGGCGTAGAGCACATCGGTCCCGCCGATGATCTTGTTCTTGTAGTCGTTGCGGAAATAGGTCGCGCTGGTACGCCAGGTGCCACGGTCGTACAGCAGGCCGATTTCCTTGTTGACGCTGATCTCTGGCTTGAGGTCGGCATTACCTTGCAGGTAGCAGCCGCCAGAGTTGGTCTGCTGCGCACTGCAGCCCTGGCCACGGCTGTAGAGCAGGTAATTGGGGTTGGACTGGTACAGGTTGGGTACCTTGTAGGCACGAGCAATGCCGCCCTTGACCGACAGTGCCTCGGTCAGTTTGTGCGACAGGTTCAGGCTTGGGCTGAAGTTGTCGCCAAACATCTCGTGATGGTCAAAGCGCAGGCCGGGCGTCACGGTCGTATCACCCAGGACGATATTGTCCTCGACGAACAACGCATAGCTTCTGGCCGTCATCTTCGTATCGCTGCGATCGAAGCCGCTGATCGCATCACTGCCCGAACCACTCGGGTCGAAGCTTTGCGGGCGGAACGAGCCCTGGTCGTTGAGCGACTCGTACAGGTACTCACCGCCCAAGGTCAGCACATGTTCAGTGCTGCCCATGGCGAACGGCAGGTTGACCTCACTGCTCAAACGGGTGTTGCGCAGCCGCGACATCGCCGCGCCGCTGTCGTTGATCGCCCCTTCCGGGCCACCGGCCAGGCCCTCGTTGAGGCGCCAGTTGCGCACGTACTCGTACGCCAGGGTGGTCTTGCTGGTGCCCCAGGTAAAGTCGCCCAAGTGGGTCAGGTCGTACGTGCTGCGCTGCATGATGTTGGTTTCGTGGCCATACAGGCTGGAAATCAACGCGACATCGCTGCCGCCGTTGCTGTTCATGGTGTCGCCCGCGTAGATGTTGCCCTGACGGCTGTAGCCTGCGCTGGCTTCAAGGCGGTGCTCGTCGTTGAGCTTCCAGCTCAGCAAGCCATTGATGTCTTTGTTGCGCACACCTTCGCGTCCGGCAACCAGTGCGCTGTTGGCATGGCTGGCGTTGATGTCGAGGTCGTCGGCGTCGGTCTTGGCCAAGCCGCCATACAGGCGGAACCCGAGGTTGTCGGTAAGGCCGCCACCCAGGTTGAAGTTGGCGCGGCGGCTGGCGCCCTCGGCGCTGTCTTCCGGCAGTTGGGTATACAGGCTGACACTGCCCTTCAGTTCATCGGTGGGGCGCTTGGTGATGATGTTGACCACCCCGCCCATGGCGCCGGAACCGTAGCGTGCGGCAGCCGGGCCGCGCAGGATCTCGATGCGCTCGACCGCTTCGGCCGGTACCCAGTTGGTTTCACCTCGGGTATCGCGGTCGCCGTTCCAGCCATAACGCACGGCGTTACGGGCGCTGGACGGTTTGCCGTCGATGAGGATCAAGGTGTTCTCCGGGCCCATGCCGCGCAGGTCGATCTGGCGGTTGTTACCCCGCGCGCCGCTGGCGCTGTTGCCGGTCAGGTTGACACCGGGCTCGCGGCGGATGATGTCGGACAGGTCATTGCTCGGCGGGTGGCGCTTGATGTCTTCGGCGGTGATGATCGACGAGCCCAGGGCCTGGCGCGCCTCGCGCTCGGCGGTGATCAGGGTGTCCTGGATCACCAGCGCGTTGTCGGCGACCGGCACTTCCAGCACCTCACCCGCACGCTGCTCCTCGGCTTCAGCCGCGGTGGCCATCATGGCCGGCGACGCCAGCGCGACGAACGCCAGGGCCAGGCTATTGGGTGAAGTTCTGCACTGCATGGGTACATCTCCTGCGATTCATGAGCGAAAAGGCACATCCCTGTCGGAAACCGGGGGGCCTTCGCCCACCGGCCCCACAAACACAGTTTGGTGGCCAACAGGGGAGGTAAATATAGAGAGATGCAAATGCGAGTAAATCTTATTTACGAAGTTTACATGTTTGTAACGGAACTTTGCTGAAACCCGGGATAGAGCAGTTGCTGTTCGCAACCCACGAAGTCTTGCGCGGCCCTTGTAGGAGGTGACTTGCCTGCGGTGGGCCGCGCAGTGGCCTCGGCAGCGTCAGCGCCAACGCGCTCGCCAGAAACCCGTCGATACATCCCCACGCTTCTTGAGCTCAGCCGAACATAGCAAAATAACTACGTCAAAGACGTAGGGATGCAGTATGCTGACAATCATTGAAGCGCCACTTTTCTCAAGGCAATGGCCTGAATACTGGACTGAAGAAGAGCACGGAGCCTTCATGTCCTACCTTGCGAATGATCCCGATGCCGGCTCTGTGATTCCCGGCTCAGGCGGATGCCGCAAGGTGCGCTGGAGCCTGGACGGCAAGGGCAAGCGAGGAGCAGCACGTGTGATCTACACGGCCCAACTCGCCAATGGCGCCTTGGTCGCATTGCTTATTTACTGCAAGAGCGCTACTGAAAACATACCCGCGCATGTGTTGCGCAAGATTGCCAAGGAGCTCAACCATGCCCCTGACTGAAAAAGAGCTGATGCTGCGCGATGCCAGCCGTAACATCGGTGAGGAGTTGCTGGAATCCATACGCAACGTGAAAGCTGGCCGCTATGGTGCAGTACATCAGATAGAGGTGACCAAGGCCGCCGAGGCACGGAGCAAAACGGGGCTCTCCCAGCTCAAGTTTGCCGAGTTGCTGGGCGTTTCAGTACGCACGCTTCAGGAGTGGGAGCAAGGTAGGCGCGCGCCATCAGGTGCCGCTCGGTCCCTACTCCACATTGCAGCTTCTCGCCCGGACGTTTTTCGTGAAGTGCTTCAGGGCCTGTAACGGCTCCCCTGAACGAGCGTGCCTGCGGCGGGCCGCGCAGTAGCCTCGGCAACCGGCGCGTGTCACGGCGCTCAGGCTACACGCCACCACCCAGCGACCTGGGTGGTGAGCACACTGGCCATTGCCGCTACCCACTCATCCGATTTGCATCCTGCACGGAGGCTCCTACAGTTTCGAACGTAGCAACTCTGTCGGGAGCCCAGATGCGCAGCAATGAAGACAGCCGCTCTGCACACACCACCAGAAGCCTGCCGAAGATCCCTCGTAGCGTCTGGGCGCTGGGCTTCGTGTCGATGTTCATGGATATCTCCTCGGAGATGATCCATGCGCTGCTGCCGCTGTACATGGTTACCGTGCTCGGCACGTCGGTAGTCGCGGTGGGCGTTATCGAAGGCATTGCCGAAGCGACCGCATCGATCACCAAGGTGTTTTCCGGCGCCCTCAGCGACCGGCTGGGCAAGCGCAAGCTGCTGACGGTGGTCGGTTATGGCCTGGCTGCGCTGACCAAGCCGGTGTTCTCCATTGCCTCCGGGCTGGAGTGGCTGACCGCAGCACGTTTCGTGGACCGGGTCGGTAAAGGCATTCGCGGGGCGCCGCGCGATGCGCTGGTGGCCGATGTCACCCCCGCCGAGCTGCGGGGCGCTGCGTTCGGCCTGCGCCAGGCGCTCGATACCGTGGGCGCCTTCCTCGGGCCGTTGTTGGCAATCGTGCTGATGTGGCTGACCGCGAGCCATTTTCAAACCGTGTTCTGGGTAGCGGTGATCCCGGCATTTGTAGCGGTGTACATTCTCATCGCCTTCGTTCGCGAACCTGAAACGCCGCCTGCCGCACGGCCGGTACGCACACCGCTGGCACTGCACGAGATGGTGCACCTCGGGTCGGCGTATTGGCGACTGATCGGCCTGGCAACGTTGTTCACCCTCGCCCGTTTCAGCGAAGCGTTCCTGCTGCTGCGTGCCCAGGACATGGGCCTGGCACCGCTGTGGGCGCCGGCGGTGCTGGTCTTGATGGCGCTGGCCTACTCACTGTCGGCCTACCCTGCCGGGGTGCTGTCGGACCGGGTGGGGCGCCGAGGCGTGCTGATGGCCGGGTTGGGTTTGCTGATCGCTGCCGACCTGCTGCTGGCCCTGCTACCGGGCTGGGGCGGGCTGGCCCTGGGGGTTGCGGCCTGGGGCCTGCACCTGGGCTTCAGCCAAGGTGTCTTCGCGGCCATGATCGCCGACAGTGCCCCGGCCAACCTGCGTGGTACCGCCTTCGGCCTGTTCAACCTGCTGACCGGCGTGGCACTGCTGGCCGCCAGCGTGGTAGCCGGATTGCTGTGGGATGGCGCAGGATTTCAGGCAACCTTTCTGGTCGGCGCGGGGTTCGCTGGCGCCACCCTGGCGGGGTTGATACTGCTGCGCTGAGGCTGGAAAGAGGCTGGAAAGAGCCTGGCTGATCGCCATGCTGGACGGTGATCAGCGCCCGGACGCGGACTAGGCCAGCGCAGCCTCCTGCTCCAGCAACGACCAACCGCCATGCCCATCCACTTCCAGCCGATGGGTATGGAATGCTGCCAGCGTGCTGCGGTGGCCGACACTGACCAGCAGCGCACCCGGCATTTCCGAGCGCAACAACGCATACAAGGCATGTTCGAGGCCCTCGTCCATCGCCGAGGTGGACTCGTCGAGGAACACCACCTGCGGCCGGTTGAACAGTACCCGGGCGAATGCCAGACGCTGCTGCTCACCCACCGAAAGAATGTGTGACCAGTCGCAACTGACGTCCAGGCGCTCGGCCAGGTGAGCCAGGTTGACCTGGCGCAACGCCTGCTGCATCCGCGCCTCATCCTCAGGCTTGCTGGCTGCCGGGTAGGCAATGACAGTACGCAAGTCACCCAGTGGCAGGTACGGGCGCTGCGACAGGAACAATGCCTGATGGCCCATTGGCCGCCTGACCTCACCTTCGGCATACGGCCAAAGGCCCGCCAGGGCGCGCAGCAGCGTGGTTTTACCACTGCCCGATGGCCCTTTGATCAAGAGCGCCTGCCCCGCGTGCAGGCTCAGGTCCAGGTCGGCAATAAGGGCGTGCCCGTCCGGACGCAGCACCTGCAGGCGGGTGATCTGCAGCGCATGCGCCTGGTCTTCGGTCAGGACGCGTGGCAATGCGCTCGCCTGCTCATTGGCATCGAGAAACCCGGTCAGACGGTCGAGGGTCGCCCGGTACTGGGCAAACGCATCATATGACTCACGGAAGAACGATAACGAATCCTGCACCTGGCCAAATGCCTGGGACGTTTGCATGACGTCGCCCAGCTTGATCGCTCCGCTGAAGAAACGCGGCGCCTGCAGAATGAACGGGAACACCACGGCAACCTGGCTGACGCCCAGGTTGAAACCACTGAACTTGAGGTTTCGGAATACCAGCGCCCAGGCATTCACGATCAAGGCTGCAAAGCGGCCCAGCAAGGTGCCCCGCTCGACCTGAGCACCTTGGTAGAAGGCGATGTTCTCGGCGTTCTCACGCAAACGCATCAGCGCATAACGGAAGTTCGCAGTGAGTTTTTCGTTGAGGAAATTCAGGCGGATCAATGGGCGCCCAAGGCGGAAGGCGACCCAGGTGGCGACGATGACATACAGGTACACGGCAAACACCATCGCCCGGGGGATCTCCACCCCGGCCACCGTCAGCGGTGCCGACAGCCCCCAGAGAATGCCGGTAAATGCCACCAGCGAAACCAGCGCACTGACCGCGCCCAACGCCAGGCTCACCGAGTTGGTGACGAAGGCGTTGATATCCAGTTCGATACGCTGATCGGGGTTGTCCACCGGCTCGGCGAGGAACTGGCCGCGGTAGTAGGCATCGCCTTTCATCCAGTCGTGGGTCAGACGCTCGGTGAGCCAGACCCGCCAATGAATGCTGAATGCCTGGGTTACATAAAACGTGAACAGCGAGCGCAACACATGAATGGTAGCCAGTACGGCAAAGACGCCAAGCAAGTACCAGAACGCGGTTTGATCAAGGCCCTGCAAAGCGCTGTAGAAGCCGTTGTACCAGAACGAGAACAGCACGTTCAGCCGTACAGAGAACAGTGTCAACACCAGCAGCAACGCAAACACCAACAGCGGCCGCCAACTGCGCCTGAAACTGAAATAGGGCCCGGCAAGCTGCCAGAACTGGCTGCCCCAACGCGTGCAGCGCACAGCCAGTGTGGCGGCTGCTGCGAAGCAGACTAAGGTGATGAACGAGGCGATTGCCAGCCAGCTCAGGCTCTCTTGCAAAGCCTGGTGCCAGTTCATTTCCATGGTGGGTATCCGTGCTGAGTATTTCCGCGAGCGTAGCATTGCTCCGCGATTCGTCAGGCATAGATGACGCACATTTCATGATTGCTTTGGTTGTTTGAAGCAGGTGGCGCGGTGGATGGCACCGGCGTTGCCGGTGTTCGCGGCTAAAGCCGCTCCTACAGGGATCTGGGCAAGGCAGAGAC
>JADHEF010001232.1_pt1 | contig 17163 bp, 11 predicted proteins | sample 8952391 | NCBI WGS metagenome assembly JADHEF01 (sample SAMN16124439, study PRJNA663245) | bioreactor sludge metagenome | isolation source: sludge (nitrite) | place: India:Bengaluru | collected 2019-02-28
GAAAATTATATCGCTGAAAAACCCTTTACAGATAGGTTTGTGCAACAAAGCCATTTATGAAAAATATGGTAAAGCAGTTCAATATCTTCAAGTACCGCAACAATTGTGTTAACCGAATGCCCTCTGTTTCTCAAATAAATCATCGTATAAAGATTTGGGTATGTTAGAGGGAGACCATTACTATCAATTAAGACAGCAAATCTTTCCCCACTATTCATGACAAATCTTTTAACTGAAAGCATAAATTTTACAAAAAGTCTAAGTATTAAATATATTAAATCATAATAAAAAAAAGTTTACAGAACTATTTTAGTATCTGTAAACTTTCTCTGTAACCTACTAAATATAAAGATAAATTTTATAAACTTTACAAAAATATATCTCTAGTGTGTCTCAAAACGGAAGATCATCATCCATATCTGCTGGTGCTGCCGCAGGCGCTGACTGAGGAGCCGCCTTGGGTGCAAAACCGCTTGGGTTATTGTTCGCATAACCACTTTGTTGATTGTTGCTATTACCTGCTGCAGGATTGGCGCCATAACCGCCTTGGTTGTTGTTATTGTTATAACCACCACCTTGGTTATTGTTGAAACGTGGTTGTGCATAACCATCATTTCCGCCTTGCATTTGCTCACCTTGCTGACGGTTGTTGTCGAGCATCTGCATTTGCTCACCACGAATTTCTGTAGTGTAGCGTTCTTGACCATTTTGATCTGTCCACTGACGAGTACGCAGTGAACCTTCAATATAAACTTTCGAACCTTTACGTAGGTATTGTTGCGCAATTTCACCTAGACGGTTGTGTAACACAATACGGTGCCATTCGGTTTGCTCTTTACGCTCACCTGTGCTTTTGTCTGTCCAAGAGTCGCTCGTGGCAATTGAAAACTGGGTCAACGAACCACCGTTTGGAAAAGTTTTCGTCTCTGGATCTCGGCCTAATGTGCCCACTAAAATAACTTTATTTACACCGCGCATCTGATGTTTACTTCCTATCTATTTCTATTATTTACTTTATAAGAGTTATGCTTAAATGGCTACCTCTTTCCCCAACAACTGCGTTAAATCTTGTCGCGTAGCATCATCTATTTGCTGCTTATCGACTTTTACATACGCTACTTGCTGATCAGACATCACCACGACCTCTTCAATACCACGAATCGCTAAAAGCTGTGAAGTCCATTCGTCCGTTTGTTTATGTTCAGGTAAACGCAATACCATCGAAGACAAATAACGCGGTTGTGCCAAGCCAAAACTAATCAATAACCAAACAATCGCCAGTCCAGTCAGGATGCTCCAACCCAAAGCAGTATTGTTTAACAGCAACAACTGACCACCTGTGACACCACCAAAGAATGCGCCTAAAAACTGGCTGCTGGCATTTACGCCCATCGCAGTCGCTTTGGACTGAATCGGTGCAGCTTTCGATAACCATGACGGCAGCAACGCTTCCATAACGTTAAAAGCAATAAAGAATAAGCCCAAACCTGTCAGCAAGATATACTTCGACTCAAAGCCAAAAATTAGGATGCCTAAGCCTAAAATAATGCCGCCAATGGCCGTTAAAAAGATGCCTCGCATTTTGCGATATTTTTCAGCCAACACAATACTTGGAAAGGCAAAAAATAGACTAATCACCAACAGTGGCAAATACACCCAGCCATGCGAATTTAGTGGAATTTTTGCAAAATCGATGAGCTGTGAGGGAACATAAATAAACATTGCCGTCAGCAATAAATGTAAGCTAAACACTGACACATGCAGACGGTTCAGATCCCCCATTTTTAAGACTTGTTTGAGCTGAGCCAAATAACCTTGCTGATAATTACGATGATGGCGGGTGACTTTGGGCACCAAAAATAACATCGAAATGGCCGCCAAACCCATGATGGTGGTCACCCAAAATAATCCTGAAATTCCTACTAAACCGGTAAGCCACGGCCCCAAACTAAAAGCCACAGCAAAAGAAACCCCGATACTCATGCCCATGGTTGCCATGGCTTTCATACGGTTTTCTTCACGGGTCACATCCGCCAGTAGTGCCATCACCACGGCAGACACTGCTCCACCACCCGCAATGGCACGACCAATAATCACCCCATAAATGGTGTCTGACATCGCTGCAATTGCACCACCCAAAGCAAACAGAAGCAGCCCAAAAACCACCAAAGGCTTACGGCTATAACGGTCGGCAATTAAGCTGAAAGGAATCTGTAAAATGGCCTGTGTTAAGCCATAAATCCCCACAGCCAAACCGAGCAACGCAGGCGTTGCATATTCATAGGTCTGCCCTGCCACAGAAAATACAGGGATGATCATGAACAAACCCAACATGCGTAAGGCAAAAATACTGCTTAAGGCAAAAGTTGAACGACGTTCTAAAGCATTCATCATAAACGAGGACAGACTGTATTGAATTAATCTTGGATCAAGATTATAGGCTATTCAATCCGACTAGCGGCATGAATTTTATGTTTAATAAAAGCCTTCCTGATCTGAAAAACAAAAAGCGCAGCCTGAGCTGCGCTTTTCCACGGTTTAAAGCAATCTGCTTTAAGCGGCTTGATGTTTTTTGTATTGAATAGAAGCTATAACAGCCCAAACAATAAAGGCCACACCAATTAAACCCGTGACAACTTCTGGTACATGTAGACCTGTGCCACTTGCCAGCATAATGAATGCTAAAGCACCAATTGCGTAGTGTGCACCATGCTCAAGGAAGACATAGGCATCCAAAGTCCCTTTTTCTACCAAGTAAATGGTCATCGAACGCACGAAGATCGCACCAATCGCGAGACCCAGCATAATAATCACGACATCCGAAGTAATGGCAAACGCGCCAATTACGCCATCAAAACTGAACGATGCATCAAGTACTTCTAGGTATAAGAAACCACCAATACCTGCTTTGACCACACCCGTGGTTGCGCCATTGGCATCATGTGTAACTGCATTGCCGTCTTCATCAACTTCAGGTTCACCACCCAACAAATGACTCAAGACTTGTACGCCAATGTAAACCACGATGCCCCAGATTCCCGCCATGGTCACCACGAGACGTTTAGCTTCATCGACATTAGCCGCCATCACCAAAAGTGCAATCAGTGCAAGGAAGACTGACATTGCAGGAACATTAGCCAAGTTCGCCAAACGGCGCTCCAACCAGCGGAACCAGTGTGTATCTTTCTCTTCATCTAAGAAGAAATTTAAGAACACGAGTAACAAGAATGCTCCACCAAATGCAGCAATTTCAGGGTGGTGATCCATCAGACGTTGTGAGTAGGTTTTTGGATCATTTAAAGCCAATTGAACAACTTCAACAAAGCCCATATCTGCAGTTACAGCCACAATTGCGACAGGGAAGATTAAACGCATACCAAATACAGCGACTAAAATACCCACAGTCAGGAACAACGTTTTCCAGAAATGATCCCAACCACGTAAAACAGATGCATTGACCACGGCATTATCAAAAGATAACGAGACCTCCATCACCGCTAAAATTGCAGTGATGGTCAAAGCAGTAAACATGGTCTTTAAGCCCGCTTCTGGTCCATGGGTAAAACCCCAGTACGCAGACAACGCAAGACACACGATCGTAAAAATGATAGAGAAACCAAAATGTTTCATCATGACAGATCGACCTATAAAAAAATTTGGAGATGAACGAAAACTAAAAAACAGGTTGAGTTTTATGGCCGCAATTATGACGCTTTTTGAGTCCGAAACCAAAACATCTTCGTTAATTTTTACTTATCTCACCGATGTACGGAGATGGATTGTTGTTCCGAGCAAACTGTTGTTATAGTCTTGCCCATATTTTGGCTTCCCTCAGGATCTAATCATGGCTTTTTCTCAAGACGTTTGGCAACGTAATGTCGACTTATATCAAAAAACACTGGCTTTACCTTTTAACCAAGAATTGGCTTCAGGCACACTTAATAAAGAAGCGTTTTGTCATTATGTGATTCAAGATGCGCACTACTTGGTGGCTTATGGTCGTGCTTTAGCGGTGTGTGGTGCCAAAGCGTATGAGGCTGACGACATTATTCAGTTTAGCCAAGGGGCCAAAGAAGCGATTGTGGTGGAACGCAGTTTGCATGATGGCTTTATGAAAAATTTTGATATTTCAAAACAGCAGTTTGAAGAAACACCGCTGACTTTGGCATGTCACCATTACACTTCATTTCTAACGGCAACAGCATGGTCTGAAAGCTACCCAGTGGTGTTAGCGGCACTCTTACCTTGTTTTTGGATTTATGCTGAAGTCGGTAAAGACATTGTGGGTAACTCTATCGCCAACAACCCATACCAAGCGTGGATTGATACTTACGCAGGTGAAGAATTCAACCAAGCAGTACGTAATGTAATTGCAACCATCGATAAAGTGGCTGCACGCTGTGATGCAGACACTATTGAGAAAATGCATAAAGCCTACCGTAAAGGGGCTGAACTGGAATGGTTGTTCTGGGACAGCGCTTATAAACAACAGCAATGGCTCGGTTTAGACCACGCTTAAAAGCGCACATGATCCCAAAAGCCCTGAACCCTTCAGGGCTTTTTTATTGACCGAATCTCGTATTTTTTCAGATGGCGCGATTGCTATTTTAAGCATTTAAAACTAAACTCCAATAATGATAATAATTATCATTTACATAGTTAACTTTCGAGGGCCATTCTCATGCATCCTGATACTCTAGGTACTGAAGCCATTCGTGCATTTTTTACCGTACAATGCTGCTGGCTAAATAACGAAGAAATATACCTTGAAAAAGGCTGTTTACACTGCGGTTCTGCCGCGACCTATCTCATTTATTATACCAATCCACATATTCAAAAATTGATGTTGGCGTTTATTAAAAAATATCATTGCGTTTTAAACCGAGAACAAGACTTACTCGACCTACCAGACTTTGAAGATGACTACGACGCCTTCTTACAAACTCTTGAGCATGAAATCAATTTCTATGCCCGTCTCCATCATGACATTATCCGTCCCTTTGCTTTTGAGATGGTCGATTCAATCTTTGAACGTCCTTATGCGCTAGCATGCTAAATGCTGTAACCATAACAATGCTCTATCCCTGAAGGCGTACGACAAACCAAAAATAGTACAGCCATGATGCACCTTTTGCACTACGCCGAATGGGAGATCCACTCTTTTTTGCGCAATGCGTAAACATCTTTCTATCTTCAGTCGCAGCCAATATCGATAGCTTGAGACTTGTTTCAACACTGAAATCTAGCTACAGTCTAGCAGCATCACTTTTCTTTTGGCCGACATGATTTGTCGCTATAAAATCATGTTTAACACTTGAATAAAGCATAAGTCGTTATCATATACCTCCTTCATCTGCACAATTTCGAGATAGTTTTATGAGCCAAAGTCATATCCGTATTCGAGGCGCACGTACCCATAACTTAAAAAATGTGAACCTTGATATTCCCCGCGACAAATTCGTGGTGATCACGGGACTTTCTGGTTCAGGTAAGTCATCGCTTGCATTTGATACGCTGTACGCCGAAGGCCAGCGTCGTTATGTCGAATCGCTTTCGGCCTATGCGCGCCAGTTCTTGTCACAAATGGAAAAACCTGAAGTTGACTCAATTGAAGGTTTAAGCCCTGCCATTGCGATTGAACAGAAGTCAACCAGCCATAACCCACGTTCTACGGTAGGTACCATTACCGAAATTTATGACTATTTACGTCTGCTCTACGCACGTGTCGGCACGCCATTTTGCCCAGAGCATGATTTGCCGATGGTGGCACAGACCGTATCGGAAATGGTCGATGCCGTAAAAGGATTGGATGAAGGAACAGCACTGATGCTGCTTGCACCAGTGGTGCGTGAGCGTAAAGGCGAATATTCCAACTTGTTTGAACAATTACAAAGTCAAGGTTTTGTCCGAGCGCGCGTTGATGGTGAAATTGTTGATCTCGACCCAATTCCAGAACTCGATAAAAAGAAAAAACACACCATTGAAGTGGTGGTGGATCGTTTTAAAGTTCGTGATGACCTCGGCAACCGGATTGCAGAATCTTTTGAAACGGCACTGCGCTTAGGTGGTGATATTGCTGTTTTGTCTTGGATGAACGGTGAACACCCAGATCGGGTCTTTTCGGCTAAACACTCGTGTCCTGAATGTGACCGTGCTGTCGCAGAATTAGAACCTCGTCTATTCTCATTCAACAATCCCTTTGGTGCCTGCCCAACCTGTGATGGTTTAGGGACCCGTAGCCATTTTAGTGCTGAAAAACTCATTCCAAGTCCTGATGTGTCGATTAGCCAAGGTGCTATTCGTGGTTGGGATCGTCAACGTCCGTATTATTACAGCATGATTGAAAAAGTGGCAGCGCATTTTGGTTTTTCTTTGGATACACCTTGGAATGAATTGGATGCGGATACCAAAAAGAAATTTTTATACGGTACAGGCAAAGAAAAAGTTGATTTAAGTTATATCGATGAACGTGGTCGCAAACATAATCGTGTACAACCTTTTGAAGGAATTTTGCCACATTTAGAACGTCGCTATCGTGAAACAGAGTCAAACTATGTTCGTGATGATTTAGCACAGTACCTGTCTAATGCGGCATGTGATGCCTGCGGCGGATCACGTCTGAATGAAATTTCACGCCATGTTCGAGTGAAAGACAAAACCATTGCCCAAATTACTAAAATGTCGATTGGTGATGCGGAAAGTTATTATCAAGATTTAAATCTTGATGGCGCAAAAGGCGAAATTGCCGATAAGATTTTTAAAGAAATTCGTGAGCGCCTGCACTTTCTAGTCTCTGTGGGTTTGAATTATTTAAGTCTATCTCGTTCAGCAGAAACATTGTCTGGTGGTGAAGCGCAACGTATTCGTTTGGCTTCGCAAATCGGTGCAGGTTTGATGGGTGTGATGTATGTACTCGATGAACCATCCATTGGTCTGCATCAACGTGATAATGATCGCCTATTGGAAACCTTAGTCCGCTTACGTGATTTAGGTAATACGGTTTTGGTTGTTGAGCATGATGAAGATGCGATTCGTGCAGCAGATCATATTATCGATATTGGCCCTGGTGCTGGTATTCATGGTGGTCATGTGATTGCTGAAGGGACTTATGATGAAATCCTTGCGAATAGTGAATCTCTCACGGGTCAATATTTATCAGGCAAACTGAAAATTGAAGTACCGAAAAAACGTACTGAACCACCAAAGCCTGAAGAACAAATTAAATTGATGGGTGCTGCGGGTCATAACCTACAAAATGTGGATTTAACCATTCCTTTGGGTGTGATGACCTGTGTGACTGGTGTATCTGGTTCAGGTAAATCAACGTTAATTAATCGTACTTTATTGCCTTTAGCAGCAACACAGCTGAATGGTGCAACCACTTTAACGGCTGAAAAATTTGACTCAATTGATGGTCTGCAATTCCTTGATAAAGTTGTTGATATTGACCAAAGCCCGATTGGTCGTACACCTCGTTCTAACCCTGCAACGTATACGGGTTTGTTTACCCCAATTCGTGAATTGTTTGCGCAAACACCTGAAGCCAAAGCACGTGGTTATGCTGCGGGACGTTTCTCGTTTAACGTGAAAGGTGGTCGTTGTGAAGCCTGTGAAGGTGATGGCATGATCAAAGTGGCTATGCACTTTTTACCTGATATGTATGTGCCTTGTGATAACTGTCATGGTGAACGTTATAACCGTGAAACGTTAGAAGTGGGTTATAAAGGTAAGAATATTTCCGATGTACTGAATATGACAGTTGAAGATGCAATGCATTTCTTTGATGCGATTCCTGTCATTCACCGTCGTTTAGAAACACTGAATCAAGTCGGTTTAGGCTATATTCGTTTAGGTCAGTCTGCAACGACACTGTCAGGTGGTGAAGCGCAACGTGTGAAATTAGCACGTGAATTGGCAAAACGTGATACGGGTAAAACGTTGTATATCTTGGATGAACCCACTACAGGTCTACATTTCCATGACATTGCTAAACTGTTAGATATCCTCCATGAGCTTCGTAATAAGGGCAATACTATTGTGGTGATTGAGCATAATTTGGATGTGATCAAAACTGCTGACTGGGTAATTGATTTAGGCCCTGAAGGTGGTGCAGGTGGTGGGATGATTATCGCGGAAGGAACGCCCGAGGTAGTGGCGAAAAATAAAGTTTCACATACTGCGAAGTTTTTAAAGCCAATGTTGAAGTGATTTTATAATTCAACCTCCTTTTTCAAAGGAGGTTGAAGAAGAATTTGATTCATAAAATAATTATGCTAAAACTATGATTTATTCATAATTTTAACATTTATGACTTTATTAGAAATATTAGATACATCCATTAAAATTGGCTTAGGAGCACTGGTCACAGGTGTAATAGCGTATTTTAATCAAAAAGCGAGCATCTCAGCTTCTGTTACCAAAGAAAATCTTTTATACAACCGAAATCTACTAACCAATATTTCTAAAGATGTTGAAGAAATTAATCATTTAAGGCTTTGTTGCATAAATATGTAAGCATCTGATTTAAATAGATTTAATTTTGGATCAAAAAATAATCAAAACTTTTAAAATCATATAGTTATGAAATCTTTGTGCAACAAAGCCATCATTTAATATTAAAGATATGGAGTATCTTTGAGTTCGAAGCAAAGAAATCACCAATAAATCAAACTAAAATATTAGAACGACTTGATCCTTTAAGAACATCACTTTTCAATGACTTCGATCTTTTAAGCAAGAATGAAGGTCTTTTATTACTCCACGGATACACAGAACAACAAGAAAAATTAAGATTTTATGGAGAACTTTTAGGAAAATTCAATTCCTATACTTTGTTTAAAAATGGCTCGGTAGATATACAGAAAACAGCCGAATATAGAACTAAAATTCTAGAGGCTAGAAAGAACTTGTATCAAAGCCTACACAAAGCTATTCACTAATGATTGAATTTATATGAAATCCAATCACACGACAGGCGACATGAATGTCGCCTGTTTGACTATGCTCAAGGGACTGAGCATAGTCAAACAAATGGGTTTTGTCACTTTTACCCAGTAAAAATGAGATAACGCTACACAATAGCAATTACGCCAGCAATCCAGTAGGAAGATGCTCTAAAACGATAGTCATTAATACCAATCGTTCAACTTATTATTCAAAAGCTCGAATCTGCTCAGCAAGCAAAGCCAACTCTCCATCATCCGCTCGCTGAAAATCATGTGATGAAATATAGCCTTCGTACTGCTCAAAATACTTATCAACATTAGAGTTCACAGCTTGCCAGTTTTCATGCACTTGCTTAGTACCATGCATTGGAAATAACTTAGCGTGAACATGATCCACGCCAAAACCTTCAAATACCATTGCAGTCCGCCCAACGTCTTCAAAGAATCCATCTAACTTTTTCGCAATTTTCTTGGTGTAAAGTATCAATCCGGTGAGAACATCATCATCCAAATCAAAAGCATAACTTGTGTAATGTTTTTTGGGGATTACAACAGCTGCACCTAACGTATTCGGAAAAATTGTTAAAAACGCCATGTAGTCGTTATTGCTATCAATAATATGGCAAGGTATTTCATTTCGTGTCATCTGACAAAAAATACAGTCTGTTCTCATTTGCCCCTCATCTATTCTTTTGTATTGTTATTTAATTTACTTATTTATTTTGATCTAATTCTTTCAAATATAATATGACTCATTCACTTCATCGACTGAATAAGCCACAACCTTATTTTTCCCCTGCTCTTTGGCTTGAAACAAAACACGATCGGCTTTTTCTAACAGTGCCATCCAACTGGTCGCACCAATTGCGACCCCAATACTAATACTAACTTTTAAATCAGGGCAACGTACATTATCAAGTGGCTTCGCTTCATAAATCTCAGAACGAATCTTTTCCGCAATTTTTAAAGCGCGCTCCATTCCAACATTTTCAATCAGCACAATAAATTCGTCACCACCGTAACGTACCAACAAGTCAGATGTCCGAATATTTTCTTTTAATTTTTCAGCCACAAACTGAATCACCTGATCCCCCATCAGGTGCCCATACACATCGTTGACCTGCTTAAAGTGATCGATGTCGATCACCATTAAACAAGTCTCCGAAAACTGAGTCGGCTGATTTTCCAAAAGTTTAATGTATTCATTCAACGCATAACGGTTTGCAACCCCGGTTAATGAATCCAAATGTGCAATGTTCTTGAGTCGAAACTCCAACGCATCTCGCTGCTGAAGCGTCTGTTTTAACTGCTGAATCGCTGTAAATAAAGAATACACATTGGCGGGTTGATCTTTAGTATCCATCGGGTTGGACCGAATACTGGAATGGGATAAATCAAACAAAATTTCACGCGCTTGAATAAGCGGACCAAACACTCTTTTGCGTGCATAGATCATGGTAAACAGCGCCGCAAAAATTGAAATCAGTGAAATACTCACCGTCATCAGCAAAACATTTTGCGCTTTACGCTTTTCGATTGTGGCTTTTTCAACGCTATATTTGAGTAAATACTTTTGCAATTCCACCACGGTTGAAAACTTATCAACGATTGCTTCGGTTAACTGTGTGCCGGTTAAGTAATATGGCCGATGGTAAATACTTTCATTCATCAAGCGTTCAACGATCAGTAACCCTTTGGCTAAAAATTCGTTATAAACCGCTTGATGCAACTCTCTGAATTCTTGAGTTTTATCACGCTCGGGCTGTAAGGTGTCAATGAGCTCCCACAAGTACATGACTTGCTTACGGGTTTGCAAAGAACGCGCTAAATTGGTTTCAGGAATCGGTTGCTCGAAGGTCACATGCGCCATCACGTTGGATGCAGCATGACCAGCCTGATCACGTAAGTCAGCCAATAATAAAATTTGGGTATAAAAGTTTGAAATCGCGGTGTCTTTGCCTCCCGAAACTGCAATCACATCTTTTAGGACATCGTGACTATGCTCCCAAGCATTAAACATTTCTAAAATGGCCTGATCCATTTTTTCTGCATTGCGCTGCTCACGTGGCAGAGCTGCATAGGCATCCACCTGCTGTCTGCCTTGTTTTAAGGCCTCATCTAAACGGTCAAATAAACTTAAATCTAAATTAGGAAGGTTGGAATGCTTTAAAACATCTAAAGTCTTTTGCATCTGCTCATCCACCGTGAGCCGATATAGTTTTAACTCAAGCACGTGTTTGGCAAAGTCTTGCTGATTACTCGACATGAGTTTGTTGGCTGGCGCACGCTCTCGTGAAATTTTATTGGCCAAGTCTGCAACAGCTTGCAGTGCTTGTATTTCAATTAAAGCTTGATTGGCTTTAATGTAATCATTATAACTTTTAACCATCAATGGAATAGAAAGACTGCACAATGACAAAATGATAATGCTCATTGCAATATACAGCTTTTGACTCAAATACTCAGAGCGTATTTCTCGCATACTTCAACCATGCCCCCATTCCTAAATAAAAGAAAACTAAATTAACTGTTTATTATACGAACAGTATATCGTGTATTTAAGTGATTAATTCTTTGTTTTGCATCGTTTTAAGATTTCATCATCCCCAAATAATCATGGCTAAACTTTCACGCACCTATGAAAGCTGAGTCAATCCATCCTTAATAATATTCATGTTTAGTGTAAATTTCATTCAATATTTTTAATTCCCATTTTTTAAAGTGCCCATATTTACACATGCGACATTTAAGTGCATAATGCACAATATTGGGGCAAATTAGAGTATATCCTCAGCAAATATTCTAATTTTTCCACAAATTTTGGCGGAAAAAACCAACCTCTTTTAGAAGTTGGTTTTTTTTGCTTAAATAAAAGTTTTTAATGAAAAATATAGCCTCAAATTCACACCATTATTGTGCATTAAATTCCAATAGATTTTTATTAGAAAAAAATAAGATCTCGAAAATTTAAATAAAAAAAAAGCCCAACCTTGGGGAAAGTTGGGCAGATAAACAAAAACTGTTTGAGGAGAATTAGCTTCACAGAAAACAACAATATTGTTAAGTGATTCGCTAAAATCATTATGAAATAAATCCGTTCACTTGTAAAGCCAACTAAAGCATTATGGATTAACACAACGCTATAATTAGCGTGAAAATTATCACAAATACTCAGAGGATATGTACATTATGCAAGCAAAAAACGAGCTTTTTGTGCTAATTTTAGGCGTTTTTTAGATTTAGGACACAAAAACGCCTATATTTGAGGTGCCTTATTTAACTTTTTTACCGTTTATATTTATATATTCAATCTAATTTATCAATTAAAAATCAAGTTCAGTACAATTCATTTTCCTGCATTCTCTGTTTTCTAAATAGGTATACCCTATTGTTCTGCAGTAAGTTTTTTTTGGTTGACATGGATACACTCAATTGAGCACTTTTTAACCTCTAACACAACTAGAGTAATTACTCAATAATATAATACCATTAGAGCTCATTGACTTAATAAATTGTTACAATAGAATAGCATTAGTTTAATCCAATGTTAACAATCTGGTAAATATCATGAAAAAACTCGGTTTAGCCACTGCTTTATTATTAGCCATGACCGGTGCTCAAGCATACCAATTCGAAGTACAAGGTCAGTCAGAGTATGTAGATACAACTGAAAATGACAAAAACTTTACTGGTGCTGTACAAGGTACTTACTATTTTAAAAATGTTGATTCATCTAAAGGTCCTTTAGCTGAAGCTGCTTTCTTAAACCAAGCATCAAATGTATCTTTAGCTTACCAATATGGTCAGTATGATGCTCCTGTAGAGGAAGGTCGTTCTGACATCGAATCTCATGTTTACGGTGCTAAAGCTGAAGCTTATGTACCAACTAAATTCGTTCCTGCTTATGCAAGCGCGTCTTACAGCCACACTCACACTGATGGCAAAAATTCAGTAACTCGTGATGATAATGGCGACCGTTATGCATTAGAACTTGGTGCTGTAGTAGCTCCTAACTTCTTGGTTGCTGTAGGTTATACTAGTGTTGCTGACGAAACTGCTCTTGATGCGTTCGGTATCATGAACAATGGTGTAGTTAAAACTTTTGGCGAAGCAGCAACTATTGCTGACGACCAAGATGCGATTACTGCACGTACTAAATACGTAGGTAACATCGACGGTACAAACATGGCGCTTGGCTTAGAAGCTGGTCTTGTTTATGGTGAACACACTGCTTACCAATTAAAAACTGACCTTTACTTAACACCTGCGTTAAGTGTTGGTGCTTCTTATGCAGAGTCTAGCTTTGATGACTTACCAAACAAAGCTTGGGGTGCGAACGTAAACTACTTCATCACTCCAGCGATTGCTGTAGGTGCTAGCTATGTAAATGCTAATGCTGAAAATGCAAATCTTGATACACAATCTGTTGGCGTAAACGCTAAATTCCGCTTCTAATTCTATTTAGAAACTGAATAGAAAAAAAGGACGCTTAAAGCGTCCTTTTTTTAGTTTGTGGCTCTGACTAAATTTAAGAAATGTAAATGACGCTCATATTGGTCAATAATATCTTGCAAGAGATCATCTAAAGTCCAATCCATCACATCATAATTCTGCCCACCTTCTCTTAAGAAGACTTCAGCTTGATAAAACTGCTGTTCTTCCAATCTATCCGCCATAAAACTGGGTGGCTGGGTTTCACGGGCAACCACCTGATAGATGAAGTTAATTTCATTATGGTGATCCACGCGTAACTGCAAGCCATGCTCAATCGGTTGAATGGTCACGTCTAGCTGACGGCGCTGAAATTCCTTTTGTACCGCTGAAAATGCATGTTGTACTTGCTGACCAATGAATTCTTCAACCTCAGACTGGGTATGCGGATAATGCATAATCAGACCTAGACGTTGTTGCCAACTGCGTGGATTTTGAATCGCACGTGGCGTGATTCGCGCATCTTGTAGTGCACGCATTTTGGTGACATCCAAACGCAGTGCTTTCAGTAAGCCCCAACAGACCAGTAACATAATCAAAGTAAAGGGCAAGGCACTCATAATTGTGGCCGATTGTAAGGCTGAAAGTCCGCCTGCCATCAGTAAGATAATCGACAGTAACGCAATCAAAATGGTCCAAAACAATCGTTGCCATAAGGGTGAATTTTCTGTTTCTGCGGTTAAGTAATCAATCACCAATGAGCCTGAGTCGGCTGAAGTCACAAAGAATAGCACCACCAGAACGGTCGCAATCAGGCTCGATATTTGAGAGAAAGGTAAATGGGTCAAAAATTCAAACAGTGCGACGGATGAATCTTGTTGTACCGCTGAGATTAAAGAAGTGTGCCCATCTTGAATAATACTCAACAGCGCTGCATTCCCCATGAAGCCCATCCAAATCAGGGTAAAACCTGTTGGAATGAACAACACCCCGACAATGAACTCGCGAATGGTTCGACCTTTAGACACTCGGGCAATAAACATTCCAACAAAAGGAGACCACGAAATCCACCACGCCCAATACATAATGGTCCAACCCCCAATCCAACCATTAGGTTGATAGGCATAGAGGTTGAAGGTCATCGTGAACAGATTAGATACATATTGCCCTGCGTTTTGAATGCTGGTTTGTAAGATATAAATAGAAGAACTGGCAAAAAATACAAATAACAGTAAAACCAGTGCTAGCACCAAGTTCAATTCAGACAGCCGTTTAATGCCTTTGTCCAAACCAAACCCGACTGAGAGCGAAGCTAAAAAAGTGACAAAAATGATTAGCCCGACCTGAATACCAATACTTTGCTGAATGCCAAAAAGATAATTCAGTCCCGAATTAATTTGGGTCACCCCAAAACCAAGTGTGGTAGCAACCCCGAAAATAGTGCCTAAGGTTGCAAAGGTATCAACCGCATCTCCCGTTGCACCATAGATTTTTTTGCCCACCAAAGGATATAAAGCAGAGCGAACCTTTAAAGGCAAATTATGTCGGAAAGAGAAATAGGCCAGTGACAATCCCACAAGTGCATAAATGGCCCATGCATGTAATCCCCAGTGGAAAAAGGTGATCCGCATCGCTTGTTGTGCGGCATCTAAGGTTTGCCCTTCCCCTGTTGGCGGGTTGACATAATGCATCACGGGTTCAGCGACACCGAAGAACATCAAACCAATCCCCATCCCTGCGGTAAACAGCATGGCGAACCAAGAACCACTGCTATATTCAGGCAGACTATGATCAGGACCGAGTTTGATTTTCCCCATATCGGAGAGCGCAATAAAGATCAGCAAGATCAGAAATAACGCGACAGATAAAACATAAAACCAGCTAAATGAATCAATAATCCATTGATTTAAATGTTTGGTTAAAGCCTCAAAACCACTTGGGTCAAAAAGAATCAAGGCCAGAAAAAGCACTAGAATCAGGACAGTGCTGAGAAATACATTCCGTTTGATGTTTGCAAACAGCGATGGCTTTATGGAAGGCATAATTCCCCCAGAAAATTATTTTTAGTACAAAGATATAACCAAAATGGTTAATTAGACGAGTCTAATAAAGAGTGAAGAATGAATAGCTTAAAATTTAACGATTCTGTTCCATCATAATTTATGTTGGAAAATAAGGCAGTGCGAATCCTGTAACAGTTTAATTTTCTTTATGATCATTGGGTCGATGCTGAATATACTGCAAGGCAATCAAGCGTGAGACGACTAAAGCCAAATACATCACTCCACAAAACATCTGTAACATCGCAATCATACGAGCCAGCGGTGTCAGTGGCATTAAATCGGACAAACCTGTCGCCGACTGCAAACTAAAGCTTAAAAATAATAAATCGAGCCATGACTGTGCGCCCGCCACATTAGGATTTAAAAAGCTATTGGGTTCTAAAATCTGGCAAATGCTATATAAAAAGGCAAAACCCCATGCAATAAGCGTAAACACTGCCCCGGCAGCAAATAGCTCATCCTTAGTCAAATAACGGTCTGCAAACATATAGCGCAGCAAGCCATAGGCCGCAATAAAATAGGCCATCGCCTCAAAGGCATGACTAATCACCAACAGCATTGGATCTCGCGCACCCAGCAAAATCAGTAAGGAAAAGAACAATGCCCCACCAACAAAACTCAAGCCGAGAATGGTGAACACGGGGGTTTGGCGAATGACCTTGGCAATGAGCAACAGGACCAAAACACCTAAGCCCCAAACCAATACACGTAAGGACAGGCTATGGCCGCTCAACAGCGCCAAAATCAGCATAATAAATTGCAACAGCAGTAACCATGCTGAAGGCAGTAGACGGAAGCCTTTCCAAAATTCGACAAATACTTGCATATGCAGCCTGTTGTTTTTAAAGCCAAGTTTGATTGGTTCTTGTTCTAGCTTTTTTAACTTAGCATAAATGGCCACTGAAACCGATGCTTTTTATTCGTGTCAGTCGATTCATTTTGCCCAAAAATTTGAGTACTGCTTGAGTACTGAATATCACAATCTAGGTCTTTCAGCATTCAAAGCCAACACAGTTAAGAGCGTCAACACCATAAAAAAAGCCCCAATGAATGGGGCTTTTTTTTATTTCAGGTTCAGATTAGTGATCTGAAGCGCCTGAAATACCAATACCTGTTTGCGAACGTACATACTGCGCATCAAATGCTTTACGTTCTGCTTGTGCACGTGCTGAGTTATCAGTCACAGAGAACAACCAGCAGCAGAAGAACGCCAATGGCATTGCAAAGATTGCTGGACCATTGAATGGGTTCACTGGGGTTTCAGAAATACCCAATGTATCGACCCAAACTGCTTTAGATAAGATAATCAGTACCACCGCAGTCGTTAGGCCAATCACACCACCAATCACCGCACCACGTGTGGTTAAACCTTTCCAGAACATTGACAGTACAAGCACTGGGAAGTTGGCACATGCTGCTACAGAGAATGCTAAACCGACCATGAAGGCAACGTTTTGTTTCTCGAACAGAATCCCTAAAATCATCGCAAAAATAGCAAGACCTAAAGTCGCGATTTTAGACATACGAAGTTCAGATTCAGGAGTCGTTTGACCTTTCTTGAACACGTTTGCGTACAAGTCATGCGAGATTGCTGAAGCACCTGACAAGGTCAGACCTGCAACAACAGCAAGAATCGTTGCGAATGCCACTGCTGAAATGAAGCCCATGAACAAGTCACCGCCCAATGCATCAGACAAGTGAACCGCTGCCATGTTGTTACCACC
>JADHEF010001237.1_pt1 | contig 17098 bp, 16 predicted proteins | sample 8952391 | NCBI WGS metagenome assembly JADHEF01 (sample SAMN16124439, study PRJNA663245) | bioreactor sludge metagenome | isolation source: sludge (nitrite) | place: India:Bengaluru | collected 2019-02-28
ACCTAGTCTCAATCCCTCTCCTCGCAGGATACATTAATAAGTCATCAGGTATGACATTTGGCTTCTGCACTTTCGCTTTTCTTGCCCCTCTTCCTGGGATTGTGTTTAATGCGTCAGAAAAGGATGTTTTGTTTCCATTTTTTCTTCTTGCATCATATGCCATTGGGCACTGCCATGTTATTATACTTGCCGGGGCATTTACAGGCATTTTAAGGGAATTTTTGAAGTGGAATGAAGATCAAGCCGCCGCAATTATCACAAAAAGAATATGCGGACTGCTGGTTATATTTTCAGGCACCTATCTGATTTTAGCCTGATTTGTTTTTAATTCAAGGAGGTGAAACCGGTCTCATGGAAAATAAACTAAGCTGTTTTGAGAAATACCTTACAATATGGGTTGTTCTTTGCATTGGCACCGGAATACTGCTTGGAAAGCTTTTACTTGGCGTGACGGCAGTCCTGGACTCAATGTCTGTATACCAGGTTTCTATACCTATCGCAATCTGCCTTTTTTTCATGATGTATCCCATAATGGTGAAAATTGATTTCAGAGAAGTGGTCAAGGCTGGGAAAAACCCCAAACAGGTTTTAATGACCCTCTTTATTAACTGGGCCATAAAGCCTTTCACCATATATTTCATACCCATTTTTTTTCTCGGCTATCTTTTCAGGGAAATGCTGCCAGGTACAGAGGTGCTAAAATCAGGTGAAACAGTTGAACTATTTTTCATACAGACAGTAATCATATTCACACTTGGTTACTTTGTCTTTTCGAAAATATTAAAACTCTCCTATGAAGATGCTGCTCCTGCTTCTCTTGTCGGTGCAAGCAACCATTTTGAGGTTGCAATTGCCACAGCAACCATGCATTTCGCTCTTTCCTTAGGCGCATCCCCTTGCAACAGTTGTCGGTGTTCTTATAGAAGTCCCTGTAATGCTCATGCTTGTCATGATATGCAGAAAAACAATACCTTTTTTTTCTGCTCACAATAAACTTTTTTAAAGGAGAACAAAAATGAAGATACAAATTCTTGGAACAGGCTGCCCCAAATGCAAAACTCTTGAGGCAAATGCAAGAGAGGCTGTCTCTGAGCTCAATCTTGATGCTGAAATTGTGAAGATTACAGACATTAATGAAATAATGGATTTTGGAGTAATGATGACGCCTGCCCTTGCAATTGACATGGATGTTAAATCTGTCGGCAAACTGCTCTCAAAGAGCCAGATAATCGATATCCTGAAAAAGGATGGTAAATAATATGGCTGAATGCTGCTGTGGGAACAAAGGTGTAAAGCTTATCTATGCGTGTTCCGGTGCCGCAAACACAGGCTACCTTGCCGACCAGAGTGCCCGAAAGCTTATGCAGGAAGGTAACGGCAAGATGACCTGCCTTGCCGCGCTGGGAGCAGATCTTTCAGGATTTATTGAATCCGCAAAATCTGCCGGGAAAAACATTGTAATTGACGGCTGCAGTGTATCCTGCGGGAAAAAGATATTTGAAAAGCTAGGCCTGAAATATGATCACTTGATTATTACAGACTTCGGTGTTGAAAAAGGCAAAACAGAGATTACTGATACAGTTATCAACAGAGTTACTGATTCTATCAAGGAGACGCTATAACCAATAGCTGAAGATATGGCTAAAAAAGAATATTCTCCAAATATTTCACTTTTGTTTTTATTTCTGGTATTTATAACCGCTTATTACATCCCTCTGTCAAATAATGCGGTACAGAACGGAATAAGTGAAGCATTCCACATGTTCCAGGAATACGCCCGGCAGCATGTGCTTCTGTGTCTTGTCCCGGCTTTTTTCATTGCGGGAGCAATAATGGTTTTCCTGAACCAGCAGGCTGTAATCAAATATCTTGGGCCTGACGCCAAAAAGCTGACCGCATACGCCGTTGCTTCGGTTTCAGGCGCAATACTGGCTGTCTGCTCCTGTACTGTCCTCCCTCTTTTCAAAGGCATATATAAAAAAGGGGCAGGTATAGGCCCTGCAATATCGTTTCTCTATTCAGGCCCTGCCATAAACATTCTCGCGATAATACTTACAGCAAAAGTGCTTGGGCCGCAGATCGGCATTGCCCGTGCAGCAGGGGCTGTTTCATTTGCTTTAATAATTGGTTTTTTAATGCACCTTATTTTTAAAAAAGAAGATGAAAACCGCCTTGCAGATAAAAGAATGTTTCAATCAATTGATAATGATGGAACAGGAAGGTCACTCTCCATGAATGTACTTTACCTTTTTTCCATGGTAGGTATTCTTGTATTTCTCAACTGGGCCCCTTCGGGCGGAACCTTGCCCGTATGGGATTTTATATTTAAAAACAAGTACATTATATCAGGACTCTTCTTCACAGCCTTGATGGTAATGCTTATCAAATGGTTTTCAAAAGATGAAATCAGGGAATGGACAGTCTCTGCAAGGGATTTTGCAATACAGATACTGCCTTTGCTTTTTTCAGGGGTACTTGTTGCGGGATTTCTTCTCGGCAGACCTGGGCACAGCGCATTAATTCCAACCGACTGGGTTGCGGGACTTGTCGGGGGTAATTCGCTGAAGGCAAATTTCATAGCCTCTTTTTCAGGTGCGTTTATGTACTTTGCAACACTTACCGAGGTTCCTGTCATGCAGGGATTAATAGGAGCAGGAATGGGCAAAGGGCCAGCGCTCGCACTACTCCTGGCAGGTCCTTCACTTTCACTTCCCTCCATGCTTGTGATAGGCGGAGAACTTGGATTCAAAAAAACTGCTGTCTATGTTAGCCTGGTCATAATAATGTCAACACTGGCCGGGATGGGATTCGGGATGATTTTCTGAATAGTTTAAGTCTTTATTGAATTTGCGCTGATCTGGATATATTAAAAAAAAGAGATCAGCGCATTTAATGTCGGAATAGTTACAATCATGAATAGTGTTGAAATAAACCAGCAGGTATTTGCAAGATCAAGATCCAGGTCGTAAAGTGCTGGAGGAATCAGCGAGGTAACTGCAACAGGCATGGAAGAAAGGATCAGTACAACCTTCAGGGGAAGAGCACTGTCAATATCTCCAAGCCCGGTCTGAAAAGCAAAAGCAGATGTAATAACAGGGACAATAAAATGTTTTACCGGAAGTATTGTGACCGCTTTCAGTATATAATCCTTCATTTTGCCGAATCTCATCGCCATACCGATTGTAACCATCATCAGGAAAGAAGAAAAAGGTATTATAATTGCATTGAAAGCTTTAAATATCTCCGGTCTTGCTGCACCTGAAAGGTTTAAAATAAAACCGGTTGTAATACTTAAAAGAACTGTAAATACAAGCGGATCAACAGTAATGGCTCTTTTCCCTACTCGTTTTTTTTTCTCTTCAGCACTGCCAAACCTTTTGGCTATAGGGAAACCTATCGCAAAATACATCAGTTCTTCAAATAATTTGTAAAAAGGCACATACGCGAATCCGTTTTCGCCAAGAAAGGAATAACAAACCAATGCTCCGACATTTCCGATATTAGTAAATGATCCACAGCAGAAAAACGCCCCGGTCTCTTTCCTGTTCATTTTCAGGAACCTGGCCATAATAAGTGCAATAACTGCTCCGGAGGAAAGCGCTATTATACCAGCCAGAGGAATAAACATGAGGTGAAAATTCTTCAGGTTAAGGATCCATATCGACCCGATAAACGCTATGGGATTTAAAAAAATAATGACTGATTTCTGCAGAATCTTTCTGACTCTGCTGTTGTTTAGTGATCCGTATGACAAAAATCTTAAATGCTGGAAAATATATCCTGTAATGAGGCCCGAGAAAACAATAGCAAGCGAAAAGAGTATTTTAGCCAAAAGAGACTCATCCTTTATATATGCTGATTAGCAATTATTAACATAGATTTCCGGGTTAATGCAATCCATGGGTATTTCTCCCTTTATCATCGCAGATAAATTCATTGCAGCCTTGATAGCCATCCCTTTTCTGGCAGAAATTGTTGCTGATGCGGTATGGGGGGTCATTACTATATTCTTAAGCTCCGCAAGCCCTGTTTTGGCATAAGGCTCATTTTCATATACATCAATGCCGGCGCCTGCAATAATACCTGTTTTCAATGCGGTCAAAAGGTTCTCTTCATTGATAACTGGGCCACGGGATGTATTAATCAAATATGCTGTCTGTTTCATTTTTTTGAATGTTTCAAGAGTAAACATGTGTCTGGTAGACGGATTTAAGGGAGTATGGATGCTTATGTAATCTGATTTTTCAAGAAGGTATTCAAAAGTCACTTTTTTTCCACCAGCTGTATTTTCAATTGCAGGTCTTATTTCTGAGTCAGAATATAATATTTTCATCCCGAATCCCCGTGATTTCTGTGCCATTGCAGTTCCTATTCTTCCGGCACCAATTATCCCCAGTGTTTTTCCTGTTATATCACCGCCAATAAATTGCAATGGTCCCCACCCTTCCCATTTTCCGGATCTCATCAGAGAATCAGACTCAACTACCCTGCGGGAAACTGCAAATAGCAATGCCCAAGCCATTTCAGCAGTAGCATCAGTAAGCACATCAGGAGTATTTGATACAGGTTTTTTATATTCAGTTGCTTTCCTTACATCAATATTGTCAACTCCCACAGCATAATTAGCAAACCCTTTTATCTCCGGTGCTGTTATAAAAACCTCTTCATCAACAATATCTGTCAATAGCGTTATTACACCTTCCATTCCTTTTATATTATCAAGGAATTCCTTGCGTGTTAAAGGGCGGTCTTCTTCATTCACAAAAACATCAAAATCCTTCTTCAAAATATCAATTCCCTCCTGGGGTATCATTCTTGTTATATAAACTGGTCTTTTTTTCATATCTACCTCCTTAAAATCATTATAACACATTTTTTTTGGCATTATTTTTATGAATCATAGCCTTTTTTTATTGTTTTTTATTTATCACTTACAATTTAGACAATTTTGCCCAGGCTCTTGATTATTAAAATATTTGTGCTATTATTAATATACATTTAAAAATATTTGCTATTCTAAAATCGATATAATGATTGTTTGTTCATTATATTAAAGTCAATTAACAAAAGTTCCTGGAAAATTAATTCGAGGAGTTTTTATGAAGTACGAGATATCTGTCTCGGGATTACCTGACTTTATACTGGTAACTATTAATGAAAATATTGACCCATACCAGATTGAAACAATTTTAAACAATGTTCTAAAAAGTGGAAAATGGGAAAAAGGTATCGGCATTATTTTCGATTACAGCACTGTCAGCCTTAATTGTTTTTCAGTTTCCAATATTGATTTTTACTGCGGTATAGCAGCAAAATACAAAGAAAAACTGAAAGATTCCTTTTGTGCAATAATTGTAAATGATTCCACTGATTTTACAGTCGTCAATATTTTTGAGACATTGGCTGATATAAAATCCAATCATCGTGTGAGAATTTTTTACGATACTGAGGATGCAAAAAACTGGCTAAAGAATAAAAAACCAGTTTCTGTATAAATCCTCTTCTTGAAGATAATATTTACTGATCTCAGTACTTTAATAAAATAAAGGAATTACCTAATATCAGTAATTCCTTTATTTATTTCATTTAAATAATCTACAACACCTTTAAACCGGTATCTCTTAAACAGTAATCAGGTAGTTTAAAGTCTTGCCCGGGACAAGAGCTATGCTCCTTCACAACAATGAGCAATACGGGGTACCATAAATCTTATCATGTTCTCCTCCTGTATTATGTTATATTCATAATATAGTAATTTATTATCCATTGTTCAATATGTTTTTTTATATATTTTGTATTATATATATTACACAACCGCATGCTGGCATAAATCATTATAAACCTCTGAAGGAAAACACGGACAAGTCACATAATTATTTTTATTTTTTTCAGATAAAAGGTTAACTTTTTGTTAACATTTGGCATAAAAATAGGGGATACACTATATAGCATATCCCCCTTATTTCTTTGTATTATAAGCAGTTATTCTTGGGCGACGGCGGAATCGAACCGCCGACCCCTTGCGTGTCGAGCAAGTACTCTAACCAGCTGAGCTAGCCGCCCGTTTTATGCGCCTTTAAGGACAGAAGTTATTCTTTCAAGAACCTTGATCCTATCCAGCGGTTTTACTATATAATTTTTTGCTCCTGAAAGTAAAGACTGCTTTACCAGTTCCTGTTTTCCCAATGCGCTGATCATAATTATCATTGCCTCTGGATCGAACTCTATTATTTTCTGAAGACAGGTAACCCCATCCATATTGGGCATTGTAATATCCATAGTCACAAGATCAACATTGGGATGAAGCTCCTTATATTTCTCAAGACCTTCCAGACCATCTTTAGCTGTGCCAACAATATCAAAACCCTCTGAACTCAGTATCTGTGAAATCTGCTTTGCCACAAACATTGAGTCATCAACAATAAGGACTCTATAAGAGGAACCATCAGGCTTAAGTCCATCCGGTCTCTTTGTATTGATATTTGGATAATCCATTTTTGCTCTCATAATACAAACTCCTCTATGCTTTTTCTTTTATCGCAACATTTATTTCAATCTTTCCCTGGGGAAGTTGAATTGGTACAATAAGGGCTTCCACGCCACTATCGGAAATAACCATATCCCTGCCCGTAACAATAGAGGGAGGAGTAAGGTCAAATCTAAACCCAAGTTCATGCAATTTTGTTACAGCCTGGCCAGTAATCATATTGGCAAGTTCTGTTATTGTTGCTTTTGCAAGCTCATCGAGTTCCTTTAGTTCCTCCATGTTCATTTCAGAAGCTATTTTCAGCGCAGTATCATGCGCCATATCGAGCAGAACTCTTCCTTCCACATCTCCGGCCAGTCCAATTATGGTCGCAACTCCCAAAACGGGCTGTGATGTAGATTTTAAATAAAGTTCACCTCTTTTTATATCAGCATTTAAAACTTCCTTTAGAACATTAAAAGCTGCTTCTACAAAAGGGTTTATATACTCTACTCTCATAATTTCTCCTTATTATTTTATGCCTGCACTTTTCCGGTAATAAAACACACCCTGTTCTTCAAACTCGTCAAGTCCGTCAAATTTAACCCTTTCATGATCGCCAATAATCAGGGTACCGTTATTTTTGAGCTTGTCAAAAAACTCACTGATAATTCGGAATTGTTCATTATAATCAAAAAAAGATAAAACATCTCTGCAGACAATCAAATCAACATCCGGATAGGGATTGTGATTTTTTACATCATGATATTCAAAATAAATAATATCCCTGAGTGATTGCGCTATTACCCCTCCTTTTATTCCTTCAGATATGAACTCTTTCAAATATTGCGGTACAGTTTCAATATTGACAGTTAAATTCGGCGCATTGGAAATACTAAGCAGATCCTTGTCATTCGCCCAGACCTTAATTGCTGCCTCAGGATTTAATTTTTTTGCAACAGAAGTTATTGAATAAGTCTCATGTCCGTTGCCGCATCCTATGTCCCATATAAAATAATTTCCTCGCAGCCCGGAAGGTAATATTTTTTTCAATACATCTGCAGATATCTGATCAAAAAACTGACCTGTGTTTTTTGAATAAAAATTGCTTATAAACTGCTGCGCATCTTCTTCACCAGAGAGCTGTATGTTTTCCCCGTTCTCACGCCTTAATTTTGACCATTCACTGAAACGAGTCTGAAACCATGATTGATTTATATCTGTTATATGGAAATTTATAAAAGTTTTAAGTGTGTCTTTTATAAAGTCCTTGTTGATGTCAGTTTCTTTTTCTATGTTCTTGTAAACAGGTTTTTCTTCCGGTATCTGAAGCTGGGGGATCTCTTCTTCCTGTTCAGCATCATCACCAAGAATTCTGTCAACATCAAGAATTATATAAATCCTCGAATCCTTATCTACAATACCCCTGATGTATTTTATATTAATATTACTGAATATCGGATGAGGTGGCTGTATGGTTGTGGACTGAACACCCACAACCTTATTAATTGAATCAACTATGACACCTATTCTTTTATCATCGATTGTAAGCACTATAATATCTTCAAGGTCATCTTTTTTCTCCTCGCGATTGACCCTGAACATAATCCGCAAATCAATAATAGAAATAATATCACCTCTCAGGTTAAAAACACCCCTTACATACGGCTCTGAATTGGGCACGTACGTAAATTTATTAACCTTAAGTATTTCCTTTACTTTCATTATATCAATGCCGTAATCTTTTCCGCCAAGCGAGAAAGAAACCATTTTATAATCAATCTGGTCAATACTTTCAGCTTTTGTATATTGCTCTTTTAATTCCCATAAATCAGTACTCATCTGTTTTCCTCTAATACTTACTGCATCAATAATCTATATTCCGCTTTTCACGGACAGAACGCTCTTTTTTCAGGCACAATTCCAGTATCTGGTTAATATCAAGTATCAGCGACACCTGTCCATCACCCAGTATGGTCGCCCCTGCTATACCGGGAACATTTGTGTATTTATCCTTCAGTGGTTTAATAACAACATCTTCCTCACCAATAAGCTGGTCAACCATGAGCCCTATTTTCTTGTCACTGCTTCCTACCACAACAATATAATGAGTTGTATTGTTTTCATCAGTGGGTACTCCGAAAAGCCTGTTCAGCCTCACAAGAGAGACAACATCTTCCCTTATATCAAAAACCTCATAGTTATCCAGATATTTTATATCAGAAGAAAAAATCCTCTGACTCTCAAGAACAGACGTTATTGGGATTGCGTACAGCTCTTTTCCCACTCTTACAAGAAGCCCCTGGATAATTGCGAGCGTTAAAGGCAATCTAATTGAAATTGTTGTACCAACGCCTTTCTGTGACCATACATTAACAGATCCGTTGAGTTTTTCGATCTGCCTTTTTACAACATCTAGGCCAACACCCCTGCCTGAAATATCAGTAACCTCAGTTGCTGTAGAAAAACCTGCGTCAAAAATAATGTTGAAAGCCTCAATTTCCGTTAGTGTTTTACCGGGATGAATTACACCCTTTTTTATTGCCTTTTCCCTTATAAGGTCGACATCAATTCCTTTGCCATCATCCGATATTTCAATGAGGATCATGTTACCTTCATTTTTCGCCTTCAGTACTATCGTCCCTTCCTCATTCTTTTTATTTTCCTTTCTGACCTCCGGCATCTCTATTCCATGATCCATTGAATTCCTTACACAATGAATTAAAGGGTCAAGCAGCTGTTCTATAACAGATTTATCAAGCTCTGTGTCTTCTCCCTCAATAACAAGCTGGATTTTCTTGTTAAGTTTTTTTGATACATCTCGCACTAGCCGTGGAAACCGTGAAAATATCTGCGCAATTGGAACCATTCGGATCTGCAGAACCCCTTCATGAAGCTCATTTGTTATTCTTCCAAAGTTTTGGGAAGTATTTACAAGTTTTGTTATTGTATTTTTCAGTGTTGTTTCAATATTATAAATATCTGTCTTAATTTTCTCATATTCAGCAGACAATTCTTTTTTAAGCGCTTTGTTGTTTATTCCATCTTTCAGGTATTTTTCCAGCCCGTCATACATCCCGTAAACAGCCTCATTTACCTTGTAATTCCTGTTGTGCAGGTCATCAAGGACACCCAAAAATTGAGAACTTATCTGGTTAAATGTTGCTTTATTTATAACAGTTTCACTTACGAGATTGAGAAGATTATCAATCCTCTTTGAATCAACTTTAAGAACAGTAGATTCACTTGACGTAGGTTTTTTTGTTTTCTGCTGCTTTAGTTTATCGTCCTTATCCTCATCAGAAGGCTGTTCAGAATCAGGGATAACCTTTTCTATATCGCTTTTCTTTTCCTGTTCATTCTGAGTATCAACATTTACAGCTTTACTTTCCTTCTTTTGCATATCTGCTTCATCATCAAACTGTTTAATTGTGTCTTTTTTATTGATCTCAGTGATATTGATATCAGTTGTAACATCAGATATTTTTGTCTTTTTGGTAATTTCTTCTGGTGAACGGTTTGTTGCTATATAATAGTCAACAGACGGAAAGTAATTGTCCTCATACAGCATATCAAAATCAGGTTTTGTCATTAAAACCTTTGAGAGCTCTTTCAGTTTTGCAAAAGCCTGTATTCCTCCGATTGTATTCATCGGATTATCTTCATTAAAAAAGACCTCAACATTGTATAATTTTTCATCTTTTTCAACAGCGTCAAAAAGCTCCAGTATTTCATATTCTGTCAGCTTTTTTATCTCAGCTTTCTTTACATCCTTCTTTTTGACATTGACTGATGAGGTATTTTTCTGAGGAGCCGCACTTGCGCCGCTTTTCGGCTTTTCCGCTCCTCCCGACATCATTGATTTAAGTGTTTCCTTTATTTCGGAGTAGTTACTGCTATATACTTCTCCTGAAATACGGGATTCAATCATTGCCTTTACGACATCGATGGATTCAAGCATTATGTCAATTACTTCACTGTCCACAGTTATCTTATCAGACCTGATTTCATCCAGAAGATCTTCCATCAGATGTGTAAATTCAGATATTTCAAACATCTCTACAGCGCCTGAATTCCCTTTCAGTGTGTGAGCTGCCCTGAAAATTTCATCGATTGAATCCTTGTTTACAGGGTCATTTTCAAGAACCAGAATATTTCTTTCCAGAATTTCAATCTGAGCCTGCGCTTCAAGAAAAAAATCTTTTAACAATTCTTCATTTGCCGGATCTAAATAATCACTCATATAATCTCAATTTTTATAAGGATATATATCAGCATCGCTGCCGCATTAGTATTTATACTATAAATCATTATTTCTTTTTTTTCAAATATATAATTATAAAAAAAAGCTCCCCAAGCCGGGGAGCTTTATATCTATATATACTTCTTTTTACTTCTGCTGGGCTGGCTGTTCACCTGCCGTTGCTTCATCTACGTGCATTTTTTTCTTCTCAAGATACCTGAGTACCTGCTGATGTCCAAGTTTCTCAAATTCTGCAGTTCTTCTTGATTCTTCTCTTTCTTTCAGAATTCCCCAGATTGCTTCCTCATCAACATCCCTTTCCACAGTAAGAATAGCCTTATCATATGTAATTGTAATGTCTTTAATGTAGGTAATAATATCTCCGCCTTCCTGAGCTGCATCTTTTATGATTCTTATTCCTGCTAATTTAAACATCGGGGTTGCTTTCGGGTAAAGAGGAGTCTGGTATACGTCCCTGTTTCTTACTTCCGATACATAATTCGGGTTTTTCCATGTAAGAGTTCTCCACCCGTCAAAGTTCATATAATCCATGAAAATAACTTTTTCATCATTATTCTGGTCTTTAAGGACAACTTCAATACCGTTAGGGAAATTAGACCCGTAAACATTCATTGAAAGTGATTTGATCACTCCAATATTTTTTACAACACCATAACCATCAATAAATTTTGAACCATACCTGTCTTCCTGATCCTCGGAAAGTGAACCGTCAGACTCGATATTTGTTTTTTTCATATAGGCAGGGATTTCAAAAGGCGGTGTTATCAATGCCCATGAATTGAAAGCTTCGTCAGGGAAGTGAACCCTGATACCAAGAACTTTTTCTCCTGCGTACTGTTTTGCTTCTGCTATTATCGGAACTTCTTTTGTCATTGACAAAGACTGATTAAGCACCCTTCTTGATGAAGAGGCAAGAATTACATTCCAGTTATTCAGAGCGATAGATGTTTTCATCTCCGCTTTTTCTACGTCAGTGAAAGATGTACCAGCTTTATCTGAATAATCTACCAGTGTCCTGGCATTTTGTGTAGGATTTTGTTCAGGATAGTCTGCTGCCAATTTAGAGAAGTCGATCAATACAGCTTCTTCAGCAAATGAAATTGCACCAATGAAGAAAAAAACTGTTGTTAGAAGGATGAAGAACCGTTTCATCTATAGCTCCTTTTTCTTTTATAAACCTTATATACAATTATAAAATAGGTACGGATTTTGTCAACAACTTTTATTTTTTTTTAGATTTTTGCAATTGATGCCAATATCCCTGTTTTTTTATAATGTATAATATCAGTTATTATTCCCTGCTTGTATTTTCAAGCTCATGGCCGGAAATTGTGAATACCACTTTTGAGACATAGGGGAAATTAAACCTGATATTTTTATCAAGCATCTTAACTCCTTTGTCAAAACCGTGTATCGCCTTCTTATCGGGCACAAGAGCCTTAAAATTAAGGTCAAGGTAAACAATTTTGTTTCTGTATAACACTTTTTCCGGTTTTGTACCAGAAGAAAATAATGGATCCAGCTTCATATTAATTGGCCCGAGCAATAATTCATTCACGAAAATATCTATATTCTTTTCCTTTTTTAGAAAAAAAGCCGGTATTTTCCTGGTTTCACCAACAATCCGGCTGTTCTGATGGTCCGGAAAGAAAAAAACACGCTCAGATTTATGAAAATTTACCACTGTATAGACAGTCAGGGAAAAGATGAAAACCAATATTATTGCCAATAAAGAAATTGTTCTTAATTTCAGCTTCAAATTACATGTCTCCATTAACGGTTATTGTCTCAAGATTATCTATAAATCTCTTTATGCCATTATAAATACCTTCGGTTAGTTTCTTCAAGTATTCTTTTTCCGAAAGCTTAATGGCTTCTTCCCTGTTTGATACAAAACCGACTTCAACAAGAACAGAGGGCATTTTTGCATTCCTTACTACAAACCAGGTCTCTTCCTTCAATCCCCTGTTAAGGTCTTTGCTCCCCACTGCCGCATCAATGCCATCAAGTATGTTCTGGGCAAGCAGTATGCTTTCTATTGTAAATTCCTCTTCCAGCATTGTGTTGAGAATCGGAAGGATATCCCTTGTATTCCTGTCTACTGATTCAGCATCAATCAGTTCCCTTCTGTAATCCGGAGGAAGATACCATACCTCAAATCCTTTTGCTTTTTTATTGAAAGATGCATTGGCATGTATAGAGACAAAAACAATAGCCTCGTTTTTACCAAGCTTGACACTATTGGCCTTTTCAACCCTGTCATCAAGTGAAGGATATGTGTCATTATTTCTTGTAAGTATAATCTTTTTGTCGCGGTAGGCTGATGCCAGTTTTTTATTCAGCTCAAGTGCTATATCCAGCACAATGTCTTTTTCATTGACTACAATTTTCTTGCCGTCTGACTCATGTACCCCGATCGCACCAGTATCCCGTCCCCCGTGACCCGGGTCAATGAGAATCGCGGCAATCCTGTGCCCTGAAGGTTTCAGCGCTTTATTTGCTGCTGCAGGTGATGGTTCTTCAGCCGTTGCCATAAAACCGCTCTTTTGCAGAATTGTATCAGCTGTTTTCCTGTCGATTGTCACCAGGCCGTTTTTTCGTGTTACCCTGCACCCTGAAACCTTTTCCCGGTAATTATGGATAATAAAATCCTCTCCGATTTTAAAGCCGAAAATATCATTTCCGTATTTAAGTTCACCGGTATCAAGCAACGGGGACCATCTGAATATGAAATTGTGATCTTCAATAAAACGTGAAAGGCTGATTTCTTCCTTTGCCGAAACACCGGAAGGGCCGCCTGTTGAAGCAGCCTCGTCGGCTACTGCCTGATGGTATAAAACAAAGAGAAAAATCATTGCTGAAAGCAGTTTTACACGGTCAGTTACCATTTAATGTTTTTTAGATCCTTCCCCTTGCCGAGAAAATCAATAATTGTCTCTATTACCCATACTCCGCCCTGGACACTTCCCCTGACAACACCCTTCCAGAAAATCCTTCCCAGGATAAATGAACCATTTAAAGGCACAGGCAGGGATTTAAGGAGTTTGAGCCCAGTAATTTTCTCTATCTGCCTGATGGTTTCTTCAAGAGGCCTTCCCTGCCAGTCAAGGCCGCATGATTCATCTGATATGGAAAGCCCTTCCGGGAAAGCTGCGTATATCCCTTCTTTTCTGATTTTATTCAGGTCCGGCGTTCCGTAATAATCCCTCATCTCCTCTATCCGGCTCCCTTTAATGCTGTATGCGTCTGGTATCCACCCTTCCTTCCCGCCAAAAATAAATTCAAATGTTTTTTCATCACTGCTCTTAAGCCGTATAAAAATATCCCGGCAGGCATCTTCCGCATGGCTTATTGCCTCACCCCTTTTGCCATGAACAGCAATAATATTGCCGCATTTTTCCACATTGTTTTTTGGGAAGCTTACACTATCCCCGGCTTTTACATTTATGAACAAGTCCCTTACAGGAGAATCATGGCCCCTTTTTTTTATATAGTCAGGTATATCAATTGATTCAACAATGCCGGGTATTGAGATAAAAGCCCTTTCCGCGGCTGTATAATCATAAGAATAATTTACAGACCCCGGATCTCCTCCTACCGCAATGTCGAGCGCGGCGTCAATTACGGAAAATCCTGTTGAATACGGGAATGTCCATCCCGACATGTAGCCGCCTGAAAGCCTGGCCGCTATTTCTCCGACAACAGCACCTTTTGTACTGTATTTGATGTCGCCTTTTGCTGATCCGTTGTCAATCCCGATTGCACGGATACCTTCGCAGAATACGGCAGCCACATTGTCCTTAACCTCCTGCGGATAGGAGGAAGGCATTGTGTGCCCCATTTCGACAAAATAGGGGGGAAAAAATATATGGCGGTCTGCGATGCCGCAGACATGGATTCTCCCATCCTTTATTACAGCATCAAGGCTGAATTCCGGCCCTTCAATATATTGCTCTATAATAACCCTTCCAGACCTCGAGTATTTTACAGCTGATGAAACAGCCCCTGCAAGCTCTGCGTTGTTATTTACCCGCGCAGTACCTCTTGCTCCCATGCTGTCAACCGGCTTTACAACAAGAGGGAAACCCAGTTCCTTTACCTTTACTGTATCAATATCTTTCCCGTCAGTGATTATGAAGCCGGGAGACGGGACATTCCCTTCCCTGAACGCGTTCCTCATCTTTGATTTGTCGGTTGCCTTAAGCGCTGTCTCATAGCTTATTGATTTAAGCCCGAGCTTTCCTGATAGCCACGCTACAACATAGGAAAAATCAGTTCCCGCAGTGAAAACACCTGCTATGTGATAGATATTCCCATACTCCATGCATTTCTCAAGCAGCCTTTCGCATTCCTTGAGATCCACGTTTTCAAAATGATGGGCAACATCCCTGCCAGGTGCGAGGCTGTTGCCGTCAAAAACAATAGCTATCAATCCTTTCCTTTTGGCAGACATGATAGCAGGTATCTGCATTATTCCCGCTCCGAGTATTACAATTGCCTTTGCTGCCTCAACATTATCACACATCAAGCCTGTCCGCCTTTACCGCATAAATCTCGAAAGTATCGCCCAGTCTGAAAATCCTGCTTATTACCGAAAGGATTGCTTTTCCCGCAATTTTTTTCATCAATTTCGGAAACCTCTCAGGATGATGCCCGGTGCATCTTGTTTTCACTACCCTGAAACCGTAAACCGAAAGGAGGTGGCGCGCTGCCTTAATACTCCATACAGTGTAATGGTCGGATGGGCTTGATTCAAGAAACCTTTTTTTGTTTTTCAGACCGCTTATCCCGGAAGAATTCGGGGTCGAGAAGGCAAAAATACCGCCGGGAGAAAGAATATCCCTCACCTTTTCAATAATCTCGCCTGTGTTCCCGAAATGCTCAATCACATACCACATTGTAACAATATCAAAACCAGCATGTTTATCACCGTCTGCGCTGTCAGGCAGCAATATGGAAGAATCAATGGATGTAAAATTTCCGGCAATTGCCCTGATTCCAAGCTTCTCCCTCACATACCCAACAGCCTCTTCAGAGATATCAGTCCCGGTGCAGAAATATCCACCTCTTTTCATTATATCCAGAAATGGTCCGTATGCGCACCCAACATCAAGAACATTTCCGCCTGGTTTGTGTTTACGGATTATCCTGCGCCTTGATACTGAGTTTGATGCTATGTTTTCAAAGTCCTCTATATAAGTTTTGCCGTACTGTTTCCTGTATTCCTCAAAAAAATACGACTTATCATACAATTTTTCACTAAGGCCAATATTCTGAAGCCATGGAACACCACATTTTTGGCACTTAAGGTAATTTTTATCAGGGAATCTCTCAAAAATCCTCCCCTGTTTGCCGCAGAACGGGCATAATGCCTTTTCCGTCTCAGATGCTTTAAGAAACAATCCGGTTATGTCAGAAGGTGCATCAAGAGTTCCGAAAACTTTTTTATTGTATAATGCGGGATTATCAAGCAGTTTCCTGATTTTGGGGATATCAGCCTTTATTATACCTGCTTCACAGATTCCGGAACGGAGAGATAGCTTCCTGTGGTAATCCGAGGGATTTACAAGTATGACATGCCGACCTGAGTACAATGCCTCGAAAGCAGTCAGTCCGAAAGAGGTAAAAACCAGGTCCGAATCTTCAATCAATCTTAAAAGGCTTTCCGGAGCCTCGATTATATTAAAAAAGCCGAAACTTTTTTTTATGTTTTCACTGTTTTTAAAAAAGGGGCCAATTATGACAGTTACATCAAGCCCATCAAAAAGCTTCGCGCGGCAGGCATCGTGCAGGAACCTTTCAGTTATCCCTGCCGGATCTTCGCCCCCAAAGCTGACAAGAATTCGTTTATACCTTTCCTTTTTCCCTCCGGAAACAGGGAGAGTCCTTCTGTCAGGGATACCAAGCAGCCCGACTGAAGAAACATTGGCTGAAAACATCGGCAGTAAAAGGTTTGGAAGGGTATCAATCAGATAGTCAATCTCTGTCCGCTCAGCCCCTTCGTCAACACCGGTTATAAAGGAAGAAATTTCTCTGCATTTTTTTAATAATTCAGACGGGGTATTTCTCATATCAAGGACTGTCATGTCGTAATACCCGGAAAGGGAAGATACTATTTTGCCAGAGGATATTAAACCTGAAAAAAGGTTATTTCCGGTACATCCTGATGAAATTTCCGCAAGCCGTTCTTTCTCAATATATAAGTAGCCTTCATAGAGGGGCGAATCGGCCCACACACAGCACCTTCTGAGGTGTCCGCTGCCGTTGCCTCTTGCTGCCGAAGGAATAAACAGTATTTTTCTCATACTCTGTTATCAGGATGGGGATTTTTCCTGAGCCAGTCAATAAGTTTTGCGGGATTTTCAGTC
>JADHEF010001241.1_pt1 | contig 17047 bp, 14 predicted proteins | sample 8952391 | NCBI WGS metagenome assembly JADHEF01 (sample SAMN16124439, study PRJNA663245) | bioreactor sludge metagenome | isolation source: sludge (nitrite) | place: India:Bengaluru | collected 2019-02-28
CTCTTCCTCGCGAGCGCGATCGAGATCGCCTGCGCTTCCACCGTCACGACGCGCGTCCCCGGCAGCTTCCACGCCGCCGCCATCGCGACCGATCCGACGCCGGAGCCGAGGTCGAGGAGACGGTCGACGCGCGGCGCGTTCCCGACGCCCCACCACGCGACGAGGAGGTCGTCCGTGGAGTAGCGGTGGCCGCGCGCCGCCTGGAAGATCCGGAAGCTCCCGCAGTGGAAGTCGAGCGTCTCCCCCTCGCCCGGGTCGACGCCGCCCGGCGGCCGCGGTCCGGGCCGCCGCCAGCCCCGGAAGACGTCCTCGCTCTCGGGCTCCATCCCGCGAAGCGTACCGGCATCCCGGCGTCCCCGCGACACTCCGGCTCGGCGGCTCTCGCCGGCGCCGTCCTCCCCGTCTCCTCCCCGGCCCCGCTCGACGCGGCGGGCCGTTCGGGTCCAGACTCCCGGAAACCCGGGCGCGCTTGCACGAGGGCCGGGCCGGCGGCGGCGCCGGCGCGGCGAAGGGGAGGAACGGCATGCGTTCCGAGAGAGACCGGTACCTGGAGGCGATCCTCGCGGGGCGCCGCCAGGACGCGGTCGAGGCGGCGCTCGGCGCCCTCGAGCGGGGCATGGACATCCGCGACGTCTACGTCGACGTCCTGCAGGAGGCGCTCTACGAGGTCGGCCGCCTCTGGCAGGCCGGCCGCATCTCCGTCGCCACGGAGCACCTCGCGACCGCGATCACGCAGCTCGTCGTCGCGCGCCTCTACGAGAGGCTCCCGCGCTCCGAGGCGGCGCGAGGGCGTGTCGTCCTCACCGGCGTCGAGGGGGAGCTCCACCAGGTGGGCGGGAACATGATCGCCGACGCGCTCGAGGCGGACGGCTGGGACGTCCGCTTCCTCGGCACGGACGTCCCGGGGGCGGACGTCCTCGACGCGATCGCCGCGCATGACCCCGACCTGTTCGGCATCTCCTGCACGCTCCGGCAGAACGTCCCACAGGTCTCCGCTCTCGTCGACGCGGTCCGGTCGAGGTTCGGGGAGTCCCGCCCTCGCATCCTCGTCGGCGGCGGCGCGTTCCGCGCCTCCGGCGGGGGCTCGCTCGACGTCGGCGCGGACGCCTGGGCGCCCGACATGCGCGAGGCGATCGCCGTGGCCCGAAGCCTCGAAGCGGACGGAGGACGGTGATGCCGATGGAGACGCCCACTCTCCCGCTCTCGGGCCGCCTTCGCGAGGCCGTCGGCCCGATCCACGAACGGATCGAACGCCTCCCGTTCTTCGCGGCGCTCTCCGCGCGGACCCTCCCTCTCGAGAGGTACGTCGACCAGCTCCGCGCGATGGCGATCGTCGAGGCGACGCTCGACCGGATCGTCCAGACATCCGGGCACCCGGCGGTCGCGGCCGCGCGGGACGCGGCCGTCTCCCGCCTCGAGGCCCTCCTCACGGACCTCGCCTCCTTCGACCGCCGCGGCCCGCTCCCAGACGACCCGGCGCCGGCGTCCGCCGCGCTGGGCCTCTCCCGGGCGCTCCTGCTTCTTTCCGCCGACCGGCCGGCGGCGCTCCTCGGCCCGTTCTACGTCTCGACCGGGATGACGCTGGGGAACCTCGTTCACCTCGAGGACGCCCGCGCCTGCGCCGGGGGCGGCGGCACCGGCTGGTACGAGGGGCACGGAGCCGGGACCGGTCCCGCGTTCCGCCGCCTCTGCTCCGTGCTCGACGAGCTCGCCCTCGCGCCGGACGAAGAGGCGTCCGCGGTCGAAGCGGCGGTCGCGTGCGCCGAGGGCCTCGAGAGGGTGCACGCAGCGCTCGACCCGGCGAAGCGACCTCTCCGACGCTTCCTCGCGACGACCCTGAACCCCGAGGCCGGGGCCCATCCAGTCCCCACCGACCCGTCCGAGATGGCCGCCGCCCTTCGCGCCGGAGCGCGATGCCTCGAGGAGCATCCGTACTTCCTCTCGCGGTACGGGGAGCGGGGCCGGCGCTTCACCGGGAGCGACGCGGCCTGGCTCGTCTCGCTGACGGGACTCCCGCCCGCCGACGTCTCCGGCCAGGTCGGCTGGCTGGCGAGCGTCCTCGCGCGGAAGGGAATGCCGTCGCTCCTCCTGGAGCGCCAGCTCGTCCTCCTCGCGGAGGAGCTCCGCGCGGGCGGCGTCCCGCGCGACGCGGGCGTCCTCGAGAGGGCTGCGCGCGAGCTCGGGGACCGCAGGAGGGAAGCTCTCCCGGAGGACGTCGCCGCGCGGCTCGCGGACGTCTTCGCCGCCACCAGCGGGCGCGGCCCCGAGGAGGAGCGGCGCGCGGCCGCGAGGCTCCTCCTCGCCGCCGCGGCCGACGAGGCGACGGGCCTCGCCGGGACCGTCCGCGCCGTGACGGAGTGGTATCGCGGCCCGCGCCACCCCGCGACCTGGAACGAGGCGGTGGACGTACTCGTGAGGGACGCCCTCGCCGCCTCCGCGCGGCGCGAGCCGGAAGGCGCGGCCGGATGACGCCCTCCTCGCCGGATGGCGACCGGGCGGAGAACGGCGCGCGGCTTCTCCTCGCGCTCGCGGACGCCTCGCCGGAGGTCGTCCTCCTCGCGACCGACCCGGGTGGGCGCGTCGCGTGGCACGGCGCGGCCGCCCTCCGCGAGCTCGGCCTTTCGCCCGAAGCGGTCCTCGGCCGTCCCCTCGCGGAGCTGCTCGCCGAGGGGCAAGGGGACTCCCTCCCTCCGTTCCGCTCGGACGAGGCCTGCCGGTCCGGGCCGCGGCTCCTCAATCTCGTCGCGGTCGACGGCTCCGTCGTCACGGTCCGGGCGCTTCTCGAATCCGGCCCGGACGGTCTCCTCGTCGCGGGCGCGAGGCTCGCCGCCGAGGAGGCGCGCCTCGGCGAGGAGCTCCTCCGGCTGACGAACGAGCTCGCCACCGCGAACCGCGAGGCGGTGCGCCGCGGCCGCGAGCTCGAGCGGACCCTCGATCGGCTGCGAGCCGCCAACGAGGTGATCGAGCGGCTGGCGCGGACCGACCCCCTCACGCACCTCGTGAACCGCCGCGGGCTGGAGGAGGCGATCGCCCACGAGAGGGACCGGGCGGAGCGGACCGGGGAGCCGCTCTCCGTCGTCGCGCTCGACCTCGACCGCTTCAAGCGCGTCAACGACACCTGGGGACACGCCGTCGGGGACCGCCTCCTCGCGGCGGTCGGCGAGGCCCTGCGCGGCGGCGTTCGGCCGTACGACGTCGCCGCGCGCTTGGGCGGGGAGGAGTTCCTCCTCGTCCTCCCGGCGACGCGCCGCGAGCGCGCTGCCGACGTCGCCGAGAGGCTTCGCGCGCGGGTCGCCGAGCTCGTCGTCGAAGGGCTCCCCGAGCGCGTGACGTCGAGCGCCGGCGTCGCCGAGCACGCCCGGGGCGAGACGACGGAGGCGCTTCTCGAAAGGGCCGACGCCGCCCTCTACGAGGCCAAGCGCCTGGGCCGGGACCGGGTCGTCCTCGCGCCGCCGCCCGCGCCGGCCGGGTAGGCCGCGCCCCCGGGGCGGAGACCCCGGGGGCGCGACGACGGAGACGCGTCCGGAATCAGAGCTCCGCGCTCTCGCCCTCCTCGTCCGCCGGCCCGTTCGGCCGCGGCGCCTTCAGGCACCCCTCCAGCTTCGCCTTCTGCTCGGCGGTGAGGAGGGCCTCGATCGCAGCTCGGAGCTCCTTCGTCGCCTCGCGGATCGCCTTCAGGCCGGCCTCGACCTCGAGGACCGCCGCCCCGACGGCGCAAGGGTCGGGCGGGGTCGCCGCGAGCGCCGTCCGAAGCGCCGCGCGGTCGGCCTTCAGGGACTCGCGAAGCGCTTCCATCTCCGGCTTCGCCGCCTCGAGGAGCGACCTCACGTCGGCCTTCTGCACGTCCGTGAGCCCGACGATGCCGAGGCAGCGGAGATAGCCCGCGAGCGGCCCCTGCGGCCCGGGGGGCGGGCCGGTCGGCGCGTCGAGCGCGAGGAGGGGGCCCGCGGCGAGGGCGAGCGCGAGCGCTGCCGCCACGGGGACGAGGTTCGTCCTTGAGGAGTGCTTCATACGGGGCTCCTTCTCCCGATCCGTTCGTCGCGACGACAGCCCGTTCGGGTCCGTCGCCGCTGCTCGGTGGGCTGCCCTATCGACGCGGCGGCGCACCTCGCGGTTGACGCGGAAACCCGGGCGGCGACGAATGCCGCCGCTCCGGCGCCACCCGCCTTCCTGCGCCAGGTGCTAGGACGGCGTCCCGGCCGGCAACTCCAGGACGAACGCCGTCCCCTTCCCCTCCGCGCTCGTCACCCAGATGCCGCCCCCCATGAGACGCGCCAGGTGCCGCGAGAGGGCGAGGCCGAGCCCGGTCCCGCCGAACCGGCGCGTGAGCGAGGCGTCCCCCTGGACGAACGGGGTGAAGACCTTCTCGAGCTGCTCCGCGCTCATCCCGATCCCGGTGTCGGCGACTCGGAAGACGAGGACCTCGCCTCCGGCACGCCGCTCCCGGAGGACGTCGAGCGTCACCGTCCCCGCCTCTGTGAACTTGCCGGCGTTCGAGAGGAGGTTGAAGAGGATCTGCTTCAGGCGGAAGGCGTCCGAGACCATCTCGCCCACGCCGTCGTCGATCGTCACGAGGAAGCGGTTCCGGTTCGCCTCGACGAGGTGTCGCACCGTCCGGACCGTCTCCTCGACGACCGCCCGCACCGGAAACGTCTCCGCAACGACCTCCATCCGCCCGGCTTCCACCTTCGAGAGGTCGAGGAGGTCCCCGATCAGCTGGAGGAGGTGTCCGCCGGCGGCGCGGATCTTCCCGACGTCCTCGCGCGCGCTCGCGCTGGCGCCCACCTCCGGCTCCTCGGCGAGGAGCTCGGCGTATCCGAGGATCGCGTTGAGCGGCGTCCGGAGCTCGTGGCTCATGTTCGCGAGAAAGCGGCTCTTCGCGCGGTTCGCCTCCGCCGCCTCGCGGAGCGCCGCCTCCGCCTGCCGCCGGAGCTCCTCGGCGCGCCGGATCTCGTCCACGAGGCTCCGCGTCCGCTCGTCGACGAGCCTCTGAAGCTCCACCTGGCGGCCCCGGAGGCCGCGGACCCGAAGCGCGTAGCCGGTTCCGACGAGAGCGAGGAGGAACGCCGCGACGCCCGCCTGGAAGCCGGTCCGCTGATGGAGCCCCGGCGTCAGCCGGAACGCGAAGCGGGCGCCGGTCTCGTTCCAGACGCCGTCGTTGTTCGCCGCCACGACGCGGAAGACGAAGTCTCCCGGGGGGAGCGAGGTGTAGAACGCGGAGCGCCGCGAGCCGGCGTCGACCCAGGAGGTCTCGAAGCCCTCGAGCCGGTAGCGAAAGCGGACCTTCTCCGGGGCCTGGAGGCTCAGGGCGTCGTAGTGGATCTCGATCTTCCCGCTGCGCGGAGGGAGGACGACCGGCGGCGCGCCCGCCACGGGGCGCCCGTCGACGAGGACCCGGTCGATGACGACCGGCGGCGGGAGCGGGTTCGACGGGAGACGGGCGGGGTCGACGCCGACGAGGCCGCGCAGCGTGGGAAACCAGAGGCGCCCGTCGGGGTCGCGCAGCGCGGCCGGCCACGAGGCGCCGTTGCACTGCGCGATCGGCATGCCGTCCGACCGGCCGAGGGTGAGCGAGGGAACCGGCCCTCGCCGTCCCTCCATCCGCGCGAGGACGTCCGCGCGGGAGACGCGGAAGATCCCCTTGTTCGAGCTCATGAAGAGCCCGTCCCCGTCCCCCTCGAGGATGGAGAAGACCCGTTCCTCGGGAAGCCCGTCGGCGAGGCCGACGAACCTGAGGCTGCCGTCGCGTCGGAGGACCGACAGGCCGCCCGCCGTGCCGATCCAGAGGAGCCCCTCGGCGTCCTCGTGGAACGAGAAGACGGTGTCGTTCGCGAGCCCGTGCCGCGAGTCGAGGACTGAGAGGGAGCCGTCCTGGATGCGCGCGAGCCCTCCGCCGTCGGTCCCGATCCAGGTCACTCCGTCGCGCGCGTGGTGGATCGAGCGGATCACGTCGCGCGGCAGGCCGCGCGAGCGGTCGATCACCTCGATGCGTCCGCCGGAGAACCGGGCGACGCCGCCGCCGTACGTCCCGGCCCAGAGGTCTCCGGCCCGGTCGATCGCGAGGGCGTAGACGATGTCCGACGGCATCCCCTCCTTCCGGGTCCAGCGGGTCAGACGCCCGTTCGAGAGACGGATGAGGCCGGCCGTGTTCGTCCCGATCCAGAGCTCGTTCGCCTTCCCGGCGAGAAGAGCGCGGACCGGAACGCCCCGGAGCGGCGCGGCCTCGGGCGGGACGACGAAGCGACCGCCGCGAAGGGCGGCGATCCCGCCGGAATCGGTGCCGATCCAGAGCGTCCCGTCGGTCGTCCGGGCCATCGACCGGACGTTCTCGTCGGGCAGCCCTTCGCGCGTGCCGTAGACGACGACCTTCCGGTCGCGCAGCCGGTTGAGCCCTCCGTTCGTGCCGACCCAGACGCTCCCCTCGCGGTCCTCGGCGATCGAGCGGACGAACGAGTGGGCGAGGCCGTCCGCCGCCGTGAGCGTCTCCACGCGCCCTTCCGACAGCCGGGCGACGCCGCCGCCGTCGGTCCCGACCCAGAGCGCGCCGGTCCCGTCGCGCAGGAGCGCCCAGGGGAGGTCGTTCGGGAGACCGTCGCGCCGCCCGCGGACGGTCACGCGCCCATCGTCCGTCGCCTCCACGAGACCCGTCCCGAAGGAGGCGGCCGCCACGCCGGAGGGGGCCGGAGCGAGCGCGTAGACGGCGCCGGGAGCCCGTCCCTCGCGCGGGTGGATCCGGCGCAGCGTCGTCCCGTCCCAGCGCAGCAGGCCGTCGGAGGCCGTGCCGATCCAGAGCCCGCGCGCGGGGCTCCCGAGGAGGCTCCGCACCGGCACCCGCTCGAACGGGCTCGGGAGCGTCACCGCCCGGAAGGACGTCCCGTCGAAGCGGGCAATCCCGGCGTCGGTCCCGGCCCAGACGGTTCCCTCGGAGTCCTCGGCGAGCGCCCAGACGTACTCCGACGGCAGCCCGTCGCGGACGCCGTACCGCGCGAAGACCCCTCCCCTCACGCGCGCGACGCCCCCGCCGAGCGTCGCCGCCCAGAGAGTCCCGTGCCGGTCCTCGTGGAGCGCCCAGACGCTGTTGCTCTTCAGCGCGGGCGTGTTCCGCGTGTCGAAGACGACGAAGGAGACCCCGTTGAATCGGACGAGCCCCTCGTAGGTCCCGATCCAGAGGTACCCGTCTCGCGCCTGGAGGACGGCGTGGACGCTGTTCTGCGGCAGGCCTTCCTGCCAGGCGTCGAGGCCGTACTGCCCGAGCGGAGTCGTCGGGTCGAGCGCGGGGGCGTTTCCCGCGCCGGCAAGGAGCGCGGCGGCGAGCAGGCCCCGGGCCGGGAGGAGCCGGAAGGACATCTGCCCCGATTCTGAGGCCGACCCGGCCGCGACGCGAGGAGCGCGGCCGAACGGCGTCGCCTCACCCCTTCGCCGAGTTCGCCGCAGGGAGCTTCGGCCGTCGCGTGTGGAAGTCCGTCGCCCGCTGGAAGAGGTCGGCGACCGCGAGGAGGTCGTTCTCTCCGAAGAGCCTCCCCGTGAACGTCAGGCTCGTCGGCGTCCCGTCCGAGAGCCGGAAGCCGTTCGGAACGACGACGCACGGGTGCCCCGTCAGGTTCGTCAGGAGGAGCGCGTCGCCGCCGAACGTCGGCGCGACGAGGAGGTCGACGTCGCGGAGGCACTCCTCCATCTCGCGCATCAGGAGGGTCCGGACGCGCTGCGCGCGGAGGTAGTCGGCCGCCGGGAGGAGCCGGCCCTGGCGGAAGACGTTCGGCCAGGCATCCGCGGTCTGGCGCACCATCCCCTTCACGCGACCGTCGAGGACGAGGGCGTCGAACGCGGCGGCCGCCTCGGCCGTCAGGATCATCCCGAGCGGGGCGACGGGGGTCCGGGAGGGGAGCTTCACCGGGACGAGGCGGACGCCGAGCTCCCGGAGGACGCCGAGGCTCCTCCGGTCGAAATCGCGCCACTCCGCCGCGCGGGCCTTCGCCTCCTCGCTCTCCGTCCCCGCGCTCCGGTCCTCGTCGAAGAGCTTCTCGACGAACCCGACCTTCAGCTCCGAGACGCTCCGGCGCGCGGGCCAGGGAGCCGGACCGTCCGTCGAGGCCGGGTCGAGGGGGTCCTTCCCGGCGATCGCCGAGAAGACGAGCGCGCAGTCCTCGGCGGAGCGCGCGATCGGCCCGACCTTGTCCATCGTCCACGAGAGCGCCATCACCCCGTGGCGGCTGACGCGGCCGAACGTCGGACGGAGGCCGGTGACGCCGCAGCGCGTGCAGGGCGAGACGATGCTCCCCCAGGTCTCGGTCCCCATCGCGAACGAGACGAGGCCGGCCGCCGTGGCCGACGCCGAGCCGGCCGAGGAGCCGCTCGACCCCTGGTCGGTCTTCCACGGGTTCTTCGTCGTCCCGCCGAACCAGACGTCGCCCCAGGCGAGCTCTCCGACCGACGTCTTCGCGACGAGGACGGCCCCCGCTTCCTCGAGCCTCCGGTAGACCGTCGCCGTCTCGGGACGGACCTGCTCCCGGAAGAGCGGCGAGCCCCAGGTCGTCGGGTAGCCGGGGACCGCGATCAGGTCCTTCGCGCCCCACGGGATTCCGTGGAGAGGGCCGCGGTCCTTCCCGGCGGCGAGCTCCTCGTCGGCGCGCTTCGCCTGCGCGAGGGCCAGCTCCCCGGTCGCCGTCACGACGCACGACAGGGCCGGGCCGTGCGTCCGCAGGCGCGCGAGGGCGAGCTTCGTCAGCTCCGTCGAGGAGACCTTCCGCGCGCGGAGGAGGCGCCCCAGCTCACGCACCCCGGCGAAGGCGAGGTCGTCGTCCGACGGCGGGCGCACCGCGGGACGCTCCCGCTTCGGAGGCGCGGCAGCGGGTCCCGCGTCGGCCGGCGGGGCGATCCCTGCCGAGAAGGCGATCGCAGGAGGCACCGCGTTGTCGAGCGCGACGGCGCGAAGGGCGGCGAGCCCCTCCGCCGTCTCGTTCAGGTCCGAGAGCATCAGCTCCCGCTCGGCGTCGGTGAACGTCACACCGGCGATCCATTCCGCCTGCTTCACCATCCCGGCGGTCACCTTCGCCGCCCCGTCCGCGAGCGCGGAGAGCGCCCGGCCGAAGACCGCGGCCCCCGCCCCCGCCCCTGCGAGGAGCGCCACGAGCCTGCGCCGCTCCCGGTCGACCCGCCCGACGTCGTCCGCCATGCACCGCCTCCTGTTCCCGGCGGGGACACCCCGGCGTCCGCCGCCGCCGCGGATGCTAAATTACCTCCGTCTCGGCAGCCGATCGCCGCTCCCTCGTTTGCGAGGTACGAGGGCCGGGCACGGGACGAAGGCCGCCGGCACGGAAAGGGAGAGTCACATGCTGAAGGAATTCAAGGAGTTCGCGATCAAGGGGAACGTCATCGACATGGCGGTCGGCGTCGTCATCGGCGGCGCGTTCGGCAAGATCGTGAACAGCCTCGTGGCGGACGTCATCATGCCGCCGATCGGCCTCCTCCTCGGGAAGGTCGACTTCACGAACCTCTTCATCAACCTTTCCGGCACTCCCGTCGCGTCGCTCGCCGAGGCGAAGGCGAAGGGGCTCGCGACGTTGAACTACGGCGTCTTCATCAACACGGCGTTCGAGTTCTTCATCATCGCGTTCGCGATCTTCATCGTGATCAAGCAGATCAACCGGCTGAAGCGCGAGGCCCCGGCGGCCCCGGCCGCTCCGCCCGAGCCGTCGAACGAGGAGAAGCTCCTCGCCGAGATCCGCGACCTCCTGAGGTCGAAGTGACGGAGAGCGGCATGAAGAAGGCCGTCGTCCTCTCCGCCTTTCTCCTCGCCTCCGTCTCCGCCGCCGCGGCCGACGAGCCGCCGCCCGGCTGGCACGGGAGCTTCGGCGCCGGCCTCTCGATCAGCTCCGGCAACAGCGACGCGAAGAGCTTCAACCTCTCGGGCGACCTGAAGTACGACCCGAAGACGAAGAACGTCGTGAAGCTCGGCGCTCTCTTCCTCCGCAGCGAGTCGAACGGCGACACGACCGCCGACAAGCTCGTGGCGACGGTCCGCGACGAGTACTCCGTGACCGACCGCTTCTTCGTCTACGGCGAGGTCGGTTACCTGCGCGACAAGGTCGCCCTCCTGAGCTACCTGATCTCGCCGACGGCGGGGGCGGGGTACAAGGTCGTGAAGACCGACGCCCTGACGTTCGACGTCTTCGGAGGCATCGGCGGCGCGTTCGAGAAGCTGGAGGCGCACGACGCCACCTCGAGCGGCGCGTTCCGGGCGGGCGAGGCGTTCACCTGGAAGATCTCCCCCACCGTGACGCTCGGGCAGAACGGCTCGGGCCTCTGGAAGGCGAACGACACGGGCGACGCCTTCCTCCACTTCGACGTCAGCCTTGCGACCTCTCTCTCGAAGCTCCTCGAGCTGAAGCTCGCGTACCTCGTCGACCACAAGACCCGGCCGGCGTTCGCGGACGTCGACAAGACCGACACCGCCTTCCTCGCGACCGTCGTCGCGAAGTTCTAGCGCCGCCACTCGCCGTGCCGGGGCCGCTCCGCGGCTCCGGCACGACCCCGGTCACGGCGCGGCCGGAGAGTCGAGCGCCTCGCGCAGGCACCGCGTCGCGCGGACGACGTTCCCCATCGCGAGGCCGCGGCTGTAGCGGACCCCGCCGTCCAGACGCGCCGCGCCGATGCAGGAGCAGCCGGCCCCGTCGACCCCGATGCGAAGGTCGGGCGGACGGAGGCCGTACTCCGCGAGCGGGTGCGCCTCGTACGCCACCGTCACCCCTTCCGCGCCCGACTCGAGTCGAACCGCGACGAGAGCGTTCTCGGGAAGGGGGCTCGAGGCGCCGTCGAGGAGGACGACGAACGCGGTCCGGCCGGCCTCGTCCTGCCGGGCGTCGACGATCCGCAGGCCGCAGCAGGCCCCGGCCGCGACGACCTGGTTCACGCCGGCCCCGAGGTCACCGGCGAGGAGAAGCGTCCCCGAGTTCCCGGACGAGCCTCCCGAGGCGCAAGAAGACGCCGAGACGAGCGAGGCGAGGAGGAAGAGCCCGAGGGGGGCCGCGCGACCCGTCGGAGCCATGATCCGATTCTCCCCCCGGGGTCGGGTCCGGAGAGTGGCGAAAGCCCTTCGCGACGATGGTCGTCTCCGTGCGAGCTCGGGCCTGTCCGGCGCTAAGATGCCCCGTTCGCCCGGGGCCCCTCGCCCGCGGGCGGGAAGGGGGCGTCCTTGTACCCGACCCTCGACTACGCGGAGGTGGGCTTCGTCTGCGGGCTGGAGGTCCACCAGCAGCTCCTGACCCCGACCAAGCTCTTCTGCCGCTGCCCCGCGGGGCTCTACACGGAGACCCACGACGGGACGGTCCTCCGGCACATGCGGCCGACCCTCTCGGAGCTCGGCGAGTACGACGGCACCGCGCTGATGGAGTTCAAGACGAGGAAGAACATCGTCTACCTCCTCAACGTGAAGAACGTCTGCACCTACGAGATGGACGACACGCCCCCGTTCCTCGTGAACCAGCAGGCGATCGACGTCGCGATCGAGCAGTGCCTCATGCTCGGCTGCGACATCGTCGACGAGGTCCACATCGCGCGGAAGCAGTACCTCGACGGCTCGATCCCGACCGGATTCCAGCGGACCGCCGTCGTCGGCGTGAACGGGAAGATCCCGTTCCGCGGCCGGACCCTCTCCGTGACCCAGGTGACTGTCGAGGAGGACTCCTGCCGCGAGGTGCGCGATCGCGGACACTGCATCGTCTGGCGCGCCGACCGGCTCGGGATGCCGCTCATCGAGACCGTGACGGGTCCCGACCTCAGGACCCCGGAGGAAGTCGAGGAGGCGATCCTCCTCGTCGGTCGCGTCTGCCGCTCGACCGGGCACGTGCGGACCGGCATGGGCGCCTCGCGGCAGGACGTGAACGTCTCCGTCCGGGGCGGGCGCCGCGTCGAGATCAAGGGGGTCCCGAAGGCCGGCTGGGCGCCGCGCCTCGTTCACGGCGAGGCGTGGCGGCAGGTGAACCTCCTGAAGCTCCGCGACGAGCTCCACCGACGCGGCTTCACGACGCCCGCCGCGCTCCGAATCGAGTCGCAGGACGTGACGCAGCTCTTCGCGGCGACCGAGATCCCCTACCTCAAACCCGAGGCCTGGGAGCGCTGGGTCGAGTCGGAGAGGATGCGCCCCGGGTTCGAGCTCGGGAAGGGTCCGTACCGGGTCCGTGCGGCGCGCCTCCCGGGCCTCGCCGGGACGCTCTCCTGGCCCACCCAGCCCGAGCACGTCTTCGCGCACGAGCTTTCGGGCCGCGTCCGCGTCATCGCGGGCCTCGACCAGGTCCCGAACCTCCTCCACTCCGAAGCGTGGCCCGACTCGCGCGAGACGCGCTCCGAGCTCAAGCGCCTTCGCGGACGGCTCCGTTGCGGGCCGGACGACGCGATCGTCGTCGTCTGGGGACCGGAGGAGGACACGGTCACGGCGTGCGAGGAGATCCGCCTCCGCTACGTCGACGCCCTCGAGGGGGTCCCGAACGAGACCCGCCAGCCCTTCGCCGACGGGTCGACCGATTTCGAGCGGATCCTCCCCGGCCCCGACCGGATGTACCCGGACACCGACAGCCCGCCGACGCGCGTCGCGCGCGAGCGCGTGGCCCGCCTCGCCGCCGCGCTCCCGGAGCGTCCGTGGGACCGCGAGAGACGCTACGCCGACGCGGGCGTCCCCGCCTCGACGGCCCACTTCCTGATCCGCCGCGGCGGCGCCGCCGTCGTCGACCGCCTCGCGAAGGAAACCGGGGCCGCGGTGCGCGACGTCGCCTTCCTCTTCGGCGAGAAGCTGAAGGGGCTGCGGCGCGCCTCCGTCCCGGTCGACGCCGTCCCCGAGGAGCGGTGGGGAGAGCTCCTCGGCGCCTTCGTCGCGACGCCCGTCCTCAAGCAGGCGTGGGAGCCCGCCGTCCTCGCGATCTGCGAGCGCCCCGAACGCCCCGTCGGCGAGCTCCTCGCCGAAAAGGGACTCGGGACGGAGCCCCCTGGCTGGCGCGGCGAAGTCCCGGCCGCCCTCGCGGCGGCCCACGAGAAGGCCTACAGGAAGGACGACGCGGCGCTCGTCGGCAAGCTCGCCCTCGCCTCGCTCATGCCGGGGCTCCTCGGGCGCGTCCCCGCGTCGGCCGTCTCGGAGGAAGTCTCGAAGGTCCTCGCGGAGGTGAGGCCGTGAACGAGATGAACGACCCCCTCAAGGGGTACCGCGGCCGCGCCCGCGCCGCTCTCGAGAAGTGGGGCGTGAAGGTCTGGAGCGACGTCCGCGTCATGAACGACGCGGGCTCCGTCTTCGAAGGGGTGATCCTCCCGAGGAGCGGCTCGTTCGACGACCTGCACGTCGTCATGAAGCTGAAGACCGGCTACAACGTCGGCCTCCACTGCGACCGCCTCGAGCACGTCACCGAGGTCGGCTACAAGGAGGCGAAGTACAAGATCCCCGAGAAGGAGTTCCCGGAGCGGCCGACGCTCCCGAAGGTGACGCTCCTCGGGACGGGCGGGACGATCGCCTCGCGCCTCGACTACCGGACGGGCGCCGTCATCCCCGCGTTCACGCCGGGCGAGCTCTACGGCGCCGTCCCCGAGCTCGCCGACATCTGCAACCTGACGACGAAGAAGATCTTCGGGGTCTTCTCCGAGAACATGGCGATGGAGAACTACCTCGTCCTCGCGAAGGCGATCGGCGAGGAGATCGCCGCCGGGGCCGACGGCATCGTCATCGGGCACGGCACCGACACGATGGGGCACACGGCGGCGATCCTGTCGTTCATGGTGCAGGACTCCCCCGTCCCGATCGTCCTCGTCGGGTCGCAGCGCTCCTCCGACCGCCCGTCGTCCGACGCCGCGCTCAACCTGATCCACTCGGTCCGCACCGCGGCGTACTCCGACCTCGCCGAGGTCGTCATCTGCATGTTCGGGCCGACGTCCGACCGCTACGGCCTCCTCCACCGCGGGACGCGCTGCCGCAAGATGCACAGCTCCTACCGCTCGACGTTCCGGACGGTCGGCGACATCCCGCTCGCGATGGTGAGCCGCGACTCCTTCAACTACCTGACGGACGACTACCGGAAGCGCGACAAGTCGCGCGTCCCGAAGATCGACGCCGTCTACGACGAGAGGACGACGATCCTCTACTACTACCCCGGCATGAACCCCGACCTCGTCGACGCGCTCGTCGAGAAGGGGTACCACGGCATCGTCATCGCCGGGACAGGCCTCGGCCACGTGAACAAGCCGCTCTACCCGGCGATCAAGCGCGCGACGGACGCCGGCGTCCACGTCGTCATGGCGGTCCAGACGCTCTGGGGATTCGCCCAGATGTACGTCTACGACACGGGCCGCGACCTGATGGACCTCGGGATCGTCCCGCTCGACAACATGATCCCCGAGACGGCCCTCATGAAGCTCTCGTGGGTCCTCGGCCACACGCGCGAGCGGGCCGAGGTGATGCGGATGATGACGACGCCGGTCGCGCACGAGATCACCCCGCGCGAGCCGCACAACGGCTACCTCGTCATGCAGGGCGGGCTCCCGGAGACCGAGGAGTGGGTGCGGGGGCACTGGAAGTAGGAGGGTTCAGCCTCTCCGCCGGATCTCCTCGAGCGTCGCCCGGAGCGTCGGAAGGGCTGCGAGGTCCTTCGGCCGGCCGGTGGCCTCCTTCACCTCGATGAGGCGCGGCAGCGCGGGGACGGGCACGGCGAGGCCGTCGAGATCGAGCGTGACGGTGTCGCGCGCGAGGTCCTCGTACGCGAGGCCGCCCGCGACCGCGCCCAGGACGTCGAGAGGGCCGAGCGCCGTCGAGAGGAGGTGGTGCCCGGGACCCAGGAGCGTCTCGCGGATCGGCACGAGGCCTCTCGGATCGCCCCGGTGCCGGGCGTCGAGCTCGGCGAGAGCCGCCAGCAGCCTGTCGACGTTCTCCTCCGTCCTTTCGTGAACGACGTCGACGTCGAACGTGACGAGCGGGACGCCCTGGAGGACAGCGGCGACTCCCCGACGACGACGAAATCGACGCCGTGGCGGGAAAGGAGCTCGAGCGTTCGACGGTAGCGTTCGTTCACGGCGAGGCCGGCTGCGGGACGACGTGGGCGCGAAGAGCCTCGAGCTCCCTCGCGGCCGCGTCCGCGAGGGCGAGCCGCTCGGCCGGGCTCTTCGCGAGCCACTCCCGGATCAGCGTGAGGTCGACGCCCTCGGCGGGCACGTCCGCGGTCGCGCCTTCGTGCCGGGCGCGGTGCCCGTCGCCGGTTCGCGCGTCTTCCGGTGCCACGTCGCGATCGTACTCCCGGCCGCCTCCCGCCAGCCGGCCGCGTGCTGGAACCGGTACGATGGCCGGCGTCCCGCGTCCGGGGAGCGGGATTCCGGGAGGTCCGATGCGCGCGCTCACCTACGAGAAGCACGGCGACCCGCGCGAGGGCGTCGTGAGGAAGGTCTTCGACCCGCGGCCGGGCCCCGGGCAGGTCGTCGTCCGCGTCGTCGCGGCGGCGCTCAACCCGGCCGACTGGAAGGTCGTCGAGGGGAAGCTCCCGTTCCTCTTCCTTCCGAAGCGGCCGTACGTTCCCGGCTGTGAGGCGGCCGGCGTCGTCGAGTCGCTCGACCCACGCGTCTCCGGTCTCCGCGAAGGCGACGAGGTCGTCTGCTCGACCGGCTTCGGCGGCGCTCTCGCCGAGAAGGTCGCCGTCTCGGCCCTTCAGGTCGTCCGGAAGCCCGCTGCGCTCTCCTTCGAAGAGGCGGCGGCGATCCCGGCCGCGGGAATGTCGGCGCTCCAGTCGCTCCGCGACCTCGGCGGGCTCCGCGCAGGGCATCGACTGCTCGTGAACGGAGCCGGCGGGGGAGTCGGCGTCTTCGCGGTCCAGATCGGGAAGATCCTCGGCGCCCACGTCACTGCCGTCGCGAGCGCGGGGAAGCACGAGCGCCTCGCCGGCCTCGGCGCCGACGCCCTCGTCGATTATCGGAAGGACGACTTCACGAGAGCACGCGAGGAGTGGGACGTCGTCTTCGACGTCGTCCCGAACCGGAGCTTCGCGGCGTGCTCCCGCGTCCTCTCACCCGACGGCGTCTACGTCACGACGCTTCCCGGCCCCGGCCCGTTCCTCGCCTCCGTCGCCGCCGCGCTCCGCGCGCCGTTCGGCTTCCGGAAGAGGTGCCGCGCCCTGATGCTGAAGCCACGCCCCGAGGACCTCGGCTGGCTGCTCGAACGCGCGGGCGAGGGAGCGCTGAAGGCCGTCGTCGGGGAGGTGGTTCCGTTCGAGAGGGCCGCGGGAGCCCTCTCGGACCTCTCGGCCGGGCACGTCACGGGGAAGACCGTCGTGAAGATCGCCGACTGAACCGGCCCTTTGACCGGCCTGCCGTGACCGGGGAGGCCGGCCTCTCGCCGGAGCCGACGACGCGGACGGGGAGGCTGCGGGAGCCTGGCGCCGGATGACGCTGGCCCGGGCCGTGCCCCCGGGCTGCCGGCGACCGGCCCGGACCCGCTCGAGCCCTGGAAGGGGCGCCCCACGGGCGCTCCTTCCAGGGCAATCGACGTCGGAAGGGTCAGGCGACGGGGAGGGCCCTCCGAAGGAGGAGGATCCCTGCTCCCGCGATCAGCAGAGCGAGCGCGAGGAGCCCCGTCTCCGAAGTGGTGGGGACCTCGGCCTGGCCCTGGACCTCGAGCGGCGCCGTGGAGACGTTGTTCGGAGGGGTGGGATCGGGCTCGGCCAGCACCGCGGTAGCCGTGTTCGCGAAGGCTCCGGGCGAAAGGGCGCGGACCGTCAGGACGATCTCGGCCTGGGAATCCGGAGCGAGCGATCCGAGCGTGCAGCTCACCGTCGCGGTCCCGGAGCAAGAGCCCTGAGACGTGTCCGCGGCGACGAAGAGGAGCCTGCTCGGGAGCGGGTCGGTGAGAACGACCTCCGTCGCAGTGCTCGGGCCGAGGTTGCGGACCGTGATCCGGAACTCGAGCTCGGAGCCGACGGAGACCACGCCCGAAGAGGCGACCTTGGTGACGACGAGATCCGCGCTCGGAACGGCGGCGTCGGTGTCCGTCGCCGTGTTGTCGTCCGGCGTCGGGTCGGTCGTTCCCGCCGGC
>JADHEF010001235.1_pt1 | contig 17027 bp, 30 predicted proteins | sample 8952391 | NCBI WGS metagenome assembly JADHEF01 (sample SAMN16124439, study PRJNA663245) | bioreactor sludge metagenome | isolation source: sludge (nitrite) | place: India:Bengaluru | collected 2019-02-28
TGATACCGTATTTGATCGCCAGGGTCGGCAGAACCACCAATAGGGCCGATATTCCCGCCAGCAGAGCGAGGTTCCGATACTTCCGATTCATGGGCTACACCTTCTCCCGCACGTTCTTGCCCATGATACCGGTGGGCTTGGCGAGCAGAATGACAATGAGGATGCCGAACGCGATCGCGTCCGCGAGCTGGGAAGAAATGAATCCCTTCGTGAGGGTCTCGGCGACGCCGAGGATGTACCCGCCGATCATCGCGCCCGGGATGGATCCGATGCCCCCCAGAACCGCGGCGATGAAGGCCTTGAGGCCGGGCATTATGCCCATGTACGGCTCCACCTGGGGATAGGCGGTCGCGAAGAGGATGCCCGCGGCCGCCGCGAGGACTGACCCGATGCCGAAGGTGAAGGAGATGATCAAGTTGGTCGGAATTCCCATGAGGCTGGCTGCCTTCATGTCGTAGGAAACGGCCCGCATAGCTTTTCCCGTCTTCGTGGAATTGACGATGTAGTTGAGGACGACCATGAGCGATATGGAGACGACGACGACGATGAGCTGAACGTTGCTCACGCCGATGCCGGCTATCGTCATATTTACGGTTTTGATGGTTATGAACTGGCGGGGATTCGGTCCGATGAAAGGAAGGACCCGGGCCCCGTTCTCGAGGATCAGGGAAACGCCGATGGCCGTGATCAACGCGTTGATGCGCGGCGCGCTCCGGAGCGGCTTGTAGGCGAGCCGCTCGATAGTGATGCCGAACGCGGCGCTGACCGCCATGGAGACGGCGAAAGCGCCGACCAAAGCGAGCGGCGAAAGGCCGAATTGCAGAATGAAAAAATAGCCGACGAACGCGCCCACCATCAGGATGTCGCCGTGCGCGAAATTGATGAGTTTGACGATACCGTACACCATCGTATAGCCGAGGGCGATGAGGGCGTAGATGCTCCCGAGCGCCACTCCGTTAACGATCTGCTGCAGTATCTCGTTTCCGATAGACACGATTCGTCTCCAGTAATAACGAAGGCCGACGAAAGGTGCGTCGTCTCCAACGCGCGATTCGCCGGCCCATGTACGTCCGCCGCCGCTGGAGCGGCGGACGACCGAACGGCTTTACGGGTTAACGGTACCCGCGTACTTGGTGGTCAGCTTGCCGTCGGCGGCCTTGACGACCTCGACGATGACAGCGGACTTGACGGGGTTGCGCTTCTCGTTGAACTTGATGCGCCCGGTCACGAGCTGCATGTCGAGGGCGGCCATGGCATCGCGGATTTTCTGGGAATCGGAAGCGGTGCCGGCGTTCTTGATCGCCTCGGCGACCAGGTACGCGGTGTCGTAGCCGAGGGTCGCAAGGGCGTTCGGATCCTGGCCGTACTTGGCCTTGTAGGCGGCGACGAACTTCTTGACAGCCGGATCATCGGAATCGGGGCTGTAGTGGTTCGAGTAGAAGCCGTTGAGGGCTTCGTCGCCGGCGTTGTTGGTGATCTCGTCCCAACCGTCGGCTCCGAGGAGCGGAACCATCATGCCCTGGGCGCGAACCTGCTTCGCGATGAGGGACACGGTGTTGTAGTAGTCCGGGAGGAAGATGACGTCCGGGCCGGCGGACTTGATCTTGGTCAGCTGGGCGTTGAAGTCCTTGTCTCCGGAGTTGTACGCTTCCGCAGCGACGATCTGGCCGCCGAGGCTCTCGAACTTGGTCTTGAAGTTCTCGGTGAGGCCCACAGAGTAGTCGTTGGAGATGTCGGTGAGGATGGCTGCTTTCTTGCCCTTGAGGGTCTCGAAGGCGAACTGGGCCACGACGACGCCCTGGAAGGAATCGTTGTAGCAGGCGCGGAAGATGAAATCGCCCGCGTCGGTGACGGTGTCGTTGAAATAATGGCTACCTTCTTCATTCACTCCTCCTCGAGTTGGAAGCGATTGCTACAGACGCAATAATATGTAGCAGTTTCCGGGATGTCTAGTGCGAAATGAATAAAATCCGTATATTTATGTAATCATTATACAGCAAACTGAGCCGGGCAAAAAAGAACCCCTCGACTTCAAGTCGAGGGGTTCGCACGAGCTCATTCGACGCAACCAAAAAGGTCGCTAAGCTGAAATTAAACAGCCTTCCCGTTCTTGATAGCGGCTTTGCAGACCTTGCAGATGCTGGCCTTGGCGCCGCTGATCTCCTGCTCGTACAGGACCTTGACGTTGTAACGCTTGCAAACCGGGCAAGTTCCCCGGCCGTGGGCGGCGAGGTCTTTAATGCCCTTTCCCCGATGCGCTTTGGACATAGCTCTTCCCCTTACTTAGACTCGGCGGCCTTGGGCGCCGCTTTCTTGGCCTTGGGAGCCGGCTTCTTTTCGGCGCCCTCGGCGGAAGCCTCGGCCTTGGCCTTGGGCTTCGCGGGAGCCTTCGCCTTCGGCGCCGCCTTGGCGGCGGGTTCCTTGGCTGCGCCCTCTTTGGCGGCTCCGCCCTTGGCGGACGCCTTCGGGGCGGCTTTCTTGTCCTCTTTCTTGGCCTTATCTTCGAGCTTGTAGTCTACGAGCTCAAGGATGACGATCTCGGCAGCGTCGTGGGCCCGGGCACCAAGCTTGATGATCCGGGTGTAGCCGCCGTTCCGGTCTTTCATCCGGGGTGCGATGTTGGTGAAGAGCTTCGCGAGGGTGCCCTCATCGTACAGCCGACGAGCGACGATGCGGCGGTTGTGGACGCTATCCTCTTTGGCGCGGGTGATCATCTTCTCGGCGGTCCGCCGGATCTCCAGGGCCTTCGCCTTGGTCGTCTTCACCCGTTCATAGGTAAAAAGGGAAGTGACCATATTGCGATGAAGAGCCTTCCGATGGGAGGCGTTGCGGTCAAGGCGGTTAAAGCCTATCTTATGCTTCATCTTCTTCTTCCTTCTCAGTCGTAAGTTTTACCGCGTTCTTGAGGACGCTGTAATCGGTCATCCCCAGGCTCAGGTTCCACTCTTTGAGCTTCTCCTTGATCTCCTGAAGAGACTTCTTGCCGAAGTTCCTCGTCTTGGCGATGTCGTCCTCGGTCTTCCGCGTCAGCTCGCCGATGCTCTTGATGTTGGCGTTCTTCAAGCAGTTCGAAGAACGGACGGACAGCTCGAGCTCTTCCACCGGCGTGTTGAGGATCTGGCGGATCCGCTCGTCGTCCTCGTCGAAATCCTCGTCGGCGCCTTGATCGCTCTCATCGAAGTTGATGAAGACCGAGAAATGGTCCTTGGCGATCTTGGCTGCTTCGGCCAGCGCATCCTCCGGCTTAACGGTTCCGTCGGTCCACACCTCGAGAACGAGCTTGTCGTAGTCGCTCCGCTGACCGACGCGGGTCGGCTCCACGGCAAACTTGACCTTCTTGACGGGCGAGAAGATCGCGTCCATCGGGATGGTCCCGATAACTTCGATATACTTCTCGTTCACCTCGGAGGGCACGTACCCGCGGTTCAGATCGATCTGGACCTCCAGCTCGATCCTGGCGTCCGGCATGAGGGTCATGATGTGCTGCCCGGAGCTCAAGACCTCCACTTGGGAGGACCGGGCGAAATCGTCGCTCTTGACGGCGACCTGCCCCTTCCACTCGTAAAGGAACGTCTCCTGCTCGACATCCTCGCTCAGCCGCAGCCGGATCTGCTTGAGGTTGTTGATGACCTCAAGCGTATCCTCAACGATGTTCGGGATAGTCTCGAACTCGCTGGAAACAACGTGCGGAACGCCGTCGGCGTCGTAGGACGTGATCTTGACAGCCGTAATGGCATAGCCCTGTATCGAAGAGAGGAGGACCCGACGCAACGTATTGCCCACCGTCGTCCCGAAACCGGGCTCGAAGGGGGCGGCGATAAACTTCCCGTAGTTGGGATTGAGCTCGCCGTGCTCAAAGGTGATGCCTTTGGGACGTTTGAATCCTTTAAGCAGGTTCTTACGGGCCATTGGGACTCCTTATTTGGAATAGAGCTCGACGACCATCTGTTCCTTGATGTCAGCGAGATCCGTGACGTCGCTGCGCCGCGGTACCGCGAGGAACGTGCCTTTCATGCCGTCGGGATCAAGGGCGAGCCACGGCATGACGCCGGCTTTTCCGAATTCCTTCAGGGCATCCTTGATGACCGCGAGGTTCTTGCTGGCTTCCCGGATCTCGATCACGTCGTTCGGCTTCACGATGAAGGACGGAATGTTGACAGTATGGCCATTGACGGAGACGTGCCCGTGGAGCACGAATTGGCGGGCCTGGCTGCGGCTGGTCGCGAACCGGAGGCGGTAAACCACGTTGTCCAAGCGCTGCTCGAGGAGCATGAACAGGGACTCGCCGGTGATGCCGGGCATGCGGAGCGCGCGATCGAAGAAGAGACGGAACTGCTTCTCCTGCATTCCGTAGATCCTTTTGAGCTTCTGCTTCTCCCGGAGCTGTAGTCCGTAGTCGGAGCGCTTGCCCAGCCGGGCCTTCGGATCCTTACCGGGCGCGGGGCGCTTGCGGTTGATGGGGCACTTGTCGCTTCTGCAGCGATCGCCCTTGAGGAAGAGTTTCTTCTGCTCAGTCCGGCAAAGCCGGCAAACCGGTCCAGTATATCTTGCCATATCCTAGTTACCTCTCAGATGCGGCGCGTCTTGCGCGGCCGGCAACCATTGTGCGGGATCGGGGTGACATCGCTGATCGAGCGCACCTTAATGCCGAGGGCTCCGAGCTGCCGGATGGCGGACTCGCGACCGACGCCGGGACCCTTCACGAATACGTGCACTTCCCGAAGGCCGTACTGCAGCGCCTTCTGGGCGGCCGTATCGGTCACGGTCTGTGCGGCGAAAGGCGTCGACTTCTTGGCGCCGCGGAAGCCGAGGCCACCGGAGCTCGCCCAAGAAAGCGCGTTGCCCATGAGGTCGGTGATCGTAACGATCGTATTGTTGAACGTCGCCTGGATATAGACGTTCCCTTCGTATACGGACTTCTTCTCTTTCCGTTTCTTAGTAACAGCCACGTTATCCTACCTCCGCCTTACTTCTTCTTTCCGGCGACCGTTTTCTTCTTACCCTTGCGGGTACGGGCGTTCGTCCGGGTGCGCTGCCCGCGGACAGGCAAGCCCCTGCGGTGCCTGAGGCCCCGATAGCAACCGATATCCATCAGCCGCTTGATGTTCAGGGCGATTTCAGTGCGGAGACGACCTTCGACCTTGTACTCGTTCTCGATGAGCTGGCGAAGTTCGTTGATCTCTTCCTGCGAAAGGTCGTTCATCATCTTCGCCGGATCGATCTTCGATTTCTCGCAGATCGCGTCCGCGCTGGAACGACCGATACCGTAGATGTACGTAAGCGCGATGTTCACGTGCTTGTTGGGGAGGTCAACTCCCGCTATACGAGCCATTGCGGTCTACCTCCTCAACCCTGACGCTGCTTATGCTTCGGGTTCTGACAAATGATGCGGACGATACCGTTCCGCTTTATCACTTTGCATTTATCGCAAATGGGTTTCACACTAGTACGGACTTTCATCCATTCCCCCTCAGAAAATCGATAGCCATCGAGGCCTTCGGCTTGGTAGTTTGGGGTAGCCGAAAACCTCAACTCGACCATTAAAACGAATTTTCCGCGTTTCGCCTAGACCCCGCACGGGATGCGGCCGACTGGTCGGCGCATCCCGGAATCGGAGCTACAGGTTACGAGCGCGGATCTTGCCTTTCTTTACGAGCCCCTCGTGATGGTGCATCTTGAGGAGCGCCTCAACCTGGCTCATCGTGTCCAAATCGACGCCGACGAGAATCAGGAGCGAGGTACCGCCCATCAGGTACGAGATGGACGACGGGAAGTTGAACAGGTACTGAATCACCGTCGGCAGCACCGCTATGACCGCGAGGTACAGCGAACCGGGGAGGATGATCCTGTTCAGGATGCCGTTCATGTACTCTTCCATCCGCTCGGTGCGGATTCCGGGAATGGAACCGCCGTTTTCGCGGATATTCTTCGCGATTTCCATGGGATTCAAGGAAACCTGGGTGTAGAAGTACGCGAAGAAGATGATGAGCAGAGTGTACAGGATGTTGTACGCGAGCCCGTGGGGCGACAGCCAGTGGGAGAAGTCGTTCAACCACTTGACGTTAGCCCCGATGCCGGACGCGATCTGCAGGGGGAAGGTCAAGATCGAAGAAGCGAAGATGACCGGGATGACTCCGGACGGATTGATCTTGAAGGGGATGTAGGTGCTCTGGCCACCGTACATCTTCCGCCCGACGACGCGCTTCGCGTAGTGTACGGGAATCTTCCGCTGGCCCTGCTGCTCGAACACGACCAAGGCGATCACGCCGGCGAAGATCGCGAGAACCACGATGACGAACACGGGGTTGAGCTCGCGGTTCTGCACCTTCTGCACCAGTTCCCACAGAGCGTGGGGTAGCCGCGCGACGATACCGGCGAAGATCAGCAAGGAAATGCCGTTGCCGATGCCGCGCTTGGTGATCTGCTCTCCCATCCACATCAGGAACATGGTTCCGGTAGTCACCGTGAGCATCGCGATGATGCTGTAGGAGAGCCGATTCATCGTTACGGCGTTGGGGATCCGATCCGCCCACACGGTTACCGCGTAGGACTGGATAAGGCACACCACCACCGTACCGATGCGCTGATAGCTCTGGATCTTCTTCTTGCCGCCCTCTTCCTGGGATAGCTTCTTGAGGCTGGGAAAAATGATCAGGAAGAGCTGCATCATGATCGACATGGAGATGTAGGGCATGATGCCGAGCATGAATACGGAGAAGTTGGAGAAAGCGCCGCCGGCGAAGAAGTCTAGATAATCGACGATGGCGTTCCCCGAATTCTGCTGCGCGAGGAAGTACACTTTAAGCGCGTTCACGTTGATGCCCGGAATCGGAAGCACGGCTCCGAGACGGAATAGCATCAGCATCATTACGGTGAAAAGCACGCGCTCCCTGAGCTCTTTGATCTTAAAGATTCCGACCAACGGATTGCTAGCCATGGTACCTTCCCCGTCTCGCCGCGTTACGCGTCGGCGGAGACGGCTACGGAGCCGCCCGCCTTCTCGATTTTCGCTTTGGCGGAAGCGGACACCGCGCAGATTCCGCGAGCCTTCGCCTCAACCTTAACGGTCAGTTTCTTCGTCAGGTCGCCGTCGCCAAGGAGCTTGACGGGCAGGGAACCCTTAACGAGACCCTTCTGGACCAAGGAAGCCAAATCGACGACATCGCCGTCCGCGTAGTGGTTCTCGATCTCGCCGAGATTGATCACGACGAGCTCCTTCTTGAAAGGATAGTTGGAGAAGCCGCGGTGGGCGAGGCGCCGGTACAGCGGCATCTGGCCGCCTTCGAAGCCGACGTAGGTCTTGCCGCCGGAACGGGACTGCTGTCCCTTGTTTCCTTTACCGGCGGTAGTTCCGCGACCGGAGCCCTGGCCCCGGCCGACGATGCGCTTCTTCTTATTCGCGCCTTCCGGGGCACGAAGGATAAAATCCGACATTACTGGATCTCCTCAACGGCTACCAGGTGGGAAACCGTGCGAACCATGCCGAGGATGGCAGGGCTCGATTCTTGCTCCACAGAGGAGCCGATCTTCCGGAGGCCCAAGGAGCGCACGGTTGCGCGCTGGGCGGGAAGCGTACCGATGGTGCTCCGCACGAGGCGGATTCGGATTTTCTTTGCCATAACGCTTAACCCCACAGATCCTTGATGGCCTTGCCGCGGTTCTTCGCGACAACCTTGGCGTCCATCATGTTGGCGATGCACTCGAACGTCGCTTTGATGACGTTGATCTGATTGCTCGCTCCGAGGGACTTGCTGAGAATGTCGGTGACGCCGCCCGCCTCCATGATGGCGCGGACCGGGCCTCCGGCGATGATGCCGGTACCGGAGCAAGCGGGCTTCAGGAGCACCGAGGAGCTCTTGAAGGAAGCCTGCACTTCGTGGGGAATCGTGCCGTTCTTCACCGGCAGCTTCACCATGTTGCGCTTGGCCTTATCCATGCTCTTGCGGATGGCCTCGGAAACGTCGTTGGCTTTGCCGAAACCGTATCCGACATTGCCCTTACGGTCGCCGACGATGGTCAGAGCGGAGAAAGAGAACCGGCGTCCGCCCTTCACGACCTTGGCCGTGCGGTTGAGCTTGACGAGCTTCTCTACGAACTCCTTCTGAAAATCCCTATCGCGGTCCCTATCTCTATCGCGTGCGTGTTCCATTTCGCCCCCTAGAACTCGATCCCGGCTTTCCGGGCGCCGTCGGCCATCGCCTTGACGACGCCGTGGTACAGATAGCCGTTACGATCGAAAACCACGGTCTTCACGTTCTTCTCAAGAAGACGCTTTCCCATGATCTCGCCGAGCTTGCCGGCGCCCTCGATGGTGTCCTTGATATCCTTGAGATCCTTCTCCAGCGTGGAGACGGACGCGATGGTGTTGCCGACAGAATCGTCGATCACCTGGATGTACAAAGACTTGTTGCTCTTGAACACGCTCATGCGCGGTCGTTCGGGAGTTCCGTAAATCCGCTTGCGGATGTGGATCTTCCTCTTAAGGCGCTTCCGGTCCTTTTCTACCAGTTTCTTCATCATATCCTGGCTACCTTATTTAACGCCGGACTTGCCGACTTTCCTTCTGATGGTCTCGTCCTCATACCGGATTCCCTTGCCCTTGTAGGGCTCGGGCAGCCTGAGCTTCCGGATCTGGGAGGCGAACTCTCCGACGCGCTGCTTGTCGATGCCGGTCACGGTGACTTTGCCGTTCGCATCGGCGGCGACGCTGAGGCCGTCGGGGATGGAGACCATGATCTCGTTGGAATACCCGAGGTTCATGACCAGGATCTTCCCCTTCACCTCGGCGCGGAAACCGACGCCGGTAACCACGAGGCTGCGGGAGAAACCGGCCGAAACGCCGATTACCATGTTGTTGAGCAGATTGCGGTACAAGCCGTGGAACGACCGGGTCTGCTTTTCCTCGTTCGTCCTGCCGACCACAACCTCGTCCCCTTCAGTCTTGAAGGTAACGACGGAATGGTACTGCTGGGTCAGCTTTCCCTTGGGGCCTTCGACGACCATGACGTCGTTGGCGAAAGACACCTTCACGCCCTGGGGAATCTTGACCGGAAGTTTTCCGATACGCGACATATTATCCCCTTCTACCAAACGGTGCAGATGATCTCGCCGCCGACTTTCTTCTCGACGGCCTTCTTTCCAGTGGTGACGCCGATCGACGTGGAGACGATCAGGGTACCATATCCGTTGACGACGCGGGGCATGGTCTTGTATCCGGAATACACGCGCCGACCGGGCGTGGAAACCTTCTCGATACCGTGAATAACCGGCACAGTCGTATCATCGTACTTCAGGAAGACCCGGATGCAGTTCATGCCGTCCTGGTTGATCTTCTTGAAGTTCTTGATGTATCCCTCGGTCTTCAAGATCTTGACGATCTCAAGCTTCAGCTTGGAGGTAGGGATGTCGACTTTTTCGTGCTTGGCCATTCCGGCATTCCGGATCTTGGTCAGCATATCCGCGACGGGATCTGAAACGCTCATTGTCCTCTCCTACCTTACCAACTGGATTTCGTCACGCCGGGGATAAGGCCTTCGCTGGCGAGCTTGCGGAAGCACAGACGGCACATCTCATATTTCCGCAGATAACCGCGGGCACGCCCGCAGATCCTGCAACGATTGACCTTCCGAGTGGAGTACTTAGGCGTCCTGAGCGCCTTGATTATCATCGCTTTTCTTGCCATTCGTTCCTCGCTTACTTCCTGAAGGGCATGCCGAATTTCGCCAAGAGGCTCTTAGCCTCGGCGTCGGTCTTCGCCGTCGTAACAATGGCGATATTCAAGCCGGCAACGCGCTCGATCTTATCGAAATCGATCTCCGGGAAAATGATCTGCTCGGTGATGCCGAGCGAGTAGTTCCCGTGACCGTCGAAGGCGTTCTGGTTGACCCCGCGGAAGTCCTTGACGCGCGGGAGCGCGACGTTGAGCAGGCGATCGAGGAACTCGTACATGATCGTGCCGCGGAGCGTTACCCGGGCGCCGATCTCTTGGCCTTCGCGAATCTTGAAGTTCGCGATGCTCTTCCGAGCCTTCGTTTTGACGGCTTTCTGGCCCGTGATCAGGGTCAGATCGTCTATGGAAGCGTCCAGAAGCTTCTTGTTCTGAAGAGCCTCGCCTACGCCCATGCTGACGACGACCTTGGTGACCTTCGGCGTCTGCATCGTCGATTTGTATCCGAACTCCTTGAACATCTCAGGAGCGATTTTCTCCTTATAGATCTTCTTGAGCCGCGGTTCGTAGTTCTTCATCACAACGCCTCTCCGCACTTCTTGCAGACTCGCTGCTTCGTTTCCCCGTCCATCTTGTAGCCGATGCGGGTGGGGCCGCACTTCTTGCAGACGATCATCACATTGGAGATGTGCAAGGAGGCCTCGACTTCGATGATGCCGCCGCGATCCTGCTGGGATTTGCGCTTCATCGCCTTCTTGACGATGTTCGCGCCTTCGACAACGACCCGGTCCTTATCGCGGAGGATCTTGATGATCTTCCCGCGTTTTCCCTTGTCCTTGCCAGCGATGATCTGGACGGTATCTTCCTTCCGTAACTTAATCTTTCCTTCCGTCATACCGGCAGCTCCTTAGAGGACCTCGGGCGCGAGGGAAACGATCTTCATGTAGTCCTTCTCGCGGAGTTCGCGAGCGACGGGTCCGAAGATGCGCTTGCCCTTGGGATTCTTGTTCGCGTCGATGATCACGCAGGCGTTGTCATCGAAACGGATATAGGTGCCGTCGGGACGGCGGTATTCCTTATGCACGCGAACGATGACCGCCTTTTCGACGGTTCCCTTCTTGATGGTCGAGGTCGGAAGGGCGTCCTTCACGGCCACGACGATGATGTCGCCGATACTCGCGTACTTTCGCTTGGAACCGCCGAGCACCTTGATGCACTGGACGGTCTTGGCGCCGGAGTTGTCGGCGACGTTAAGGAAAGTTTCGACCTGGATCATTTCTAATACCTTTCCTTATTTGGCCCGCTCGATGATCTCGACGAGCTTCCAGCACTTCTCTTTGCTGAGGGGCCGGGATTCGATCACGCGTACGCGGTCGCCGATCTTGGCGTCGTTCTTCTCGTCGTGCGCCTTGAGCTTCTTGGTCCGCATTACGTACTTCTTATACAACGGGTGAAGAGTCTTGGAATCGACGGCGACGACGATGGTCTTCTCCATCTTGTCGCTCACCACGATGCCGACGAACTCTTTCTTGCCGCTCTTGACCTGAGCCTTCTGTTCTTCCACGGTCTGCTCCTTTACGCCTTCTGAGCCAGGTCGTGTTGATGGATCAACGTATTGAGACGAGCGATCTGCCGGCGCATATTGCGCTTCTGCAGAGGATTCTCAATGTGCCCAACTACTGCCTGAAAGCGGAGCTCCATGAATTTGCGATTGAGCTCATTCCGCTTATCCACGAGCTCGGGCAACGTAAGGTTCTTAAACGAATTCTTCATAGCCTATCCTTACACTTCCAGCTCGGCCCGGACGGCGAACTTGGTCTTGATCGGAAGCTTGGAACCGGCGAGGCGCATGGCCTCCTCGGCCAGGCTGCGCTCGACGCCGCCGAGCTCGAACAGGACGGTACCCGGCTTCACGACGGCGACCCAGTACTCCGGAGCGCCCTTTCCCTTACCCATGCGGGTTTCCGCGGGCTTCTTGGTGTAGGGCTTGTCGGGGAACACGCGGATCCACAGTTTGCCGCCGCGCTTGACGTGGCGGTTGAGGGCGATACGGGCCGCCTCGAGCTGACGATTGGTGATCCACATACGATCGAGAGAAACCAGGCCGAACTCTCCGAAGGCGACGGTGTTGCCTCGGGTCGCGTTGCCCGGCATATTTCCGCGTTGAACTTTGCGGAATTTTACGCGCTTAGGACTCAGCATTCCTTAACTCCTCGCCGCCGGAGCTCGATCGCGGCGCTTGCGTACAAGGACGCCCGCGTCTTCTTTCTGCTCCTTGCCGTACTTCATGCCGTTGTACACCCAAACCTTGACGCCGATGGCGCCGAAGGTGGTGTGGGCCTCGGAGAAACCGTACTCGATGTCCGCGCGGAGGGTGTGCAGGGGGACTCGGCCCTCCTTGTACTCCTCGGTGCGGGACATCTCGGCGCCGCCGAGACGACCGGAAAGACGAATCTTGACGCCCTGGGCATTTCCCTTCTTGATCGCGTTGGCGATGGCCTGCTTCATGGCCTTGCGGAAGGATCCGCGGGCCAGCAGCTGCCGGGCGATGTTCTGGGAGATGAGCTGCGCGTTGTTGTCCGCGTTCCGGACTTCCTTGATCTTGATCTGGATCTTCTTGGAGACGTGCTTCTGGAGCTCGCCGCCGATCTTCTCGATGTTCGCGCCCTTGACGCCGATGATGACGCCGGGCCGGGCCGTGTGGATCACGATGGTGATCCGCTGGGGATGGCGAACAATCTCGAGCTCGGCTATGTCGGCGCCCTTGGTCTCAGGGAGATTGGCGACCAGCTTGCGGAGCTTGAGGTCCTCGTGCAGCGTATCCGCGTAATCGCGGGGATCCACGTACCAGCGAGAAGCCCAGGTTCGATTGATACCGACACGGAGTCCGATCGGATTTACTTTCTGTCCCACCTTATTCCCCCGCCTTACCGATCTCGTCGATCACCACGGTGACGTGGCACATGCGCTTCAGCAGCATGTCGGCGCGTCCCCGCGCGCGGAACCAGACCCGTTTCATCCGCGGACCTTCGTCGATGCGGATGTCCTTGACGTAGAGCATGCCCTCGTCGAGTTTCTTGTTGAGGTCGAGCGCGTTCGACGCGGCCGACTTGACGGTCTTTCCGATGAGCTTCGCGCCCTTGTGGGGCATATTCTCAAGGATGGCCATCGCATCGGGATACGCTTTGCGCCTCACCAGGTCGGCTACCGGCCGGACCTTGAAGGGCGAAGCGATAATGAACTTGGAATAGGCCACGTAGCCTTTCTTTTCTTCCATAATAACCGCCTACTTCTTCGCAGCCTTTTTGTCCGAGCCGGCGTGTCCCCTGAAGATACGGGTGGGGGAGAATTCGCCGAGCTTGTGACCGACCAGGTTCTCCGTCACGTAGACGGGGACCCAGGTTTTGCCGTTGTACACGGACAACGTGGTACCAACCATTTCAGGGATGATGGTCGAGCAGCGGGAATACGTCTTGATCATCTTCCGATCCCCGGCTTTGCTCATTTCCATGACTTTCTTGTAAAGGCTCTTCTCGATGAAGGGCCCCTTTTTAACAGACCTAGACACCGTTAGCTCCTACCTACTTCCTGCGGGTTACGATAAACCGGGACGACGGCTTATGCTTGTTACGGGTCTTGAATCCCCGGGTCGGTTGACCCCACGGAGTGACCGGATTGACGCCTTTATTGCGGCCCTCGCCACCACCGTGCGGGTGGTCGATCGGGTTCATCGCCATGCCGCGGACGGTCGGCCGAACGCCGAGCCAACGCTTCCTGCCGGCCTTGCCGAGCTGGACGTTCATGTGGTCCTCGTTGCCGACCTCGCCGACCGTGGCGAAGCACTTGTTGAAGACCATGCGCATCTCGCCGGACGGCAGCTTGAGGGTGACGTAGTCGCCCTCCTTCGCGGCCACCAGGGCGCCGCCGCCGGCGGACCGGACAAGCTGAGCGCCGCGGCCGAGGGTGAGCTCGACGTTGTGGACGGTGAAGCCGAGCGGAATCGCCTCCAAGGGAAGCGCGTTGCCGGCTTCGATGGGAGCGTCGGGTCCGCTGATGATGGACTTGCCCACCACGAGTCCCTTCGGCGCGATGATGTAGCGCTTCTCGCCGTCGGCGTAGTTGACCAAGGCGATGTTGGCGCTGCGGTTCGGATCGTACTCGATGGTGACGACCTTGCCGGGAATGCCGACCTTATCGCGCTTGAAATCGATCTGGCGGTAGCGGCGCTTGTGTCCGCCGCCCTTATGCCAAACGCTGATTCGACCCCTGGAATCGTGGCCCGCTTTTTCCGAGCGGCCGGAGGTCAGGGATTTTTCGGGCTTCGACGTAGTGATTTCGTCGAACCGGAGGCTGGTCCGGTGCCTGGTTCCCGGCGTTACCGGGTTGTATGTTTTGATACCCATAGTGTTCCCCTATCGGTGCACGCGAGCCTACACGCTCTCGAAGAGGGCGATCTTCTCGTCCTTCTTGAGGCGGACGATCGCTTTCTTCCAGCTGGAGGTATATCCGGCTTTCGCCCGGACCCGCTTCGGCTTGCCGTGAACGTTCACGACGGTGCAGGAAATAGGAGTCACATTGAACAGCCGACGGACCGCTTCCTTGATCTGGATCTTGGTGGCGGACGGATCGACCTTGAACACGTACTTCCCTTCTTCGCGCATCGCGTTCGTCTTCTCGGTCAGGACAGGCTCAATCAGAATCTGCTCGTAGGTCATTCGGCGGCCTCCGCGCTCTTCGCATAGAACTCGCTCAGATTTTTCGCGGCGGTTTCGAGCATGATCACGCGGCGACCGTAGAAGAGGTCGTGCGCGCGGAGCCTGTTGAAGGAGAGGAAGCTCAGCCACGGAATGTTCCGGCCCGCCTGCTTAACGCGGGCATCGTCGTCCTTGAGGACGATGACGGTGCGCTCATCCGCTCCGAGCTGGCGGAGGATCTTCACGAGATCCTTCGTCTTTCCGGATTCAACGGAAAAATCTTCGACGATTTTCAAACGATCATCCTGAACCTTGAGGCTCAGGATACTCTTCATAGCTAGGCGCTTCGCCTTCTTCGGCATCGCGTAGCTGAAATCGCGGGGCTTCGGCCCGAAGACGACGCCGCCGCCGACCATGATCGGGGACTTCTTGTCGCCCCGCCGGGCGCGGCCGGTGCCTTTCTGCTTGTAGGGCTTGGTGTTGGAACCGTGGACTTCTCCGCGGTCCTTAGTGCAGGCGGTACCGAGGCGAAGATTCGCGAGCTCATTATTGACGGCGTACCAGATGACTTCCTCGTTGACCGGCAGGCCGAACACGGCGTCGTCGAGCTCGATCTTGCGAAGTTCCTTCCCGTCGATGGAATAGACTGTCCGATTCATCGCTTCCCTCATTACTTCTTGACCGCGGCGCGGACGACGACGGTTCCCTTGTTCGAACCGGGAACGGCGCCGCGAACCATGATGGTCTTGTTTTCGACGTCGACTTTAACGACCTTGAGGTTGAGGACAGTCACGCGCTCGCGCCCCATGCGTCCGGGCATCTTGATGTTCTTGAACGAATGCCCGGGAGAGGTGCACTGGCCGGTGGAGCCGGCTTCGCGGTGGAACTTGGAACCGTGGGTCGCCCGGCCGCCGGCGAAACCCCAGCGCTTGACGACGCCCTGGTAGCCCTTTCCCTTGGAGGTGCCGGTGACGTCAACGAAACGACAGTCAGCGAACACTTCGACTCCGAGGGAATCGCCTACGGCGCACTCTTTCTCAAAATCGCGAAATTCTCGCAGGGTCTGCTTGGGAGCCATACCCTCCGGGAATTGTCCGGCGTAGGGCTTGGTCACCCTACTCTTCTTCTTCTCTCCGAGACCGAGAACGACGGCGTCGTAGCCGTGCTTCTCCTCGGATTTCTGAGCCACGACGACATTCGAGTCGACGCGGATAACCGTCACCGGAGTGAGGTTACCTTCGTCGTCGAAGACCTGCGTCATGCCCACTTTCTTGGCCATTAGACCCAACATCCGTACTCTCCATTATCAGGCACGATATCCCGAGGTCGGGGGACCGTCTGCCCGTTTTCTTACTGCTTGATCTCTACGTCCACGCCGGCGGGGAGCTCGAGCTTCATGAGCGAGTCCATCACCTCGGAAGACGGGTCGATGATATCAATAAGCCGCTTATGCGTACGCATCTCAAACTGCTCCCTCGCCTTCTTGTTGACGTGGGGAGAGCGAAGCACCGTCACCTTGTTGATGCGGGTAGGCAGCGGGATCGGTCCGGAAACCTTCGCGCCCGCCTTCTGCACCGTCTGAACGATGGCTTTCGCGCTTTGATCGATGAGCTCTACGTCGAAGCCGCGCAGTCTAACGCGAATTCGTTCCTTAGCCATTATTCCTCCAAAAGAAGGCGGTCCCGGTTACGAGACCGCCTCCCACCTTTCCACTATCGAAACTTAGCCGAGAATCTCGGTGACCTGACCGGAAGCGACGGTACGGCCGCCCTCGCGGATAGCGAAGCGGAGTCCCTTCTCCATGGCGATCGGGTGGATCAGCTCGCCGATGACCTCGGTGTTGTCGCCGGGCATGACCATTTCCTTACCCTCGGGCAGGGAGACGGTGCCGGTGATGTCCGTGGTCCGGAAGTAGAACTGGGGCCGGTAGCCGGAGAAGAAGGGGCTGTGCCGACCGCCCTCCGCCTGGGAGAGGCAGTAGATCTGGCCCTTGAACTTGATGTGCGGGGTGATCGAACCGGTCTTGGCGAGAACCTGGCCGCGCTCGACGTCCTTCTTCTCAACGCCGCGGAGGAGGCAGCCGACGTTGTCGCCAGCCTGGGCCTCGTCGAGGAGCTTGTTGAACATCTCGATGCCGGTGACGGTGGTCTTCCGGGTCGGCTTGATGCCGATGATCTCGATTTCCTCGTTGAGCTTGAGGATACCGCGATCGACCTTGCCGGTGACGACGGTGCCGCGGCCGGAGATCGTGAAGACGTCCTCGATGGGCATCAGGAAGGGCTTGTCGGCGTCGCGCTCGGGATCGGGGAAGAAGCTATCCATGGCGGCGAGCAGCTCGTCGATGCACTTGGTGGACTCGGGATTTTCCGGCTCGGTCATCGCCTTGAAGGCGGAACCGCGGATGATCGGAGTCGTGGCGCCGGGAAACTTGTACACATTAAGCACGTCCCGAACCTCTTCCTCGACGAGCTCGATGAGCTCGGGATCGTCGACAAGGTCGACCTTGTTCAGGAAAACGATGATGTTCGGAACGCCTACCTGGCGAGCGAGAAGGATGTGCTCGCGGGTCTGAGGCATGACCGAGTCGGGGGCGGACACGACGAGGATGGAACCGTCCATCTGGGCGGCGCCGGTGATCATGTTCTTGATGTAGTCGGCGTGGCCGG
>JADHEF010001233.1_pt1 | contig 17014 bp, 20 predicted proteins | sample 8952391 | NCBI WGS metagenome assembly JADHEF01 (sample SAMN16124439, study PRJNA663245) | bioreactor sludge metagenome | isolation source: sludge (nitrite) | place: India:Bengaluru | collected 2019-02-28
AATAGCCTGGCCCTGTTCAACCTCGCCACAACGACTCGAAGTCGAAGGAAAGCTGCCGCTGGTGCCGAATCGAAAGCAAGTACACCGTACCGCCGATCCGCGCATACAGCAGCAGGCAGTGCGTCGTGACGTATTCGCGCAGTTCACCCTCCCCGGCGAGCGCGCCAAGTTGCTGAATCAGGCGCGCAATGCCGTTGGCGACCTCCACCGATCGCGCAGGCCGCTCAAGGAACAAGCGCCCCAGGCCTGGAAAGCGTTCCAGGTTTGGGATGATGGTCTGCATCAGTTCGTCCAGTAGCGCATCGAACACGTGCGGCGCCTCGGCCTCGGCCAAGAAGACTTCGAGCGACGCAAGATTGCGTTCGAAGTTGGCGGTGAGTTTGACGCGGTGCTTGGCGGCCACGATGCGCGGCCGCTTTCAACCAGCCGCCTTGGCGGCGCGGCGGCGTTTGAGCGCGGCCAAGGCGCCGCGCGCGTCTTTGACCCTGCCCGCGGCGACATCCGCAAGCCCGAGGCTGGCGTCCTCGATCAGCAGCAGGTGAATGCGCTCGCGCTCGAGCTGGTGGTAGTAGTCGAGCCGCTGGGCGTCGATGATGGCGACGTAGCTCTCGCCGTTCTTGGTGATAATCTTCTCGGCCCCGGCCTTCACCTGGTCGGCCAGTTCCGACAGGTTTGCCCTGGCTTGCGACAGCGGGATGACATCACCGGCGGAAATGGCCATGGTTGGCTCCTTCACAGTGTTGTACAACATTCTGCACATCATACGCGCGCGAACGTTGTCATGAATTCCAATGCCCGGCGCACGATGAGCGTACGCCCTACACTATGCGCAGCAGCCCGATGAAGCCAGAGTCCAAAAGGGAGTCCGAGAATGCGCCCCAAGAAAATCGCTTTTGCAGCCTCGACCGCCGTCGTCATCACAGGCCTCACCGTCGCGGCATGCGTCGCGTTGACCAAACTCGTGGCGCCCGCTCTTGTGGTGTCAGCGCAAGCCACCAGGTTCTTGCCCATCACGCTGACATTCGCGGCGCTGTCCGTCGTCGTGGTCATTCGCCGCAAGCGCCACACGTAACCGTGAGCGAGTCGGCGCGCCCGCGGCGAGCCAGGTTTGTATGAAGAACACCGGCCGAGCCTCCCTCGAAACCGCCGACCGCACACAATGCGTCGACTTCTTCGTGCGGCCCGACGGCAGCTTTGGCTTCGAGCATTACCGCGCCGACCTCGATGGTGCCGGGCGCTGGCAATCGTTGAACAAGTTCTCCCACCTCGTCTTCGCCACCGGCGACGAGGCACTTTGCAGCGCCAAGCAAGGCCTGCCGTGCTTGGATCAACAAGAGGGCTGGCGTTGGTAAAAGTGGCCTGACACGCATGAAGCACGCAAGCGCCGCAATCCTGGCCGAACTCGACGCCTTGCTGCGTAAAATCCGCGCGCTCGCCGGGCTCGTCGAAAAATCGCCCGGCTGTTTCTATCGCAAAGGCCGCGCGTATCTGCATTTTCATGAAGACGCCGCGGGCTTGTTCGCCGATGTGAAGCTCGATGGGGGCGCGTTCACGCGCATGCGCGTGAGCACGGCGCAAGAACAGGCGGATTTCCTCGCGGCGCTGCGGCGGTCTTAGAGAATCTCGCGCGCCAACGACCGCACGAATTCGCGGTCGTCATCGGGCGCGGCGCTGACCACGCAATTGCGGCCGGCGTCCTTGGCGCGGTAGAGCGCGCGGTCGGCTTCGCGCAGCAAGGCACCGGCGCTGTCGGCGTGTTGCGGCAGGGTCGCGACGCCGATCGACACCGTGACGGTGCCGATGGCCCGGCCGCGATGTTCGAGGCTCAAGGCCGAGACCGCATGGCGCAAAGCGTTCACACGCGGCAGCACGTCTTCGGCGCGCGCGCTGGGCAACACCAGCACGAACTCCTCGCCGCCGAAACGGCAGACGAAATCTTCGCCACGCAATTGCGCCGCGACGGTGTGGGCGACGGCGCGCAGCACTTCGTCGCCGGCATCGTGGCCGAAGCCGTCGTTGATGCGCTTGAAATGATCGATGTCGAGCATGCAAACCGTGAGCGGGCGGCCGTGGCGGTGCGCTGCATGCACTTCGCGCTCGATCGCATCGTCGAGGTAGCGGCGGTTGTACAGGCCGGTCAGCGGATCGCGCGTGGCTTGCTGGCGCAGCATGTCGCGCAGCTTCACGTCGGCGATGGCGGTCGACACATGCTGCGCCATCGACAGCGCGAGCTGCCATTGGGCATCGCCGTGCGGGCGGTCGAGCGGCAGTTCCATGGTCAGCGCGCCCAGGGTCGCGCCGCGCGCGGCCAGGGGCAGGCACAGGTATTCGCCGTCGAAGCCTTCCGGCACATGGTCGCAATCGGCATAGCGGCTGCCGGCGCGCACGCGTTGCGGTTCGCCGTCGGCGATGGCCGCGCAACTGTCGCCGTTCAGGCTGGCGCTGCGCTCGCGCGTTTCGCCCCAGGTGGCTTGGCGCAGGTGGTCGCTGGTGACCGGCGCGCCCGCGGCCTGGGCGTACAAGGCGCCGCTCGATCCGGGAATCAGGCTGCGCGCATGCAGGCAGGTGGCGGCATAGATGTCGGCCAGGGTCTCGCAGCGTTGCAATGCGTCGCGCAAGGCGCCGACCACGCGGGTCTGGCGATTGACTTCTTCGAGTTCGGCGATGCTGGCCTGCAATTGGGCATTGAGGCGCAGGGCTTCGAGTTCGGCGCGCTTGCGCGCGGTGATGTCGGTCTCGACGTGCACGAATTGCACGACCACGCCGCGCTCGTCGCGCACCGGCTGCATTTCGAGCAGGACCCAGTAGCTGCCGCCATGCTTGGCGTATTGCAGCATCTCGACATCGCTCACGCCGATGCCGGCCCGGATCTGGCCGCGCACCCAGGCGGCCACCTGGGCGTCGGTCTCGGCGCCATGCAAGAGTTCGGCCGCGGTCTTGCCGCGCGCTTCGTCGAGGGTATAGCCGCTCAGGCGCACGAAAGCGTCGTTGACCCATTCGATACGGGCCTGGGCGTCGGTGATCGCGACCGCGTTGGCGGTGATGCTGGCCACCATCGCGAGCTTGCGGTTTTCTTCGGCGGCGCGGACGATTTCCGCCATGCGCTCGATGCCGTGGGTCATCAACGCCGGATCATGACGGCCTTGCAAGGCCGCGAGCAGGGCCTGGCCCACATCGATCTGGGGCCGGGCGAATGGCACGCCGAAAGCGCCGGTGGCCGATGCCCACGGGGCTTTGTCGAGTGTATCGGCCGCGCCCGCGCCGACTTCCCACCCTTCTTCGGGGCTGGTCTCGCGTTGCTGACGATCGTGATGAGTGCCTGATGCCACGGTGGTGCCCATGAATGCGCTTGCCATGAGCCAACGATACGCGCGCTCAAGTCGCGGCGCAGCACAATTAGCCCGGTGGAATGCCCTCAATTCTCTATAGATCAGTAGTTTGCGTGAACTCCTTCACGCAAATCCACATCTTTTTGGGCCTCAAGTTTTGCCACGAACGCGCCGTAAAGCAGTTATGGACCAATGCCCGCATTCGCGCCGCAGTCTGCGCTTGCCCGTCGTTTGCCTGCTCGCCACCCTGCTCGGCGCGAGCGCTTCGGCCGTGGCCGCCTCCGATTGGCAGGTGCTCAAGCAAGACGGGAACCGCAGCTTCGAGATCGACGCGAGCAGTGTGCGCCGACAAGGCGACGGCATGGTCTTCGCCACCGGCCGCCTCACGTATTCCGACGCGCTGGCCGAACGGCGCGGCTTCACGCGGCTGGTCGTGCTCAATGTGAACGATTGCGCGGCCCGCACGTTCAGCATCGTCAAACGCAGCTATCTGAACGCCGAGGGCGGCCCGGCCGACGTGGAAGCGGTGCAGACCCATGCGCGCATGCGCTCGGCGCCCGGCAGCATCGATGATTATGTGCTGAGCGCGGCCTGCGACCTGATCGCGCAGAACGAACAGGCCGGCGGCTCGGCGCAGGTGGTGCGCGCGTCGGGCGAAGCGCCGGCCAACAAATCCATCGCGCCCAAACTCGTCGAACGGCCGACCATCGACCCCAAACTGGTCGATCGCCCGCGCGAAGGCGCCGACGGCCATGCCGAGGCCAAACCCGAAGCGGCCAAACCCGAGCCCGCGAAAACCGAGGCGCCCAAAGCCAAGGCCGACGAAACCAAACCGGCCGGCGACCCGGTCGAGGCGATCGCCAACCGGGTGGTCGAAAAACTCAACCGCAACCGGGTGCTTGAAGCCCAGGCCAAGGCTGCTGCGGCGCGCAGCGGCAGCTATGCCAACGCGTCGGCGCGCGCCCATGGCGCGCCGAGCGCCAAGGCCGAAAAGGCCGCGCATGCGGCGGCGGCCGAACATGCGCACTGGGATTACGAAGGCCCGAACGGCCCGGCGCAATGGGGCAAGCTCGATCCGGCCTGGGGCAGCTGCGACCGCGGCGCGCGCCAATCGCCGATCGACATCCGCGACGGCATCAAGGTGGCGCTCGAACCGGTCGATTTCGATTACCGCCCGAGCCATTGGACCATCGTCGACAACGGGCATACGGTCCAGGTCGGTTTCGCCTCGGGCAACGCGATCCGCGTCGCCGGCCGCCAGTACGATCTGGTGCAGATGCATTTCCATCGCCCGAGCGAAGAACGCGTCGCGGGCAAGGCTTTCGAGATGGTGGCGCACCTCGTGCATCGCAGCGCCGACGGCAAGCTCGCGGTGGTCGCGGTGCTCATCGAGGGTGGCGAGCCGAACGCCCTGGTCGATACGCTGTGGGCGCATCTGCCGCTCGAACGCAACGACACGGTGGCGCCCATGGTCAGCATCGACCCGGCGCAAATGCTGCCGGCCGCGCGCGAATATTGGACCTACATGGGATCGCTGACCACGCCGCCCTGCTCCGAAGGCGTGCTCTGGCTGGTGATGAAGACGCCGCAACATTGGTCGCCCGAGCAGATCGGCATCTTCGCGCGGCTGTACCCGATGAATGCGCGCCCGGTGCAAGCCGCGGGCGGGCGGCTCATCAAGGAATCGCGCTAGTCGGAACGCGCGCGAATCAGAATTTCTCGTCGGGGCGCAAATAGCGCCAATTGCCGGCGGGCAGCTTGCCCAGGGTCACGCTGCCGATGCGCACGCGCTTCAAGCCCGTGACGCGCAAGCCCACCGCTTCGCACATGCGCCGGATCTGGCGCTTGCGCCCTTCGCGCAGCACGAAGCGCAATTGCTCTTCGTTTTGCCATGACACCTTGGCCGGCTTGAGTTTCACGCCGTCCAGGCTCAGGCCGTGGTTGAGCAAGCCGAGCCCGGTCGCATCGAGCTTGCCTTCCACACGCACCAGGTATTCCTTTTCGATGTCGGAATCCTCGCCGATCAGGCGGCGCGCGATGCGGCCGTCTTGCGTGAGCACGAGCAGGCCGGTGGAATCGATGTCGAGCCGGCCCGCGGGCGCGAGGCCTTGCAGATGCGAGCGCTGGAATTTGAGCGGCAGGCGGTCTTCGGCCCAGCGCGCATCGGGCTTGACGAGCGTGACCGCGGGCGCATGGCCGTCCTCGGCCTGGCCCGAGACATAGCCGACCGGCTTGTGCAGCAGAATGGTCACGCGCGCCGATTGCACCCGGCGCGCGGCCGGATCGATCTCGATGTTCACCTCGGGCGCGACGCGCGCGCCGAGCGTTTGCATCACCGCGCCATCGACCTTGACCCAGCCGTTGGCGATCCATTCATCGGCTTCGCGGCGCGAGCACAGGCCGCGCTCGCTCATGAGTTTGGACAAGCGCGGCAGCGCGTCGGCATCGGCCGGTACGCCGGGCTCGGCCGCCGGGGCTTGCGATCGCACGGGCGCGGCCGCAACGCGCCTGGCACCGGTGCCGCCCGGCGGGCCGGCGCGTTTGACGGGAGGACGTGAGGATTCAGGCACGGTGGTAGATCTCCGCGCCCTTCTTCACGAACTCGACCGCTTTTTCCTCCATGCCTTTCGCCAGCGCTTCGCCCGCGCTCACGCCTTGCATGTCGGCGTAATCGCGCACGTCCTGGGTGATCTTCATCGAGCAGAAATGCGGGCCGCACATCGAGCAGAAATGCGCGGTCTTCATCGAGTCCTTGGGCAAGGTTTCGTCGTGGAAGTCTTTGGCGGTATCGGGGTCGAGGCCGAGATTGAATTGATCGGCCCAGCGGAATTCGAAGCGCGCCTTGCTCAAAGCGTTGTCGCGCAATTGCGCGCCCGGATGGCCCTTGGCCAGATCGGCCGCATGTGCCGCGATCTTGTAGGCGATGATGCCGTCCTTCACGTCCTTCTTGTTGGGCAGGCCCAGGTGCTCTTTGGGCGTGACATAGCACAGCATCGCGCAGCCATACCAGCCGATCTGCGCCGCGCCGATCGCGCTTGTGATGTGGTCGTAGCCGGGCGCGATGTCGGTGGTGAGCGGCCCCAGCGTATAGAACGGCGCTTCGTCGCACCAATCGAGCTGCAAGTCCATGTTCTCTTTGATGAGTTGCATGGGCACATGGCCCGGATCGACCCGCCGCGGCTCACGATGCCCGTCATGCGGTTCGCGGTCATCGGAATGTAGGGCAGGCGCACACCGGCATGGATGGTGAAGTAATCGACACCTTGCTCGGCTTGTTCGATCAGGGTGTCGCGGAAGATTTCCCAAGTCAGGTCTTCGGCACGGCCATCCACCTTTTCGAGCGCCTGATAAATCGGCACCGTGCCGATCGGCACCGGCGAATTGCGGATGATCCATTCGCGGGTTTCATGGATGTGCTTGCCGGTCGAAAGGTCCATGACCGTATCGCCGCCCCAGCGGATGGCCCAGGTCATTTTCTCGACTTCTTCGCCGATGCCCGAGCTCACCGCCGAATTGCCGATGTTGGCGTTGATCTTCACGAGGAAATTGCGGCCGATGATCATCGGTTCGCTTTCCGGGTGATTGATGTTGGCCGGGATGATGGCGCGGCCGCGCGCCACTTCGTCGCGCACGAATTCGGGCGTGATCTCTTCGGGAATCGCCGCGCCATACGCTTGGCCGCGATGCTGGCGACCGATGAGGGCGGCCATCTTGGCGCCGGTCGGCCCGGCGTTGCGCAACGATTCAAGATATTCGCGGCGGCGCAGGTTTTCACGGATGGCGATGAATTCCATCTCGGGCGTGACGATGCCGCGGCGCGCGTAATGCATCTGGGTCACATTCATGCCCGCCTTGGCCCGGCGCGGCGCGCGCTTGAGGTTGAAGCGCAATTCGGCAAGCTTGGGGTCGGCCAGACGCTCGCGGCCATAGGCCGAGGTCGGGCCGGACAGCACTTCGGTGTCGGCGCGTTCTTCGATCCAGGCCGCGCGCAACGCGGCGAGGCCCGAGCGGATGTCGATCTTCACCGCCGGGTCGGTATACGGGCCCGAACAGTCGTACACATCAATCGGCGGATTGGGCTCGAACGCGCCTTCCTTGCCGGCGCCGATCATGGCCAAGGGCGTATCGGCCTGACTGATTTCGCGCATCGGCACGCGCAGGTCGGGCCGCGAGCCGGTCACATACACCTTGCGCGCATTGGGCAAGGGCTGGATCGCGGCGTCATCGACGGCGGCGGTCGAGGCGAGGAATTCGGGATTGGCGTTCATCGTGATCTCCAGAGGCCGGCACACATGAGGAGCATCACGAGGCGGCGCGAACCCGCGGGTTCGGCGCGCTTCGCACGGCTTCCATCGTCGGCATTACCCGGCCAGGTTCGAGGGTTTTTCTCACCCGCATCCCACGATGCAGGACCCCTGCGTGCAAGCGCGTGACGGTACGGGAAAGGGTAGTGCAAGGCAAGTCGCGGCGGGCCGCGCGCTTCAGCCGCGCGCGATCTGGCTCATGACCGCCCGCACCTGCTGCAACTCGCGCTGCAAGGCGGCCAGTGCCTCGTCGAGATCGGGCGAAGCACCGAACGCGGCCACCGTTTCGAGCGTGCGCGCGGCGGCGCTCAGCGCCTGGGCTCCGATGCTGGCGCCCATGCCTTTGAGGTCATGCGCGATCTCGCGCAACTGGCCGTGCGCGCCATCGCCCACGGCCTGATCGATCTGGCTGCAGACCGCCGTGTGATGGTTGAGGAACACTTCGGCCACTTGGCGCAGCAAAGGCTCATTGCCGTCGACCGCACGCAGGGCGGCGACGCGATCGAAGGCGGAAAAGGAAGCGGCTTGCGGAATCGGCGTGTCGTGCATGACCGATGTGCACTTTCTGTATCGCGATGGGCGCAAGTGTTGCACGCCGACCGGCTTTCGTCGCCCCTGGTGGTTTGACCCGTGGACGGGCGGCGACATACCATTTCTGACCAATAGGTCAATTAGCCATGCCGCGTACCCAGCCCACCACCGAAGACTCCGTGCATGTGCCGCGCTGGTCGCGCCGCAAGGAAGCGCGCCGCGGCGAGCTGATCGACGCCGCCATCGATCTGTTCGTCGAACGCGGCTTCGCGGCCACCCGCGCCGACGACGTGGCGGCGCGCGCCGGTGTGGCCAAGGGCACGATGTACCTGTATTTCACGAACAAGGAAGACTTGTTCAAGGCCGTGGTGCGCGAGGCCATCGTGCCGACCATCCATGAAGGGGCGGATCTGGTCGAACACCATACCGGGTCGAGCGCCGAGCTGCTGCGCACCCTGATGTTCGGCTGGTGGGACGAAATCGGCAGCACCCGGGCGTCGGGCATCGTCAAGCTGATCACGGCCGAAGCCAACAATTTCCCCGAACTCGCGCGCTTTTATTACGACGAGGTGATCGCGCCGGGCACGCGCTTGTTCCATGCCACCCTGGAACGCGGCATCGCGCGCGGCGAGTTCCGGCCGATCGATGTGCACATGACCACCCAGACCTTGATGGCGCCGATGATGATGCTCCTGCTATGGCGGCATTCGATCGGCCCTTGCGCCCAGCAGCCGACACCCGACCCGGTGCGCTATATCGAACATGTGCTCGATCTGGCGTTGCGCGGCCTGCAAAACGATGCCAACGCGTCAGGTCGGCCATGAAGCGCTTTGATAAGATGCGCGGGCATTTTCCGGCGCCGCCGCGCCCGCCGTTCCGAACACTCTCCCACCTGAGCACGCACCTGCCATGACCGCCTCGCACCTCGACATCGAACGCGCCCGATTCAACATGATCGAGCAGCAGATCCGCCCCTGGGAAGTGCTCGACCAGACCGTCCTGGACCTGCTCTCGGTGGTCAAGCGCGAAGATTTCGTGCCGCCCGCCTACCGCAACCTGGCCTTCATCGACATGGAGATCCCGCTCCATGTCGGCGAGTTCAAGTCGGGCGAGACCATGCTGCCACCGCGCGTCGAAGCGCGCGCGCTGCAGGAACTCGCGGTGCGCAACGACGATCTGGTGCTCGAGATCGGCACCGGTTCGGGCTACATGGCGGCTTTGCTCGCGCATCGGGCGCGCCATGTGACCACGGTCGAGATCGTTCCCGAATTGCTCGCCTTCGCCGAAGACAATCTGCATCGCGCGCACATCGCCAATGTGAAGCTGGTGCAAGGCGACGGCGCGCAAGGCTTTCCGCTCGGCCATGAACTCGACGTCATCGTGTTGTCGGGCGCGGTGCCCTTCGTGCCCGACGCCTTCCTCAAGCAGCTCAAGGTCGGCGGCCGGCTGCTCGCCTTCGTCGGCGAAGCGCCGGTGCAAAGCGCGGAACTCATCACGCGCACCGACGAAACGGCGTTCGCCACCGTGAAGCTGTTCGAGACCCAGATCAAGCCCTTGCGCAATGTCGCGCAGCGCTCGCATTTCCGTTTCTGAACCCATGCAATACACGACGCCCAAGCGCCTCGCGGCGCTGCTCGCCGAACGCCAGGCGGCGGGCCAGCCGGCGCCGTTCCTGATGGATGTGCGCGAGGACTGGGAATGGAACCTGTGCCACATCCCGGGTTCGGTCCATGTGCCCATGCATCTGATCCCCCTCAAAATGCAGGACATCGAGCCCGAACGCGAGATCGTCTGCATCTGCCACACCGGCGGACGCAGCGCGCAGGTGGCGCATTTTCTGCAGCAGCACGGGTATGCCAACGTCAGCAATCTGCTCGGCGGCGTCGCCGACTGGGCCGACAGCGTCGACCCGAGCATGCCGCGCTATTGATTCTTGCTGCACTCGACACCCTTCCTCGCCACCTTGCCTCGGACCCACTTTAGGAAAAGGCCAGCCCCCATGTCCAAGCGTGCGCAAGTCCCCTTCCTCGCCTCCGTCGGCGCCGCGGCGCTGATGTTCGCCTTCGCCGCGCCGGCGTCGGCGCAATCGCTGCTGCAGTTCTATCGCGATGCGCTCGCCAACGACCCGACCTATGCCGCGGCGCGCGCGCAATACCAGGCCAACCAGGAAGCCGTGCCGCAAGCGCGCGCCGGGCTGCTGCCGGTGATCGGCCTGTCGGGCACCGCCCAGCGCGAGAACTACGATTACGACTGGACCCCGCCCGCGCCCTCGACCTCGCTCGACGCGACCACGCGCACCTACGCGCTGTCGCTGACCCAGCCTTTGTTCCGCTGGCAGAACTGGGAAACCTACAAGCAGTCGCAACTCTCGGTGGCGGCGGCCGAAGCGCAGTTCGTGCAATCGAAGCAGGACCTGATCCTGCGCGTTTCGCAGGCCTATCTCGATGTGCTCGCGGCCCAGGATTCGCTCGACTTCACGCGCGCGCAAAAAACCGCGATCGAACAACAGCTCGCCTCGGCCAAGCGCAATTTCGAAGTCGGCACCGCGACCATCACCGACACCAACGAAACCCAGGCCCGCTACGACCTCGCGACGGCCCAGGAGATCGCGGCCGAGAACGACCTGCAGGTCAAGCGCGCCGCGCTCCAGCAGATCACCGGCAAGGCGCCCGGCGAACTGGTGCCCTTGCGCGCCGGCGTGCAATTGCCCGCGCCGCAGCCGAGCGCGATCGACCAATGGGTCGATTCCGCCGAACAAGACAACATCGGCGTGCGCGTAGCCCAGGCCAATGCCGAGATCGCGTCGCGCGAAGTCTCGAAGGCGCGCGCCGGGCATTACCCGACCGTCGATCTGGTCGCGAGCTATGCGCGCAGCTACAACCCCACCACCGCCAACCTCGACCGACTGACCACCACCCAAGCCGGGGTGCAGATCAGCGTGCCGCTGTTCGCGGGCTTCGCGGTGCAATCGCGCGTCTCGCAAACCATTTCGCTCGAAGACCAGGCCAAACAGAACCTCGAAGCCGCCAAGCGCGCCGCCGCGCAAGGCGCGCGCTCGGCCTATCTCGGCGTGACCAACGGCCTCGCGCAAGTGCGCGCGCTCGAAGCCGCCGAACGTTCGAGCCAGACCGCGTTCGAGGCCAACCAGCTCGGCTACAAGGTCGGCGTGCGCGTGAACATCGATGTCTTGAACGCGCAGCAACAGGTCTATCAAACCCGCCGCGATCTTTCCAAGGCGCGCTACGACACCTTGCTCGGCAGCCTCAGGCTCAAATCGGCCGCCGGCCGATTGGTCGAACAAGACATCGAGCAGATCGACACTCTGTTCGGCAAATAAGCCACCGGCCGCGCGCCGGGTTCACCCCAGGCGCGCGCGCATCGGCGCCAAGGCCGCCAGCGTGCGCTGGGTCGCGCCGCGATGCGCGAGCGAGAACACGCGCGCCGCCTGCGCCATCGCCGCGCGTGCGTCGGCATCGCCGAACAAGCGCGCGACCGCATGCCAGAGCGCGGCCGCGTCTTCCACCCGTTCCGCAGCGCCGGCATCGATCGCGTCTTCGGTCGCCTGCGCGAAATTGAAGGTATGCGGGCCGATCAAGACGCCGCACCCGCAGGCGCAGGCTTCGATCAGGTTGTGCGCGCCCAGCGGCAACAGGCTGCCGCCGACGAAGGCCAGATCGGCCATCGCGTAATACGCGCTCAATTCGCCCATGCTGTCGCCGATCCAGACTTCGGTCCGCCCATCGGGCGCGGCCTCGCTGCGCCGCGCGGTGCGCAAGCCGAAAGCGGACGCGATGTCGGTCACCGCGTCGAACCGTTGTGGATGGCGCGGCACCACGACCACCAGCGCCTGGGCGAGCAAGGGCTGGGTCAGCCGCGCCTGCACCCAGGCCGACAACAAGGCGCCTTCTTCACTGCGGCCATCGGACTCGCGCGTCGAAGCCAGCACGACCACCGGCCGCGAACCGGCCTGGGCGCGCCATTGCCGCCCTTGTTCGAGCAGGGCCGCATCGGGCTCGGCATCGAATTTGATGTTGCCGGCGACAGTGATTTCGCGAACGCCGAGCGCCCGCAGCCGGTCGGCATCGGCTTGCGATTGCGCGACCGCGCCGCTCAAGCCTTCCGCCGCGTCGCGCATCAACCGGCCCAGGCGCGCGCCGCGCGCCGCGCTGCGCGCCGACAGCCGCGCATTCACCAGCGCCAACGGCACATCGTGCGCCGCGCATTGCGCGACCAGGTTCGGCCAGACTTCGGTCTCCCACAGCAAGCCGAACGCGGGCCGGAAGCGTTTGAGAAAGCGCCGCACCAGAAAGCCCAGGTCGTACGGCAGATAGACGCTCGCCAAGCGCCCGGCTTCGATCAGCCCCGCATACACCTGGCGCGCGGCGTTGCGTCCGCCCGGCGTCATGTGGGTGAGGACGAAGGACGCTTGCGGATGGGCGAGCGCGAGCGCCCGGATCAAGGGCTCCGCCGCCCGCGTTTCACCGACCGAAACCACATGGACCCAAATCACGGGCGCGCTCGGGCGCGGCCCGCGATAACGCCCGAAGCGCTCGCCGATCTGGGTGCGATAGCCGGGCTCTTTGCGCGAGCGCCAGAACAGCCGCGCGACGATCAGCGGCATCGCCAGCACCAACAACCAGGAGTACCAGCGCCGCGCCATCGGGTTCAGCCTCGCGCTAGACCGCAGGCCGCATCGATGACGGCCTGCGCGGAAGGCGGCGCATCGATCTCGCCCAGGTTCAAATGCGGTGTATCGACTTCGATGCCCACATGCACCGGCGAAGTCGCGCAATAGATCGCGACCGTCGGCGTGCCCACCGCGGCGGCGAGAAAGGTCAGCCCGGTATCGACGCCCACCACGACCGCCGCCCCGGCCAGGATCTCGGCCCATTCGACGAGCCCATACGCTTGCGGCGCGACGTAGGCGCCCCCCGCCACGGCGCCCGCGCCGGCATCGCGGGCCGCGTTCGCTTCGCGCACGAGGCCCTCGGCGCGGCCGCGCTCGGCCGCGCTGCCCCAGGCGAAAGCGCAGTCCCAGCCGCAAGCGATGCAATGCGCGGCCAGCGCATGCCAGTTCGATTCGGCCCAGAGCTTTTCGGCGCGCGCGGTCGCGCTCAGGAAGACCGCATACGGCGCACTGCCGGGCAGCCAGTCGGGCCGGCGCGGCGTGGGCGCCAACCCGTAGCGCGGCTCGCCCTCGGGCGTATAGCCCAGCGCCCAGCCGGCCAAGGCGCGGTAGCGCTCGACCGAGGGTGTTTCGCCCACGCGCGCATAGTCCATGCGATGGTCGTAGAACCAGCTCGCGACGCCTTCGCGGCTCGCCCGCGCCGAATACCCATAGCGCGGCCCGCAGGCCAGCCGCGCGAACAAGGCGCTCTTGAACAAGGATTGCGTATCGATGATCGCGTCGTAGCGGTACTCGCGCAGCGTTTGCTTGAAGGCGTGGAATTCGTCGCGCACTTCAGGCTGCCACCACGACCGCCGCCAGCGCCGCCAGGCGACCGGGATCACGCGCGCGACCTGTGGGTGCAGCCCCACCAGACCCGCATAAGCCTCCTCGACCACCCAGTCGATCTGCGCCTGCGGATGCGCGCGCGCGATGTCGGCCACCACCGGCAGGTTGTGGATCACATCGCCCATGGAACTGGTTTTGACGAGTAGAACGCGCAAAGCTTGAAAACCGGTGGTGCGAAAGGCGGCTATGGTCGCACAACCGCGCCGCGCGAGCCTTGCGCTGGCGGGGTTGCGGCGGGGACGGGCTGGGAGCATGCGCGGTGTTGAATCGGGACGCGGTGTTGGATCGGGCTGGGGTGTTGGATCGGGCTGGGGCTACGGGTGGGGGGGGGGGGGGGGGGGGGGGGGGGGGGGGTGGGGGGGGGGGGGGGGGGGGGCCCCCCGGGGGGGGCGCCCCCCCCCCCGCCCCCCGGCCCCCCCCCCCCCCCCCCGCGGCGCGCCCCCCCCCCCCCCCCCCACCCGTAGCCCGATGTGGCACTGCGCTGCGCGACATCCGAAGAAGCCCGAACCGCGCCGCCTTGCCGCCTTGCCGCCTTGCCGCCTTGCCGCCTTGCCGCCTTGCCGCCTTGCCGCCGAGCCGCCGAGCCGTGTGCCGTGTGCCGTGTGCCGTGTGCCGTGTGCCGTGGCCGCGAGTGGCGAGTCGCGGAGCGAGGTCTTGCGTTCGTGCCCAGGAAGGCGCGACGCTGGCGTGCCGTTGGCGGCGTACCATGCGGCTCGATGGCGCGGGGTGGGTGGCGGGCTGGGCGGGCGCGTCGGCGGCGCCGTTCACGACCGAAGTCGGATTCGCGGGCCCCGCTCGCGTCGGGCGCGCCAGCGCCCTTCGCGCGCGGGTGCGAAGACGCGAGGGCGGGGACGGGAGAAGCCGCCGCGGCGCCCGCCCGGTCCGCCACCCACCCCGCGCAACGCCAAGCCCGCCACCCCGAGCAAACACGAATCACACAACCCACCGCCAGTGCTGCAACGAGCCCCCGAACGCCGCCGATGAAGACCACCGAATCCCCCGAACACCTGCTCAAGCGCCTCTGGGGCTACGACGCCTTTCGCGGCCTGCAGCGCGAGGCGATCGACACGGTGCTGGCCGGGCGCGACGCGCTGGTGCTCATGCCCACGGGCGGCGGCAAATCCTTGTGCTACCAGGTGCCGGCCTTGCTGCGCGACGGCGTCGCGGTGGTGATCTCGCCGCTCATCGCGCTGATGCAAGACCAGGTCGCGGCGCTCGATGAACTCGGGGTGCGCGCGGCGTTTCTGAATTCCACCCTCGATGCGCGCACCGCGGCCGACGTCGAAGCGCGCGCGCGGCGCGGCGAACTCGATCTGCTTTACCTCGCGCCCGAACGCTTGTTGACCGAACGCGGCCAGCGTCTGCTCGATGCGCTGCCGCTCGCGCTGTTCGCGATCGACGAAGCGCATTGCGTCTCGCAATGGGGGCACGATTTCCGGCCCGAATACGGCCAGCTCGCGTTCTTGCGCGAGCGCTATCCGCAAGTGCCGCGCATCGCGCTGACCGCGACCGCCGATGTCCCCACGCGCAGCGAGATCATCGAGCGGCTGTTGCTCGACCCCGAGGTCTATGTCGCGAGTTTCGACCGGCCCAACATCCGTTACCGCATCGTCGAAAAGCGCGATGCGCGCGCGCAATTGCTGGCCTTCATCCGCGACGAACATGCGGGCGAATCGGGCGTCGTCTATTGCCTCGCGCGCAATACGGTCGAGGAAGTGGCGGCAATGCTGGCCGAGCACGGCATTCATGCGCTCGCGTATCACGCGGGCATGGACGCGCAACGCCGCGCCGAACATCAACGCCGTTTTCTGGCCGAGGACGGCGTGGTGATGGTCGCGACCATCGCCTTCGGCATGGGCATCGACAAACCCGATGTGCGCTTCGTCGCCCACCTCGACATGCCCAAGAGTGTCGAAGGGTATTTTCAGGAGACTGGGCGCGCGGGCCGCGACGGCCTGCCGGCCGAGGCCTGGATGACCTATGGCCTCGCCGACGTGGTGCAACAGCGCCGTTTCATCGAGACTTCGGAAGCCGACGAGACCTACAAGCGCCTTTCAACCGCCAAGCTCGATGCGATGCTGGCCCTGGCCGAAGCCGGCGATTGCCGGCGCGTGCGGCTGCTCGCGTATTTCGGCGAAGCAAGCGCGCCATGCGGCAATTGCGACAACTGCCTGAACCCACCCGCGCTCATCGACGCGACCGAAGCTTCGCGCAAGCTGCTCTCGTGCATCTATCGGTGCGAACAGAAGACCGGCTTCGGCTTTGCCGCGACCCACATCATCGATGTGCTGCGCGGCAAGGCGACCGAGAAGGTCGCGAAGTTCGGCCATGAAAGTTTGAGCACCTTCGGCATCGGCGCCGAATTGACCGAACAGCAATGGCGCACCTTGTTGCGCCAATTGGTCGCCTTGCATCTGATCGAGGTCGATCATGCGCGCTTCAATGTGCTGCGCCTGACCGAAGCGAGCCGCGCGGTGCTCAAGGGCGAGCGCGCGATCTGGCTGCGCGAGGCGAGCGAAACCGGCGGCCGGCGCCGCTCGCGCAAGGCGGCCGCAAGCGCTTTGCCGGCCCCGAGCGGCTCCGACGAAGCCTTGTTCGACGCCTTGCGGGCCTGGCGCGCCGCCACCGCCAAGACCCATGGCGTCCCTGCCTATGTGGTCTTTCACGATGGCACGCTGCGTGCGATCGCCCAGTTGCGCCCGCCCGATACTGTTGCCCTGGGCGCAATTACTGGGGTAGGCGAGAAGAAGCTCGAACGCTATGGCTCGGCTATTCTTGCGGTCATCGCCGAATCGGCAGCCCCATGAACGGGCGTCGATCGCGATCCGGGCCGGCGCCCTTCGGCTTGTTCTCTTCCTTCTGGAGTCGCTGTTCATCATGAAGCACACGAAGTTCGGGTTTGCCGCGCTGGTCATCGCCTGCGTGGCCGGCACTGCCGCCGCACAACCCTCCGACACCATCGACAAGATTCGGCAGACCAAGACCATCACCCTCGGCAATCGCGAAGTCTCGCGGCCGTTCTCGTTCCTGAACGAGCAAAAGCAGCCGGTCGGCTATGCGGTCGATCTGTGCCTGCGCGTGGTCGAACAATTGAAGAAGAACTACAACCTGGGCGACCTCAAGGTGAACTACGTGACCTTGTCGGGGGCCGAACGGATTCCGAAATTGCTCGACGGCACGGTCGACATGGAATGCGGCGCCACCACCAACACCGTGGCACGCCAAGAGAAGGTCGACTTCAGCGTCACCTACTTCATGCCGGCGATGAAGTATGTGGCGCGGATCGGGGGCCACAACGAGGACCAACAGAGCACACCCGGGCACACCAGGGTGGG
>JADHEF010001243.1_pt1 | contig 16998 bp, 15 predicted proteins | sample 8952391 | NCBI WGS metagenome assembly JADHEF01 (sample SAMN16124439, study PRJNA663245) | bioreactor sludge metagenome | isolation source: sludge (nitrite) | place: India:Bengaluru | collected 2019-02-28
GAAGCCATCCAGGCCGAGATCGCCACCGCGCTGGCACGCTGAGCCGCAACTTTCCCGCCCCGATCTCCCCGGACGGCCCGCAGATGCGGGCCGTCCGCGCTTGCGATCCGGCACCGGGGCTCGTCGCCCCACGTGCTTGCGCGCATGGGCCGCGCCGGCTTGACGCAACCCGGCCATGCCCGTACCTTGCGCGGGCCGAAGGTTTCCATCCTTTCATGCGAATGAAGAGATGGGATTAAAAGGGAAGTCCGGTGCGGCTCTCGCGAACTCATGCTCGCGAACCCATTCCGGCGCTGCCCCGCAGCGGTATTTGGAAACGACCTCCGTCATCAGCACTGGCCCGCGCGGCCGGGAAGCGGCGGACAGTAGGCCACCGGCGTCTGCCGGCCCGTCCATGAGCCCGAAGACCATCGCCGCCTGACCTGGAGCCTCCGCGGGGAGGCGGCCGGCGCCCCGCGTCCGTGGCCTGCCCGCGGCGCAGGTCGCGCGTGCCCGTCCCCGTGGAATCCGGTTCGCCCGCGGGGGCGAAGGTCGCTGGCACGACGTGCGCCGGTCCGGGCGCGGCGTGCGGTTTCCCTTCGTTCCTCATCAACCATTGATCGAGGACACGCTTTTCCATGAACCGTTCAACGACGCACGTCACCACCCTGGGCTTCCCGCGCATCGGCGCCCGCCGCGAACTCAAGCGCGCGCTGGAAGCTTTCTGGCGCGGCGAAAACTCCGCAGAAGACCTGCAGGCCACCGCTGCCGGCCTGCGCCTGAAGCACTGGCAGCTGCAGCGCGATGCCGGCGCCGACAGCGTGCCGGTCAACGACTTCAGCCTGTACGACCACGTGCTGGACGCCGCCTTTTTGTTCGACGCCATCCCCGCGCGCTACCGCGTGCTGGCCGATGCCGACCCGTTGGCCGGCTACTTCGCGATGGCGCGCGGCCACCAGCGCGACGGCGTCGACCTGCATGCGCTGGAAATGACCAAGTGGTTCGACACCAATTACCACTACCTCGTGCCCGAGCTGCAGGCCGAACAGACCTTCGCCCTGCGTGGCGACAAGCCGGTGGCCGAGCTCCTCGAAGCGAGGGCCGCCGGCTTCGACGCTCGGCCGGTGCTGCTCGGCCCGGTCAGCTTCCTGCTGCTGGCCAAGACCACCGATGGCAGCGAGCGCCTGGCCCTGCTCGATGCGCTGCTGCCGGTCTACGCCGAACTGCTGGCGAAACTGCACGATGCCGGCGCGGACTGGGTGCAGATCGACGAACCCTGCCTGACCACGGACCTCGACGCCGCCGCGCACGAAGCCTTCCGCCACGCCTACGCGGCGCTGACTGAAACCACTCGCCCGAAGCTGTTGCTGGGCACCGGTTTCGGCGCGCTCGGCGACAACCTGGCACTGGCCGCCACGCTGCCGGTGGACGGCCTGCACGTGGACCTGGTGCGCGCGCCCGAGCAGCTGGCCGCCGTGTGCGCCGCGTTGCCGGCCAGCCGCGTGCTTTCGCTCGGACTGGTGGACGGACGCAACGTATGGCGCTGCAATCTGGACAACGCATTGGTGCTGGCCCGCTATGCCGCCGCGCAGCGCGACCCGGCCCTGTTGCGGCTGGCACCGTCGTGCTCGCTGCTGCACGTGCCGGTGGATCTGGCCCAGGAAAGGTCGCTCGATGCCGACCTGCGCAGCTGGCTGGCCTTTGCCCGGCAGAAGATCGCCGAACTGCGCGTGCTGGCCGACGCGCTGGACGGCAAGGCCGAAGCCGAGCCGGCGCTGGCCGAAGCGCGCGAAGCGCTGGAAGCACGCCGCCGTTCGCCCAAGGTCAACCGGCCCGAGGTGGCCGCGCGTCTGGCCGCCATCGACGCGAACGCCACGCGCCGCGCCAGCGCGTATCCGCAGCGCGCGGCCGCGCAGCAGGCGCTGCTCGGCCTGCCGCCGTACCCCACCACCACGATCGGTTCTTTCCCGCAGATACCGGACGTGCGCGAGGCACGCGCCAAGCACAAGTCCGGCAAGCTGTCCGATACCGGCTACGACGCATTCCTGAAGGCCGAAACCGAACGCTGCGTGCGCGAGCAGGAACGCATCGGCCTGGACGTGCTGGTGCACGGCGAATTCGAGCGCAACGACATGGTGGAGTATTTCGGCGAGCAGCTGGACGGCTTCGCCTTCACCAAGCTGGGCTGGGTGCAGAGCTACGGCAGCCGCTGCGTGAAGCCGCCGATCATCTACGGCGACGTCACCCGCCCGGCGCCGATGACGGTGTACTGGTCGGCTTACGCGCAAGCGCTGACCGTGCGACCGATGAAGGGCATGCTGACCGGCCCGGTGACGATGTTGCAGTGGTCCTTCGTGCGCGACGACCAGGAGCGCGCGCGCACCTGCCGGCAGATCGCGCTGGCGCTGCGCGACGAGGTCGCCGACCTGGAAGCGGCCGGCATCAAGATCATCCAGATCGACGAGCCGGCCATCCGCGAAGGCCTGCCGCTGCGCCGCGGCGACTGGACCGCGTACCTGGGCTGGGCGGTGGAATGCTTCCGCCTGAGCGCCTCGGGCGTGCGCGACGACACCCAGATCCACACCCACATGTGCTACTCCGAGTTCAACGACATCATCGAGGCGGTGGCGGCGATGGACGGCGACGTGATCTCGATCGAGACCTCGCGCTCGCGCATGGAACTGCTGGATGCCTTCGTGAAGTTCCGCTATCCCAACGCGATCGGACCGGGCGTGTACGACATCCATTCCCCGCGCGTGCCCGGCGTGGCCGAGATGGTGGAGCTGCTGCGCAAGGCCCGCGACGTGCTCGCGCCCGAGCAGTTGTGGGTCAATCCGGACTGCGGCCTGAAGACCCGCGGCTGGCCGGAAACCGTGGCCGCACTGGAAGCGATGGTCGAGGCCGCGCGCATCCTGCGCGTCGAGCTGGCGCAGGCCGCCTGAGCCGGGGCAGCGAAAGCCGGGGCAGCGGCTGCCCCGGTTTTTCGCCGGAGACACCCGCATGACCCTTGCCGCCACCTGCCCGGCCCGCCACTCCCGCCAAGCGACCACCTGCTGCATGCGTGCCACGCGCCGTATCCGGGCAAAGGGATGGAAGCCTTCACAGGGTCCGGCATCGGCTGTCCGGTCTTCTTCCACACCCCCAACATCCACCCGCTGAAGGCATACGCGCTGCGCAAGCAGGAGAACATCCGTTCTCCCGAAAAGCACGGCGTGCCCTTCGTCGATGCCGACTACGGCGCCGACAGCTGGTTCGCCCGCCCAGGGCATGGAGAACGCGGCATCCGCTGCATGATGCGTTTCGACATGCGCTTCGAGCACGGCACGCCGTACGCGCACGCACACGGCTTCACGGTGATGACCCGCTCGCCGCGCATTTCGCGCGGGAAGAACATGGCGCGGATCAACGACTGCGGCCGCCGCGCCGTGGCGCCCAATGCGGGCCTGGCATGCCGGGACCACGACTGGCGCAAGGGCGGCGGCAGCCAGCGCATGATCGAAAACTCCAAGCTCGAGTATTTCTGCCAGCAGGAATGCTGCGGCGGCATGCGACAGCAACCGCCACCGGCAGGCGCAGGGGTGCGGCAAGATCAGGTTCGAAGTGGTCTACTGCGGCGACCCGCCCGCACCGGCCGCCGCCCACGATGATCAAGATCCGCCCGCACGCCGCGCCCGATACCGAAGCCTTGCTGGCGCTGATTCTCGGCATCCAGTGCGGCGAATTCGGCCTGTCGATCGGCTGCGAGGACCAGCCGGACCTGCTCGACGTGGCCGGGTTCTACCGACGCGGCAACGGCGAATTCTGGGTGGCCGACGACGGCGACGCCATCGTCGGTTCGGTGGCGTTGATCGACATCGGCGAGAGCCGGATGGCGCTGCGCAAGATGTTCGTCGCGCCGGCGCAGCGCGGCGACGGGCTGGCCGCGCGCCTGCTCGACGTCGCGCTGGCGCATGCCCGCGCGCACGGTGCGCGCGAGGTGCTGCTGGGCACCACCGAGGCCTTCCTCGCCGCGCACCGCTTCTATGAAAAGCACGGTTTCGCGTGCGTCGAGCGCGCCGCGCTGCCGGCGGCGTTCCCGGTGATGGCGGTGGACACGCGCTTCTACCGGCTCGCGCTCGCCTCGCCCTCGCTCTTGGCGTAGGTTTCGCGCACCAGCGCCAGCCAGGCCTGTGCGGCATGCGAGAGAAAGGCGCTGCGCCGCCACACCATCGCCATGTGCCAGTCCATGTCCGGCTCGTCGAGCAGGGCCACGGCCACGTCCGGGCGGCGGCGGTCCTCGGCGATCATCCGCGGCAGCAGGGCCACGCCCATGCCGGCCGCGGCCAGTGCGACGATGAAGGCGATCTGCCCGCTGCGGGTGGCTTCGCGCGGATCGAAGCCGCGCTTGCGGCAAGCGGCGAGGATGCGCCGGTTCAGCGTGAAGCCGCGCTCGAACATCAGGAACGGCTCGTCGCGCAGCTCCACCAGCTTGAGCTTGCGACGCCGGGCCAGAGGATGCGAGGCCGCCAGCACCACGGTCATCGGCTCGCACCGCACCGGCTGCGCGTCGAAAGCATCGGCCACCGGCAACAGGCTGCCGGCCAGTTCGATGCGCCCGCCCATCAGGCTTTCCTCCAGCGCCTCGCTGCCCTGTTCAAGCAGATGCAGGTCGATGGACGGGTAGCGCGCGCGATAGGCGGCGAACAAGGGCGCGAACAGCATGTCGCTGCCCAGCGGCGGCAGGCCGAGGCGCAGCTCGCCGCGATGCAGGCCCTTGAGCTCGGCCAGCTCGGCACGCAGGTCGTCGCGCTCCACCAACATGGCCTGAGCCCGGCGCAATACCACCTCGCCGGCCTGGGTCAGGCGCACGCCGTGGCGGTCGCGCTCCAGCAGCGGCATGCCGACCTCTTCCTCCAGCAGCGCAATCGCCTTGCTGACCGTGGGCTGGGTGGCGTGGATGGCGCGCGCCGCCGCCGAAAAACCGCCGTTGCGCACCACTTCAACGAATACTCGCAGATGCCTGATGTCCATGCCGTTCCAGAATGGATGGGATTCCGACAATTCATTTTACTTATGAACAGCCCGGGCGCATAACGTGCGCCATGAGCATTGTCGAACTCCCTTCCGCGCGCCCCTTGGTCCCGCTGCGGCGCTGGCTGCGCGGCAGCCGCCTGTGGCAAGTGCTGTTGATCGTCGGCCTGTGGATCGGCGCCGAATGGCTGGTGCAGGCCACGCACCTGCCGATCCCGTCCGGCATCGTCGGCATGATGATCCTGTTGCTGCTGCTGGGCCGGCAATGGGTGGCGCCGCAGACGGTGTCCAAGGGCGCCGGCTGGCTGCTGGCCGAAATGCTGCTGTTCTTCGTGCCGGCGGCGATGATCCTGATGCAGAACCCGCAGATGTTCGGGCTGCTCGGGCTCAAGCTGCTGGCCATCATCGTGGTCGGCACCATCCTGGTGATGGCCGCCACCGCACTGACCATCGACGTGCTGTTCCGCTGGAGGCAGCGCCATGAAACTCGATGAAACCGCGTTGTTCGGCTGGGCGTGGCCGCTGTTCTGGCTGCTTGCCACGCTGGTTTCGTATTACGCGGCCAAAGCGCTGTACAAGCGCCACCCGGCCGCATGGAGCGCGCCGCTGATCCTCTCGCCGATTGCGCTGCTGCTGCTGGCCGCACTGCTGCATGCGCGCTATGCCGACTACATGCGCGGCACGCACTGGCTCAGCGCGATGCTGGGCCCGGCCACCGTGGCCTTCGCGTTGCCGGTGTACCAGCAGCGCGCGCTCATCAGGAAGCACTGGCCGCTGCTGTGCGCCGGCGTGGCGGTGGGCAGCACCGTGGCCATCGTCAGCGCCTACGGGCTGGCCACGCTGCTGCACCTGTCCGACGACCTGCGCCTGAGCCTGGCGCCGCGCTCGATCACCACGCCGCTGGCGATGGACGTGTCCAGCATGGTCGGCGGCGTGCCGGGGCTGACGGCGGTATTCGTCATCCTCACCGGCGTGTGCGGCTCGCTGGTCGGCCAACTGGTGCTGCGTTGCCTGCCGCTGCGCAGCGTGCTGGCGCGCGGGGCGATGTTCGGCATGGCCGCGCACGGCATGGGCGTGGCCAAGGCACGCGAGATCGGCGACGAAGAAGGCGCCATCGCCGGGCTGGTGATGGTGATGGCCGGCATGCTCAACGTGTTCGTCGGGCCGGCCTTGATCCGCTTGCTCTAGCGCGCGGCCGGCACGCACGCCGCAGGGCAGATGCCCGCCTACGTCGCGGGCATCCGCGCTCCGGCAGCGGTCACTGCGCGGTGTAGCCGCCATCCACCAGCAGCGAGGAACCGGTGACGAAAGAGGCATCGTCGCTGGCGAGGAACAGCACCGTGCGCGCCACTTCTTCCGCGCGGCCGAGCCGGCCCATCGGATGCAAGGCCTTGAGCTGCTCCTTCACTGCCGGCGGCAGCTTGGCCAGCAACGGCGTGTCGATGTAGCCCGGGCACACCGCATTGACGCGGATACCCTTGGGCGCCAGGTCGATGGCCAGCGTCTGGGTCAGCAGCTTCACCCCGCCCTTGGCCGCCGCATACGCGGTGACGCCGGCCTTGCCGACGTGGCTGTGGATGGAGCCGCAATTGACGATGACGCCGCCGCCCTGCGCGATCATCCGCTCCGCCGCGTACTTGTCGCACAGGAACACGCCGGTCAGGTTGATGTCGATGGTGCGCTGCCAGGCGTCTTCGCCCAGCACGTCCACCGGGCCATCGTTGGCAATGCCGGCATTGGCGAACAGCACGTCGATGCGGCCGAATACCTCCACCGTGCGCGCCATCAAGGCCTGCACCTGCGCGCTGTCGGTCACGTCGGTCTTCACGAACAGCGCGCAGCCGGCGCCCAACTCGTCGGCCAGTGCCTGCCCGTGCTCGGAGAAATCGGCGATGACCACCCTGGCGCCCTCGGCGGCAAACAACCGCACGCTGGCTTCGCCGATGCCGCTGGCACCGCCGGTGACGATGACGGTCTTGTCCTGGAAACGCATGCGCAAGCTCCTGTGCTGGAATGAAGGCAATCCGCCAAGCCCCCGCCCTCCGGACTGCGTGAAACGCACGGTGGCGGCAAGCGGAACAACCCGGTCTGAATGGCGATGACCGGCCCGACCGATGCGTTTTCCGGGCCTGCGCCCGCCCCGTGCCTCGGGATCAGCCGGCCCAACCGGGGAACAAGGCCTTCAAGCCGCCGGCGGCAATCTGCAGGCCGACGCAGAAGATGAAAAACGCCACCACGCGGTTGAAGATGCGCTGGCCGTGCGAGCCCAGGAAACGCACGATGCGCCGCGTGTTGAGGTAGAACACGTACACCAGCACGCACATCAGCGCGATGGCCAGCACGATGGCGCCGGTGTTGATCAGATACTCGCCCAACCGGTCGTCGGCGCCCTGTGCGCTGAGCGTGAACAGCACCGACAGCGTGCCCGCCCCGGTCGTGACCGGGAACGTGATCGGATAGAACAGCTTGTCGTCGATGCCGTTGCGGCGGCGCGCCGGCAGGGCCGGGCCACCGGCGGCCTCGGCATCCTCGCCATCGTCGTCGTCCTTGTCCGACGACAGGAACTCCCAGCCGATCTTGCAGATCATGATGCCGCCGGCCACCTGCACCACCGGCACCGACAGCCCGAACAGCTTGAGGATCCACTGCCCGGCCAGCAGCGCCACGATGCACACGCAGAACGCGTACAGCGCGATCTTGCGCACCGCGCGGCGCTTGCCGGCATCGTCCAGATGGGCGAAGTACGGCATCACCACGAATGCGGTGCCGATCGGATTGACCACCGGGAACAACGCCACGAAGCCGACGAACAGCAGGTGGATGAAATCGTGGAGCGCCTGATTCATGCAGCGGAGCCGATAGCCAGATGCGGAACGGTCATCGTAACCGGCAACGTGCCCCCTCGACCGATGTGGCCGGCAACCGCCACGCTCACCAGTCCGTGCGCTGCGGCAACAGGCCGCGCAGCTCGGCGTCGGTGAGGTTGCGCCACTGGCCCGGCTTGAGCTCGCCCAGCTTGATGTTGTCGATGCGCACGCGGCGCAGTTGGGTGACGCGGTAGCCGAAGGCCGCGCTCATCAGGCGGATCTGCCGGTTCAGGCCCTGCTCCAGCACGATGCGGAAGCCGAACTTGGCGATCCTCGCCGTGCGGCACGGCAGCGTGGTCTGGTCGTGGATGCGCACGCCACGCGCCATGCCGCGCAAAAACTCGTCGGTGACCGGCTTGTTCACCGCCACCAGGTATTCCTTCTGGTGGCGGTTCTCCGCGCGCAGCACTTCGTTGACGATGTCGCCATTGCTGGTCAGCAGGATCAGGCCTTCGGAATCCTTGTCCAGCCGGCCGATGGGAAAGATGCGCTGCTCGTGGCCCACGAAGTCCACGATGTTGCCCTTCACTGCGCTTTCGGTGGTGCAGGTCACGCCCACCGGCTTGTTCAGCGCGATGTAGGCATGCCGGCGCGCACCGGGCTTGGCGGCCACGCGCGCGCGCAGCGGCTGGCCGTCCACGCGCACCTCGTCGTCCTCGCCCACCACGGCGGCCACCCCGGCCACGCTGCCGTTGACGGTGACGCGGCGGGAAGAGATCAGGCGGTCGGCCTCGCGCCGCGAGCAGTAGCCCGTTTCGGCGATGTGCTTGTTCAGTCGAGTGGTCGTCATCGCGGAATTATCCGCGATTCCGCCCCCGCGAAGGCCGCCACGGCAGCGGCGGCAGGAGGGTGCAGCGGTTTTCGGCCTGCGCGCGTCCAACGCCTGAACTAAGCCGCGCCGCGAAGCGGCGTCGGCTTGAATGAATTGTTAGCCTACACGTGGGATAAGCGCGGCTTGAATTGTCGTGTTACCTGGAATTCTGGTACGAAACTTTGCTTGGCGCGGAAGGTTTCCGCTGTTAGCCCAAGGATCCATCCAGCCAGTTGGTGTTTTAAGAATGTAGTGTCCGCTGCCTGCGTATTGGCCAGACTCCTCTGACAGAAAGACTATTGTTCCGATTGGCCAGCGGTTGATATCGTCGACACCCTTATAGATTGCTATGTGGCTTGGAATGAGCTTTGAGAGTGCGCGCAAGGATAACCCGTATGGCTTGCCGTCAATCTCATTTCCTTTGATCTCAACCAAAGAATCTTTGGCCTTCTTGTAAGAGATGCCAAGAAGAGAGGCGACGCATGCCACGCCGCAGCCCCACTCGTCGAGTTGCTTGACAAGTCGATACTTCGCCATAGATGAATCCCCCCTGATATCTCTATGCAGGCTAACGCTTGAATTAAGCCGTGCCGCGAAGCGGCATCGGCTTGAATGAGTTGTTAGGCGCATCACTCGCTGACATCAGTCGGATTCTTCTTTATTTCTGGTCTTTGCTTTCGCTCTAAGAGATCTTCTTGCAGCATGAATTCCATTTCTTTGAGCATACCTCGGTGGATCTTTGGTCCAAGGCCAAGCTCATGATAGAAGGGCCCGTGCTGAGTGATATCGATTGCGCGCATAAACTTATCTAACGACTCCCTAGCTTTTACCTTGTTTCCGCCAGCAGCTTGACGGTATGCTTCCATGCCAACTTCATAAAGCCAAGGAAGATCGTCGCGGAAGATGCTCGCCATCATCATTATGGTGATAGGGTCCCCGCGTTTGTCTCCGATCATTTTACCGATGTCACGGAGCATGAATGGGGGCATCCTCCTCTTTCGTGGCAGCCTTGATTCTTCTGGGGGGTCTCGCAGGCGAGATTCCATATTTCTAACAGCCCCAACCAGTTCCTCTAGAACCTCGGCTTGTGTTCTAGTCTGCTTAGATGGCGTGGCAGACTTGGGAATTCCGGAAATTTTCTTTTCGAGTTCTGGCCACAGCGCTTCAAAAAGTTGTTTGTATCGTTCTTCCGGAACAGGTGCAGCCGAGCTTTGGTTAATTGACTGAACAGTTTCAAATAACCCTGTCTTTTCCAGCTTTTTGGCTTGAAACTGGGCTAGCGGTCCACTCACTTCTCTAAAATCAAGGTCCAGTAGGAGTGGTATAACTCGGCTTCCTTCGAGAGATTTGGCAAGGGCGCCAGCTTCAAACAGAACCCACGGCGAATTGAGATTCTCCTTCGTTACGCATAGAATTCCGAAGTTGCAGGCATCAAGTTCTTTGGCTACAGCGTCAGCCCACCTTTGTCCCGCCTCGATATCGGCTTCTGAAAGCCAGGGTTCGACGTAATGCAGAACAAGCGGAAACCATTCCTTCAAAGCAAAAGCAAAGCTCTTGCTACGCTCGCCACTCCAACTAATGAATAGCTTCATGTTCTCCCCTGCGTGCGCCTAACTATCAGTAGACCCCAATTAGGGGCATAGCCGAAGTCTCTGGCAACATGAACCCCGTGTCAATTCATTGGAATTGCAGAGAAATCAATGCTCTCGATGATGGCACCTCCTCGCAATCATCGCGTCTTGCAGCAATATCCGGCGTGCATGCCGCGATATTGGATGGGTCGGCAAGCAAGCTGCGCCATCCTTTATCGGGGCACGGATTCGGGAAATGCTTTTTGCACGCCGAATCCAGATGCCGGCGCGATGCCATCTGTATTTTATGCGCCGACGATTTTCGCGCCCCGCAACGCCGGAAACGCGCGCTGCACGCAGTCCAGCCGTTCGCAGACCTTGCAGCCGGGGCCGATGGGGGTGACGCGGCCGGGGTTGTGCAGGTCCAGGCCCTGCGCGTAGATCAACCGGTCGGCCAGGTGCAGGTCGCAGCCGAGGCTGACGGCAAAGGTCTTGCGCGGCTGGCCGTAGCCCACCGGGCCGCTGCTCACCTGCCGGGCCATCCAGAAGTGGCGGCGGCCGTCGGGCATGCGCGCCACCTGGGTGAGCACGCGGCCGGGCTGGTTGAAGGCTTCGTACACGATCCACAGCGGGCACGAGCCGCCGACGTGGGAGAAGTGGAAATCCGTGGCCGAATGGCGCTTTGACACGTTGCCTGCGCGGTCCACGCGGACGAAGAAGAACGGCAGCCCCGGCATTCCGCGCCGATGCAATGTGCTGAGGCGATGGCACACCGCCTCGAAGCCGACGCCGAAACGCTGGGCCAGCCATTCGATGTCGTAGCGGCTGGATTCGGCGCTGTGCAGGAATTCGCCGTAGGGCATCACCAGCGCGCCGGCGTAGTAGTTGGACAGGCCGATGCGCGCCTGGGCGATGCGCTCGGCATCGTCGAAGCCGGCCTCGGCAATCAAGCGGTCGATCAGCGCGCCCTGTTCCAGCAACGCCAGTTGCGCGGCCATCTGGAAGGCCTGCTGGCCGGGCTTGAGGTAATCGGGCAGGCGCAGCACGCGCACCTGCGCATCGAAACCGCGCTTGCCCTGCGGGCCGGCCAGCAGGTCGCCGGGCACCACCTCCACCAGCACGCCGTGGCGGTCCAGCAGGCGCTGGCGGATGCGCGGAGCCATCTGGCCGACGGCAAAGTTCTGCTCGCGGCACAGCGCCTCGGCGCTGTCGTCCAGCTCGGCCACGTGGTTCTGGCGGCGGTTGAAGTAGTCGCGCACCTGCTCGCCGGCATCGGGCCGCCAGCCGGGCGACTGCTCGGCCGCGCCCAGTTGCAGGGCCAGCGCATCGGCGCGCTCCTTGTTGGCGCGCTGGGCGCGGTGCAGCTCGATCAGCACGTGGGCGATCTCCGGCTGGTTGCCGGCCAGCGCCTTCAACTCGGCCAGCGACACGCCGGCATGGCCCACGTCGGCCAGCACGCCGCGCAATTCGGTGGCCAGCGCGGCCGGGTCTTGCTCGTCGGCCAACTCCGGCGCGGCGCCGAACATGCCTTCCAGCCGCATGCGCACGGCCAGCGTCAGCGGGCGCTGGTTGCGCTCGATCTGGTTGAGGTAACTGGCCGAAATGCCCAGCGAACGGGCCAGCGCGGCCTGGCTGAGGGCATGGCGTTCGCGCAGCCGCTGCAGGCGCACGCCGAGGTGGCGGGGGGAGTCGCTCATGTTCGCAAGCTTCGCAATTGACGCCCAGATCTTCGCAGGATTAAGCACGCCAGCCCATTCCACGTTAGGCGGGGGCTGCGAACAATGCGAACCCATCCTCCCCGAGAGACGAGTCCCGCGATGAACCAGAGCACCTTGCCCCGCATCCCGCTGCTGATCGACGGCCAGTTCGTGGCCTCGCAGACCGGCCAGTGGCGCGATGTCGTCAACCCGGCCACGCAAGACGTGCTGGCGCACGTGCCGTTTGCCACCAGCGCCGAAGTGGATGCCGCCGTGGCGGCGGCCCAGAAGGCCTTCAAGACCTGGCGCAAGACCCCCATCGGCACCCGCGCGCGCATCTTCCTCAAGTACCAGCAGCTGATCCGCGAGCACATGAAGGAGCTGGCCGCGCTGCTGACCGCCGAACAGGGCAAGACCCTGCCCGACGCGGAAGGCGACGTGTTCCGCGGTCTGGAAGTGGTGGAACACGCGGCCGCCATCGGCAACCTGCAACTGGGCGAGCTGGCCAACAACGTGGCCACCGGCGTGGACACCTACACGCTGTTGCAGCCGCTGGGCGTGTGCGCCGGCATCACCCCGTTCAACTTCCCGGCGATGATCCCGCTGTGGATGTTCCCGATGGCCATCGCCACCGGCAACACCTTCGTGCTCAAGCCGTCCGAGCAGGACCCGATGGTGACGATGCGCCTGGTCGAGCTGGCACTGGAAGCCGGCATCCCCAAGGGCGTGCTGAACGTGGTGCACGGCGGCGAGGAAGTGGTCAACGCCATCTGCGACCACCCGGACATCAAGGCGGTGTCCTTCGTCGGTTCCACCCGCGTGGGCACGCACGTGTACAACCGCTCCTCGCTGGCCGGCAAGCGCGTGCAATGCATGATGGGCGCGAAGAACCACGCCGTGGTGCTGCCGGACGCCAACAAGGAGCAGACCCTCAACGCGATTGCCGGCGCCGCGTTCGGCGCGGCCGGCCAGCGCTGCATGGCCGCCTCCACGCTGGTGCTGGTGGGCGAAGCGAAGCATTGGGTGGCCGACATCGTCGCCAAGGCGAAGACGCTGAAAGTGGGCGCCGGCATCGAAGCCGGCACCGACGTCGGCCCGGTGATCTCGTGCGCGGCCAAGGCGCGCATCGAAGGGCTGATCGCCTCCGGCGTCGAGCAGGGCGCCACCCTCGAACTGGACGGCCGCAACCCGGGCGTGCCGGGCTTCGAGAACGGCAACTTCGTCGGCCCGACCGTCTTCTCCGGCGTGAAGCCGGGCATGCGCATCTACGACGAGGAAATCTTCGGGCCGGTGCTGGTGATCCTGGAAGCGGACACGCTGGACGAGGCCGTCGCGCTGGTCAACGCCAACCCCAACGGCAACGGCACCGCGGTATTCACCCAGTCCGGCGCCGCCGCGCGCAAGTTCCAGGAAGACATCGACGTGGGCCAGGTGGGCATCAACGTGCCGATCCCGGTGCCGGTGCCGCTGTTCTCCTTCACCGGCTCGCGCGCCTCCAAGCTGGGCGATCTCGGCCCGTACGGCAAGCAGGTGGTGATGTTCTACACGCAGACCAAGACGGTGACCTCGCGCTGGTTCGACGACAGCACGCTGGGCCACGGCGTCAACACCACGATCAGCCTGAAGTAAGCCGGGCCGCGCACGGAAGGAGAACGCAGATGAACGCCGCCATGCAGATGCCCGCCGAGGCCTTCGGCCTGAACGAGGAGCAGCAGGCCTTCCGCGAAGCCGCACGCGACTTCGCCGACAAGGAGCTGGCGCCATACGCCGCGCAGTGGGATGCGGAGGGGCATTTCCCGCGCGAGGCGATCGCCAGGGCGGCCGAGCTGGGCTTCTGCGGCCTGTACACGGCCGAGGACGTCGGCGGGCTGGGCATGCGGCGGCTGGATGCGGCGGTGGTGTTCGAGGAACTGGCCACGGTGGACCCGTCCACCTCGGCCTTCATCAGCATCCACAACATGGCCACGTGGCTGATCGCGGCCTACGCCGGCGAAGCGGTGCGCGCGCACTGGGGCCCGCTGCTGACCAGCGGCGAGAAGCTGGCCTCGTACTGCTTGACCGAACCGGGCGCGGGCTCGGATGCCGGCTCGCTGAAGACGCGCGCCGTGCGCGAGGGCGACGAGTACGTGCTCGACGGCAGCAAGGCGTTCATCTCCGGTGCCGGCGCCACCGACGTGCTGGTGGTGATGGCGCGCACGGGCGGGGAGGGCCCGCGCGGCATCAGCGCGTTCGTGGTGCCGGCCGACGCGCCCGGCATCACCTACGGCCGCAAGGAAGAGAAGATGGGCTGGAACAGCCAGCCCACGCGCGCGGTGACGTTCGAAGGCGTGCGCATCCCCGCCAGCCACCTGCTGGGCAACGAAGGCGAAGGCTTTCGCATCGCGATGAAGGCACTGGACGGCGGCCGCATCAACATCGCCGCGTGTTCGCTGGGCGCGGCGCAGGGCGCATTCGACGCCGCGCGCCGCTACATGGGCGAGCGCCGCCAGTTCGGCAAGAAGCTGGCCGATTTCCAGGCGCTGCAATTCAAGCTCGCCGACATGGCCACGCAACTGGTGGCGGCGCGGCAGATGGTGCACACCGCCGCGCGCAAGCTCGACGCCGATGCGCCCGACAAGACCGTGTGGTGCGCGATGGCCAAGCGCTTCGCCACCGATGCCGGCTTTGCCATCTGCGACGAGGCGCTGCAGATCCACGGCGGCTACGGCTACATACGCGAATACCCGGTGGAACGGCTGCTGCGCGACTCGCGAGTGCACCGCATCCTGGAAGGCACCAACGAGGTGATGCGGGTCATCGTCGCCCGCCACCTGCTCGAAGGCGAAGGAGAATTGCGATGAACGCAGCGACCACGCTCGACCACGGCACAACCGACAAGAAGCCGGCCGACAGCAGCACGCCCGACTGGGCCCGCCGCGACTGGTCCGGGTTGAAGGCCGAACGCGACGGCCACGTCGCCGTCGTCACCTTCGACAACCCGCCCGCGCATACCTGGACCGTGCACAGCCTGGCCGCGCTGCGCGACTTGGTGCGCGCGCTCGATGCCGACCGCAATGTGGTGGCGCTGGTCATCACCGGCAGCGGGCCGAAGTTCTTCTGCGCCGGCGCCGACCTGAAGCAGTTTGCCGATGGCGACAAAGCCGTCGCGCACGAGGCCGCGCGCCGCTTCGGCGAAGCCTTCGAAGCCCTCAGCGCGTTCCGCGGCGTGTCCATCGCCGCGATCAACGGCTACGCGATGGGCGGCGGGCTGGAAGTGGCGCTGGCCTGCGATCTGCGCATTGCCGAGCAGCACGCCCAGCTCGCCCTGCCCGAGGCCAGCGTCGGCCTGCTGCCTTGCGCCGGCGGCACCCAGAACCTGACCCGGCTGGCCGGCGAAGGCTGGGCCAAGCGGATGATCCTGCTGGGCGAGCGCATCGACGCGGCCACCGCCTTGCGCATCGGCGTGGTCGAGGACGTGGTAGCCAGCGGCGAATCGCTGGCGCGCGCATTGGCCTGGGCGAAGCAGGCCGGCAAGCAGAGCCCGGCCAGCGTGGCCGCCAGCAAGAAGCTGGTGCAGGCCACGCGCTGGCAGCCGCACGCCAGCGCGCTGGTGGCCGAGCGTGAGGCTTTCGTCGACTTGTTCGACGGGGCCGACCAGCGCGAAGGTGTCGCCGCCTTCCTCGAAAAACGCGCACCGCAATGGACCCACGCATGAGCCACGCCGCCGGACATGAGGCCGCATCGCCGGTGCTGTTCGAAGAACGTCCCACGGCTTCGGGCCACCGCATCGGCATCGCCACGCTCAACGCGCCGCGCACGCTCAACGGCTTCTCGCTGGCGATGGCGCACCTGCTCGACGACCGCCTGCGCCGTTGGGCCGACGACCCGGCCATCGTCGCGGTGATCCTGCAGGGCGCGGGGGAAAAGGCGTTCTGCGCCGGCGGCGACCTGCACGGGCTGTACCGCGGCATGGTCGAGTACCGCCAGGCCGGCAAAACCGACATCCGCGACAACACCTACGCGGCCGAGTTCTTCGAGGTGGAATACCGCCTCGATTACCGCATCCACACCTGTGCCAAACCGATCCTGTGCTGGGGCCACGGCATCGTGATGGGCGGCGGCATCGGCCTGATGTCCGGCGCCAGCCACCGCGTGGTCAGCGAACGCTCGCGCGTGGCCTTCCCCGAAATCACCGTCGGCCTGTTCCCCGACGTGGGCGGCAGCTGGCTGCTGGCGCACGTGCCCGACCATGCCGGCCTGTTTCTCGCACTGACCGGCGCCCAGCTCGGCCCGGGCGATGCGATCCACGCGCATCTGGCCGACCACCTGCTGCCGGAAACCGCGCGCGAGGCCGTCTTCGACGCGATGGAGCAGGCGGCATGGCGGGGCGAACCGCCGGCCGACCGCACCACCCTGAGCGTGCTGCTGCACGCGCACGAGCAGAAGCCCGAACCCGGCCCGCTGCAACGCCATCGCGGCGCCATCGCCGCTACCTGCGCACATGCGCAGCTCGATGACGTGGTGGCCGCGATTGCCGCTTTGCCGGCAGACGATCCGTGGATCGCCGCCGCACAGGCCACGCTGGCCGCCGGCGCGCCCGGCTCGGCGCGGCTCGGCTTCGAACTGCAGCACCGTGCCGCCGCGCTGACCCTGGCCGACACCTTCCGCATGGAAATGGTCGCCTCGCTGCACTGCGCCGCCCACGGCGATTTCGCCGAGGGCATCCGCGCGCTGCTGATAGACAAGGACCGCAACCCGCACTGGCACCCGGCCACGCTGGCCGAGGCCACGCCGGACTGGGCGGCGAGCTTCCTCGTTTCGCCGTGGCCGGCCGGCTCGCATCCGCTGGCCGACCTCGGCGCCCCGATTTCCCACTGACACCGCAAAGAGGACACCACGATGAGCCGCATCGCCTTCATCGGCCTGGGCAACATGGGCGGGCCGATGGCCCTGAACCTGCTCAAGGCCGGCCACGCCCTGCGCGTGTTCGACCTCAACCGCCCGGCCGTGGCCGAGGCCGTTTCCGCCGGCGCAGTGGCCGCCGCCGACGCGGCCGAAGCCGTGCACGATGCCGAAGTGGTGGT
>JADHEF010001244.1_pt1 | contig 16997 bp, 10 predicted proteins | sample 8952391 | NCBI WGS metagenome assembly JADHEF01 (sample SAMN16124439, study PRJNA663245) | bioreactor sludge metagenome | isolation source: sludge (nitrite) | place: India:Bengaluru | collected 2019-02-28
CGGCCGTGGTGAAGCAACTGCTCGTTTCCCGAGAGAGCGCAGCGATAGCCAGAGGCGTGAAGCCGACAATCATGACGGTTCACCCAGCTTCGCGAGACGCTCACGAGTGCATGGTCGAGCTTCCCGCCGTCTTCGAAGGCGTCGACCACCCCGCTCGTCATCAGCCTCAGTTTGGGTATCGGCGGCGCGAGCCTCGCGATGACGCGGAGCGGGCAGGAGGGGTGTCCCGCGAGCGAGCGTTCGAGCACGCGCGGGGCACCCGCACGGTTCCGCGAGCAGGCCATCGGGAACAGCGGCCGCGCTGTTTGACGAGCGCAGCGAGGAGTTCGCGGCCGCGCCGATGGCCCGCGCAGCGGGACCGATGCGGGTCGCGCGCGCGCAGAGCGAGCCGTGGGACACCCCTCCCGCCCGCGACTCGTGCGGAACGGCGAAGTGGACGCGTCGGTCGTCCCTTTCGTCTCTCGTCTTCCGTCTCTCGTCTCTCGCCCGCGCGCGACACCGTCCCCGAAGAGAAGAGGGCCGGCCCTTTCGGACCGGCCCTCGGTGATGGTTGCTCGGCCGCCATCGGCGGCATCGCTCGGTCAGACCCCGGCGAACTGGACGCCCTCGAAGACGAGGGTGGGGGTCTTCATGGAGGAGTAGGGGTAGGGGTCGTTGCCGACGGCGGCGAGCTTCTTCCAGAGGTCGAGGTGGTTGCCGGAGATGTTCATCTCGCCGACCGGCTCGGCGATCTTCCCGCCGCGGACGCGGAAGCCCTGGACGCCGAGGGAGAAGTCGCCCGTGAGGCCGTTCGAGTTGCCGCCGAGGAAGCCGGTGACGAGGATCCCTTCCTTCATCGCGGCGAGGAGCGCGGCCTGGTCCTTGTCTCCGAGCGTCCAGACGATGTTGGACGGGCCGCCGGTGGTGGGCGCCATCTGGAGCTTCTTCCCGTAGTAGGTGTCGATGAAGTACGACTTGAGGACGCCCGCCTCGACGATCGGCATCCGCCTCGCGGCGATCCCCTCGCCGTCGAAGAGGCGCGAGCCGAAGCCCTTCGGGACGAGCGGGTCGTCGACGAGCGTGAGCGCGGGGCTCGCGATCGCCTGGCCGAGCTTCCCCTCGAGGAAGGAACGCTTCTGCTGGAGCGCGCCTCCCGAGAGCGGGCCGAGGAGGTAGGCCGGGAGCCGTCCCGCGGCGCGGTTCTCGACGGCCATCGTCAACACGGCCGACTCGCCCTTCTTCGCGCCGAGGCGCGAGAGGGCCCTCTCGGCCGCGCCGCGGCCGATCTCGGCCGCCTTCGGCATCTCGCCCACGAAGCGGGCGCCGCCGAAGGCGTAGTCCTCGGGCTTGCGCCCGTCGGGGTCCTTGACGCTCACCTCGGCCGAGACCCAGAACTGCGTGTCGCGGCGCGAGCCGGAGAAGCCGTTCGAGGAGACCCGCCAGCTCTCGGAGAGCGTGTCGCTGAAGCCGGTCGTCACGGAGAGGATCGACGCGGCCCCCTTGACGGCGCGGGCCGCGGCCTCGATCTCCTTCGCGACGGAGCGCCGCTGCTCGGGCGTGACGGTCGCGTACTTCGGGTCCTCGAGGAGGAGGTCGACCTTCGCCTGCCCCTCGTAGAGCTTCGGGTCGGGGAGCGTCCGGAACGGGTCCTTCGCGAGGGCGCGGGTGAGGGTGACGGAGTCGCCGATGAACGTCTCGAGCGCCTCCGGGCGGAGGTCGCTCGTCGAGACGTTCGAGTAGCGGCCGTCGACGTAGAGCGTGAGGCCGAGGCCGCGGGTCGTCGCCTCGTGGACCTTCTCGAGGCTCCCGTCGCGCCACTTCACCTCGACCTCGCGGACGCGGTAGGTGCGGGCGGAGGCTTCCTGCGCCCCCTTGCCGAGGGCGCTCTTCACGGCGGCGTGTGCGGCGGCGAGCATGTCCTGCTGTGCCATCTCTCTCACCTCACGCCTGCTTCCCGCGTCCGCCGACGGTGATCGACGCGACGCGCACGGTGGGGATCCCCTGGGAGACCGGGACCGACTGGCCGTCCTTGCCGCACGTCCACCCCCCCTCGTCGATGACGAGGTCGTCGGCGACCATGTCGATCTTCTCCAGGACCTTCGGGCCGTTCCCGATGATGTTCACGTCCTTGATCGGGGTCGTCAGCTTGCCGTCCTCAATGAGGTAGCCGTTCTTGACGTAGAACGTGAAGTCGCCGGCGCCGATCTGCACCTGCCCGTTCGTGAAGTTCGTGCAGTAGATCCCCTTCTTCACGGAGGCGACGATCTCGTCCTTCTTGTGAGGGCCGGGGAGCATGTAGGTGGCGCGCATCCGGGGGACGGGCGCGTAGGCGTAGCTCTCGCGCCGGCCGTTGCCGGTCGGCTTCACCTTGTAGTGCTTCGCCGAGATGGAGTCGTGGAGGTAGGTCGTCAGGATGCCGTTCTCGACGAGCATCGTCTTGCCGACGGGGTTCCCCTCGTCGTCGACGTTGATCGCGCCGCGGGCGCCCGCGATCGTTCCCTCGTCGACGATGTTCACGAACTTGTTCGCCACGGGCTTGCCGATCCGGTCGGCGAAAATCGAGATCCCCTTCCGGTTGAAGTCGGCCTCCATGCCGTGGCCGATCGCCTCGTGAAGGAGGATCCCCGACGCGCCGGCGCCCAGAACGACCGGCATCTCGCCGGCGGGGGGCTGGACCGCCTCGAAGAGGACGACGGTGCGGGAGACGGCCTCCTTGACGATCCGCTCGAGGCGGTCGGGGGAGTAGTAGCCGATGTCGGCCCGCCCGGCGACGTTGTAGCCGTTCGTCTCCTTCTTGCCGTCCTGCTCGGCGACGCAGGAGAGGCCGAGGCGCGTCATCGGCTGGAGGTCCTCGACGACTCGGCCGTTCGAGTCGGCGATCAGGATCGCGCCCGCCTCGTCGCCGAAGAAGACGTTGACCTTCGTGATCCGCTTGTCGGCGGCGAAGACCTTCTCGTTCAGGCCGGAGAGGAGCGGCAGCTTCTGCTGCGGCCGGACGTCCTCCCAGCGGGTCTTCACGGGATAGCGCGAGGGAAGAGAGGAGTCGGCCTTCAGCCCCTTCGGCCCGGGCTTCGCCGGGCCGTCGGCGATCGCGGCCGCGGTCCTTGCGGCCTGAACGAGCGCTTCGGGGGTGAGGTCTTCGGTGTAGGCGTAGCCCGTCTGGTCGCCCTTGACGGCCCGCACGCCGACGCCGAGCTCGACGCTCGCGTAGGCGCGGTTCACCTCGCCGTCCTCCAGCGCGAGGCTGTTGCCGACGCGGTGCTGGAAGAAGAGGTCGGCGTAGTCGGCCCCGCGCGAGAGCGCGGCCGAGAGGCCGTCGCGAAGCATCTTCTCCGTGACTCCGAAGCGGGCGAAGTAGCCGATCCCCTCCGTCGGGCCGGTCGCGGCCGCGGCGGAAGAGAGGCGGAAGAGGGCGTCGGGCAGGGCGGTGGCGGCTACGGTCGCCGCGCCCAGTCCGATGAGTTTTCGTCTCGACATGCCGGGATTCTCGGGCATGGGGCAAGTCCTCCTCGAAAAGTGTGACGTCAAGTCACAGTTCGGATGTCACGTCGGAGCATCGCGCATCACGGCTACGACCGGTGCACGCGAAGGTTTCAATCCGGACCTGTAGTGGGTTACTTTGAGATCCGTTCCACATTCGCACCTGCCCGTGGTAGCGTCCGTCTGGTCTCCCGTAGAGTCTAGCGATCCTCCCTTCAATAGCTGACCTGGCCCCGGCTGTCCGGCGAGCCCGCCGGGGTCTCCTTCGCGTGCCCGGCCCTGCCCCCGATTCGAAGAGTCGTGTCGACTTCGTGAGGTCAAGAAGATGACGTATCGCACCGCCCTCAGGCTCGTTCTCGCTGCCGTTCTCGGGACCTCGACGCTCCTCGCGGCGGAAACGACCTACCTTCCGGGCGCGGCCGAGCTCGCCGGCCTCCAGGGAGCGCGCTTTTCCTCGACCCTCGAGCTGACGAACCCGGGCGACGCGGCGGCGACGGCGACGATCGGGCTCGTCCCGATGGCCGGGAAGACGCCCCCGGTTCCGGTGGTGCGGACGCTCGCGGCGGGCGAGAGCGTGCGGATCGAAGCCGCGCTGAAGACCCTTTTCGGCCTCGCCGACGACGGCGCGGGCACGATCACGGTCTCCTCGGACGCCGCGCTTCTCGCCAGCCTCACGACCCGAAACGTTGCCGCGGCGGAGGGGCCGTACGGCCTCGGCCTCTTCGCCGTGCCGGAATCGGAGCTGCTCGGCGCCGGGGAGACGGGACACTCGATCTGGGTGAGCCACTCGGCCGACCCGAAGACCGGCTACCGGACGAACCTCTCTGTGACCCTCGTCGACCCGGGGACGATCGTCGTCGTCCGGGTCTTCGACGCCGACGGGACTCCGGCGGGCGAGAAGACCCTCTCGGTCCAGACGCCCCAGGTCTGGCAGCAGCCGGTGACGGCGATCGCCGGAGAGTCGTCGCTCCCGGTCGGCCGCGCGGAATTCGAGGTGAAGGCCGGCCGCGCGACGGCCTACGCCGTCGTCAACGACAACGTCACCTCCGACGCGATCGCGCTCCAGAGCGAGCGGATCCTGCCGGGCGCGACCGAGCGCCTCGTCTCGGGTGCCGCCCTTTCCCCGGGACACCTCGGCGCCTACTGGGTGACGGACCTGCGCGTCTACAACCCGGGCACGGAGCCCGTCGTCGCGACGATCCGGTCGCTCGGCGCGCCGACGGAAGCGAGCGCGGTCGTCCCGGTCCCGGCGTACGGCGTCGTCGAGGTGCCGAGGGTCCTCGCGTTCCTCGGCTTCCCGGAGCGGACGGCGAGCGCCCTTCGCATCTCCGCGGACACGCCCCTCCTCGTGGCGGCGCGGACGAACAACGTCGACCCGGCCGGCGTCCGGAAGGGGACGTTCTCGGCGCAGCAGTTCGTCTCGGTCTGGCCGACGGGGCTCCTCGCCGCGGGCGCGACCGGATTCTTCACGGGCATCGACCAGACGCTGAACGTCCCCGGCACCCGAGCGAACCTCGCGCTCGTCGGCGGCCCCGAGGGCGCGGCGGGCGCTCTCGTCCTCCGGGACGAGCGCGGCGCCGAGCAGGGGCGGGCCCCCTTCCGGCGTGCCCCCGGCGAGTGGGGCCAGCTCGGCGTCGCCGACTGGTTCGCCTCGTCGCTCGCGGGCGGCGCCTCGCGAGACGGGCTCTCCCTGGCCACGGTCCCGCCGAACTCGCGTATCGACGTGACGGTGGAGCAGGGCGCGCTCGACGCCTACGTGAGCCAGATCGACAACGGCTCGGGCGACGCCGTGACACGCCCGTTCGGCCTTCCCTTGGGAGGCGACTGCTCGAAGGTCGCGATCGTCGCGTTCGAGGCGACGCCGCTGCCGGTGAAGCCGGGCGTCGAGACGACGCTCTCCTGGACCATCGCGCTCGATCCGCCGACCGCGGAGCTGACGTCGCAGTCGATCCGCTTCGACGGGGGCGCCGAAATCGAGCTCGACAAGAGCGCCCGGTCGTACGCGACCTCCTTCCCGGAGGCCGGCGCTCGAACCGCGACCCTCAAGGTCCGAAAGGGAAGCTGCGTGAAGACGCGAACCCTTTCGATCGCGGTCTGCGGCGAGCTCTCCCTCGAGCCCGCGACGCTCTTCGAGGCGACGGTCGGCGAGCCCTACGCGGGAGTTTCCTTCACGGCTCCGGCCGGTCGGCCGCCGCTCGCCTTCCGCGTCTCGGAAGGCGCTCTTCCCGCCGGCCTCACCCTCTCCCCGTCAGGCCTCCTCGACGGGACGCCGACGGAGGCCGGCGCGGCCTCGTTCACCATCGCCGTCACCGACGCGAACGGCTGCACCGGGGAGCATGCCTACAGGATGGAGGTCGGCTGTCCGCCGATGTCCGTCGCCCCGGCGGTTCTACCGAACGGCACGGTCGGAACCCCCTACCCGACGGTCGCCCTGAACGTTTCCGGGGACTCCGGCTCAGGCACGTTCGAGGGGCGCAGCCTCCCGCCGGGTCTCGCCGTTACGAGCAACGGCCGCATCGAGGGGACGCCGACCGAGGCGGGCCGCTTCGACGCAGAGATCGTGTATCGCGACGCGAACGGCTGCGACGTTACGGTGATGCGCACGATTGTGGTCTGTAACCCCATCGCCGTCGAGGCGACCCTCCCCGCGGCGACGGCGGGCGTGGCGATCGCGCCGACGCCGTTCACCGTGTCCGGCGCGGTCGGCGCGACGACCCTCGCGGTGACTGCGGGCGCTCTCCCGGCCGGTCTCTCGTTCGACGGCGCGACGGGCATTCTCTCGGGGACGCCGACCGTCGTCGGGACGTTCCCCTTCACGGTTACCGCGACCGACTCTCTCGGCTGCACCGGAAGCCTCGCGACGTCGCTCACCGTGAGCTGTCCGACGATCACGGTCAGCCCGGCGAGCCTCGCGAACGGGACGGCGGGCGTGGCCTACGGACCGGTGACGCTGACGCAGGCGGGCGGCGTCGGGACCATGACGTACGCCGTGACGACCGGGGCGCTGCCGGCGGGGCTGACGCTGACGAGCGCCGGGGTCCTTTCGGGGGCGCCGACCGTTACGGGGACGTTCAGCTTTACCGTGACGGCGACGGACGCGAACTCGTGCACGGGGACGCAGTCCTACACCCTCGTCGTGGAGTGCCCGACGATCACGGTGAGCCCGGCGAGCCTGACGAGCGGGACGGCGGGTGTGGCGTACGGGCCGGTGACGCTGACGCAGGCGGGCGGAGTCGGGACGGTGACGTACGCGGTCACGGCCGGGGCGCTGCCGACGGGGATCACCCTGACCACGGCGGGCGTCCTCTCGGGGACGCCGACGGTGACGGGGACGTTCAACTTCACGGTGACGGCGACGGACGCGAACGGCTGCACGGGGACGCGGGCCTACACGCTGGTCGTGGAGTGCCCGGTGATCACGGTGAGCCCGGCGAGCCTGTCGAACGCGACGGCGGGAGCGGCCTACGGGCCGGTGACGCTGACGCAGGCGGGCGGAGTCGGGACGGTGACGTACGCAGTCACGGCCGGGGCGCTGCCGACGGGGATCACCCTGACCACGGCGGGCGTCCTCTCGGGGACGCCGACGGTGACGGGGACGTTCAACTTCACGGTGACGGCGACGGACGCGAACGGCTGCACGGGGACGCGGGCCTACACGCTGGTCGTGGAGTGCCCGGTCATCACGGTGACGCCGGCGACGCTGCCGGGCGGCACGACGGGCATTGCGTACAGCCAGAGCGTCGGCTCCACGGGCGGACTCGGCACGACGACGTACGCGGTGACGGCGGGAGCGCTCCCGTCCGGCCTCGTGCTCAACTCGGCGAGCGGAGCGATCACGGGGACGCCGACGGCGGCGGGGACCTTCAACTTCACGGTGACGGCGACGGACGCGAACGGCTGCACGGGGTCGCAGGCGTACACGGTGTCGATCGTCTGCCCGACGATCACGGTGGGGCCGGGGACGCTCACGAACGGCACGGTCGGGACGGCGTACGGCCAGACCGTCCTCGGGGCCGGCGGCGGAGGGGCATACCTCTACGCGGTGACGGCGGGGACGCTCCCGGCGGGCCTTTCGCTCGACGGAGCGAGCGGAGCGATCACGGGAACGCCGACGACGGCGGACCTCTACAGCTTCACGATCACGGCGACGGACCAGTACGGGTGCAGCGGAGCGACGGCGTACAACGTGCGGATCTGCCCGGTGATCGAGGTGACGCCGGCGACGGCGGCGCAGGGGACGATTGGCCAGGTCTACGCGGGGACGACCTTCGGGCAGACGGGCGGCGTGCTGCCGGTGTCGTGGAGCGCGACGGGCCTGCCCGCGGGGCTGACGCTCGACGCGGCGACCGGAGCGCTCGCGGGGACGCCGACGGAAGCCGGGGGCTTCGCGGTCGTGGTGACGGCGACGGACGCGAACGGCTGTACGGGGAGCGTGGCCTTCACGCTGCGGATCTGCCCGGAGATGGCGATCGACGCGCCGGCGAGCCTCGCGGCGGGGACGGTGGGGACGGCGTACGGGCCGGTCACCTTCACGCAGACGGGGAGCGGGGCGGCGATCACGTGGAGCGCCACGGGCCTGCCGACGGGGCTGACGCTCGATCCGACGACGGGCACCCTCACGGGGACGCCGGGCGAGCCGGGCAGCTTCACGGTCGTGGTGACGGCGACGGACGCGAACGGGTGCGCGGTCTCGCGCAGCTACCCGCTGACGATCTCGTGTCCGACGATCACGCTCTCGCCCGGTGCGCTGCCCGGCGCGACGGCGGGGACGGCATACGGACAGACGATCACCGCCTCGAGCGCGCTCGCGGGCGGCAGCTACTCGTACTCGATCCTCTCCGGCGCCCTGCCGGCGGGGCTGACGCTGAACGCGACGACGGGTGAGATCTCCGGCACGCCGACGGCGGTGGGGAGCTTCAACGTCACAGTCCGTGCGACGCACGACCCGACGGGCTGCACGGGAGACCAGGCGTACACGCTCGTCGTGGTCTGCGACACCATCACCGTCGGCGGCGGCGCGCCGCCGACGAACGTGACGGCGGGAGTGGCGGGCTACACGCACACCTTCACAGCGACGGGCGGCGTCTCGCCGTGGACCTTCACTTCCACCGGCACGCTTCCGACCGGACTGACGCTGAACCCGACGACGGGCGTCCTCTCGGGGACTCCGTCGGCAGCCGGAACCTTCAACTTCACGATCATCGCGACCGACTCGGCGACGGGTGCGACCTGCACCGGCTCGGCGCCCTTCTCGGTCACGGTCGTCTGCCCGACGATCACGGTCAGCCCGGCGACGCTTCCGGGCGGAATCGAAGGGACGGCCTATTCGGAGACCGTTACGGCGGCCGGCGCCACCGGCCCGTATACCTTCGCCGTGACGGCCGGGGCTCTCCCCACGGGCCTCACGCTCGGCACGGACGGCGCGATCACGGGGACGCCGTCGGCCGACGGTGAGTACACGTTCACGATCACCGCGACCGACACCACGACGAGCTGCACCGGGAGTCGCGCGTACACGGTCCGGATCTGCCCGGTCATCGGCCTCTCCGCCGTCCCGACCTGCGCGACGGTCGGATCGGCTTTCTCCACGACGATCACCCCCTCGGCGGGAGCGGCGCCCTTCACGTTCGGCGTGACCGGGACGCTGCCGACCGGGACCACCCTCGACGCGGGGACGGGCGTCCTCTCGGGAACGCTCACGGCGGCCGGCTCGTTCTCCTTCAGCATTACCGCCACCGACGTCAACGGCTGCACCGGCTCCCAGAGCTACACCGTGAACGTCCTCGACCTGGCGCCGGCCGCCGGGGCTCTCCCCGACGCCACGTTCGGGACGGCCTACAACCAGGCCGTCACGGCGAGCGGCGGCTCGGGCGGCTTCACGTACGCCGTGACCGCCGGCTCCCTGCCGGAGGGGCTCACGCTGAACGCCGCGACCGGCGCCCTCACGGGAACCCCCGGCGGAGCCCTCGGGACGGGCTCCTTCTCGTTCACGGTCACGGCGACGAACACGGCGACGACCTGCACGATCGCGAAGGCCTACACCCTCGTCTCCCGCCCGGTCGCGGTCCTGGACACCTATGCGAACGGAGCGGGGAACACCGAGTTCTACGGCGGCGGGTACGCGCCGACGCCGACGACGCCGTTCGTCGCGAGCGCCACCAACATCCTCTCGAACGACCTCGGGCCGGGCCTGACCGTGACGAGCCTGACGCAGCCGGCGAACGGGACCGTGACGCTCGGGACGGCGGGTGCGTTCCGCTACACGCCGAACGCGGGCGCGGAGACCTCGGCGACGTTCACGTACAAGGTCACGTCCAACGGCGTCGAATCCCAGGCCGCGGCGAACGTGACGATCACGCTCGTCGGGCAGGTCTGGTACGTCAACAGCTCCGGAGCGAACGGGATCGGGACCTCGAACTCGCCCTTCAACAACCTGGCCAACGCCGACGTCTCGTCCGGAGCCGGCGACGTCGTCTTCGTCCACACGGGCGCGGCGACCACCACCGGGGCCATCACCCTGGATGCGAACCAGGTCCTCTGGGGCCAGGGCGCGGCGTTCTCGCTCGGCGGCTCGGGCCTCACGATCGGCGCCGCCGGCAAGCCGACGCTCACCGGAACGGTCACGCTCGGCGGGAGCTCCGTCCTCGTCAGCTCCCTCGACATCGCCACGACCGGCGCCGTGGGCGTCACGGACAACCAGGCCGGCGCGATCACCGGCATTACCGTCCAGAACAACGTCACGGTCTCGGCGACGAACGCCGCGGCCGTCGACCTCACGGGCGTCTCCGCGAGCGCCTCGGGGATCACGTTCACGAGCCTGACCTCCTCGAACAGCACGGGCAAGGGGCTCAACCTCGTTGGGATCGGCGGGACGTTCACCTCGGGCACGACGACGGTCACGAATCCGTCCGGAATCGGCATCGACGTCCAGACGTCCGTGGCCGGGGGGACGATCAGCCTCGGGACGACCTCGGCGACGGCGTCGGGCGGGACGGGCGTGAACCTCGCGTCCAACGCCGGGAACGTGACCTTCGGAGCGCTGACCGTGACTCCGGACGCGAACCAGCGCGGCCTCTTCGCGACGGAGAACGCCGGGACCCTGACCGTCCCGAGCGGAACGGTCACGACCACGGGCGCCACGGCCGTCGAGATCACGAGGTCGGCCGGGGCGACGCCGCTCTCGGTCAGCCTGACGACCGTCAACGCGAACGGCGGGAGCAACGGGATCTACCTCCGGCGCACGTCGGGGAGCTTCACGGTCGTCGGGACCGGCGCGGCCGGGTCCGGCGGGACGATCCAGAACATGACCGGCGCGGACGGGGCCGTCGCCGGATCGGGGGTCTACCTCGACAACGCGACGAACGTTTCCCTGAGCCGCCTGCAGCTCAACGATTTCCAGAACTTCGCGATCCGCGGCGACACGGTGACGGGGTTCTCGCTCGCGAACTCGACCATCAACGGAACGAACGGGAACAACGCCGGAGCAGACGAGGGGAGCGTCTCCTTCACCAACCTGACGGGCTCGGCGTCGATCACGGCCTGCAGCTTCAGCGGAGCCGTCGAGCACAACGTGGCGATCGTCAACACGACGGGGACGCTGAACCGGATCACGGTGACGGGGTCGACGTTCGGCACGATGAACGCGGCGACGGGGAGCGACGGGCTCCTGATCGAGAGCCTCGGCACGGCCGTCATCAACGCCACGGTGCAGAACAACTTCTTCACCGCCGCGGTGGGCGACCACTTCCAGTACTCCGTCAACAGCTCCGTCACCGGGGACGTGGTCTTCACCGGCAACACGATCTCGAACTCCATGACGGCGGTGAGCGGCGGGGGCGGCATCCGGTTCGTCGGAGGGAGCAACGTCGGGGGGATCAACGCGGGGATGACCTTCGACGTCTCGAACAACACGATTCGCGACTCTCGCGGGACGGCGATCGCCGTGAACAAGCTCGGCGGAACCGGAAGCTACACCGGCTCGATCGCGAACAACCAGGTCGGCGTCGCGGCAGCCCTGAACTCGGGCTCGGCCGAGGGGTCGGGGATCTTCTTCCTGACCGACGGCGGGGGGAGCTACGTGGTCTCCGTCACGGGAAACCAGGTCCGCCAGTACGGGAACTACGGCATCTTCATGCAGACGGGCGGATCCGGAGTCGTCGGCAACGGGAACATCCGGGCCACGGTCACGGGGAACACTGTCTCGAACCCGGGGAACCTCGTCTTCGCCAAGAACGGGTTCCAGCTGAACGGTGGGGTATCCCCCGGGGACACGTACTCGATCTGCCTCACGCTCGGCGGCGCGGGCGCGCTCGCCAACTCGTTCACGGGGACCGGCACGGACGGGGGTACCGACTTCCGCCTGCGGCAGCGTCAGTCGACGACCGTGCGGCTGCCAGGGTACGCCGGCGGCGCGACGGACACGGCCGCGGTCGTCAGCTTCGTCCAGGGAAACAACGGCGGGTCGCCGACGGGGAGCGCCGCGGTCAGCTCACCACCAGGCGGTGGCTTCCTCGGAAGCGCCTGCCCGTTCTGAGGAAGAGGAGGAAGGAGTCAGAGATGGCGGAACCGTTCCTTTCCGAGATCCGGCTGATGAGCTTCGTGTTCGCCCCGAAGGGATGGGCTCTCTGCAACGGCCAGCTCCTCCCCATCAACCAGAACCAGGGGCTCTTCTCGCTGCTGGGGACGACTTTCGGAGGCGACGGCCGCGTGAACTTCGCGCTGCCCGACCTCCGGGGCCGAACGCCGATCCACGTGGGAAGCGGTCACACGCTCGGCGAGAGGGGGGGCGAGCAGGCCCACACGCTCTCGATCGCCGAGCTCCCCACGCACACGCACGTCGCAAACGCGTCGCCGAGCTCCTCCGGGACGCAGGGGTTGCCCACGAACGCGTTCCTGGGTCCCCTGAACAACGGGTACCACGGGGCCTCCTCCCTGACGACGCTCCAGCCAGGGACGGTGACGAACACGGGGGGCTCTCAGGCTCACCTCAACATGCAGCCCTTCCTCACAGTCTCGTTCTGCATCGCCCTCCAGGGGATCTTCCCCAGCCCGACCTGAGGAGACGACATGGCACAACCCTACGTCGGCGAGATCCGGATGTTCGCGGGGAACTTCGCCCCCGCGGGCTGGATGTTCTGCGAAGGCCAGCTCCTTCCGATCTCCGAGAACGAAACGCTCTTCCAGCTCATCGGGACGACGTACGGTGGAGACGGGGAAAGCACGTTCGCCCTTCCGGACCTGCGCGGCAGGATTCCGATCCACCAGGGGAACGGCTTCATCCTCGCGGAAACGGGCGGCGCCGAGGAGATCACCCTCACGGTCAACCAGATCCCGGCGCACAGCCATCCGTTCCTCGCCTCCGCGGCCGCCGGATCGGCGGCGAGCCCCGCCGGCGCACTCGTGGCCCAGACGGACGGGACGATCTCCCTCTTCATCTCCGACACCCCGTTCGTGAACATGAACCCTCAGGCGATCGGCTCCGTCGGGGGGAGCCAGCCTCACACGAACTTCCAGCCCTACCTGTGCGTCGACTTCATCATCAGCCTCTTCGGGATCTTCCCGTCGCCGACCTGATCGTCGGAGAGAGTTCAAGGTAATCCGATGGCCGACCCCTTCGTCGCCGAGATCCGGATCTTCCCGTTCAACTTCGCCCCCAAGGGCTGGGCCTGGTGCGACGGTCAGCTGCTGCCCCTCTCGCAGAACACGGCTCTCTTCTCGCTCCTCGGAACGACCTACGGCGGCAACGGCAAGTCGAACTTCGCGCTCCCGGACCTGCAGGGCCGCGCGCCGATGCACCCGGGCCAGGGGCCCGGTCTTTCGCTCCACGACCTCGGCGAGACGGGGGGGAGCGAAACCGTTTCGCTGCTGGAGTCGGAAATCCCTGCGCACAGCCACGCGCTTCGCGCCTCGGCCGATCCCGCGGACTTGTTCGCGCCGGGTCCGTCCGCCTCGCTGGCCTCCTCGACGGGCGCGACCGCGTACCAGCCGTCGAACGCCGGAATCGTCTCGATGGCCCCCGAGGCCCTCGCCCCCGCCGGCGGCGACCAGCCGCACAACAACCTGCAGCCCTACCTGACCTTCTACTTCAACATCGCCCTGCAGGGCGTCTTCCCGCCGCGGACCTGAGGGGCTCGTGACGGGTGCGGAGGCGGCGGTGACGGGCGTGGCGGCGGACGAATCGGCCGCGGCGCACCGCGTCGCGCTCCGCCCCGCGACGCCCGCGGACCGCGAGCTCCTCTTCCGCGTGTACGCCTCGACCCGCGAGGAAGAGCTGGCGCCGGTGCCGTGGCCTCCCGAAGCGAAGGAGGCCTTCCTCCGCCAGCAGTTCGACGCGCAGGACGCGTGGTGGCGGACGCACTACGCCGGCGCGACGTTCGAGGTCGTCGTGGTCGACGGCCGCGACGCGGGGCGGCTCTACCTCTGGGAGGGGCCGTCCGAGATCCGGATCGTCGACGTCGCGCTCCTGCCCGAGGCGCGGGGCGGCGGCGTCGGGACCGGACTCCTCCGCGACGTGCAGCGGCGCGCGGCGGCCGGGGGGAAGTCCGTCACGATCCACGTCGAGCGGATGAACCCCGCTCTCCGGCTCTACGAGCGGCTCGGCTTCCGGCTCGTGGAGGACAAGGGGGTCTATCTCTTCCTGTCGTGGGGCGCCGATGCGGTCAGTTGAAGACCGCCTCGTAGCGCATCCGGCCGTCGCGCGGGCCGAGCGGCACGAGGAAGATCTCGGAAGCGCCGAGCGCGGAATGCTCGAGCGCCCAGATGCGCTGAGGCAGCACGGGGGAGAGGGGACCGAGGAAAACGAGCGAGAAGGGCTCGGTGCGGAGTCCCGGCACGTCGGGCCGCGGCGCGCGCGTCCCGTGGGGTTCCACGGCGCCGAGCGTCAGCTCGAGCGTCCCGTCGGGAAATCGAATCGTGAAGGCCGCTCCGACGAGCGGCATGAAATCGGAGATCGAGAGCGTATCGGTCACGGGTCCCTCCGCCCGGAGGGAGGATGCCCGCGGCCGGGCGCTTCGTCCAGCGCGCAGGAGCGAAGAAGCTGCTCGGGCGGCCTCTGCGCTGACCGCGCGGCGTGAGGAGAGCCATGGAGATCACACGGAAGTCGTTCCTTTCCGGCGCCGCCGCGGGACTCGCGGGGCTGACGCTTCTGCCGACCGCGGCCTGGGCGGCGCCCGCGACGGAAACGGAGGGGGGCATCCTCTGGCTGCGGAATGCCGCCGGCCAGACGTTCACGGCGCGGAGCGCGGACGGGGCGCTCGTGACGCTCCTCCTCGAGAAGGTCGAGGAGCTGAAGTCGGGCACCGACGTGGAGCAGTACCGGCTCCTCTTCTCGGCCGAAGGGAACTATCGCCTCGCCGAGGGGACGTGGCGGCTCGGCGGGCCGAGGGGACGGCGTGCCGGCGACGTCTTCCTGGTCCCCGCGGGGACGAACGCGGCGGGCCGCGCGCTCTACCGCGCGGACTTCTGTCTCCTCGCGAAGCTCGTCCCGGAAAACCCGCGCCGCTGAGGCGAAGGGGGGAGAGCAGAGCGGGGCGCGCCGCCGCCCGGAGCCGCGGGCGGCTCAGAGGGGGCGGACGCCGAAGAGCGCTCCGCTCTCGAGCAGGACCCAGAGCAGCCCGTCGGGCCCCGGCGCGAGGTCGACGATCGCCGGGACGGCCGCGTCCTCGTCTTTTCCGAGGAGGAGCGCGAGCCCGAGCCGGGGGAGCGTTCCGAGCGGTGTGCCGTCCGGGGAGAAGCGGGTGAGCGCGGCTCCCTCGGGCGTCGTGGGCTCCGCCGCGACCCACATCGTGCCGTCGGAGGCGAACCGGAGCGCGCGGGGCGAGAGGAGGGCGTCGGCCCCGAGGCCCCGGCCCGCGGCGAGGGGAGACGCGCCCGCCGTCCCCGAGACGACGACCTGCCGCGTCTCTCCGTTCCGGATGACGGCCCGGACCCGGCCCCGCGCGTCGGCGTCGAACGAGAGGACTTCCGCCCCGTCCGGGCCGAACGGCGCCGGCGGGCCGGCGTTCGCTTCGTCGAACGCGAGGACGCCGTTCCCCGACGCGGCCCGCAGGACGCCGCTCGTGTCGACCCGGAGGAGCGTGACCGGCCGCCCCGCGTCGAGCGTCGCCGGGCGCGCGCGGCCCGACCGATGGACCTCGATCGTGGGGCCGCCCGTCGCGACGAAGAGGGCCTGGTCGCGCCGGCGAAGCGCGACTCCCGTCGGCGGCGCGGACGGTCGGGCCGCCTCGCCCGGCGACGCGGCCGAGGAGGCCGTCAACCGGAGGACCCGCCCGACGCCCGCCGTCGCGACGTAGAGGCGGCCGGAGCGATCCGCGTCGAGGGCGACGGGTCGAAGCGCTCCCTCGACGGCGATCGGCGGGCTCGCGGCGAGGCCGGTCACGGCGCCGAGGAGGACGACGACGGTCACGTCCTCGCCGAGCGGGAGCGGCGCGACCTCGAACGGAACGAACGGCGTCGCCTCTCCCGGCAGCAGCTCTCCGAGAGAGAGCGGCCGCGAGAGCGAAAGCGGTGCGGGCTCGGGGGCGGTCCGGCCCGGGACCGCGCGGACCGTCGGCGTGACGGTGCGGAAGTCGAGCTCGAGACCGGAGAGGAGCGAACGGGAGTCGTTCGTGAGGCGGGCCTCGCCCCGGACCTGCGCGCCGTCGACGGCGAGACGCGCCAGCTCGAGGCGGAGCGGACCCTCCGCGCCGGGGACGCGGAGGGCGTAGGGGCCGGAAGCGAGGACGCTCCCGTTTCCTCCGAGTGCGAGCGCGAAGGCCTGTCCGCCCGGAGCGGCCGCCTCGGACGGCGCGGGCCTGGGGGGGGCGGGGGGGCCGACGGCCGCTGCAAAGGGTGCGGCGGCGAGGAGAGCCAAGGCGAGCCGTGCGGAGAGGCGAACCACGCTTCCGATGGTAGCCGCCCCGGCGTCTCCCCGTGGGATGATTACCGGTCTGGCGTGATGACCATTCCCCCCGTCCCAAGGAGCGTTCCCTGATGAAGCAGATCCCGACGGACCTCGTGCCCGCGCTCTTCCTCGTCTGCGCATTCGCCGCCGTCCTCGTCCCGCGAGAGGCCGGGGCCCAGGGCCGCGTCGCCTACCCGGCGACGCGCGCCGTCGACGCGAAGGACGTCCTTCACGGCGTGACGGTCCCCGACCCGTACCGCTGGCTCGAGGACGCGAAGGACCCCGAGGTCCAGGCCTGGATGAGAGCGCAGGACGACCTGACGCGGAAGGAGCTCGCGAGGGTCCCCGAGCGCGCGCGCCTCCTCGCCCGGCTGAAGGAGCTCGCCTACCTCGACTCCGTCTCCGCGCCGACGAAGCGCGGGAGCCGCTTCTTCCTGACCCGCCGCCACGCGACGAAGGAGAAGTCGGTGGTGTCCTGGAAGGAAGGGAAGGCGGGCGAGGAGAAGGTCCTCTTCGACCCGAACGGCTGGTCGAAGGACGGGAGCGTCGGCCTCGGCGACTGGCAGCCGAGCCACGACGGGACGAAGGTCGTCTACCAGCTCAAGGAGAACAACTCCGACGAGGCGACGCTCCGCGTGATCGACGTGGCGACCGGGAA
>JADHEF010001238.1_pt1 | contig 16991 bp, 18 predicted proteins | sample 8952391 | NCBI WGS metagenome assembly JADHEF01 (sample SAMN16124439, study PRJNA663245) | bioreactor sludge metagenome | isolation source: sludge (nitrite) | place: India:Bengaluru | collected 2019-02-28
ACACAGCTGACATGGTGGTGGCCCTCGCACCCCGTCTGGGCTATGACAGCATCGCCGGTTGGGACACCAAGTCCACGATGCTCTCAATGCCAACGGTATTTTGGGGCTCTTGGATGGCTAGATCCATACCCTCGTCTGCCTCGTAGAGAACCTGGTAAAGCACCCTCGCGGCTTGACCCTGGGTCGAAAGGCCTTGGATGTTGTCAGAAAGCCACCACTTTGGCCTACTTGATCGAACCAATCAGTGCCGAATTGGTACGGTCCCCGGCAGGGGCTGGTTGGGCCGATACTTGTGAAAGATTCTCTCGAACGTTCGATCCCGCTTCATGGATTCGAACGCGGTCTCCCAGGCCTTTACGACTTCATCAGGCGTGGTCTTGGAGAAGGCTATGTAGCCTTGCATCCTCGCAAAAACCATGGCTTCCCGGACATCCTCCTTCTTGTGCCCCGCTCGGTCCAGAAGGTCGCCGATTTCCGATGGGCTAGATGCGAATGCGTCGATGCGCTTGGCCATCAACTTTCGGACATTAGCCAAACTCTCAGTGGTTCGGTCCAGGTTGGTGAAGTTCTCTTTGGTAAGGATCTGATCTCGCGCATCTTCCCGATACACTCCGATGCGGCCCAGATTCCTCGCTTCTTCCATGCTGCCCGGGCCTTGGGGAGCATCAGCCCGCACGTAGAGCGCATAGAGGCGCTCATCAATGGGGCCCACCCACTTGAACAATAGTTCACGCTCTTCGGTTCGTGCGACTGTAAAGAGCATGGTGTTGGCCCCACCTTGGAGATTCGAATAACCCCGAGCCCAGGGAACAACTGAGATGGCGTCCGCGCTTCCAACGCGACGCTGGATTTCCTGGACGATCTCGACAGACATGCCCCAAAGCCGGCCATCTGCACCTTGGCTTTGGTTCGGGGGATCCACTTCAGTGAAGATGTTGAGCTTTGGTGCGGCCGATAGGCACAGGCTCCCAATGACCAGCCACATCGCGAGCCGCAAAGTCTTTGGCATAGCCACCTCTGCCCACCACACATGGCTGGTCTCTTTGGACGCTTTCACTGAAAAGTCGGCCGGGTGGGCCTGAAATATTAGACGCCCTCCCGCCGACTGCGTTAGGGGTGAATGATTCGCATTTGGATCATTCTCCCCTGGGGTTCATTTACCTATGGAAGAGGTGATCTGGTAATAACCACCCAAAGCGCAGCTTCGGCAGAGCGGCCCTCCGTTGAAGCTTATTTCCCGTTCGTTGATCACCTCCTCCCCGCACCCATGGCATGTGGCGCGAACCCGCGGCCGGGACAGGAGGGCAGCGACGGAAGTGCCGAGTTCCACGGGGGTGAGGGAGAACAGCACCTCGTCGGGCATCACTTGGTAGGCCTGCAGTTGAGCGTGGTATGCACGCGGCTCACCCGGGGTGTAATCCAGGGATCGAGTCCGGATGTCCGGCTGGGGGGCCAGGCGGAGGGCCGCCTGCGTCCGCGTGTCGACAAAGGTTGCCGCGACCTTGCCATAGTCTTCAATCCTCAGGGTCCGATGCCCCGGAGTGCAGCCGGTGGCGACACTCAGCCCATCCAGGAAGCAGCCGTCTGTTTCGGCGATCACCAACACCCGCTTGGCATCGCTGGGGTAGGGAGCACCCAGGGCTCGGCACCCCGCCAAGCCCATTCGGGCGCCAAGCACTTGTCGGGGACAGAGATGGCTGTGTTCCCGGGAACTGGCCTGGAGGATGCGCTCCAGGTCGGCCGGCCTGGTCATCGCGGCTTCAGCGAAGGCAGCAGGTTCCGGAAGGCCTCGTCGTCCGGACGTCGGCACAGCTCGAAGAGGATTGATTCCACGCTTGCCAGGCCGATGCCCTCGTGCCGACAGCGCTCGAATGCCAGCTCGCGGTCCAGGGTGTACCTGCTGCCCACAGCATCGGCGAGGACCACCGGGGTATAGCCGGCTGTTTTGAGGTCGACGGCGGTTTGCAGGACACAGACATGGCTCTCGGCGCCGGCCAGGAGGATCGTCCGGCGTTCGTGACTCCGGAGCAAGGTTTCAAACCCCGGCTCGTCGTAGCAGCTGAAGCTCGTCTTGCGGAACGGCGCGGGGATGTCCAACTCGGCGCGCAGGGCCGGCACGGTGGTTCCTAGCTTGTCGGGGCAGTGCTCCGTGAGAAGCAGGGGCACCTCCAGGGCCTTGGCCCCACGGACAAGGGCGAGGGTGCGGCGAAGGAGGGCGTCCTGGCCCTCCAGGGCGGGCAGCAGGCGGGTCTGCAGGTCCACGAGCAGGACGAGGCAGTCTTCCTTCAAATGACGCATGGAGGCCTCCGGAAGGTCACAGATCCCGCTCGGCCAGCGCGAGGCAGTCCGCAGCCAGGCGGGCCTGTCCCTGATAATACGCAGTGCGCGCATGGCGCCGAACGAGGTCCAGGCAGGCGGGAATCCAGCGGGTCATGTGGTCCCCCAGGAAGTGTCTCCGCGCCTCATGGAGCACTTGCGCGGCCTCCAGGTCCCCGACCGTCTCGGCATGGTGCCCCTGCTCACAGAGGTGTCCTAGGAAGAGGAACTCGAGACCGAGATGGTCGTCGGGCTCGTGGCCCCAGTGGGCGACCTGGAGCCCGAAGTTGGCGTATGTCTGACGCACAGCCAGGGTGTGCTGGTCGAAAAGCATTCGGTCCACCCCCCGATAGACCGATTCCCAGGGTGGTGCCAGGAGGCGGCCCGGTCCGATGAACAGGCGGTTGAAGTCCGCTTCCAACTCGCACAGGGTGCTGGAATCCCAGGCGGCAAGGCAGTCTCCCAGCAGGTTGAGCCCCCTCTCGGTGGACTCGCTTGCGGGGAGGGCCCACCCCATGACGGCATCCCCTAGCGTCCCAAGGATCAGTTCTTCATCCTTGGGGGGCTCGCAGAAAGCCCAGCCGAGGTACTGGCAGGCCAGCCCGAAGGCCTCCAGCCGCGCCGCGTCAGCCCTCATCGACCCACCTTGCCCTTCGTTCCCGGCATCCGCACCACGGTGCCCGTTCCTTGGCCCGAGGGCTGGGCGTGGCGGTGGGGGGTGAGCACGAATGACGGGTCCGTCTGCCCGGGCTCAGGCAAGGGTTCCGCGGACCGGGTCGTGCCTGGAAGCTCCTCCAGGTCAACCAGGTCGCCCCAGTGCAGGGCCCGCACCGGGCAAGCGTCCACGCACACGGGATTCTGGCCGATGCCTCGGAGGTCGGCGCAGAAATCGCACTTGCTCATGGTGGCGCCGGAACCGAACTGGGGGGCGCCGTAGGGGCACGCCCACTCGCAGTAGTGGCAGCCCAGGCAGTGGTTCCGGTTCACGATCACGGCGCCGTCCGGCTGCTTGGTGATCGCCCCTGCGGGGCAGGCCGGCAGGCAGGCGGGGTTTTCGCAGTGCATGCACGAGATGGAGACATGGTAGGCGAACACACCCACGGGGACCTGGAGGCCGCCCTCGGGGCGCCAGGCGCCGCCGCCGTACTCCGCCACGCGGCGCCAGTTCACCCCCACGGGCAGGTCGTTCTTGTCCTTGCAGGCGATCTGACAGGCCTTGCAGCCGATGCAGGCGCTGGCGTCGAAGTGGAAGCCGAGGGTCCGTTCCATGCTCGCCTCAACGGGTGCCGACCGGGAGCCTGGGGGCCCACTCGGCATCGGGAATCAGGGCAAGGTCGCTCTTCTCCACCTGCACCAGACAAGAGTTCCAGCCACTGATGCCCTGGCCGGTGGGGACTTGTCCGCTCAGCGTGTTGGTGTTGCCCGCCTTGTCCACCTGCTCATCTTCATCCAGCTCCGCCCAGGCGCCTTCCCCCATGGTGGTCACGCCGGGCATGATGCGCGGGGTGACGCATGCACGGCGCAGGACGCGCCCATACCGGCTAGCAATCAGCACCGTGTCACCGGTGCGGATGCCTCGAGCTTCCGCATCCAGCGGATTCAGGAAGAATTCCTGCGGCCACGCCTCCCGGAGCCAGGAGACATTGTCATAGATCGAATGGGCGCGTCGCAGGTAGTGGACCGAATAGAACTGCAGCGGGAAGGGGCCCTTCTCCTTGCGGTTCCAGTCGGCGTAGCTCTCCTCGAAGCCCTCCCGCGCCGGCTGGTAGGCAGGGATGGCCTGGATCTCGTTCCATCCGCAGGAACCCACGAAGGTCGATAGGGCCTGGCAGTGGATCTCGAGGCGGCCGCTGGGCGTCTTCAGAGGGTGGCCCTCGGGATCCTCTCGGAAGGCCTGCAACGGCACATGCCTGAACCGGTCCACGGTAGAGCGGGGCACCTGGTAGAGTCCCCGCCGGCGGAACTCCTGGAAGGCGATCCGTCCCTGCTGGGGCTCACCCTGCACACCCATCCCGGCGATGTCCTCCGCGGTGATCGTGAGCAGCGGCTCGTAGCCGCTCCCGTCCTCCTTGATCACCCGGGCCCCCCGGGCCGCGTTGAAGATCTCCTGGGGCAGGCTCACGGGCTCGATCAAGGCCGGGTCCAATCCCAGGCGGACGCCCACCTCGCGGGCGATCCACATGTCGTCCTTGGCCTCGAAGAGGGGCTGCACCACCTGGCTGCCCATGTAGAGGACCTCGCGGTTATTCAGGTTGGTCTGCAGCCAGCCGTAGCGCTCCCACTGGGTCGTCACGGGCAGGACCACGTCCGAGTACTTCGCGGTGGTGGTCAGGAACTGCGCATGCGTCACCACGAACTCCATCTTGCGGAAGGCCTGCACGCCCTTCATGAAGCCCTGCCGCGAACCCAGGATGTTGGTGTCGCCCCCGTGGTACATCAGCCTGAGGTCCAGGGGGCGCATGTCGTCCTTGCCCGCCAGGTACTGCCCGCTGAGGATCGCGTCCCAGATCTGGTTGCAGCTCACGCTCGTGCCCTTGGCCGGGCGGCCGAAGGTGTAGTCGTCCGCGCCGCCGATGGGGTTGGGGATCGGCTCGATCCCGCTGGGTCCCGCGTAGACCAGGTGGGGGCCGCCATTGCCGGAGGCGAAATGGACCGAGGTCCCTGTCATGTTGCCCGATTGCCCGATGTGACCGGTCATGCAGCCCAGGGTCATGAAGGCCTGGGGCCACGCGTCGGAGTTGTTCACGCGGGCGGGAGCCCAGCTGGTCAGCAGCGCCACCTTGCGGGTCCGCGCCACTTCCCGCGCAAAGCTCCGGATGCGCCCGGGAGGGACGCCGCAGATCTCCGAGGCCCACTCCGGGCTCTTCGGCCGACCGTCTGCTGCGCCAAGCACATAATCCCGGAAGTTCTCCGAAGGATCAGCTCCCTGGGGCATGTGGTCACGATCGAAACCGATGGTGCACCGCTCCAGGAAATCCCAGGCGATGAGCGGATTGCGGTCCGGGTCATCCTCGGTGAGGAGGCAGTGCGCCATGCCGAGGACCAGCGCATGGTCCGTGCCCGGGCGCACGGGGATCCAGTCGTCGGCCAGCAGCGCCGCGGAGGCGCTGTAGAAGGGATCGACGAAGAGGAAGCGCGCCCCGGCACGCTTGGCCTGCAGGAAGTGGTAGGTGGGGCTGCCGGGGCTGCTCCAGGCGGGGTTCACCCCCCACATGACCACCAGCTCGCTCTCCCTCAGGTCGATGCGGTCGCCCAGGGCGCTGGCCCAGTCGAAGCCCCCGTCCTCCTTGGGCTGGTAGAGGCCGATGAGCTTGCCGCTGGCCATCCAGGAACCGTAGGAACCGGTGGTCCAGCTATCGACGCACCCTCCGTACAGGTTCAGGGTCCGTTTCATCTCCCCGCCCCGGTTGAAGATCGCCGCGTTGCCATAGGTCTCGCGCACACGCTTGATCTCACCGGCAACCAGGTCCAGCGCCTCCTCCCAGGAGATGCGAACCCAGGAGTCGCGGCCGCGAAGGGAGCGGTCTCCGCCCCCGGGCGCCCAGTGCAGGCGCCGCATGGGGTACTTGATCCGGTCGGGAGCGAAGACCTGGGCCCGCTGGGAGCGCCCTCTGACGCAGGCGCGCTGCTGGGGGAAGTCGGGGCTGTCCGGGTGCGTGTCATCGGTCTTCAGGCGGACCACGGTGCCGTCCACCACCAGGGCTTTCAGGGCGCACCGCCCTCCGCAGTCATGCCAGCAGATCGCCGGGATCCACGTGCCATCGATGGGCCGGCCAGGGCTGGCCGGAGTGGAAGAGGACGCAGGGTGGAGCGAGCAGGCCTCCTTCAGGCGCGCCTGCCAGCGCTGGAGGCGCGTGCTTGCGTTGGGGGTATCCGTGGGACCGGCGTTCATCACCTGGACTCCTCAACCGCGATGAAGGTAGACGTCGTGGGGGGCGCGGCCGAGGTAGAACAAGGCCCGGCCGAGCAACTCGGAGCCTGTGATCGCAATGCAGGCTGCCAAGCGGAACAGATGCTCGCCCAAGGGGGGCCAGGTTCCGGCCATCAGGCCGACGGTGGCGGCCATCCCCAGGAGCGCCAGCCCGATTCGACCCCGAAGCAGGAGGGGATGCGCCTCCAGGAGCTCCGATCGCAGCGTTCCGGGGAGCCGGGCCATCCAGGCGCCGGTCAGCGCCAGGCTGCAGCCAGCCAGGAAGACCACGAGGCCTTCTGCCCAAGCGCCCAAAGCATCTCCGGCCGCACCTCCCGCCAGGGGGGCCAGCCCGCCAAGGACGAGGCTTCCCAGGAGCAGGGCCGTGAGGAAGAAGGACACGTGCGTGAGGCTGGAATCCCAGGCCGGCACCGCGGGCAGGCGATAGGCCATGGCCATGCAGTGGATGGCCACGAGGCCAGCCACCAGGGCTAGCCCCTGGAACACACCCGCCAACCCTCCGCGAAGCGTTAGGAGTGCGGCCAACGCGGCCAGCCCCGCGAAGGCCCCGGTAGCGATCACTTCGCGGCTCAACCAGGAGCTTCGCCAGTTCCTGGCCGCCCGCCAGGCATTGCCCAGAACTCCCAGATGGGCGGTGGATGCCAGGAGGCCCAATGCCACGAGAAGGGCTGCCAGGGGCCAACCGACCACTGCCACGGCACGAGCCCCCTCAGGGGTGAGTGTGCCCACTTGGGCTGCTGTCACTGCCAGTCCAGCGCCTGCCGCGGCCTGGGTCAGGAGCGTGAACACGATCAGTGGGCGCTCTTCCATGTTCGTCGTCTCCCTGGTCATGCATGGTTCCAGTCCGCTGCCGGGGGAAGGACCAGCAACGACAACTTGTTTAATATATTATACACCGCCCAACGCCAGACCGAACACGTGCCGGAGCGCCCTCTGGATCAGCGCGGGTGTGCGTTCGCAGAGATCAGGCACATAGACCCGCTCGGTGTTCTTGTGGAAGTCCTTGCCCCAGGGACCGATGTTGATGACCGGGACCGAAAGCTCCTGGATGGTCTCGAAGGGAATGCTGTAGATCTCGCCCCAAAGCGGCATGACCCCCTTCGTGAACTCCATGGTGGCCTTGTCGAAGCGGTAGATGGCGTAGCTGAGGTCCGAGAGCCCGGTGAAGAAGTCAACGCAGGTGTAGTCCTGGCCCCAGGTCTCCCGGGCGTGGGCGATCAGAGTATCGCTCAGCCCCGCCAACTGCAGGAACGGAGAGGATGACGAACCCGCAGCCTCAAGCTGTTCGCGCATCTGACGGTTGCTCACACTCGGGTAGTAGGGGGGGGACAGCGCGATCACCACCACCGGCGTCGTCAGGCCGCTGAATTCAAGGGCGAGTTCGACCATGGCGTACCCGGCCTCGGGGATGCCCATCTCACCTTGAGCGATCTGATCCTTCAACTCTGCCAAACGGGTCCGGACGGCTTCGGTATAGCCTTCCCCAGCCCGCTCAAGGGCGGATTGGTGTAGTTCCTCGAAGGTCCGCACATCGGGGCGCCAGGGGAGCGGTGGCAACTCGACTCCGAGGTTCCGGGCATAGGCCTCGTAGCTCGCATCCATCTGGGCGATGACGGCATGGAAGGCATCGAGACAGATGCCTTGCAATCGGTCCAGATGCTCCCTGGGGGACTTCTCCAGGCTGAGAATGCTCAGGTAGCCTGCGGCGGAGAGAGGCAGGGAGACATCGTAGTAGTTCTTCCGGTCCTTCACGTACAGCCAGACCGGAGGGAGGGTCGATTCGCGACCGGAGGTCTCCATGAACGCCGGGTTCAGTTCAGTGCGGCGGACGATCTCCGACAGGAGCAGGACGGGGTTGAAGCCGTTGAACACCTGGCTCACGTGGGCCGCCTGTCCCTTCACGTACACCAGCGGCATGATCTTGCCCACGGAGCCTTCGTAGAGCACCCCGGTGGCGGGAGCCAGGCGCGTATGTGGCTCTGTATTGATCATGAGCCGATAGTCCAGACCGAAGCGGACCTTCAGGTCCTTCATCAGCAGCGTGGCGGCGCGCATCCCCGCGGAGAGGTTCTCCTCGTCGGGCAGGGACAGCAGCAGCAGGGTCCCTTCCAGATCGCCCGTTTGGGCGAACTGCTCCAGTAACGCCATCTCGATGGCGCCGCCCCCTTTCATGTCGCACACACCCCGACCGAACAACCAGTCTCCACTCGTCAGGTCCGCGGCGACCTCTTCGGGGAAGACCCTCTCCCCTGAGCCTTGGAGTTCCATGAGGCAATCCGTGATCGCCATGGGGTCATAGGCTTTCCCCTGCAAGGGGCCGAAATCCTGGATATCCGCTGTGTCGCTGTGGTGGATCAGGACCACCGTGCGGGCGGCGAGCCCTGAGTCGGAGACGCGGCTACCACGCACCAACGCCCAGACCACGCAGCGCCCAAGATGATCGTCAGGAATGGGGAAGAACCCGCAGTGGCCGGGGTTCCGCGTGAAATAGTCCGTGGACTCGAACCAGCGCTGGAAGAAGCCCTGGATGCCGTTCTCGAGGAGCGTCCCCGTGTGGGAAGGAACCGATACGAATGCCTGCGTGAGCTCTTTGATGCGATCGGCAATGGGACAAGCCGGGAAGGGTTCGCCGATTTGGGGCATGCTGACCTCTTTGCGAAGTTTGGGAAACACAGAGTCCGTTCGAAATCCGCGTTCCGAAGAGATGTCCTGTTCTGTCTGCCGGAACGACGTTCCGGTGTCCGCTTAATGCGTAATGCCCAGATAGCTGGCCTGGACTCGAGGATCCTCCAGCAGGTCCTCGCCTTTGCCTTCGAGGGAGATCCGGCCGGTCTCCAGGACGTAGGCCCGGTGGGACATGCCAAGCGCGAGGATGGCGTTCTGTTCCACCAGGAGGATCGTCATGCCCTTCTCCTGGTTCAGCCGCACCAGCACATCAAACATGGCGTCGTACACGATGGGAGCCAGACCCAGGGAGGGTTCATCCAGCATCAGCAGCTTGGGTTGGGACATGAGAGCCCGAGCCACAGCCAGCATCTGCTGCTCGCCTCCGGAAAGCGTGCCGCCCCGCTGGGATAGGCGTTCCTTGAGGCGTGGGAAGAGCGAGAAGATCTCCTCCAGTGTGGCTTCCATCTCCGCCTTGTCCGAACGGGTGTAGGCCCCCACCATCAGGTTCTCGCGAACGGTCAAGGGTGCGAAGATGCGCCTGCCCTCGGGAACCAGCGTTATGCCCGTCTGGACCACCTTGTGGGAATCCGCAGGCACTTTCTGGCCCTGGAACATCACCTGGCCAACCTTGGGATTCTTTACCGAGGCGATGGTCTTGAGGAGCGTGGACTTGCCTGCGCCGTTGGCACCGATGACGGAGACGATCTCGCCCTCGTTGACATGCAGGCTCACACCGTGGATGGCCTGGATGCCACCGTAGAAGACCTCAACACCCTGGACATCAAGAAGCACGCTTGTTTCGACCATCTTTCTTCTCTCCCAAGTAAGCCTTGATGACCTGCGGGTTGCTCTGGATCTCGGCCGGCCCGCCGTACGTCAGGAGTGAACCCAGGGTCAGCACATAGATCCGGTGGTCCTTGCAGAGGTCCATGACCACCGCCATGTGGTGCTCGATCATGATGATGGTGAACTTCCGTGTCTCATGGATCTGGCGGATGAGCCGGACAAGATCGTTGCACTCGTCCTCGTTCATGCCGGCTGCCGGTTCGTCCAGCAGGAGGATCTTCGGATCGGCGGCCACCGCGCGGGCGATCTCGAGCCGGCGCTGCAGGCCGTAGGGCAGGCTGCCGGCCGCGGCATGGGCATGCTGCTCGAGGCCGACCATCTCCAGCAGTTCGTGGGCCTTCTGGCGAGCTTCCCGTTCCGCCCGGGAAGCACGAGGCAGGCGCACGAAGCTCTCGAACAGCGAGTAATGGGGCTGGCTGTGGAGGCCGAGTTCGACATTCTCGTAGGCCGTCATGTGCGGAAACAGGCGGATGTTCTGGAAGGTCCGGCTGATCCCCATCCGGCAGATCTTGTCCGGGGTCACGCCCCGCACGCTCTTGCCCTCGAACAGGATGTCGCCGGAGGTGGCCTGGTAGGCGTTGGTGATGAGATTGAAGACCGTGGTCTTCCCGGCGCCGTTGGGCCCGATCAGGCCGATGAACTCGCCCGGAGCGATGGAGAGGGAGAGGTCGTTGACGGCCCGCACCCCGCCGAAGTCGATGGTCAGGTTGCGTAGTTCCAGGATCTTGTTGGTGGTTGGTTCTTGGATGCTCATCTGCGTCCTACTTCCCGGTGGCCTTGGCGGGTCGACGGCTGAGAATGCGACGCGCAAAGTTAAAGTTCATCTCGACATAACCCAGCAGCCCCTGGGGCCTGAAGATCATCACCACCACGAAGAGTAGCCCATAGGCGATCAAGCGGTAGTCCGCGAAGGTCCTCAGGAGTTCAGGAATCGCGACCAGGACCGTGGCTGTGATCAATGGCCCGATGATGGACTGCATGCCTCCGAACACCACGGCGGCCAGCAAATCGGACGACCGGGAGATAAGGAAGAAGGATGGGCTGATGTAACCGAAATAGAACGCCAGGAGCCCCCCTGCGATGCCTGTGAAGAAGGTGCTCACGAACAGGGCCGTCAGCTTCGTCTTCATCAGATCGACTCCCATCATCTGGGCAGCCACCTCGTCCTGGCCTATGGCGATGCAGTTTTTCCCATACTGGGAGGTCACGAACATGTGCGCCATCACGACAATGAGTAACGCGGCGAGGCCGACAACAAAGAGTTCAGACCAGCCATCTGGAATCCACACGGACTGGATGTCACTCAACCGCGGGATGTCCATGTAGCCGAAGGCACCGCCAATCTTGATGGGACCCAGGGATTTCAGGTTGTTCAGGATCAGCCGGGTGGCCTCTGCGAACCCGAGGGTCGCGATGGCGAAGTAATCGCCCCGGAGCCTGCTCCGGAAGGCCGGATAACCGATAATGAAACTGGAAAAGCCAGCGAGTAGACCCCCTCCAATAAGGGCGACGATCAGGGGAGCGTGGAACTCCTTGAGCAGAATCGCGGCGGCATAGCCACCGATCGCCATGAAGCCGGCGTGCCCGATGGAGAACAGGCCTGTGTAGCCCGTCAAAATGGCCAATCCGAGAACGGCGATCATGTTGATGCCAGCCAGAACGAGAATCGCTTGCAGATAACCCATGAACCAGTCCTCCTCGACTCAAAGTTTCTCTTCGACGTTCTTGCCCATGAGCCCGTTGGGGAAGAAGAGCAGGATCACGATCAGGAAGGCGAAGGAGAAGAGATCCCGGTAGGTGGACGACAGGTAGCCCGACACGAACGTCTCGAGGATTCCGAGGATCATGCTGCCGGCGATGGCGGCCGGCAGGCTTCCCAGACCACCCACGATGCTCGCGATCATGGCCTTGATCGTGATGTACCCCATGACGGGGTAGACCGCGTACTTGATCCCGTAGAAGACACCGGCGACCGCCGAGAGGATCCCCGTAATGCCGAAGATGATGAAGGCCACCGCGTTGTTGTTGATGCCCATGAGCGACGAGGTGAGGATGTCGATGCTGCTCGCCCGGACTCCCAGCCCCCAGCGTGTGCGGTACAGGAAGAGCCAGAGGACCACAAGCACCACGATGGCGACGAGGCCGGCCAGAATGTCCACTTGCCCGACCGAGACACCTCGGAACTCAACCGTTCTTCTCCATGCATCCGGGATGGGGAACTTCCGGAAGTTGCCGCCATAGACCTTGTTGATGGCGTTGACGATCGCCAGGTTCACACCCATGGCCGAGATCATCATGAAGAGACGCGGTGCTTTGCGAACCCGCAACGGTTTGTAGGCTGCGGTCTCAACTCCGAGCGAAATGCCGATGGTCAGGCAACTCGACAGGATCACAGCTGCCCAGAAAGGCATGGCCATTGTTGCGATGGCGGTAAAGCCCATGAACGCACCGAAGGCCATGAACCCATCGAAGGCCCAGTTGGTGAAGTTGTAGACGCTATAGACCAGCGCATACCCGACGGCCAGCAACGAGTAAATGGCGCCGATGGAGATTCCGCTGACGAGCTGTTGCAGGAATAGGTCCATGGTGGTGATCCCCTTTCAAGGCGGACCGGGGCTTGGGCATATCGCTTGAAAGCCCCGGTCCTTCTTTCTCTTGCTTCTGGACGACCGCTCAGGACTCAGGCGTGAACGTTTCGACCTTGTTCCACTTGCTGTCCTTGATCTGGAGGATGAGCAGCGGCTTGTTGTGCGGATTGTGCGTGTCCTTCTCCATGGTCACCTTGCTGGTGAACAGCTGGAGGTCCTTGATGTTCTCGATGGCGTCACGGATCGCGCTGGGTTCGGGCTTGCCACCATTGGCCGTCGCTTCCCGGATCCCATGCTCGATCATCATCATGGCGTCCAGGCAGAAGTAGCTCCACATGTTGGGATTGACCTTGTGCTTCTCGAAGAAGGCCTTGTTGAAGCTGGCGAACTCGGGCGAATCCGTGGAGATGCCCGTGCTCAGGTAGGCACCCTCGAGCTGCTGACCGGCCATGGGGAGGAGGTCATCCACGAACCAGCCGTCGGAGCCCATGAACTTGATCTTCAGGCCAAGCGCCTCGGACTGCTGGGCGATGAGCCCCGCGTCCTTGTAGTTGTCAGCCGCACAGACCAGGAGATCGGCCTTGGAGTTCTTGATCTTGGCCAACTGGGCGCGGAACTCAGCGTCTCCCTTGGTGTATCCCTCCTTGAGGGCGATGGTCCCTCCCAGCTCCTTGAAGTGGGTCTCAAAGAAGTTGTGGACGCCCGTGGTGTACGGGGAGGTGACGTCTGCGAGGAATGCGACATTGCGAAGGTTCAGCTTCTTGTATGCGTAGTCCGCCAGCGCATATCCCTGATAGGGATCAATGAAGCAGGCCCGGAACATGTAGGGGTGCAGCGCACCGGCCTCGTTCACCGTCACATTCACGTTGGTCGCCGTGGTGGCGATGAACGGCACCTTGGAAGAGTCGGCGATGGCCGCGATGGGGATGCCAGCGCCAGACCAGGAGGGACCGATGACCGCCACGACCTTGTCCTGATCGATGAGCCGCTTCGCCACGGAGACAGCCTCGGGAACCTCCGTCCGGGAGTCGTAGGAGACAAGCTGGAGTTTGTAGCCGTTGATGCCACCCTCGGCATTGATCTTGTCGATGTAGTCCTGGATAGCCGGCGTCGAGGCAGCGCCAATGTAGGACTCGCTCCCCGTATCGGAAGTAATATGTCCAATTTTTAGGACCTTATCATTCTTGCAAGCGGTCATGGTCAGCATGGCAGCTGCCATGCCGACACCAGCGAGACTGGTTTTGATAGATCTGGATAGCTGGACTTTCGCCTTGAACATATCTTCCTCGCAAGTGGGCTGCCAATCTGTTAGCAGCTGGGTTAGGGAATGTCCGTTTCTCGAATCTGAAATATTGAAGCAAAATGAAGGAGCGCTTTGAGTAATCGAAATGTGATTAACTAATGCGAAGCCCCCATGGGCAGTGGCCAGACTGAGGGCCGATCCCAGGGTGTGTTCAATATAGTATTCAGTCCAACCATGTGCAACATATTTGACATTGGAAATTGCATGCGATTTGACGCCAATCACCTATTGCAGACGGTCTCAGAGAATGTTAAGGCTCACCGCTTCGCGCGGCAGTGGAGCCAGCAGGACCTCGCAGAACGCTCCCAGGTCAGCCGGGGCATGATCGTTCGCATCGAAAGCGGTGAAGGAAATGTCAGCTTGGCAACGCTGGGGAAGATTGCCTTGGCATTCGGTGTTCCGTTCACGGACATTGTCGCGGAGAGAGATCACGAGATGAGCGCCGATTCAGAAATCGCCGAGCACCGCATCCAGGTTTGGCAAGGCGCGCGCCCAGGTACCAAGGTGACCCTGCTCGAGAGCTTTGTCGGGCAGCGCATGACGGACTTCTTCGAGTGGACTGTAGCGCCAGGTGATCGGTATCAAGGAGAACCTGACCTCAAGGGAAGTAAGGAAATGATCTACGTCGTGAAGGGCGTCCTCACCTTGGAACACGAGGATGGGTCGCGCATCCTTAAGCCCGGTGAATCGATCGTGTTCCCCTCCGACCGGGAGTACGCTCTGGTGAACAATGGGAAGTCAACGTTGCGCTTCATCTTGTCTGTGATCGGGTAAACCACGTGTCATGGAGCAGAATGTGTCCGAGTCGGACATATGTTTGTTCTGCCCACACGGTCAGAAACCGTATGTTTTCTTGTTGCTCGAGGCGTTTGGCCGGATTCACCGGGATAGTAATGAAGTTCAATCGTCGAGTGGACGATCTCTTCGTGTATTGAAAGGCGTTTGCGCACCATATCCGGGGTGAGCAAACGGTCGTGAGTGACCACCGTCAAGGCACACGAATACACTTGCTTGCCGACACGCCAGACGTGCAGATCAGTAATTAGCGTGTCTCCAGCGTCGGAAGTTGTTTCGACCACCTCTCGAATCTCGTCAACCACCGGATGATCCATTTCGCGGTCCAGCAATACCTTGCCCGTGTCCACAATGAGACCCTTGGCCCAGACAGCGACCAGAACCGCTCCAACTATGCCCATGAGGGGGTCCAGCCACGACCAACCAAAAATCCAGCCACCGAACAGCGCTGTAATGGCCAGTACCGAGGTTGCAGCGTCGGCAATCACATGTAGATAGGCCGATTTGAGGTTGAGATCGTGGTGGTGCTCATGATCGTGGCCATGAGAATGTTCGTGTCCGTGATGGTGCGCTTTGCCCAAAATCAATGCGCACACCACGTTCACCAGCAGTCCGAGAATGGCGATCACGATGGCCTGCTGGTAATGGATGGTTTGCGGCGAAACGATCCGCTCCACCGATCCCACCAGCATCATCACTGCCACCCCCACCAAGAATATCGCGCTGGCAAAACCGCCCAGGATTTCAATCTTCCACGTGCCAAAAGCAAAACGAGAGTCTTGGGCGTAACGCCGAGAAGTGGCGTAAGCCAGCGCCGATATGCCGATGGCCACCGCATGAGAGCTCATGTGCCAACCATCTGCCAGCAGAGCCATCGAGTTCAACCACCAACCCGCAGCGATTTCGATCACCATTGTGATTGCAGTGATCCACATGACCACCCGTGTGCTGCGTTCAGCCGCATCGTTGCCGGTATCAAAGATGTGGTCGTGCATCCAGTTGGACTGGTTTCCTGCATGCATGGCAGTTCTCACTTTATGTAGGCACGCAGAACATCGATCAATTCGTCGGCACCTTGCGTGCGCTCAGCATTGCTGGTGATCGCTGGATCCGCGATGTGTGTTCGTACGTGACTCTCAAGCACTTCGGCCATCAACCCGTTGATGGCTCCTCGCGCCGCCGCGATCTGATGAAGAATCTCGGAACACCCCTTCTCAGCCTCGAGCGCGCGTTCCAGGGCCTCAACTTGACCACGGATGCGGCGTACCCGGCCCAACAGCTTCGATTTTTCTCGGATGGTGTGACTCATGGCTGCCTGCATCAAATAGTATAGGGGGGTATAGTATCATGAGTTTGCTAACGCCAATCATTGGGACCCGGTCTTGTCCGTCTTCGATTCGCAACTGGTTCGAATCGGAGTCTTTCCTTTGTATGCACCACCAGGACTGGTTCGGTGCCGTCCAGGTCTGTGGCTGCGAGGAGCCAGTAACCGTCGAGAGCGTCCTACTCGACTAGCCTGAGAGGGCGAGGAAAAGCCCCAGTAGCAAAGCAATGAGGCTAACGGTGTGATTCAGCGGCTGAAGCTAGCATTCCGGAGGTGGAGTTCACGCCTGGTTGGATTTACCGGATGGTACCAACGGAATATCTGCTGTCTGTAGCGGTCCCTTCCCTCGGTCTGTCCCATGGAGAACTGAAATAGCTGGCTATGGCCCGGGTTTTCGGATCCTTCTCGAGTTCCTGGGCGGTTCCTGATTGAAGTATCGCCCCCGCCTCCATCATGACGATGCGGTCCGCGAGGTAGACGGCCTCCTCGGAGTCATGGGTGACCACCAGGGTGGTCATGTTTCTCCGACGGAGCATGTCCGACAGCAGCGGCAGGATCTCGTGCTTGCGAAAGCGGTCTAGCCCGGCGAAGGCTTCATCCATCAGGAGCAGGGAAGGGTTGGGCGCGCAGGCCCGGGCCAGTGCCACCCGCTGCTGCTGCCCGCCGGAAAGCTCGTGGGGATAGCGACCGCGCAGGCTGTCGATGTCCAGCATGAGGAACAGCTCGTCAGGATTGACGAGTCTCCCGGCCTCTGCGCCCTTGGTCGTGTCGAGGCCGAAGAGGACATTCTGCTCGACCGTGAGATGGGGGAAGAGGGCGCCGTCCTGGAACACGAACCCCAGTCCGCGCTGCCCCGGTGGCACCAGGACCCCGGGTGCGCTCACAGGCCGACCGCCCAGGGTGATGGTGCCTTTCATGGGGGGGAGCAGGCCTGCCACCAACCTCAGCAGGGTGGACTTCCCGCATCCGGACGGACCGCTGAGGGCGACGATCTCCCCGGCTCGGATGGATAGGGAGAAGTCGTCGAGAATGAGCTGGCGACCGTAGGCCAGGGAAACGCCGTCAATGACCAGCATGGGGAGTGGATTAGTCGATTCCAAGTTTCAGCCCCTTGTACAGGAATGCGCAGAGCGTGGCCGTGAACGCGATGGTCAGCAGGCCGGGGACCGCCGCCAGGTGAGGCAGCTCCTGGCTGGCCTGCTCGTAGATGAGCGTGGCGAG